>Ga0209025_1000751_pt1 | contig 54338 bp, 58 predicted proteins | sample AraplaMF_Col_mLB_FD_184256 | JGI IMG/M metagenome (GOLD analysis project Ga0209025, IMG submission 184256) | Arabidopsis root microbial communities from the University of North Carolina, USA - plate scrape MF_Col_mLB (SPAdes) (version 2) | ecosystem: Host-associated > Plants > Roots > Endosphere... | reverse complement strand
AATACTATAGTCAAATTATGAGTGACGCAGGTTTTGAAGTATTACAAAATACCGAAAAACGTATTCGTTTATTAGATAATAGTGAAATTTCTATTTTCGGAATCGATGACATGCTTCTTGGTAAGCCAGAAATCGATGTAACATTACACAATGTGCAGAAAGAGCTATATACAATTGTGCTCGTACATGAACCTGATATAGCCCCTAAAATTGCAGAATTCCCAGTAAATCTCCAACTTTCTGGGCATAGTCATGGGGGACAGGTACAACTTCCCTTTTTAGGAGCGATCGTTACCCCAGCACTAGCAAAGCATTACATTGAAGGATTTTATCATATTCAAGAATTACTTCTTTATGTAAATCGCGGTCTTGGAAGGACACGTGTTCCATTTCGTTTTTTATCCAAGCCTGAAATTACAGTATTCACTCTTCAGCACTTATAACCTATAATTGCCTATTTTCTTATATATCCTTTCTTGTACTCGCTCATCCATGCTATTTCACCATATGATAACAATGAGTCCAATAAAGGAGGTTTTTTCATGTACCCATACCCTCATCCCTATCTAGTTCGTTCAGGACCTATTGGCCCAGTAAGTGACTCACGCATCTTACCATTCTTCGGTGTCCCATTCTTAGCAGGACTTGCTGGCGGCTTAATTGGCGGAGCATTAGCATTCGGCCCTAGACCACCTTACTATCCTCCATATCCACCGCCATTTCCTTGTTATGGAAGTCCGTGCCAACCATATTATTATTAATATAAACAAAAACTATGAAAAAAGCCCCTTAACTTACAAGAGGCTTTTTTCGCCGTATTCTCATAATCTTGCATTCACAAGTTATTACACTTAACTATTTAATATATGTAAATTCATTTTAATTCGTTGATATACCAGTCACTGCTAGGAAAATAAAACATGGCCTCCACTCATACTTTCCCTTTATTTTCACCTAACATGGGGAGAAAAGGATCTGACCACTTCTATGCACGGTTAGATTCTCTCCACCTCACAAAGGATGGTTTTATATCGTTTTCCAATTTACACATTACTCTGCATCAGTATTTTGATAAGCCATCTTAAATAATTTCACTTGGCTATCAATCTCTTGGGAACCATTATTTATTATATAATAGTATTCACCATCTTTATTTTGTTCACGTGTTTTTACGTTATCCGCTAAAATAAGCTGCAAAATTGCTTTGATTCTTGCTTTCATTTCAAATCCTACAATCGGAAATGATATTTCTACCCGTTTTTCCATGTTCCTTGTCATCCAATCTGCTGAAGATAAGTAGATTTTTTCATCCCCATTATGATGAAAATAATAAATACGACTATGTTCTAAATAACGTCCAACAAGACTAATCACCCGAATATTCTCACTCACGTTTTTAATACCAGGCCGCAAGCAGCACGTTCCTCTAACAACAAGTTCTACTTTCACTCCAGCTTGCGATGCTTCATATAGTTTTTGAATTAAAGGTTTATCTGTTAACGAGTTCATCTTTGCAATAATACGTCCGTTTCCATATTGCTTATGATAGCGAATCTCTTCATCGATCAATTCCATAAATTGATGACGTATATCGAACGGTGCTACTGATAGGTGATGGAAATGTGGCTTTGTTGTATAACCACTTAAGTAATTAAAGAAATTGGTCGCATCTACCCCAAAGTCTTTCCGAGATGTAATATATCCAAAATCTGTATATAACTTTGCCGTAGCATCATTATAATTTCCCGTTCCTAAATGGACAAATCTTTCAATCTTCCCGTGTTTTCTTCGTACAACAAGCGTAATTTTACTATGCGTTTTCAAATGACTTACACCATAAATAACGTGGCAACCAGCTTGTTCAAGTTCCTTTGCCCAATGGACATTATTTTCTTCATCAAAACGGGCTTTCAATTCAACAAGCACCGTTACTTGTTTCCCCTTTTCAGCTGCAATCTTTAACGCCTGAATAATTGGAGATCCTCCACTTACACGATATAACGTTTGCTTTATTGCTAGCACATTCGGATCATCAGCCGCATCACGTACAAAGTCAATAACTGGCTGAAAAGATTCAAATGGATGATGTAGTAAAATATCATGCTCTATTGCTTTTTCAAATACATCTTCTTCATCATCCAAATCTTGAGGTGGCTGCGGTATAAGAGCGGGGTAAACCAGATGTTCATATAAAGGTGCTAATTTTTTATATAGGGAAAATAAACATGTTAGGTCTAATGGCCCATCCATTATATATACATCTTCATCTTTCAATTCTAGCACTTCATACAGTAAAGCTAACACTCTTTCATCCAAATGCTCTTTGCCAATTTCTAAACGAACAGCCGCTCCCCATTTACGTTTTTTTAACTCTTTTTCAATTACTTTTAATAAATCCCTTGCACCCTCTTCATGAATTGTTAAATCCGCATTACGTGTAATACGAAAACGAGTAACAGAGGATACTTTATATCCTGTAAACAACTTATGAGTAAAGCTACTAATTACATCTTCTAATAATATAAATTTATGTTTTTGATCTTCGCTTGGTAAAAAAATAAAACGTTCGAGCAAAGATGGCACTTGAACGATTCCAAGCTTCGTTCGATTCTCTTCCTCTTCTTGCTTTTCATCATACAGAATAGTAGCTAAATTTAAACTTTTATTTAACAACATAGGGAATGGACGATATGCATCTATTGCGACAGGTGTTAACACCGGGAAAATTTGTTCATCAAAATACTCTTCAATAAATTCACGCTGTTCTTTCGTTAAATCTTGAAATGTTAGCGGCTCAACACCTTCTACTTCAAGCGCCGGCAACACCGTATTTTTAAATGTATTATACTGAACTTTCATTAATTCATGAGCTTTCATGGCAATTTTATTCAGCTGCTGTTTTGGTGTTAATCCAGCCTTATTTTCCGGTTAATTGAATCCCGCCTTTACTTGATCCTTTAATCCCGCAACACGTACCATAAAAAATTCATCCAAATTTGAACTAAAAATACTAATAAACTTTAATCTTTCTAAAAGTGGATTACTTTCATCTTGCGCTTCTTGCAATACACGTTCATTAAAAGCAAGCCAGCTTAATTCACGGTTATTATAGTAAGCAGTATCATTTAAATTCACAGCATTTCCCTTTATTAATTCCATTTCCCTCACACTTCCCCTTGAAACTTTTTCAATATAATTTAGTTACATTTATTGTAACAAATTCCAATTTATAAAAGTGTAAATTTTTTGTAAATATGTCCGTACAACTTAACCTTTCTCTTCAAACACTAGGTGAATATTCATCTTTAATGCTTTTTCAAGTTGTTTTTTCTGCTTTTCTGCCTGTACCTTTTCTGCTAAAGCCGATTGTTCACACACAATATGAAATACAAGTTCCTCTTTATTTTTCTTCACTTGAATCGTTTCAATTAGTTCCCTTTGCCTCACATTTAAGGAAGCAGAAAATTGTAAGATTGCTCCTAACAAACGAATCTTTTTTTGTTCACTTTTATCAAACCATCCTTCAAATGGCTCCAAATGCTGCTTAAATAACATTTTCGACTTATAAGATGCAATAAGTGCAAGTCTAATACGCTCTTTATGCATCATGCCGTCAATTGTCTTATTCGCCAATAGATAGAATGTATGTAAACGGCTTGCTTCCGCATCTATATATTTCCCAATATTAAATACCTTGGCAGCTTGATAAAAGACCTCCCAATCTTTTTCTGAAAAAGAGATAATTTCAGACTCTTCAAGTTGTGTACAAATTAACGTTCCTTGCTTAATGAGTTGAACCACAAAGTTCATATCCATTTCATATTCATAGGACAATAAGTGTAAACTCTCTTCTATCACATTTGGGTAATAAGAAACACCTAAATTTTTTGTAAGTTCCTCATAGAAAACACCTTCTCGTAATCCTTTTCTACTTAATACAAATGACGGAGCTTGTATAATATTTGTTAGCATATAAAATACTTCTACCGCTGGAATAATTGTATCAGCTCGATCTTTCGCTAACCCATCTAGCTTCTGCAAGTCTGTAAAAGAAAGACTTTCTAATTCCTCTTTTACACCCTTTATATCCACTTCCTTCATCTTATATAAATGCAAACCGGCTATCGGATAAGAAAGAAAATTTTGATGAATTTTCACCATATTTCGAGCACTTCCACCTATCGCAATAAGAGGTAGCCTTTTGCCCTTTAACCAAGGTAACGTTTGAAATTGGTACCATAAATACCTTCTTAGTTCCTCTAATTCTTCTATCGTTGGTATTTCATTATGAATAAATTGTTTTTTTAAAGAAAGCGCACCAAAAGGAAAGCTATAATATTCTATCATTTCTCGGTCTCGAAAATATGTAACCTCTGTACTCCCCCCACCAATGTCGACAGTAATCCCTTCAGTAAAAGAAGTCGAATTCATCACAGCTAAGTAACCATAGCGTGCCTCTTCATATTCAGATAAAACCCTAAGTACAAAATCAGTTTTTCCTTCTACAAGTTTTTTAATTTCTTCTTGGTTCTTTGCTTGTCTAATTGTTGCCGTCGCAACGCAAAGTATATTATGTAATCCGTGAAACCTTGTACTTTCTTGAAATTGAAGTAGTGTTTGGAGCAGTATATGCATTCCCTCTTCTATGAGCACACCATCTATTAGATAATTTCTTAATCGTGCAACAACTTTTGTATTTTCAATTTCCTTATAAAAACCTCCATTTTGTTTTTCATAAATCACCAGTCGCATCGTATTTGAACCAATATCAATAATGGCATATTGCTGTTTCAATATATCTTTCACACTTCTCACTCTTTCATCATTGAAATTCTAGAATTCATTCCTATCACTATTATACAAAATAGTTGTTTTTTGTAACAATATTGCTTTAATATTGAAAATATATACAATCATTTTTTGTATATAATAAAAACTACTTTTATTTATGCTATAATAGTGAAAAATTAGAAAGGGGTCCCATCATGAAACCTTCACAGCCACAGTCTCATTCACACAAACGATATTCTATTGATCAATTGGCTCAATCTATCTTCATTGTAAACCGGCATGCCAAAGCTGCTACAAATCCTAAATATTTATATTGGTTGAAAAAGATCGCTTTAGAACGTTTAATTCGTGAAAAGAAAGCAATAAAAGAAGGATTACATTTCTCTAGGAATCCACGTTTTAGTCAACAACAATCTGATGTTCTCGTTCGGTTAGGCGACTATTTTTTCCATATCCCTCCTACAAAAGATGATTTCAATACTCTTCCACATCTCGGTAGCCTTGAATCTTCCTATAGAAACCCCAAAACAACTCTTTCTTTAGCAGTAGCAAAAAAAACGCTACAAGATTACATTGGGCCAGAAGCACTAAAACAAGAAAAAAAATTAAGCGAACCAATTCCTTGGTATCGTCGTACGTACACAAAAAAATAAAGCAAGTTTGCCTATAAAGGCCAACCTGCTTTATTTTTTGTCTTCTTTTATTTTAATGTTCGCTTGTTTATAAAATGCTACTTTTTCTGTATTATATGATTTTGTGTATTCATTGAACTTATCTTTTTCAGCATCAATATCTTTATACGATTGGTTCACTGTTTTTACTTTATCACTAATATCTTTTAATTTTGCTCCCTTATCTTGCAGCATTGTAAATAATTCTTTTTCTAATTTTAATGATTTACTATAATTATCATACATTTTCTTAAAAGACTCATGTCGTTTTTCGTATGTTTTCGTTACTTTATCCGCTTGTTCTTTTAGCTTACTATTCTCAATTTTCTTCACATATGTATCAACCGATTTTACTTCTTCTTGCGCTTTATTCAATGCTTCTTTTTCTTTATCAATTACTTTTCCACGTTCTGCTGTATTTTTCATTGCTTGATCTAATTTTTCTTTCACAGCTTGATTATTATCTTTTCCTTCCTGTACAATTTGACCGTATAATGTTTGGCCTTCTTTTTCCAGTTCCTCTAATTTTTTCGCGTCTTCAAACATCGGTTTTTCTTGCTTCGCAGCATTTTCAAATGCTACATATAATTCCTCTTCTGGTTTTGGACCGAAACAACCTGCTAATAATGTCATAGATAAAACTGCTACAATTGCTATTTTATTATATTTCAACTTCTTTTCCTCCTAATTAAATTTCACCGTTGCTTTTTATCTAACTCAACTTCTCCCTAATCATGAGCAAGCTGAATTAGGTTTTTCTGATCGGCTCCAGCTCTTGCAAGTGATGTAAAGGATTAAAATATGCCCCCTCCGCCGCGACAGCACAAATTGCATTAGCAATTATAATTAGCCGCCTGATTAAAGGCGATCGTCGGCTCCTCACGTCTATCATTCTACCATTCCCTTTCTCACTTTCTATCAATCTTTTTCTAATCCATTTTACACATTTTAAAAGTTCACTTGCAACAACTTACATATATTCTTTTTATTTCCTTAAAAGGAAAAGTGTAGAGTTTTCCCCCTACACTTTTTTAAATGAAAAAACATTGTGCAAAATGTATTGACACATCCATCACAATTATATGATGTTTAAATCTATTTTTAAAGACTTTTGTTACAAAATAATGCTTTTTTGTAACAAAAGAGAAAAAATTGTTACGAAAAAACTTTTATTACTCTATCTTTTTTAATCTCTGTTTTATACAACTGCACTCCGTCCTCCCAGAGAATCCATCGTCTAAGATAATAGTTGATGGCCTTTTGTATAATATAAACAGTTCAAGCATCCGTACACATTGCATTGCTAACCATTTTGCAGCAGTCTCTACATTACTAATCAAGAAACTAGCAACTCTACCTTTATTTTTTATGCACTTTCTTCTTTTAAAATGATATATACTTCTATATCATTAATATTTTTTTACAAAAAAATGCACTTACCCTTCGTACATTTTCTCTCTCAAACTTGTATTCATTTTCTTTTCTATTTCATATATATAGTATATAACCATTATCGAAAGGAGAAGAAAATGTTACAAAGAGAAAACATTTCAGACATCATTCGCTTTTTTGCAGGATTTCTCTTATCATTAAAACTATTATTTGAATCATTTGGTCTTTCTTTTATTACAAATGACCAAATCGATGCAATCATAAATGTTGCTTCTTTCTTATTTATTTTATACTTCGGATATAAAAATAACTATGTAGGAAAGAAAGGCCTGGACCAAAAAGAATTACTAAAAAAGCATAATTTGCATTAAAAAAGGAACCCACGCCCGGGGTTCCTTTTTATTATTGTATCAAAATTGCTTCTGTTGTTTGAAGCGGTCCATATAATCGGCCCATCTGCTGAAATGTATATGTAGCACGCAATGAAATACGTGATGGGATTTGTATACGTGATGCGTTTACCTGACAGATTAATTGCGCTTTTTCACCTGATGATAATTCATCAATACGCCATCTTACAAGTCGAAATAAAAACTCTCCTGCCCCTTTATTCGTTTGTAATGTATTGGGGATATATGCAAAATAATCCCGAATCATATGACTAACGATTACACGAGAAATCCCTTCGCTTCCTCTGTTTTCAACTTCTAATTGGACAAAAAGAATTTCATGTACATCATAAGCAATTTCTTGTGAAAAACTCTTTTCTTTCATACCGCGAATTTGTAATGTCACTGCTACATTTGGATTAGGCTGTTTTTTCGTAAATTCTTTAGAACCACCTTCCCTCCACATAACAGGTTGTAAAGACAACGGGAACACTTCTTTATCTAGATTTATTTCCCACATTTTCACAATAACAATTCACCTCATTCCAGATGGTATTCTCCGCACAAATTTATTGTGCTCTCCTAAATAATAAACCAGCCTTCTCCAATTCGTTCACCTTAAAACATTCTCTTATTTTCGCCCAATAAAAATATACGTTTTCAACATTTTTACCTTTCTCCTTTATCATATTCGGCAACGTGATGAAAAAACCATTTTAAATAGCTATAAAGTGAAACTTTAATCAGTGTGGAGTTCATCCCCACACTGATTATGATCCCTCACCAATTGACTTTTACGATCCGTTAATGCGAGATAAACTCCATCAGTCACTCATTTCCTTTTATTTCTTAAATAGTAAAAGCTATAAAATAAAAAATTTGCCTTTTAGTCAAATTTGACTATAATATGATGTATGCTTTCTATTCTTTATGGCACGAAAACACTATCTTCCCTTATAACAGCAACCATAAAATTATAGTGGTACATAATAAAGACAAGTTAAAGCACAAACTACTAATTAGATTTTCTTAAAGAACAGTTAATCTTATATAAAAGGAGGAATATATTTGCAGGAACAAACATCTCAAAACAAAGCAAGCAAAACAAAGTTTGTTGTAGCTGGATTATTACTTGGTATTTTAATGGCAGCAATGGATAATACAATTGTCGCCACTGCCATGGCAACAATTGTTGGAGACCTAGGAGGATTTGATAAATTTGTTTGGGTCACATCAGCCTACATGGTAGCAACGATGGCAGGAATGCCGATTTTCGGGAAATTATCTGATATGTACGGACGTAAACGTTTTTATATCGGCGGTTTACTTCTCTTCTTGCTTGGGTCAATTCTTTGCGGTACAGCATCAAGCATTGAACAGTTAAGCATTTACAGAGCAATTCAAGGAATTGGTGGCGGTGCCCTCATGCCAATCGCCTTCACAATCATGTATGATATATTCCCGCCAGAAAAACGAGGGAAAATGACAGGACTATTTGGAGCAGTTTTTGGAACATCAAGTGTATTTGGACCTTTATTAGGCGCTTATATTACGGAGTATATAAGTTGGCACTGGGTCTTTTATATCAATATTCCATTAGGCATTATTTCCTTCTTCTTTATCTCCAAGTACTACAAAGAATCTCTACAATATAGAAAACAAAAAATCGATTGGGCTGGCGCTATTACACTTGTAATAAGTATTATTTGCTTAATGTTTGCACTAGAACTTGGCGGTAAGGAATATGCATGGAATTCCAATATGATTCTTGGGTTATTTGCTACGTTTGCTATTATGCTTATTATTTTCTTCTTCGTAGAAAGACGTGCAACAGAGCCAATTATTTCTTTCCATTTATTTAAAAAACCTTTATTTGCAGCAAGTCAAGGTGTTGCCCTTTTCTATGGAGCGGCTTTTATTATTTGCACTGTTTATATTCCAATCTTTGTCCAAGGTGTTCTTGGGGGTTCCGCATCAAATGCTGGATTAATTTTAACCCCGATGATGGTCGGTTCTGTAATTGGAAGTCAAGCAGGCGGACAATTTGCTTCGCGTACGAGTTACCGTAACATTATGATCATGTCTGGTATTTTCTTTATACTTGGTATCTATTTACTCAGCACTTTAACAATGGACACACCGCGTGTACTCGTAACAGTCTTTATGATTCTTGCTGGACTTGGAGTAGGCTTCTCTTTCTCTGTTTTAAGTATGTCTTCTATTCACAACTTAGAAATGAGAGACCGAGGTTCTGCCACATCAACAAACTCATTCTTCCGTTCTCTCGGCATGACTCTTGGTGTAACAATTTTTGGGACTATTCAAAATCATATTTTCACAAATAAATTAGAAACTATTTTCCCTCCAGAGTTGGCAAAAATGGCACCAAAAAGCGGAGATACAAGCTTTTTATTAGCACCACATGCTACCGAAAAAATCCCGCCTCAAATATTGGATGGAATTAAACAGGCGCTCGCAATATCTATTGCTGATACATTTTTCTGGGCACTTATCCCAGCTACTCTAAGTATTATCTGCATTACACTGATGGGGAAAGAACGTCTTGCAACTGGAACAAAGAAAAAGCAGAAACAAGTAAGTTAATACATGATAAAACGGAGCGGTATAACCCTTTATGGAAAGGGTTATACCGTTTATAATATGTATAAAGTTTAAATTACAGGAGTTGAGACAGCGTGAGTATGAAACTAGTCATTCTCGGCTTACTACTCGAAGGAGACAAACATCCATATGAAGTACAGCATACAATGAAAGAACGGCAAATGGATTGTTATATTAAATATGCAAAAGGCTCCCTCTACTACGCTTTTGAACAATTAGAAAAGCAAGGAGCCATTGCGGTTACAAACATAGTACGAGATACAAACCGACCAGATAAGACCATTTTCCATATAACTGAAACGGGAAAAAAGCTTTTCCATACACTGCTTTTAAAACAATTTGAAGCAAAAAATCATATATATAAGCCAATCTATTCAGCACTATCATTCGCTCATTTTGGTGATGAAAAAAAAATCATTCCTATTTTAGAAAAAAAGATGGATGACACGATTCAATATTTACATACGATGCAATCCATATACGAACATAGCAAAGAAAATGTTCCACGTGCACAACTTTATATTTTAAAAAGTGTTATCGAACATATTACTGTTGAATTACGTTGGTTAAATGAACTCCATAAAGATGCAAGTGCTGGTTGCCTTTCCGAAATTGGAACAGATATATAGTAGGCCTACTATTGCTTACCGTCTCCTCTACTGCTATAAGACTCTCTATTAATTAGATTCTTATAAGCAGTTTTTTATTTTATCCACGGGTATATATCTTCCAACCCATTCCTCTTCTTACAACTTCTTGTATTAAACATATTTTTGTAAAAAGCACTCCCATTATACACCTTATTATTCATAATATTTAGGATAACAATAATTTAAAACTTTAAAATATTCTTATTTCAAAACAGTAGACAAAATTCGAAAAATTATGTTAGAATTTATTTCAATATCATATTTGCTTGTTAAATTCCTTTCAAAAGGAAAATAGGTACATGGAATTTCTTATTTCGTGTTTAAAAGGGAAGCTTGGTGAAATTCCAACGCGGTCCCGCCACTGTAAGTGCAGAGAATTCTTTCCTATACCACTGTGAAAACGGGAAGGTGAAAGAAATCGTATAAAGCATAAGCCAGGAGACCTGCCTATTTTAACAACACTGATAGACTCACGGATGATGATTAGGTGTTAGAAACGAGAAGAAAGGGTTATTTTCTGTACCTTTATACTTTTCGTCACATGCATTTCCGAGTAAACGGAAGTGCTTACTTTCAATTAGGGAGGAAATTTAAATGGCAATTCAAACAAGTAATTTAGGGTATCCACGCATTGGATTACACCGAGAATGGAAAAAAACGTTGGAAGCTTTTTGGTCAAATAAGATCGATGAGCAGCAATTTTCAACAACCATGAAAGAACTTCGTCTTCAACATGTCAAAGTTCAACAAGAAAAAGGAATCGATTTAATTCCAATCGGCGACTTTACATATTATGATCATGTGCTGGACACAGCCTACATGCTTGGCTTTATTCCATCACGTTTTTCTGAGTTTTCTTCGTATCTTGATGTATATTTTGCAATGTCACGCGGCTCTAAAGATCACGTTGCTTCTGAAATGACAAAATGGTTTAATACAAACTATCATTATATTGTTCCTGAATATGAAGAAGGATTAGATATTTCTTTAAAAGACAATCGACCGCTTCGCTTATACGAGGAAGCAAAACAAGAATTAGGTATTGACGGCAAACCAGTTATATTAGGACCTTATACATTTTTAAAATTAGCAAAAGGATATAAAGAAGATCAATTTGCTACTATTCTAAATCAACTAGTTGCACCTTATGTACAACTATTAACTGAATTACATGAAGCTGGCGCACGCTTCGTACAAATTGATGAACCGATTTTTGCATCTTTAACTAAAGCAGAAATTGTAGAAGCAAAAGAACTTTATGAAACAATTCGCAAAGAAGCACCACATGTATCTCTTATTCTACAAACTTATTTTGATAGCGTAGAAGAAAACTATAAAGAAATTATTACATTCCCTGTATCCGGCATTGGATTGGACTTTGTTCATGGTAAAGAAGGCAATGTAAGAGCTATTCTAGAGCACGGCTTCCCAACCGACAAAATCTTAGCATTCGGTTGTATAGATGGCCGTAACATTTGGAGAGCTGATCTTGATGACATTCTTTCTTTATTTAAAACATTACAGGACCGTGTTACACCAAAAGAATGGATTATTCAACCTTCGTGTAGCTTATTGCATACTCCAATTGATAAAACGGAAGAAACACACTTATCAGCAGAATTATTTGGTGCTCTTGCATTTGCAAATCAAAAGCTAGAAGAACTTACGCTTATTAAACGTGCAGTTTCTGAAGGTGTGGAAAGTGTTAGTACTGAATTAGCTACTTACCGTAGCGCCCATGAAGCTATACGTTCTTCAGCTGCACGTAATCGTGAAGATGTAAAAACAGCACGTGCAACGCTTAAAGAAGAAGACTTCTCTCGTCCTCTTCCATTTGAACAACGTTATGCTTTGCAACAAGAAGCTTTACAATTACCGATACTTCCAACAACAACAATCGGTAGCTTCCCGCAAACTACTGAGGTTCGTCAAACGCGTAAACAATGGCGAAGCGGTGATATTACAAATGAACAATATGAACAATTTATTGAAAAAGAAACTGCAAAATGGATTCGTTATCAAGAAGAAATTGGACTTGATGTGCTCGTTCACGGTGAATTTGAACGAACAGATATGGTGGAATACTTCGGCGAACGACTTGCTGGTTTCTCTTTCACTAAAAACGGCTGGGTACAATCATACGGTTCCCGTTGCGTAAAACCACCTGTAATCTATGGTGACGTTGCCTTTATTGATGGGATGACAATTAAAGAAACTGCATACGCACAGAGCCTTACAAATAAAGTTGTAAAAGGTATGTTAACAGGCCCAGTAACAATTCTAAACTGGTCATTCGTTCGAAATGATATTTCACGAAAGGAAGTTTCTTATCAAATTGCATTGGCACTTCGCCATGAAATTGAATTACTTGAATCTTCTGGTATTCACATTATCCAAGTCGATGAGCCAGCACTTCGCGAAGGGATGCCATTAAAGGAAAAAAATTGGGATGCATACATTACATGGGCTGTTCAATCATTCCTTTTAGCGACTTCTTCTGTAGCGAACGAAACACAAATTCATACACATATGTGCTACAGTAACTTTGAAGATATCGTTGACGCGATTCGTGCTTTAGATGCTGATGTTATTTCTATCGAAACATCAAGAAGCCATGGTGAGTTCATTCATACATTAGAACATACAACATATGAAAAAGGAATCGGTTTAGGTGTTTATGATATTCATAGCCCTCGTGTTCCAAGTAAAGATGAAATGTATACCATTGTAGAACAATCCTTAAAAGTATGTGATCCAAAATACTTCTGGATTAACCCAGATTGTGGTTTAAAAACAAGAAGAACAGAAGAAGTTATACCTGCCTTAGAGCATATGGTTCAAGCTGCGAAAGAAGCTCGTTCCCTTTTAACAACAAACGCATAAAGAAAAAGCCACGATGTCGTGGCTTTTTCACTCTTTCTCTTCGAAAAACAATTCATATTGTATCTTGTACAATTCATCATCCGTTGGTTTCTCAAGCGGCATGGCTTGCATCACTAACACATATTCACCTTGCGAAATAGGAATATGTAAAGTGTTTGAAAGAATGCTGCGTATAAAAACACCCTCATTCCCTATCGTAAACGGTGCTGATATCGTTTTTATTACCCCTTCTTTTTCAATGTGCTTTCCTACAGATACTTCTATTTCACACGTATAATCAGAAATTGCCTCAAAAATAACTACACCTTCTGCTTCGACGTATCCTCTCTCAAAAGCTTCATTCGTCCACTCTACATAAGGCTGTTCCCCATCATAATTCATCACGATTAATTGTGAATAGGAAATTGTTAATTCCACAAGCGTCATCTTCCTTCTACTATTGACTTTAAGTAAAATCTCCTTACATTCGCCTACTACTTCACTACAAATTTCACACGAGTACCATCCGGATATTTGTCTAACTTATTTCCAACCCAAGAACCAGCCCCTCTATTATCAGCTGGACTAATATATTCAATATGTGCACCTTTTCCTCCTTCTTTACACATTGCCATTGGCCATTCATCACGATCATATCCTTTTTTTGCTGGATATGGAGCTAGAGACAACTTTCTTCTATCAGCTGCACCATTTCGATCAATCGTACACACTTTAGAATGTCCTGCTTTGATCGCATCTGCAATATGTTTCCCTGTCTCGGGATAGCGTTCTTTTGGAAATTCTAAAACTTGATCATATGTAACTTCTTTCTTGCTCTTTGATTCTGTAGGTGAAAATACTTCATATACAGCAACCAAAATAGAAAGAATCGCAATAATTGAAATGATAATACCTTTTATTTGTTTCATAGATGTACCTCCGTTTTTCGATCCAATTTCTTTTCCTAGGTTATTATATCAAACATCCTCTCTATATGTTTTCAGACATTATTTTATCCCTTCCTCTCCTTTACGCCAAAAACATTCATTTTTATGCAACTTTTCGCTAATCATGTAGAAAACTTCTAGGCTTCCGACATTCTTTTTCAAAGGAAGTCCAAATAAAAAATGGAATTTGTACATACGATACTTTTTGGGGAGGAAATGTCATGGAAGCAACATATAAAACGAAGGATGTTACAAATAAAACAGGAATCCCGAAACACATAGTTCGAAAATATAGTCAACTTTTAGAACAACACGGTTATATGATTACCAAAACCGCTGATGCTCGTATATATAAAATGGATGATTTGAAGCTTTTAAAATTAATTCATGAACGAGCAGCCACTTTACAAGAAGATATTACAGAAACCATTCCAATTATTTTAAAAGAAAAAGACAGTCCACCTGTACCAATAGTAAAACAAAATCAAGAGGTACACGCGAAAGAAGAGGGCCGAAATTTTGAAGAATTTATGTTAAAACTCGATATGCTTGCTCAATTAAATGAAGCAATTATTCATCAAAACTCCACCTTAATCACACAAAACCGCTTAAAAGATGAAAAACTAGATGAATTAATGCAACAAGTTTATGTAAAAGAAGACCAGCAGGGAGAAATGCTGCAAGAGCTTATTGATCATGCAGCTCAAACAGATGCCTTGCAAAAAGAAAAAATGGACTTATTAATGAATCATATGTATAAGCGGGAATCAAAACAAGAAGAAAAAATGAACAAACTTGTCAATCATGTTTACAATAAAGATAACAATCGAGATGCACAGCTTATGCAAGTCATTCGTGAAATTCAAGAAACAAAACGACTCATCGCCGCCTCAAAGGAGCAAGGTTTATTTCAATCATTTAAAAATTTATTTATTCGAGTCAAGCCAGAAAAAACAAATGAATAAAGTACAACATTCGTCGTTAGCTTTCCATCATCAAGGTAGAAACTTTACACTCCTTTCACTTTTACGTATATAAATCCATTTTAGCTTTTCGACATATAAGTCACTCATGCAAAGAAGAAAAAGTGACCACCTCTATGCATGGCTGGATTCTCTCAACTAAAAAGAATGGGGTTATTTCGTTTTTTCACTTGAGCTTATGATAAATAAAAAAGTTACCTTCTATCGGTAACTTTCATTCCTTATTTCTAGCTGCTGGTAATGTAATAATTGCTTCTGTTCCTTTTCCACTCTCACTTTTATATTCCAGCGTACCATTATGTGCTTGTAAAATACTAAAAGTAACCATAAGCCCTAGGCCTGTTCCTTTTTCTTTTAATGAATAATATGGTTGTCCAAGCCTAGCTAACTGTTCCTTCGTCATTCCCACGCCACTATCTTTTACTCGTACCATAATGACACTATCTTTTTGAATGGCGGTTACTTTTAAATACCCTTTGTTTTCTTGAATTGCTTCGATTCCATTTTTAACGATATTCATAATTGCTTGTTTTAACTTTGTCTTATCGCCAATTGTATAGAGGTTCTCAGAAATTTCAACTTGTAAATAAACGCCCTGCATAGCCGCAAATGAAGACATTAAAGTAGTCATTTCTATGAGTTGCGCTGATAAACATATACGTTCCTTTTTTTCAATTTGCGGCCTAGCTAAATTTAAGTAATCTGAAATAATTTGTTCAGCCCGATCAAGCTCAGCTAGTACAAGACGCATATATTCTTTATTCTTCATATCTTCTGTACTCTCTAATAGCTGAATAAAACCACGAACAACTGTAAGTGGATTTCGAACTTCATGCGCTACACTTGCCGCTAGCTCACTTACAATGTTTAGCTTTTCAGATTTTTGCATTTCTGTACGTAACAATGCATTTTCGTTTAAATACTCTGTTAAATACACTTGAAATACCATTGTCATAACCATAATAAGGGAAGCAAATATGTATCCACTATATAAATGCGACATAGGTGGCGTAAAGCCTACTCTCAGTAAAATTCCAAACATACTACATGCTAAACTGATCAGAGCGTACAAAGATGAAATAATAAGAGCTAAAATGAGTTTTTTCTCTCTTGGGAAAACAGACCACTTTTTTGATAATAATAAAGGAATAATCGCAATACATAAAACTTCTATTATCCGAAACCATTGTAAACCATTCAAAAACCATTCGTATATAACAAAGATAAAAGCTGGGATAACCCCTGCAATCCCACCATACAAAAAAGCACTAATAATTGGAATCGGATAGAAATTATAACCACACAAATCACCAAAGCAAATCGGATACGTCACAGAAAGAACAAGCGTAATACTAGATAAAAACATAATAAAGTAGCGATTGGGCTTTGGAAGCATATCTTGATAGCGATTTAGACGAATCGCTTCATATAAAAACAGTGGCAGAATAATGATAGCAACTTGGATCATTAAGTCACGGATTAGCTCCATACCCTTTCATCCTCTACATGTATTTTGATATGATTATATCATTTTACAGTCACTTTTGTTTTAAAATTTAGATTTTTCTTAACACATTTGTAAATCATTTGTGAATAAACGTTAAGAAATGTTACAACTTTCCGAAATGATTGTAAACCCTGTACCAAACTACCATGATGCAGTATACAATGAATACGGGTTAAAGAATAAAACAAAAATAGTCCAATATACGGACAACTATAACAACATGTAGCATATAATCCATACTATCTATGTTTATAAATAAGTAATCATTATTTTAGTAGGAGGAAGATAAATATGGCAGGAACTACGCTTGTTCTAAAAGAGGAAAATTTGGTTGTTCTCGAAAATGTGGAGAAATCAGTATACGAAGAATTGCAAGATAAAGCTGGTGAAGAAAATTGCACATGCGCTGTAAATGAATCTGTTGTATACCTTGGAAAAGTATCTTCAGTTCTTTGGAATGAAGATGAAATAGATTGGGAATATGGGTACTAAAAAGTCGCTTTAAGCGGCTTTTTTTATGCACTCTAAAGCGAAAATATAAAATTTATGATAAAATAAAAGAAATTTTGCAAACAGAAGAAAGGGAGACAAAATGGAACAATTCATTAACCCTAGAGTGAAGGATATCCAAATTTCTGGTATTCGTCAATTCTCTAATATGATTCAAAACTATGATAATCTCATTTCTTTAACAATTGGACAACCAGATTTCCCAACGCCTTCTTTAGTAAAAGAAGCTGCAAAACGAGCGATTACAGAAAATCATACAAACTACACACACAACGCTGGCCTCTTAGATTTACGCAAAGCAGCTTGTCATTTTCTAAATGACAATTACGATTTACACTATTCACCTGAAAACGAAACCATCGTTACAATCGGTGCTAGTGAAGCGATTGATGTTACGTTCCGTACTATTTTAGAACCTGGAACAGAAGTTATTTTACCTGCCCCTATTTACCCAGGCTATGAACCTATTATTAGACTATGCGGCGCAACACCTGTGTTTGTAGATGTTCGAGAAACTGGATTTCGTTTAACAGCAGAAGCGATTCAAAAAGCAATTACAGATCAAACAAGATGTATCGTTTTACCTTATCCTTCTAATCCAACTGGTGTTACACTGTCAAAAGAAGAACTAACAGATATTGTATCTGTTTTAAAAAATAAAAATATTTTCGTTCTTTCAGATGAAATCTATAGTGAGCTTGTATATGAAGATAATCATATATCCATTGCTCATTTTCCAGAAATGCGTGATAAAACAATTGTTATTAACGGACTAGCAAAATCACATTCAATGACAGGTTGGCGCATCGGTCTTTTATTTGCTCCAAGCTATTTAACACAGCATATTTTAAAAGTCCATCAATACAACGTTACATGTGCAACTTCAATCTCACAATATGCTGCAATTGAAGCGTTAACAGCAGCAAAAGATGCACCGCGAATGATGCGTCATCAATATAAAAAACGCCGTGATTACGTATACAACAGACTGATTCAAATGGGTTTAACTGTTGAAAAACCAACGGGTGCCTTTTATTTATTCCCATATGTTGGAAATCTCACATCTTCATCATTTGATTTTGCTATTGATCTTGTCAAAGAAGCTGGGCTCGCAGTTGTTCCAGGAACGGCATTTTCAGAGTATGGCGAAGGGTATCTCCGTCTTTCATACGCTTATAGCATGGAAACACTGAAAGAAGGCTGTGATCGTTTAGAAAGATTTTTAAAACAAAAAGCTAAGAGATAACACTCTTAGCTTTTTACGCATAATGATCACAAGTCTGACGTTTCAGTAATTTATGCGGAATAATAATGCATTTTGAAGTGGACTCAGAATGCTCCACCTTATCAACTAACGCTTTTGCAGCTTCATACCCTAATTGATAAATATTTACATCAACCGTTGTGAGCGGTGGACTTGCTATTTCAGATAATAAAGCATTGTTAAAACTCACAATAGAAACATCTTTCGGTACAGCAACTCCTTTTTTCGCAAGTGCACTCAGTACCCCAAGGGCAATTAAGTCGTCTGTTGCCATAATTGCTGTTGGTGGCTTTTCAAGACCCATTAATTCTTCTACAGCTTGTTGACCACTCTCTCTTGAAAAATCAAAATGTAAAATATATTCATTTGGCAACACGATGTCTGCTAATTTTAATGCATCGCTCATTCCAGCTAAACGATCCTTTGTAACAAGTAAATCAGAGCCGCCGCCAATAAACGCTATTTGTTTATGTCCTAGTGAAATTAAATATTCCGCTACTTCTCTTGCAGCTGTATAGTTATTATTATCTACATATGTAATTTCATCTTTTCTTTCGTACGGCTTTCCAATTAAAACAAATGGGAAATTTTGTTCATGTAAATATTGAATAATACGATCGTTTTCACGTGAATAGAGAAGAATAATTCCACCGATTTGACGCCCCTGTACCATCTTCACAACACCATTAAAAATTTCCTCTTCTGTTTCACCAGTTGACATATACAGCGCATAACCTTCAACATGTGCAAAGGAACTTATCCCTCGAATTACTTCTGGGAAAAATGGATTTTGAAATGCCTTACTTGCAGAACTCGGCATAACAAGACCAATTGTTTTTGTCGTTTGATTCGCAAGGTTTCTCGCATTTAAATTAGGATGATACCCTAACTCGCTCATTACTTTACGAACACGACGCTTAGTTTTTTCACTTATACTTGGATTATCAGCAATTACACGAGACACAGTAGATGGTGCAACATTTGCCTTTTTTGCTACATCTTTAATTGTAACTGTCATTAAATCTCCTCCTCTCTTCTTATTCTTCATTCATATCTATTATTATTCTGTATTCCACAGATATTAGGAGAAAACGAAAGCTACCATTACTTTATTTCATTTCTCAAAAAAAATTATATTAATGTAAACTAATATTCTCCCTCTTCATGTATTGTAAGGGATACAGGCTTATTTTCCTATACTATAATATACTATTTTTTTCACATCTTTCCCCTTACGATGTCATATGAACCCGAATTTCTCCTAAAAAAAGAGAAATGGGACATAATGTCCCATCCTCATCCTTTCGTACCTCCAGCCGTTAAGCCTGAAATAAAATATTTTTGCAATGATAAGAATAAAATAGAAATCGGTATTGCAATTAATACAGAGCCAGCTGCAAATGTTGTAAATTCATTACCAAATTTTTTCGCGACCATTTCATATAATCCAACCGCTAACGTATAGTTTTCCGGTGTGCGTAAAATGATGCTCGCTAAAATAAAATCTGTAAACGGACCGATAAAGGTAAATAAAGCTACTACTGCCACAATTGGTTTTGCAAGCGGCATAATAATTTGCCAAAAAATACGGAAGTGTCCTGCCCCATCCATACGTGCTGACTCATCCAACTCTTTTGGAATCGTATCAAAATACCCTTTCATAAGCCACGTATTCATTGGGATTGCTCCGCCGACATAAATTAAAATTAATGCAAGATGTGTATCAATTAATCCTGTTAATTGTGCTAATACATAGAGTGCAATCAAAGCTGCAAAGTTGGGAATCATTTGCAAGATTAAAAATGTTAACAAACCATTCTTTCTTCCAACAAAACGATATCTTGAAAATGCATAAGCTGTAAAACTAATGGATAGTACAGAGAAAATCATCGTTAAAACACTTACTTTGAGTGTATTTTTATACCAAAGTAAATAATTGCTTTGTGAAAGATCTAATAACTTTCGGTAATGATCTAACGTTGCATTTTTCGGAATAATACTTGACCCTGATAAACTATCTCCTGGATTAAACGATGAACCAACAATCCACAATAATGGATAAAAAATAATGACACACATTATGAAAATTACAAAATAACTTAATGAGAGACGTAACATCTTTTGTCGTTTTATATTCATTTACATCATATCCTCTTCTTGGAATGATTTTGTTCTCTTAAATTGCCATAATGCAACTGAAATAACGATTAACGATAAAATCATCGTAAGTGCCGCTGCTTTTCCATATTGTGCTGATGTCATCGTTAATTTATAAATCCATGAAATTAAAATATCTGTTCCTCCTGCATTTTGCCCAGACACAGCAGGTCCCCCGCTATTAAACAGATAAATAATACTGAAGTTATTAAAGTTAAACGTATATTGTGTAATTAAGATTGGTGCTGTTGCATATAGAACAAGCGGCAATGTAATTTTTCGAAATTGTTGCCATGCCGTTGCCCCGTCTACTGTAGCTGCTTCATATAATTCCCCTGGAATCGATTGCAATATCCCTGTGGTCATTGCAAAAATAAATGGGAAACCAAGCCATGTTTGGATAAATATCAAAGCACATTTCGCCCAAAATGGATCTGTCATCCAAGCAATCTTTTCGATTCCAAATAAAGCTAACACTTGATTGTTAATTGCTCCAAATGATTCATTAAACATACCTGCAAAGACAAGAATGGATACGAATGCTGGAACAGCCCACGGTAAAATAAAAATCGTACGAATTACTGCTTTTCCTTTAATACCAGGCTGATTCACTAATATTGCTAAGAAAATCCCAAGGGCTACTTGTAAAGTAGTCGCGACGAATGTCCAAATCACAGTCCAAGAGAATACACTTAAAAGCGTGTCTCTCCACATTGGTAATGTAAAAATATCAATAAAGTTTTTGAATCCAACCCACTCTACCAATTTTGCAGGAGGGGAATGATATAAGTCATAGTTTGTAAATCCAATTAAGATAACAAAAATGATTGGAAATACAACAACAAAGATTAATAGCAGAAATCCTGGTGAAACCATTAAATACGGAAAACCTTGATCTAATAAATTACGATATTGTTCTTTCACAGAATTTAAAGGTATTCCTACATCACGCTTTTTTCCATTTTGATAGGCATCATATAAATTAAAAGCATATATACCTAATCCAAATGCAATAACAATTAGTGCTAAAATCCCTTTCACTAATAGAAAAATAGAGTGATCCCGAGGAACTTCTGTACCGAGCGTAACAATTCCCCACAATCCTATATTTAATAAATCAGCGAATGCTACGACAAATGAACCTGTTAATACAAGAAAGATAAGACCTTTTAGATATTGTTTATTATATATTTGACCAATACCTGGAATAATTGACAACATCGCGGCTGTTTTGCGGTGTTTTGAACCGTTCACTTCCTGTGCTGGTTCAATGGATGTTTGCATATTTCTTCCCCCTTTTTTCTTCCCCTTGGAAGGAAGAGAATCCGTATCTCCCTTTTACGAGAGATACGAATCCCATCTTATTTTTTCTTACTATGATTTGCTTCAATGTTTCCTTTAATTTGTTTTACAGCTTCATCAAGTGCTGCTTTCGATTCTTGTTTATTTGCTGCAACTAATTGAAGCGCATCTCCAGCTGGTTTCCAAACTTCTTGCATTTCTGGAATATTCGGCATCGGAATACCATTCTCTGATTGAACTGCCACCGCTTTTGCAGCTTCATTTTCTTTAATAATTGGATCTTCCATTACTGATTTAACAGGAGGAATTTCTTTCGTTTTTTCAAAACGGATTTTTCCGTTCTCTTCATTTGTTACCCACTCAGTAAATTTTGTTGCTAAATCATTCTGTTTGGAAAAGCTAGTTACATGCCATCCTTTTACACCCACAAAAGTTTTCATCGGTTGACCGTTTGGTAATTTCGGCATCGGTGCTACCCCATAATCAATGCCTGCTTTTTCCATCGCTTGGAATGCCCATGGACCATTCATTATAGATGCCGCTTTTCCTTCATTAAACAATCCATCTGCAGCTGCCCCACCAGATTCTCCAATAATTCCTTTTGGGAATAATTTTTCTTTATACCATTTTTGAATATATTCAGCACCTTGTACCGCACCACTATTATTTAATCCAATATCTTTCGGATTCGGTTTTCCATCTTTTTCACCAAATACATAACCGCCCATACCTGCCATAAATGCATTCGCAAAATAGAAGTTATCCCCTAATGCTAAAAATCCGTACTTTCCATCTTTCGTAAAGTCTTTTGAGAAATTAAAAAGCTCATCCATTGTTTCTGGTGCTTTTGGCATTAACTTTTTATTATAAATAAAGATTGGTGTTTCAATTGCTTTTGGTAAACCGTACATTTTCCCATCGTATGTTTCTGCCTGTATTGATAAATCTGTGAATTTATTTTTCACAGTATCATCCACTTTCACTTCTGAAAGTAGCCCTTCTGTTACCGCATTACCAATATGATCATGAGGCAGTGTTACAACATCTGGCCCTGTACCAGCTGGACCGTCGAGACGAAGTTTTTCTACTTGTTTCGTCATCTGAACCTCTACAACTTTTACTTTCACATTATATTTCTTTTCAAAACTTTTCACTGCTGGATCTAGCCCGACACCCTTTTTCTCATCTTCCCAAACAAGAAGATCATAATCTTTCTTCTCCTTGCTCGCTTCCTTTTTCCCTGAATCTTTCGGACCACATGCCGATAACATACCGATCGCCAACGTTGAAATTGTTAATAATGATAATGCTTTCTTCACCCTAAAAACCTCCCTAAATTATATGTACTGATCCAACAAATGAAAACGTTTGCACTAACTAGTTTAATAGAAGCGCAAACAATCTTTCAATCTATGAAAACGTTTGCGCTATTTGTCTCTCATTATACATTCTTTTATATATTTTGCAAATATTTTATTTCTGTATTTTTCAGAAAAAATTATGACATTATTCTTTCTTTCCATTGACTTTATATGAAATGAATACTACCCTTATAAGCAATATTAAAATTGTACCAAAAGCAATCGTTTGCAATATGTTTTTATTTATAGAGATATCAAAGGGGGATTTTCTATATGTTTAAAGAAGCAATATACCATAGACCAAAAGACAATTACGCATACGCTTATGATGAAGAAACGCTTCATATTCGATTGCGTACAAAAAAAAATGATGTGGATATCGTCTCATTTATTCATGGTGATCCTTATGAATGGCAAGATGGGAAATGGATCACAGCAAACATGCCAATGAAAAAAAGTGGATCAACAGATTTATTTGATTACTGGTTCATTTCAATCAAACCAAACTTTAAGCGCTTACGATATGGGTTTGAACTAAAAAATAATACGGAAACGATCATCTATACAGAACGTGGCTTTTTCCATGAAACACCTAATGGTGATGTGGGCAACTTTTTTTGCTTTCCATTTATTCATGAACAGGATGTTTTTAAAGCATCTTCATGGATAAAAGATACAGTCTGGTATCAAATTTTCCCAGAACGATTTGCTAATGGGGATCCTGCATGTAATCCAGTAGATACACTACCTTGGGCGAGTACTGATCCAACACCTACTAATTTTTTTGGAGGGGATTTTGCCGGAATCATTCAACGGCTTGATTATCTTGTAGAACTCGGTATTTCTGGAATTTACTTTACTCCTATATTTGCAGCACACTCGAATCATAAATATGACACAATTGACTACATGGAAATTGATCCGCAATTTGGGACGAAGGAAACTTTCAAAAAATTAGTTATCGCCTGCCACGAACGTGGTATAAAAGTCATGCTAGACGCCGTTTTTAACCATAGTGGGTACTTTTTTGATAAATTTCAAGATGTGCTAGAAAAAGGTGAGCAATCTCGCTATATCAACTGGTTTCATATTCATGAGTTTCCAATCGTGACAGAGCCACTTCCGAACTACGATACCTTTGCATTTACACCCTATATGCCAAAATTAAATACTGCCCATCCAGATGTAAAAGAGTATTTACTCGAGGTAGGACGTTATTGGGTACGGGAATTTCACATTGATGGCTGGCGCCTCGATGTAGCAAATGAAGTCGATCATAACTTTTGGAGAGAATTTCGTAGTGAAGTAAAAGCAATTAACCCTGAGGTCTATATTTTAGGAGAAATTTGGCACGATGCTCTGCCATGGTTACAAGGTGATCAATTCGATGCCGTTATGAGCTATCCTGTCACCAATGCCCTACATTCTTATTTTGCAAACGAAACAATTGGGGCAAGTGAATTTATGGAACAAATTACAGCTTCTCTTCACTCCTATTCCATGAACGTAAACGAAGCTGCTTTTCATCTATTAGACAGTCATGATACACCGAGAATTTTAACAACCTGTAGTGAAAATAAAGATAAAGTAAAATTACTATATATATTCCACCTTTCTTTCATCGGTTCCCCATGCATTTATTATGGTGATGAAATCGGCATGGACGGCGGAATGGATCCTGAGTGCCGAAAATGTATGATTTGGGATGAGGATAAGCAAGATAAAGCATTATTTAAGCATATCCAAACATTAATTTCATTACGGAAACAATACAAAGCATTTGGTAGCCATGGGGCATTTCAATTTATTGAAGCAAATGATGAACAGGGTTATATTTCTTATACGAAGACATATGGAGAAGAAACAATCTTCATTGTTTTAAATCCAACAAACAATGAAATATCCGCCCCTATACCTTTTGATATCTCTAGTAAAAAAATCGTCAACCTATATACAAATGAAGAATTTTCTGCAGAGGCAAACTCATTACAGGTTACACTTCCATCATATGGATTTTCAATTTTGAAATGGTAAAATATAGAGTGAAATTTTAATCAGTGAGGGCTTCTTCATCCCCCACTGATTATTAGTTCTGATCAATCGGGATTTTACAAAATAAAGGCTTGATCAAATTTTTCACATTATCTGTTTCCACTTGTTGTTTACGTCCGAAAATCATAAGTTTCTTTGTGCCTTCAGCCTATAGGGTGAAGGTGTGAATTCATTGTCTTTTTTCCTTTCTTGAAAGTTTAGGTTTCTTTTGAGACTGTGGTATGTTGATATGCCTTGAAGCCATGAATTGTTTTTTGAAATCAAAATAAAAATACAAATGTGTACTTAGAGACAAGAAAGCAACTAAAAAAAATGAAGAAAGAATGATCAGTACGATTGCCATAGATTTTTGGCTCAAAAAACCAATACCAACTTGACCAATCATATAACCTAAAACTGAAAAAAATACGATTTTAGGAATTTTTACATCTTGATCTGTTATCTTCCTTAAGCGGGCTGTAAAATATTTAATCTAGAATAACACGGATTTATAAACAACAAAACCATATGCTATAAGCGATAGGATAAAAAATAAAGGTGACTCTAGCTCTACGAATTCGTATGCCAACTTTTGAACAGCTATAAAGCTGCAAATTGAGATACTGAATGCGACAAATCTAGTATATGGTAAATATTGCAATTGAGGCGGCCGAGGCTTATAAATCAAAATCCAAATTCCCCATAGATTGCATATCACATAAAATGGAAGAGCCACGTAAGAATATATACTTCGCGGTGGAAAAAGGTAACAAATGAACAACACCCCTTTAATTCGCATGTTTAATATGCGAATTAAAAGGGGTGTTGTTCATTATCTTAATTTATACACTCTCGCTTCATATGGCCGTAAATCAATACTCTCAATTATTTCACCTTGCACATCATAATTGTGTATTAATAATTCTGAACTATTATAAGTTATCTCTTTCGGTATTTTAAATACACACTCATCCTCAGTAAAGTTCGCAATCACCAGTAATTCTTCATCTTTCCATTTTCTTATATAAGCAAAAACAGATGGATGATCCTCTAAAATCAAATCATATGTACCATACACAATGATTTCATGTTTTTTACGAAGCTCAATCAATTTCTTGTAGTAATAAAAAATAGAGTTTGAATCTTGTAATGCTTGTTCTACATTGATTTCTTTATAATTAGGGTTTAATCCAATCCATGGTTCCCCGGTAGTAAATCCAGCGTATTCCGTTGCATTCCACTGCATGGGTGTTCTCGCATTATCTCGCCCTTTTATATAAATCGATTGCATTACTTGTTCTTCATCTTCACCACTCTCTATTACTTTTTCACGGTACATATTCAGCGTTTCAATATCTCGGTACTTATCAATCGAATCAAAGTGAACATTTGTCATCCCAATTTCTTCTCCTTGGTAAATATAAGGAGTGCCTTTCATCATATGAAGTACCGTCGCTAACATTTTCGCTGATTCTATGCGATATGCTTTATCATTACCAAAGCGAGAGACCACACGAGGCTGGTCATGATTATTCCAATACAGACTATTCCATCCCGTTTGTTCTAAAGCTTTCTGCCATTTTGTCAAATTCTGCTTTAACGTAAGGAGTGAACACGGCTTTACGTCCCATTTCCCCCCTTCTCCAGAATCTAAATCCATATGTTCAAACTGAAATACCATTTGTAATTCTTGACGTTCTTCTGCTGTATAAAGTTTAGCTTCCTCTGTTGTTACACCTGGCATTTCACCAACTGTCATAACATCGTATTTTGACAATACCTTCTGATTCATTTCATGTAAGTACGTGTGAATGTTCGGTCCATTCATAAAGTATTGATGGCCTGAAACATAACCTTCTTTGTCTGTTTTCACAGTTGGTAATCCCTCTGTTTTAGAAATAAAGTTAATCACATCCATACGGAAACCATCAATTCCTTTTTCAAGCCAAAACTCCATCATTTCATAAACGTCTTTTCGTACCACTTCATTATCCCAATTTAAATCAGGTTGCTTTTTAGAGAATAAGTGTAAATAATATTCATCTGTCGCTTCATCATACTGCCAAGCAGATCCACTAAAAGCTGCTCCCCAATTATTTGGCTCTTTTCCCTCTGTACCAGGGCGCCAAATATAGTAATCTCGATACGGGTTATCTTTTGACTTGCGAGATTCGATAAACCAATTATGTTCATCAGAAGTATGGTTAACAACTAAATCCATCATTAATTTCATATTACGTTTATGCATTTCGTTTAATAATTCGTCCCAATCGTTCATTGTTCCAAACTCATCCATAATCTTTCGATAATCGCTAATATCATAGCCATTATCATCATTTGGAGATTCATAGACTGGTGATAGCCAAATAACATCTATACCTAGTTCCTGTAAATAATCAAGCTTTGAAATTATTCCACGAAGGTCACCAATCCCATCACCATTACTATCCATAAAACTACGTGGATAAATTTGATATACAACACTTTCTTTCCACCATTGTTTTCTCATCATGCTACCCCATTTCATTTTTCTTATCAAAAAATCCCAGGCGCAAACGTTTTCATTAATGAATGATAGCAGATTTTATAAGAATTGAAAATAGCGCTTACATTTTTCTCTTTTCATTTAGTCAGTTTACATAGATAAAAGGCTTTATTTATTAAATATTTTACTCTATTCATGAAAACGTTTTATTTTTTTGTATCATTTTTATTTATTTTTCAAAAACATTCGTTTATAATAAATTCAAAGAAAACGTTTGCATAATTTTTCTAGGAGGAAAAGTCATGGCAGAACTAAAGTTAGAAAATATTTATAAAATTTATGACAATAGCGTAACAGCAGTAACAAACTTCAATTTACACATTCAAGATAAAGAGTTCATTGTTTTCGTTGGTCCATCCGGATGTGGAAAATCGACGACATTACGAATGGTAGCTGGACTTGAAGATATTTCAAAAGGGGAATTTTCTATTGATGGTAAAGTAATGAATGATATTCCTCCCAAAGATCGCGATATCGCAATGGTCTTTCAAAACTACGCTCTCTATCCACATATGAGCGTTTACGATAACATGGCATTTGGATTAAAGCTTCGTAAAATCCCAAAAGACGAAATTGATCGCCGTGTAAAAGACGCAGCGCAAATTTTAGGGCTTTCGGAGTATTTAAACCGAAAACCAAAAGCATTATCTGGCGGACAGCGTCAACGTGTTGCGTTAGGTCGTGCGATTGTCCGTGACGCAAAAGTTTTCTTAATGGACGAGCCGTTATCAAATCTAGATGCAAAATTACGTGTAGCAATGCGCTCAGAAATTTCTAAACTACATCAAAGGCTTGGAACAACAACAATTTATGTAACACATGATCAAACAGAAGCGATGACAATGGCTTCACGCCTTGTCGTTATGAAAGATGGAAAAATCCAGCAAATAGGTTCACCAAAAGAAGTATATGAAACACCTGAAAACATTTTCGTTGGTGGATTTATCGGCTCACCTGCAATGAATTTCTTCCGTGGTAAATTAACAGAACAAGACTTTGTTATAGATGATAAAATAACTATCAAAGTATCTGAAGGCAAAATGAAATTATTACGTGAACAAGGCTATGTGAATCAAGAAATTGTCTTAGGAATACGTCCAGAAGATATCCATGATGAACTTCTATTTTTAGAGGCTTCACAAGGCACAACATTTACAACTCAAATTGTAGTTGCCGAACTATTAGGTGCAGAATCTATTTTATATATGAAACTTGGAAATCAAGATTTTGCAGCCCGTGTTGATGCAAGACATACCTTTACACATGGTGATCAAATCAAACTTGCATTCGATATGAATAAGGCACATTTCTTTGATAGTAAAACAGAAAAACGTATTCGCTAAAATATCGCTTTTCTTCACCTCAAACAGATACAAGAAAACCGTCCGCATATATTTTTGGGGCGGTTTTCTATTATTATATTAGGGTTCCTGCTGCATGAAATGACCGTTTTTCCGCACTTAAAATACCAAAAACAGGTAAATTAGTTAGTGTTACTTCTTCTTGCTGTTTCATAAAAGATGACGTCAATTGCTTTATTTCTATCCAAACGTCATTAATACAAAGTATATTGGAATCGTTCTCTTGTTGACGTGAAAAATTAGAATCTATTTTATATAATCCAGCATTGTTAAAGAGCACATCAATACGATTATAAGCGTCAATAGCCACTTCGATAACACGTTGCCGATCTCTTTGTTTCGCCATATCATGGGTTACAAAAAGCGCCTCTCCACCTAATTCTACAATTTTCTCCGCTGTTGCTTGTCCATTTTCCTGATCAATATCCGTCACAATTACTTTTGCACCTTGTTCTGCCAACAAAAGAGCTGTACTACGTCCAATACCGATGCCACCGCCAGTTACAACGGCAACTTTTCCTGCAAGCTTCATCGTCATTACAACTTGTATGCGTTCACCTTTTTGTTTTCTCTTTTTTCTTACTGTTATATTGATCAAAAGCTAGACCGATAAAAATAAGTATCACCCAAAAAAGCAAGCTACTGCCCGTCATTTTGATCACCCCTTTGTTATATAACATGATTGTTCCATTTATTATATCATTTTCTTAATTTTCAATCTAATGTACAAAAAAATAGAATATGTTAAAAAGTTTGCCTTCGCTTACTTTCTAACATATCCTACATCAATATGGAGGGTACTATATAGGAGATGTCCGCCCTATATGAACTCCATTATATCAATTAAATTCATCGAATTTTGTAAAAATTTAAAAGTGTATAGAATTTTTTTACATCTCCTAAATTTCTTCCTTTTTGAATAACATATTGTCACTCAAAAAGGAAGAACTACAAAATATAATCCTTTATCTTTCTATTCTATTATTCTTTAAACAAGACTCATCACTTTCGTTTTCATAATTATATCATGGAAACCACAATTATCATGACGGAACAACATCATGTATACATTACAAATAGATGGTATTCCAAGTAGCAATATGTTCGGTAATAACAATACAAAGAAACGTATTGTTATCGTTTGAATTGTTAACTTTTCACTTGTTAATGATATAAGTCTTATTCTTGTTATTTTCTTACCAATTGTACAACCGTTCCATATAAATGGAACAAGAATAAAATATATAGCCATTAATATTAAAACAAGCGCAAGATCATATCGATAATCACCTAAGCTTATATTAAAGCGATTGAAAATGGCTCCATAATTTCCCGTTACAATTGCCACAACCGCCCCATACATCACCGAGATTAGAAACATATCGATAATGGAAGCACCTATGCGATTCATTACCACCGCTGGACGATGCATCTTTAACTTCATTTTATGTCGACTCCTTTGTATCCTACTTTACCTGTCTCATAGTACCATTTCTAAAAACCATTGTAAATAACTCATATATTGGCGTTTCTTTTCCTTTTCTTGTACAATGTGTTTACAACAAGCATTTTATAAGGAGGGCCTCATATTGAAGCGATTGATGACCGTAATCGCCATTATATTATTGACTGGTTGCACAACAAACTCTAATAGCCATTCAGCTTACACCATCAATGACGAATATGAACTAGTAAAAACTTCCAAAAATGCATTTGAACTTTTCCCAACACAAGATGCTGTATATGCTACACAATATGTCCCAGCTAAAATTGTAGAAATTGCTTGGGACGATATATATATTATTGCAAAACAAATTGAAGAAAAATCTGACCCAAACAACCCAGAATCTAGTATTACAAATAAGCAGAGCGAATATTATTGGATTATTGATATGAACAACAATCGTCGCTTTGGTCCTTATAATGAAAAGCAATTTCAGGAACAAAAAGAAGCATTTCGAATTTCTGAACAATTACAAGCCATAGAAACTTATTTAAACGAACAAAACAAACAGTCCTCAAGCACATAAAAACGGCTGTTTGTTTCAAAAATGGTATACTTTTTCAGTCCATTTGTTGATTTTGATAACTTGGATGTTCCTCTTTTATCGTGATAACAGTACCGCATTTTTTACAAATTTCTACCTCAGCGACTGTTTGTGCAAATAAAGTAAGATAGTTTTTTTGGTCTGGTGCTATCGTTCCTTTTTCTATTTCTTTACTACCACATTCGTAACATCTTTTTTCCATTTTTCTTCCCCCTTTGCACTTTATAATACATTCGCTTTGATTTGACAAATTTCCTGTTCATTTTCTATACAAAAAACATCTCACTTAGACAGTGAGATGTTAAATGTTTGCGGTTCTGCAACAATGTCATGTGTTTCATTCGATACAAGAACATCAGTTGTAAATGCGATTTGAGTAATCTCTTTGTTCTCATCATCGAGTATTAATCCAATTATCCCTTCCCTTGTTTCACCTCGCTTATACTCTTCTTTTGTAACATTTTTCGTGTCTACAAGCGTATCCTCTTCATATAAGAAGTTTTGTTTTGGGACATTGAATTGCTGTGTTCCATTAATCGTGACATCATTTATAGAGAAAAACTGCATGTCTTTATCTCCGCTATTTTCTACCTTATATGTAATTTCCACATAGCGCACTTTATCTGCAATATCTTTTCCACTTAACGAAGCGTACAACTCAGCATCTTCTCGATTAACTTTATCTCCAAGTCTACGCTGCACTTCCTCTGGAGTTAATGCTGTATATACCTTCAATGTATCTTTTGCATCTTGACTCATTTGTGATAATGCGATAACTTTTACATCTTGCACATGAATTTTCATTGGAAGTACTTCAAATGTTTGATTCACATGTTTTAGTTGTTCTAATTTAAATGTACCCCATCCTTTTTCTTTTACAGCCTGTCCAACTTTCTTTAATTCCTTGCCACCATACTCAGTTGTTTCTGGAATAGTTTCTTTCTTTACCTCTTTTTTTTCTTCCTTTTGAAAACATCCACTGAGCAAAACGATAGAACTACATAAAATACAAATACTTTTCCATACTTTCATCTTCTTATTACTCCTAACACTCTTATTCATAATTAACTAGATTATTCCTTTACTTTATATACTGCTGAAACAATGAATATCCCCAAAAAACACTTGTAATTCTGGATACTATTATACTCCCGATTTGTAAAATTTGAAAATACAGGTCTAAGAATGCATGAGCAGTAAACACGCCAAGCAGTAAGTTCAAATAAAAAACCTAACCATATATGTCCAATGACACCGTTCGGCTGAAAATGTAAAACATATTCAAAATCGGGCGCCATGCTTCCTAATACTAATGCTGTCACTGAAACATATCTTGGTTTCATGCAAAAAGGAATGACAGCAGTCAGATGTGCAAATACAGCCTATGTTACTTTCCTTCTGAAACTAAAAAATCTTCCTATGTAAGACATCCTCTATCATAACGATATCGATTCTTTATATGCAATACTTATTTTGACATTGGAATATCTATACTTTAAATGATATAATCTAAATGTAATTTTTAGGAAATAATTAAGTGACATGATGTTGACACTCATACTTGTATTTTTTCTATGGAAACATATAAAAATAGCACAGTATATTCCAAGTTTACTAAGTTTTATTATAAATAGAAACACATATGACTGGGGCGAGTTAGGTTTCTCTACTTTACAATTTGTTATTTTATTTGCAAGTTGTCTGACTCTTGTATTTGCTTCTATATTAGAAACAAAATCTTCAACGAATTGAGGTATATAGTTTGAATGAACATACAACCTTTCTAAAGAGCATCTCCTTACAAAAAGAACATATTCCTACTTTTTCCGTGTATCCATATTGTTTGCCTGCCATCCGAACACTACAATCACTCGATTTCCACCCTAATGTCACATTTATTATTGGAGAGAACGGAACTGGGAAATCTACATTGTTAGAAGCCTTAGCCATCGCTTTAGGGTTTAATGCAGAAGGTGGAACAAAAAATTTTCGTTTTGCTACTCATGATTCGCACTCACCCTTACACAAATATATTCGAGTAGCAAAAAGCTTTGTTGCACCAAAAGATGGATTCTTTCTACGCGCGGAGTCGTTTTATAACGTTGCTTCTTACATTGATAAGATTGACACAAATGAGGATGCAGCTTTAGGGAATAAGATCATCGATTCATACGGAGGTATATCCCTACATGATCAATCTCATGGTGAATCATTCTTTTCTTTATTTATGAATCGCTTTTCAGGACAAAGCTTATACATTTTAGACGAGCCTGAAGCAGCTTTATCTCCAATGAGACAGCTTTCTATGCTAATTCGCATGCACGAGTTAGCAGAACAAGGAGCACAATTCATTATCGCTACCCACTCTCCTATTTTGATGGCCTATCCAGAGTCGAGTATATATTCGTTCTCACAAGAAGGAATCACTGAAACAACCCTAGAGGAAACTGAGCATTATCAAACGATGAAACTCTTTTTCGAGAATCGAGATCGCTTGTTTCATCATTTGTTCCAATCATAAAGCAAAAGATAATATTGCTCGTTGATATCCAAAAAAGAAGAAGCAGCAAGCTGCCTCTTCTTTTTTATAGTGCTTCTATAAATAACGCTACCCCAATGCCACCACCGACACAAAGGGATGCAATTCCTTTTTCTAAACCTCTTCTTTTTAATTCGTGAATTAAACTTACCGTAATACGTGCACCTGTACAACCAATTGGATGCCCAAGTCCAACACCACTTCCGTTGACATTTACTTTCTCACGGTTTAAGCCCAGTTCCTTCTCAACCGCTAAGTATTGTGCCGCAAAGGCTTCATTGATTTCTAATAAATCAGCATCTTCTAATAACCAATTTACTTTCTCTAAACCTTTACGAATTGCTGGTGCTGGACCAATCCCCATAATTTTCGGATCTACCCCAGCTACAGAATAACCAACGATTCTAGCTAATGGTTGTAAGCCTTTCTCCCTAGCCTTTTCTTCACTCATTAATACTAAAACCGCACTTCCATCATTAATACCTGATGCATTCCCTGCAGTTACTGATCCACCTTTACGAAATGCTGGCTTTAACCCCGCCAATTTTTCAGCTGTAATATCTGCACGTGGATGTTCATCTTTTGAAAATACTACTTCTTTTCTACGCTCTTTTATTATAATAGGAACAATTTGATCATCAAAATAACCTGATTCAATTGCCTGAAGAGCTAATTGATGACTACGCAACGCAACTTCATCTTGTTCCTCTCTTGTAATTTCATATTGCTCAACTAAATTTTCCGCTGTTTCCCCCATCATAATATGGTGGATTGGATCTTCTAAAACTTCCCACACCGTATCACGAATCTCTCCATGTTGAAGACGCTGTCCCCATCGGTGTTGTTTTAATGCATAAGGACTTGAGCTCATCGCTTCTACTCCACCCGCAATAACAACCTCACTTACACCTAACTGAATTTGCATTGCTGCTGACATAATCGCTTGCATACCTGAAGAACATTGACGCTGAATCGTATAACCTGTAACCGTTTCTGGAAATCCTGCTGCTAATGCAGCTGTTCGCGCTGTATTTGCTTCATCTGTTCTTTGAATACAATGTCCTAAAATGACTTCATCCACTTCATGAGGTTCTACTCCACCTCTTTTAACAGCTTCTTGAAGTACAGGAACAACTAATTCTACTGGTGTTACATTTTTTAGCGCTCCCCCAAAAGTTCCAATTGGCGAACGAACTGCAGCTGTAATGACCACATTATGCATCTTGCACTTGCCCCTCTCTTATGTACCCTAGTAAGTTTTTGGATGGAATAACATAAGATGTATATCTAAATTTATCATACTACAAACATACCAGAAAAATCAAAAAATTTAATATAATAAAAATAGAGAGAATCTTCCTCTCTATTCGGTCAATGCGTATAAAAATTTTTGCAAAATTTTCTCTGTTGTTTTATTTAAATTAGGTAATTTTTCAGCTGGAAAATACTTAAGATCCAGACTTTCTTCATCAAGCTCTATTTCACCACTTATATGATGCGCTTGGTATAGATGAATCACATTATAAATTTCATCCCCATTTGGATAGCGATAATATACATCTTTCCCAGAAAGAACACCAAGAAATTGCAACGTCTTCACTTCTAATCCTGTTTCTTCAAAGAACTCTCGCCGAGCCGTTTCTTCCGTTGTTTCACCTAACTCCATTGCACCACCTGGTACACCCCAATCATATGTATCCGAACGATATTGAAGCAATACTTCTTGTTTTTCATTTAAAACAATTACTGCCGATCCTACAAGAATTAACGGCCTTGTACCGACTGATTTTCTTAATTCTTCAATATACCCCATTGCAAACCTCTCCTTTCCTCATCCTTCCTTATCATAGCAAACTTTCTTATTTTTTTGTGTGATGAAAAAAATATTCCTACTAGCAAAAAAAGGGAGCATTCGCTCCCTTTTCATTACTTTTATTTTCGAAAACTTTCATATTTAACTGCTTCAAATGCCTTTTCAATCTCTTCATTTCTATAATGAACATATGTAAAACGTCCTAATTCTACTAATCGAGAGATTTCTTGTAATGCCTTTTGCTTTTCATATGTCTCTTTAATCATTACATGTACATAAAATTTCATAAGTGGATGTTCATATAAGGTTTCTCCAACCTCCACATATACATCCTCTACCCCTTGTACCACTCTTACATAACTCGCAAACTGATAAACGGCTTCTCGATCTGACACAATTTTTAATGTGTACATATATTCTCCCCCTTTTCTTTTACTATATCAGAATGAATAACATATAATTTAATTAAACTATGAATATTTTCCGACTTCTTCCACTTATTCTTATATCCATATTATTCATTCATTTGTATCTTCTCAGTTAAAAACACAGCTATCCACAAAAGAAAATTTTAATCACTCATTATCAATCGGACTTTTCCAAACGGTTCTCCCACCTTATTTCTTTAGGTAGAGTCTTACTTCCTGTTAACATAGGATAAAACACGTTGTATACAATATTTTTCCAGCAATTCCAACCCATCAAAATACACCTAATTTATAAGGATTATATCCATACACAATCGTTTCCTTTCACATAATATATTAATAAACTATTTTCCATTTGAGGTGTTTCTAATGGATCCGTACGTAAATATATGTATTTGCATTGCCCCTGGCTCCGATATTAAGGACCACCGTATCGCCAAAGACTTAGCAATCGCTGAATCAATATGGCACCCCATTTCATTTCAAATTAAAGATGTCATTATACTAAATGAAGCATTTAAATTTCATGATGGTGAAATTAGCTATATGGATTCTGTCCGAAACCAACCTAAAGTTTCTTCCTTTTTTAACACCTGTTCATCAGAAGTTCCCGATTGTGATATTTATATTTGTTATATCGGAAGTAATTACTTTAAAGAACAATCCGTCATTGCATGTGCCTATTCATTTGTTATAAACCAAATCCTTACAGGTTATATCATCCTTACTAACGCTGCTTCTCCTATGAAAAATATATATACACTTGCACATGAAATGGGGCATATTTTATTTACAAGGCGGATTAACGGAAAGCTTACCCATGCAGATCCGCATTCTCCAAACGGATCTGAACACCACCCTTCTTCAAGTAATCTCATGTATCCAATTGTTCCTCGTCCTGACAAAGTACACATTGAATCTTTATTAACAAGTGAACAGAAAAATCTCGCTTTGCAAAGCCCTTTATTACACACAAAAAAACAGTAACAATACTATTACTGTTTAAAATCATATATTGGCTGCACAGAAAACAGCTCTCACTCAAGACCACTGTATACTATTTCTTTGGAGATATTTCCGCATGTACCCAAAGCAGCCTTTTTCCTTATACCCCTAATTGACACTTTTTCGCTCTTCTATTTTCATAGACCACCTCAATAATCCATATAAACTAGCATACATAAGTAAAACTTCTATCACTCCCCAGTATGGATTTTGTTTTCCTAACTCTTTAAATGCAAACATAATTGATAATGGAACAATTAACACAAAGATTCCAATCCAGCCAAGTGCATATACTTCGCCAATAATAAGTAGTAAAAAGATAATTGCAGCTAGTATATAGCTTTGCATAGTAGACAATTGTAAGACAGGAGTTCCATACCATTTATTAACAAACATTAATAACACTAGTAATACAATTGGAATCATCACTATTGCATAAATAATCCCAAATTCTTTTAATTTGCTTTTGAAAGACGACATCCGAAATGCAATAATTGTCCCAATAATAGTAATCATTAAAACGATTGGATATCCAATTAATTGTACATTTGTTAATGCAAATTGATGATTTGGATTATTAAACAAAATATTAGTTAGTAACCAATATCCACCAACCCCAATCATCATCCCCAGAATGCCCCTTATACTCCCTCCTTTATCTGTCTCCATTTCTTTCGCCAATTCATCTGCATACTCTTTCGGCGAATCTCCAAAAATATCCCTTACCCTCTTCCCCCGTTTCTCTCCTTCAATTAAATGAAGCTCTGCATCTTCTAAAAATGCATTTATATCTTCTTCCTTCATTCCTTTTGTTAACAAATACACTTTCATATCTATTAAAAACTTTTCTCCTTCTTTAGAAACGTGCATTATCATCTTCTCCCCTTTCCTTTTAGTAAACGTTCTACACTGCTTTGCATCACTTCCCAGCGTTCCATAAATTCATCAAGTGCATCTTCACCTTTTTCTGTTAATGTGTAATATTTTCGCTTCGGACCAGTTGAAGATTCTTTCATTACGCTCGTAATTAGCCCTTCCTTTTGCATCCGTATTAATAATGGATAAATACTTCCTTCACTTGCCATAGTAAAACCATACTTAGCTAGTTTTTCACTCATTTCGTATCCGTATATCTCTCCTTCAGAAATAATTGCAAGGAGACAGCCTTCTAAAATCCCTTTCAGCATTTGACTTGTCGACATAATTCAAATCCTCCCTCTATCTTGTTTTACAAGATAGATAAGCATAAGTATCTTGCTTTACAAAATAGTATAGCAAAAGCTATTTTGCAAAACAAGATAGCCCAGTATATTTTTCCAAATCTTTGCAGGATTTTCATTACATTCCCTCTAAATAGAGCAATAAGGTAAATCTTATATATAAAGGAGTGCTCTCATCATGGTTACAAATCGTGTCGTCTTTTTAACAGGTGCTGCAAGTGGTATTGGTTATGAAATGGGAAATGCATTTGCAAAAGAAGGAGCAAAAGTGGTGATTAGTGATCGTCTTGAAGATCGTGCAAAAGAAGCTGCTGAACAGTTACGCAAGGAAGGATATGAGGCAATCGGTCTAAGATGCGATGTGACATCTGAGCAAGAAATATCCGAAGCGATTTCTGAAACTATTACTAAATTCGGCTCACTTGATGTATTAATAAATAATGCTGGTATGCAACATGTCTCACCAATTGAAGAATTTCCAACCGACAAGTTTGAACTTCTTATTAAAATTATGCAGATCGCACCGTTCATTGCCATAAAACATACTTTTCCAATTATGAAAAAACAAAAGTATGGGCGGATTATTAATGTTGCCTCTATTAACGGACTTGTCGGATTTGCCGGGAAAGCTGCCTATAATAGTGCGAAACACGGCGTAATTGGTTTAACAAAGGTTGCCGCGTTAGAGGGAGCTACCCATGGGATTACAGTAAATGCTCTCTGCCCAGGTTATGTGGACACACCACTGGTTCGAAACCAACTCCAAGATTTAGCAGCAACAAGAAATGTTCCACTAGAGCGTGTATTAGAAGACGTTATTTATCCACTCGTACCACAAAAACGATTGCTAGCTGTAGAAGAAATTGCTAGTTATGCTTTATTTTTAGCAAGTGAGAAAACAAAAGGAGTAACTGGTCAGGCTGTTGTTATAGATGGCGGCTATACATCACAGTAGCTCTTTTTTGATTGCAAAAAAGGCTTATGCTTCTTGAAAGCATAAGCCTTTTCCCTCACTTCGTTTCATGCGGAGCTTCATATCTTGTCATCTGTTGTGGTAATTTCTCAATTGCAACAATTACACCATCTAATTTACTTTCAATACGATGCAGTAAATATAACGTCACAACGATTGGAAATCCAACATTACCGATCATAGATATCCATTCCTCCATCTACTTCCCCTCCTTTCTTTTACATAAATAAGCAAAAGAAAGGAAATTTGGCAATAAAAAAACAAGCTACTATATATTAGCTTGTTTTTCAAATAATAAAGCAATCTCTACTGCATAATCCCCTTGTAGAATTCCCTTTTCAGTAATAATTCCCGTAATAAGATCATGAGGAGTTATATCAAATGCAGGATTATAAACATTGACGCCCTTTGGAGCAATTTGTTTTCCAAAAATCTTTGTAACTTCAGATTCGTCACGTTCTTCAATCACAATTTCAGCACCCGTTTTCTTCGTAATATCAAATGTAGAAAGTGGAGCAGCAACATAGAAAGGAATATGAAAATACTTTGCTAATATAGCTAAATTCAAGGTTCCTATTTTATTTGCTGTATCACCGTTCGCGACAATTCGATCTGCCCCTACAATTATAGCAGTAATATGTTTTCTTCGGATCACATGAGCTGCCATATTGTCTGTAATGAGTGTTACATCAACACCAGCTTGTTGCAATTCCCATGTAGTAAGACGCGCTCCTTGCAAGACAGGTCTTGTCTCACATGCATAAGCATGTAAGCTTATCCCACGCTCCTTTCCAATATAAAACGGAGCTAGTGCTGTTCCATAACGAGCCGTAGCAATACTTCCAGCGTTACAAATCGTTAAAATATGATCTCCATCTTTAAATCTAGTTAAAGCATGTTCCCCAATACTACGGCACACATTTTCATCTTCTTGCTGAATTTTAAGTGCTTCCTCTTCCAACATTTTTCTCGATTCTTTAATTGTTGTTGCTTCCTTAATAGAGCTACTCATACGATCAATTGCCCAAAATAAATTAACAGCTGTCGGACGTGCGGTTGCTAAATAATCACAATCGCGTTTGAAAATTTTTTTAAACTCAGTGATATTCATAGCATTATATTTTTTTGCTGCAAGCGCTAAACCAAAAGCAGCTGTAATACCAATTGCAGGTGCCCCGCGTACTTCTAACATAACGATACTTTTCCATACATCTTCAATACTATTCAATGTTTTATATTCTACAACATGTGGTAATCTCGTTTGATTTAATAAAGTAATAGAATCTCCCTTCCAACTTACAGAACGCGGAACAGCAACTGTTGTGCTCATACTCTTGCCTCCTCTCCAGAAACAATATATCGAAATATTGTTTGAAACACACGAACATCTGCATTTGTTGCTTCATGTAATAGTAATTCTCTTCCTAAGTATAACGCTTGTTTTTTTGCTTGAATTCTTCGACTTTTATTCTTAATCCCATCTAAATCTACTACATGTGCTAATCCAATTGTTCGACGAATGATTTCACAACCAGCAAATCCAACTGCGTCAGCAAAAATATTTTGTAGCACAATCGCAAGCCATTGTTTCTCCTTTGTATACGGTTCTATCCCTTCTAATAGCCATAGCTTCGTGAATACTTCTACAAAATTACTCCATGTTTTTTCAATATGATAGAATAAAATATCTCGTTTCTCGTCTTCCCTTGCTAGTGCATTCAACAATAAATTTGCAATAAATTGACCAAGGTCAAATCCAAGAGGTCCAAATGTTGCAAACTCCGGATCAATTACCTTCGTTTCAGAAGATGATGAAAAAATACTACCTGTATGTAAATCACCATGAATTAACGCTTCTTTTCTCGTTAAAAATTTATATTTATACTGTGCTACCTGTAATTTTAATTTCTTATCACACCAAAGTTCATCTAAGACAGGTTGCAATTCTTTCTCATAATCGTTTGTTTCATAGTTTCCAAACGGATCTGTAAACACAAGATCTTCTGTAATTTTACAAAGATCAGGATTTACAAACTTTCCGTCTAACACCCTTTTCTCTTCTGCTAGTAGGCCAAAATCTGACGTATAGAACAAAACATGTGCTAAAAAACGTCCAATATGCTGAGATAAAAGCGGATAGTCTTCCCCTTCACTCAATCCTTTACGAGTAATTGTAAGAGTTGACAAATCTTCCATTACTGTCACAGCTAACTCTTCATCATGACCATATACTTTCGGAACGTATTCTGGTACATATTTTGCAAAAACTTGTAATGCTTGACTTTCAATTGTGGCTCTACTTAACGAAAGTGGCCAGCTTTCTCCAACGACTTTTGCATATGGAAGAGCCTGTTTTACGATAATACCGCGTTCTCCATCATGGAGCCTAAATACATAATTTAAATTTCCATCTCCTATTTCATGACAAGTTACCTTTGCCTTTTTCTCAAAGTATCCATGCTCTTTTACATATTGAACTGCTGTTTCTTCTGTTAATGAACGATATCCCATTTTCTTATCCCCCTTTTTTAATTCAGAGGTTTTTCATCATAAGAAAAACCTCTTTCCATGAAGAAAGAGGTTTGAAGTTCAGCTTCTCCCCTCTTATCTGTCAGAAAGCTATCCTTTCTGCTGGAATTAGCACCGTGCCTTTTTGGCGCATAAACGCCCCATCTCACAATGGTATTACGGTCGGTTGCTGGGTTTCATCGGGCCAAATCCCTCCACCTGCTCTTGATAAGAGTTGCATGATTTATTTGAATTTTTAACTTTCTGCTACAGACTATAACAAGAATAAAAATCATTTGTCAATATTTTTATTTATATAATTCTGGACGTCGATCGGCAAATACAGGAATTCCCTTACGCACTTCTTTAACTTTTTCTAAGTTTAGCTTCCCATGCAAAATTGATTCTTCTTCTCCTGCTTCTACTACAATTTCCCCCCATGGATCAACAATAAGAGAATGTCCAGCAAACACATTATGTGGATCCTCTCCTGCTCTATTACACGCAACCACATAACATTGATTTTCAACCGCTCTTGCTTGAAGGAGTAAACGCCAATGAGCTAAGCGAACAAGCGGCCATTCTGCTACAACGAATAACACATTTACCCCTCTTACAGTATAAACACGCATCCATTCTGGAAAACGAATATCATAACAAATCACACCACCACACTGTACACCATCCAATGTAAATTCTCCTGTTTCACTCCCCCCTATTAAATAGTTATGTTCATTCATCAACTGGAACAAATGGACCTTGCTATACTCATTTTGCAGTCTCCCCTCACGATTCACTATATACATCGTATTTGTAACACCGTGCTCTGTTTGCTTCGCAATGGAACCACCGACAATATTTACATCATATTTCTGTGCCCATTCTGAAAGAATCTGTTTTGTTTGGATCCCATCTCCATCTGCAATTTCCGGAAGTCTTTCTAAATCATAACCAGTCGTCCAAAGTTCAGGTAATACGATAATATCTGGTGTTCCTTGCATCGCTTCTTCTATTTTTTTCTTTGCATTTCCAATATTTATTTTCACATCACCAAAAGCAATATCCATTTGAATACATGCGATTTTCATTTTATCCACCTCATTTTCAATTTTCCCTTTACAAAAACTTGGAAAGGCTATATTATTTGTCACTAGAATTGTAACAACTTTCAAAAGAGGTGGAAAGTATGAAACATTTTCAACCTTCCAGGGTTGTAACATCCTTACCAACACAGTTTTTCGCTTCACTTGTTGCAAAAGTTAACAAAGTGGTGGAAGCAGGTCATGATGTTATCAATCTAGGACAAGGCAATCCAGATCAACCAACACCGCCGCATATCGTAACAGCTTTACAACATGCAGCAGAAAAAACAGTTCACCATAAGTATCCACCATTTCGCGGGCATGAAAGCTTAAAAAAAGCCTTTGCGGCGTTCTATGAACGTGAATACGGAGTCAAAGTAAACCCTAAAACAGAAGTAGCTATTTTATTTGGCGGAAAAGCAGGGCTTGTTGAATTACCGCTTTGTTTCACAAACCCGGATGATACAATTCTGGTACCCGATCCAGGATACCCTGACTATTTATCAGGTGTCGCTTTAGCAAAAGCAACCTTTGAAACAATGCCATTATTAGCAGAAAATAATTTTTTACCAGACTATGCAAAAATTGATGAATCTATTGCCAAACAATCAAAATTAATGTTTTTAAACTACCCTAATAACCCGACTGGTGCTACTGCATCAAGAGAGTTTTTTGAAGAAACAATTTCCTTTGCCAATAAACACGATATTTTAGTCGTGCATGATTTTGCTTATGGTGCAATTGGCTTTGACGGCAACAAACCAACGAGCTTCTTACAAGCAAACGGTGCAAAAGATGTTGGCATTGAGATTTATACATTGTCAAAAACATTTAATATGGCTGGTTGGCGAATCGCCTTTGCTATCGGTAACGAAAGTGTCATTGAAACAATCAATGTATTGCAAGACCATATGTACGTCAGCATTTTTGGTGCTGTACAAGAGGCAGCTTGTGAGGCGCTATTAAGTTCACAAACTTGTGTGAATGAACTTGTTGAACGCTATGAATCACGAAGAAATACACTTATTACAGCTTGTTGTTCGATTGGCTGGGATGTTCTCGCACCAAATGGATCATTTTTTGCATGGCTTCCCGTTCCTAATGGTTATACATCGGAACAATTTACTGACTTATTGTTAGAACAAGCGCACGTAGCAGTTGCACCTGGAGTTGGGTTCGGAAAACATGGCGAAGGCTACGTTCGTGTTGGATTATTACATACAGAAGAGCGACTACAGGAAGCTATTCAACGAATCGATAAATTGAAAATTTTCAAAAAACCGTTGACATCGTAAAAAAACTCTGTCAAAATTCAGATATCGTAAAAATTAAAACATTTCAAAATACTTCTTATCAAGAGCAGGTGGAGGGACGAGCCCGACGAAACCCGGCAACCGATCTACAATTGTAGGCACGGTGCTAATTCTCGCAGCGTTACGCTGACAGATAAGGAGCTGGTTGTAAAAAAACCTCTCCTTAGCTGAGAGGTTTTTTTATTTAACTAGGAGGTTATGAAAATGAGCGGAATAACAGCAACCTATTTAATCCATGATGATTCTCTTCATTTAAACCAAAAAGCAGAGCAAATCGCTCTCGGTTTGACAATTGGTTCATGGACTCATCTGCCACACTTATTACAAGAACAATTAAAACAACATAAAGGCAACGTCATTCATGTCGAAGAGTTGGAAGAGCAAGAGCGTGTAAATACGTATCTTGGGAAAAAAGTAATACGTGGACTCATTAAAATTCATTATCCATCAGTAAATTTCAGCCCGGATTTACCGGCTATTTTAACAACAGCATTTGGAAAATTATCGCTAGATGGCGAAGTTAAACTAATTGATTTAACAATTTCAGATGACTTAAAAGAACATTTCCCTGGTCCTAAATTTGGCATTGAGGGAATACGAAATCTCTTACATATTCACGACCGTCCACTTCTGATGAGTATTTTCAAGGGAATGATCGGTCGCAATATAGGATATTTAAAAACCCAACTGCGCGATCAAGCAATTGGCGGTGTAGATATTGTAAAAGATGATGAAATCTTATTTGAAAACTTATTAACACCGCTCACAAAACGAATTTCTGCTGGAAAAGAAGTATTACAGTCCGTATACGAAACATACGGTCATAAGACTTTATATGCAGTAAATTTAACGGGTCGTACCTATGATCTTAAAGAAAATGCAAAACGCGCTGCCTCAGCCGGTGCAGATATTCTTCTATTCAATGTATTCTCATATGGATTAGATGTACTGCAATCACTTGCTGAGGACGATGATATACCTATTCCAATTATGGCACATCCTGCTGTAAGCGGCGCATACGTTTCATCGGAATTATATGGATTTTCTTATCCATTACTACTCGGAAAGCTGCTTCGTTATACTGGTGCAGATTTCTCTTTATTTCCATCACCATACGGCAGTGTTGCATTAGAAAAAAAAGAAGCTCTTCTTATTACAAATGAACTAATTGAAAAAGATCCGTCTTTAAAACGAAGCTTCCCTGTTCCATCGGCCGGTATTCACCCTGGTTTTGTTCCATTTATCCTTAGTGATTTTGGCAAGGATGTTGTCATTAATGCAGGTGGTGGTATTCATGGTCATCCAGCTGGGGCACAAGGCGGTGGAAAAGCATTTCGAGCAGCGATTGATGCTACTTTGCAAGGAACACCATTGCATGAAGCAGGTAACACTGATTTACATGTTGCACTGCAATTATGGGGAAATCCATCTCACAAGGTGACACTATGAGTCTTCAAATTTTTTGTGACTTCGATGGTACGATTACGAACAATGATAATATCGTTGCTATTATGGAGAAATTCGCTCCACCAGAAGCTGAAACGATTAAACAAAAAATTCTATCACAAGAACTTTCTATTCAAGAAGGTGTTGGAGAGATGTTTTCCCTTTTACCTACAAGCTTACAAAATGACATCACTACTTTTATAAAAGAAACAGCGGTGATTCGAGCTGGATTCTCAGAGTTTGCACAGTTTGTCCAAATAAATCAGATTTCACTTCATATTATATCCGGAGGAATGGATTTTTTCGTCTACCCTCTCCTCAAAGGATTAATCAACCCAGATCATATTTATTGTAATACGACTGATTTTTCGGGGGAAACAATTCAGGTAAACTGGCCCCATCCGTGTGATGAAGATTGTAAAAACAAATGCGGTCTGTGTAAATCGACACTGATTCATCAATTAAGTTCAAACGGTGATTTTAATATTGTAATTGGAGATTCAATTACAGATTTACAAGCTGCGAAACTTGCTGATAAAGTATTCGCTCGTGATTTTCTCATTACAAAATGCCGAGAATATCAAATTTCCTATACGGCATTTGAAACGTTTTATGACATACAGGCAGAAATTAAGCAATTGTTGGAGGTGATAAAATGAAACAACTTTTTCGCCAATGGGAAGAATTGAGTAAACTAAAGAAAGAATTAACGGATCGTAACTGGTTTCCTGCTACAAGCGGAAACATTTCAATAAAAGTAAACAATGCTCCAACTACCTTTCTTATTACAGCAAGTGGAAGAGATAAAACGAAAACTACACCTGATGATTTTCTATTAGTTGATCATACTGGAAAGGCTGTTTTAGAAACCGATTTACGTCCTTCAGCAGAAACATTGCTGCATACTCATATTTACAATCATACAGAAGCTGGATGTGTCTTACATGTCCATACAATTGATAACAATGTAATTACAAACGTATACAACAAAGAAGTTTCATTTTCTAATCAAGAAATCATTAAAGCTCTTAATATATGGGAAGAAGGGGCCTCTATCAAAATTCCGATTATTGAAAATCATGCCCATATTCCAACGTTGGGAGAAGATTTCCGAAAACATATTCATGGTGACGCTGGAGCCATACTAATTCGCAACCATGGTATTACAGTTTGGGGAAAAGATAGCTTTGACGCAAAGAAAAGACTAGAAGCATATGAGTTTTTATTCCAATTTCATATAAAACTATTATCAATTCAAGGAGGCGTTTCCCATGGCGCAAATTCGTATTCATGAAATAAATACCCGTATTGAAAATGAAGTGGAAGTGCAGCAATTTTTACAAGGAGAAGGCGTTTTATATGAGAAATGGGATATTTCAAAACTTCCTGCTCATTTAGAAGAAAATTACTCCTTAACTGATGAAAACAAAAAAGAGGTTTTAACAGTATTCTCCAATGAAATTGCTGATGTTTCAGAACGTCGAGGCTATAAAGCACAAGATGTTATTTGCCTATCAAATGCAACGCCTAGCCTTGATGAGTTATTAATTAACTTTAAACAAGAGCATCATCATACTGACGATGAGGTACGCTTTATTGTCAGTGGGCATGGTATTTTTGCCATCCAGGGTAAAGATGATCGTTTCTTCGATGTTGAGCTTGAGCCTGGTGATTTAATCTCTGTACCTGAAAATACAAGACACTATTTTACTTTACAAGATGATCGCCAAGTTGTAGCCATTCGTATTTTTGTTACAACGGAAGGCTGGGTTCCTATTTACTAAGGTAGTTAGTTGAATAAAAGGTACTGGATCCCCTTTTCCATCCTTTTATTCACTCTACATATATACATCCTCCTATGGAACAGGCTTATTTCACAAATATGAAATAAGCCTGCTTTTTTATTTTCTCTTGCTTTGTAATATCTCCTGATGGATGTAAATTCATCATTAAAGATGACTGATGTCTACCTCGTTTTTTTATTTTTCACTTTATCAAGTATGTTTCTCAATAAAATTTGAACATTTTTTGAACATTTTTTGAATTTTTTCTGAAAATTCTGTTTAAATTGTGATATAATACAAATAATAGAAAATGAAGTGAAAAAACTGCAAAAAGAGGGGGAAGAACATGAATTTAATTATAGCACTTATACTTGGGGTTACTTGTGGGGCTATTCCTGCTATTCTCGGAGCAATTATGGAGGAATTAGAGATTGGTATCTTCGGTTTTGTAGCATCCTCTGTAAGCGCTTTACTTTTTGGTTTGTACGGTGCTATTCCTGTCGCTATTCTCTTTGCATTATATATATTACGTCACGCTCGTACAAAGCAATTTAGTCGCAATCATATGGCTCAGATCATTCCATTTCCAATCGAACGCTCTCGCCGTGCTTCTAGCTTATAATTCCATTATTATATCCCCACCATACATCTACTTTAATATAACCTGCCTTTGTCAAAATTAGCTTCCAATTTTCCCGAAAAATATGTTAAAAATAAAAAAGTCCTCAAGTGAGGACTTTTTTATTTTTTATTTATTTAATTCCAAAAAATGGAACAGTTCTTGTAAATGAAGAGCATCTTCTCCGTAGCTAACAGATACATAACATACCCCATCAATTTCAGCATGCATATATAAATCGATACCTTCACGGTCATACTTTAAAGCTAAATAAAATTCCATTTCTTCTAGCATCTTTTTTGCTGTTCGAATAACATAATGACCATTTTCATCACGCCCATATTCAAATGTTGGCTCAAAATCATACTTTTGTTTAAATGCCGCTTGTTGCTTATCATTAATCGGCATACAAATTGTACGTTGCACAGCATCAACCATTCCATCAAATTTTTCTAAATTCATCATATTCCTCCCCCTATATATTTTTTATATAATACTTGTGTTCCACTGTCTTCCTCTCCCGATTCTACTAGTTGTTCATATAAATCTTTCGCAAGAGTTAAACCAGGTACAGGTAATTCTAATTTTTCAGCCTCATCTAATGCAATTTTCATATCCTTCATAAAATGTTTCACATAAAATCCTGGTGCAAAATCCTCTTTTAACATACGTGGAGCTAAATTACTTAATGACCAACTACCGGCTGCTCCAGTTGAAATACTTTGTAATACTTTATCTGGATCTAAACCTGCTTTCTTTGCATATGCTACCGCTTCACAAACTCCTATCATATTAGAAGCGATTGCAATTTGATTACACATTTTTGTATGCTGCCCACTTCCTGCCGGGCCCTGTAGTTGAATGTTTTTCCCTAGTTTCTCAAATAAAGGTAAACAAACTTCATATACTTCTTGATCTCCACCAATCATAATGGCAAGTCTACCTTCTTTTGCTCCAATATCTCCTCCCGATACCGGCGCATCTAGCGTATATACATTCTTTATTTTTCCAGCTTCATATATACGTTTCGCTAGCGTAGGTGTAGATGTTGTAAAATCAATTGCAATTGTTCCTTCATTTGCATGTTCGAGAATTCCTTCTGTTCCAAAATAGACTTCCTCTACATCATGCGGATATCCTACCATCGTCATAACAACATCTACATTCTTTACCAATTCTTTTGGTGAATCACACCAATTTGCTCCTTCTTTTAATAAAGAAGTTGCTTTTTCTTTCGTACGGTTGTACACATATACTGTATAACCACTTTTTAATAAATGATGCACCATACTTTTCCCCATAACACCTATGCCAATAAAACCAATTGATGAAATTACTTGTTTCATCTACTCATCCCCTTTGCTCTATTAAGTCGCTGACCATCTTTCGAAATTCCTTATTAAAATCATCATCCACGCCATTTTGTACATTTGAGAATAAAATAACAAATGTTCTCTTATCCTTATTGAAATTATTAAATGTATTCCAGCCAGAAAGTACACCATGATTATGAAAATAATCAGGATAAATATAAAAACTAAATGCATATTTTCGTGCTGGTGAAGGTGTAAACATTGCTTGGATACTTTGTTGTGAAAGAAGTTTTCCATTTATAATTGCTTCATCCAACTTCTTCATATCTCCAACTGTAGTATACATCTCACCACAGCCGTATAACCAATCCATTGCCAATTTTGGTGCAGGTACAAGTACATTATCTTTCTTTTTATATCCTTTAGTAAAATGTTGATCTCCTGGCACCATATTCCCCATGCCTGATTCATACATTTCTGCTCGTGCAAAAATATTCTCCTTTATGTATTCTCCTAAAGGCTTTTTAGATATATTTTCTATAATGTAAGCCAACACCATATAATTATAATCAGTGTATTCCCAACCAGTTCCTGGCGGAAAAGCTACTTGTTGCTTTCCAATCCAAGTAACTAAATTCAAATGGGATGCAGCATTCACTTTCCTCTTTCCCTTCCCTGGTAAACCAGAAGTATGTGTCAGAAGATGATATAATGTAATATTTTTATCTGCCGGGAATGAAGGGATATATTTATTTACATTATCCTGAATATTTAACTTCCCCTGCTCTTGCAGCTGTAAAATCGATGTTGCCACAACAGTCTTAGTAATTGAACCGATACGATATTTTGTTTGTGGCGTATTTTCAATTTTATTTTGAACATCTGCGTACCCATATCCTTTATTCAACACAACATGATCTTTATCCGTGACAAGAACTGTTCCATTGAAATTTTTATCTTTTAAATATTGATCTAACTTTTGTGCCACACTGGCATAATCAATTGGCCGTCCCTCTTTTTCTTCCGATTTATCATGTAACGCAGAATCAACAGAAGGCGTTACCTTAGGAGTTGCTATCTCTTCCTTCTTTGGTATAGAAAAAAAGTAATACACACTCCCGCATACTATACAGAAACTCAAGACCATAATAATTAATCTTTTTGTCATTAACAAACCTCCGCAGTTATTTTATTATAAATGGTCCCCCTCTTTCTATTATCAGACAACAGAAAAAAATCGCAACACTTTGTTGCGAAAAAGTTACATTTTTTCTTTTCTATATAAACGTACTTGGTTTTTTCCATTTTTTTTCGCTTCATATAATGCAATATCCGCTCGTTGCATCAATTCTTCTTTTGTAATTCCTTGCTCATATAAAGCAACTCCAAAACTCGCGGTTAATTTTGAAATACTAGAGAATTGTTTTGTTTCAATAAAAAATCGTAATGATTCAGCAACTTGAAAAGCCTCTTTTTCCGTTGTATTTATTACTAATATAATAAATTTCTCACCACCCCACCTTGCGAAAATATGCTGGGGTGCTATTTTAGATTTCATAAGTTCAGCTAATTGAATTAATGCTAAATCACCAAAATCATGTCCATATGTGTCATTTACTTTTTTTAAATCGTCTATATCAAAAAGAATAATTGCCATTGTGTGATTCATTCGTTTCTCATTATCCCATTTTTCTTCTAATAATTGTTGAAACTTCAAACGATTGTATATTTCTGTTAAAGAATCAATTGCAACAAGCTGTTCTTGCTCTTGATATAACTCATCTAGTTCCGTAATATCTGTACAGTTAACAATAAACCTAGACAAATCTTCTGGCACAGGTACCGCACGTAATAAAAAAACAAATTCTTCGCCTTCATAATTATACATTTTTATTTTTCTGGATTGTTCTAAAGAATCATCGAGCCAAGTTATATCATGTTTTGTTGCATAATATCCATGATCTTGGATAAAATGTTCCGCAAATACCATATGTTTCTCACGGTATGAAAGTAAATCTTCATATCCAAAAAAACTCAAAAAGTTCGTATTACAGTCAACGATCTCATCATCTTCTACAATAAATAATAAATCATTTTGAAAATCAAACATCATTTGAAGAAGCTCTTGTTGAATAGTCACCTGCTGCAATAGTGATATTTGATAGAGACATTTGTTTACCTCTTCCAGTACAACCTGTGATGTAACAGGAGCTATCACAATATTTCGCACTCCTATTGTAAGCAACTCTACAAATTTTGACGTCACCGGATGATCCCAAATAACAATAAAAGAACTCCTTGGATTATACATGTGTTTTATATACTCTACTTGTGCACCATTTGACACATATATGATCACAATTTGCGGTCGAACTTTTTCTAATAATCTTTCTCCTTCTTCAAAACTACTTGCTAAAAACATACATTTTGGATGTATCTCATCAATCGTATACTGGTGATTACACCCTTCTTCTATATAAAGTACATTTACATGGAGATCCTGTAATACATTTTGAAAAACCGTATTCTCTAATAAAAAATGTAGTATGTTCACCACTGGTCTTCACTCACTTCATATATCCTGTTCTACTGAATTCTTCACTTTCCTTTTCTATAAGGGGCCGTTATCAAAAGAACTCGATTGGTGAGGGCTGAGCATCAGCAGGAACAAAGAACTCTCCCACTGACAGGAGCTTCACTTTACATATTTCTTCTTGATCTGCGAATCATCTTTTTATTGTATGACTACATGAATGACAGCGATTGTACGAATGTCCCCTTTTTCTTCTATTCTCAACAACTTGACAATTAAAATAAAGATATTATATTCTTTTACAGTGATAACTTACAAAATGTAAGTACAAAATTGTTACATATGGTATTTTTTATAAATCCACATAAAACTTAGGAGGCATATTATGACACAGCAAGATTTCTTTACTGTTCTATATGAACGAACATCTAATCGTGCATTCAATTCTGAAAAAGAAATTTCAAAAGAGGAATTACAAGAAATTTTGAAAGCAGCTGGTCAAGCACCATCAGCTTGGAACTTACAACATTGGAAGTTTCTTGTTTTCCAAGGTAAAGATGTACAAAGCCGTTTACATCCAATCGCTTATAATCAACAACAAATTCTTGATGCTTCTGCAGTAGTCGCTATTTTAGGTGATCTAGAAGCAAATAAAAACATCGATTCTGTATATGGACCTATCGTAGAGCAAGGATTTATGAAAGAAGAAGCTAAAGAACGTTTGGCACAAAATATTGAATCTGCATATAAGCGTGAACAATATCCACGAGATGCAGCCTTCTCTAATGCATCCTTAGCCGCAATGCAACTTATGCTTGCAGCTAAGGCAACTGGCTGGGACACTTGTGCAATCGGTGGATTTAACCCACAAGCACTAATGGAAGAATTTAATGTTTCTTCTCGTTATGTACCTATCATGCTAATTACAATTGGTGAATCTACATTAAAAGGACATCCAGCACCACGTATGAATGTCGAACAAGTAACGGAATGGGCAAAGTAAACAGCCCCACAATAACATAAAAAAACGAAGGGTATCTCCCTTCGTTTTTTTATGTTATTTCTTTGTAATATTCCAACATATATGAACAGTAGTTTATTTCTCTATCCCCTTTAAAATCACAGTATTTTGTCGAATTTTGTTATACAATGAAATATAAAGGATGTATTTTTGTTACAATTATGATACAATAGTAACAAATAGATAACAAGAGAGGGATTTTCATTGAATTCATATGGAAGCTTTATTGCATTTTTAAGCTATGCCGTAACTGTACTGCTTCTATACTTTATTGGGGATGCCACAAATATTACAATGCTACAATTTCCAAAAGAAAAAGCACTACAACTAGAAGACGGACTACATATCTCACAATCTATCATGCCATTATTGTTAGCTGTTCCCGTATATGCAATCGTTTTATATAAAAGTAAAAAAGTGTAAGGGATACCTCGTTATAAATGAAGGTGTCCTTTTCTATATATGCAATTATTCATGAATAATTAGCCTTCACCTAAAGGTTCTTATTGATGCAAAGATGATACATAAGGGATAACTCCCCATAAAATTTGGATTTTCGAATAAAGAAAAAACACTAATAGAAGTTGCGATCTATCTTTCCCTGTCATTTACCCTTATCCAAATACCATTAAGTAACAAATACCCACCTAGTCATCTAAAATAAGAAAATACCCCAGTAAAAATTCCACGTTCTGTCCAATCACCACATATGGAACTTTCATACATTATAAGTGTGAAGGGGGTGATCAGAATTATGTTTGGATCTTTTGGATGTCACGAAGACTTTAGACACTTTCACTGTGATCGCGATCGAGATCGTGATCGTGAAAGAGAGAAAGAAAAAGAAAAAGAAAACAACGCAGTATGTAATGTCCTTAGAAACATTTCAATCGGAACAGAAATTTCTCTTTTAAGTATTAGAAACAACGGAACTTTTCATAACGTTATTTTTGAAGGGTTTTCGAACGGTGTTGCTCTTTTCTCTGCTTTAGCTATGGGAAAAGACAAAGATAATAATAAAGATGATAAAAATAACCAAAACGCAAATAGATTTACAGGGATTTTACGTGTTTGCCCAAATGATGTTGTAGCAATCGCTATATAATTCTGCTTCGTTTCCTCAAAATTACAAAAATCAAATCTAAATTTAGTATATAAAAAAAACCTGAGACCGATTTCAAATCGGCTCAGGTTTTCTTTTGTTATTAGATGTTTTTAACTAATTCAACAACTTCTTCAGCAGTTGACATTGTTAATGCTTTTTGCGCTAACTCTTCCATCTCTGCTTTTGACAACTTACTTAGTAGTGTTCTTGCAGGAAGAATAGATGTTGCACTCATGCTAAATT
>Ga0209025_1000750_pt1 | contig 54523 bp, 63 predicted proteins | sample AraplaMF_Col_mLB_FD_184256 | JGI IMG/M metagenome (GOLD analysis project Ga0209025, IMG submission 184256) | Arabidopsis root microbial communities from the University of North Carolina, USA - plate scrape MF_Col_mLB (SPAdes) (version 2) | ecosystem: Host-associated > Plants > Roots > Endosphere... | reverse complement strand
AAACGAACCGCCTCGTCCAACGCTCGTGTCTCCTGGAATGGCATCGGCAAAGCCCCCCTTTGCCGACCAGGAAACCTGTCAACGATCTTGCCGGTCCATTCTGTCCACGATCTATCCGGTTCGGACCCTTGTCCCCCCTCCCCCCGCGGGAGGGGGCGAGGGGGAGGGGGTTCGCGCCGCAAATGGTGACGAACGAGGCCGGTCCGAATCCTTCGATCGACAACCCCCTCCCCCTACCCCCCTCCCGCGAGGGGAGGGGGGACTGAAAAAAGGAGATGCCGGAACTGGAAAAACACGTCATCGCCAGCGCACCCGGTAGCGCAGGACGATGCCGGAGAGCAGCACCGTCAGCAGCGAGGTGGCGACCACCAGGTTGGCGATGTAGCTGGAGACGCCGATCGCCCGGCTCATGCTGTCGGCGCCGACGAAGACCGCGGCCACGAACAGCGCCGCCAGCAGCACGCCGAGCGCGTGCAGCTGCGCCAGCATGGCGACGACGATGCCGGCATAGCCGTAGCCGGGCGACAGGTCCTGGGTCAGATAGCCCTTCAGCCCCGCCACCTCCCCCACCCCGGCCAGGCCGGCGAGGGCGCCGGAGATCAGGCCGACGCGCAGCATCACCCGTCCGACCGGCATGCCGACGAAGCGGGCGGCGGACGGGTTGGCGCCGGTGGCCCGCATCTCGAAGCCCCAGGTGGTGCGCGCCAGCATCAGCCAGACCAGCACCGCGGCCACGACGGCGATCACGAGCCCGGCATGGATGCGAGTGCGCGGGATCAGCTTCGGCAGGGCCGCGGCGTCGAGGATCGGCGCCGATTGCGGCCAGCCCATGCCCAGCGGGTCCTTCATCGGCCCTTCCAGCATCATCGAGACGAAGAGCAGCACGACGAAGTTGAGCAGCAGCGTCGTCACCACCTCGTCGACGCCGAGCCGGGTCTTGAGCAGGGTCGGCCCCAGCATCCACAGGCCCCCGGCCAGCGCGCCGGCCACGAGGATCAGCGGCAGCAGCGCCCAGCCGGGCCAGCCGAGCGCGCCGGAGCCGAGCGCCGTCGCCGCCAGGGCGCCGAGATAGAGCTGCCCTTCCGCCCCGATGTTCCACAGCTTGGCCCGGAAGGCGACGGTGGCGGCCAGGCCGGTCAACACCAGTGGCGTGGCGCGGGACAGGGTCTCGGCGACGGCGAAGCGAGAGCCGAAGGCGCCCTGGATCATCACGCCATAGGCCTGCAGCACCGGCGCGCCGGCCCAGAGCAGCGGGATGGCGCAGAGCAGCAGCGCCAGCAGGGCGGCGCCGGCCGAGGCGGCGAGCATCAGCAGCGGCGAGGCGCGCTCGCGCGGCTCAAGACGCATGGGCCAGCTCCGGCTCCTGCCCCGCCATCATCAGGCCGAGGGCGCGGATGGTCAGCTGCTCCGCCGGCCAGGGCCGGGTGAGGCGGCCGCGATAGATCACGGCGATGCGGTCGGACAAGGCGAACAGCTCGTCGAGATCCTCCGAGACCAGCAGCACCCCGGCGCCGCGGTCGCGCGCGGCCAGCAGCCGGCCATGGATCTCCGCCACCGCGCCGACATCGAGGCCGCGGGTCGGTTGGCAGGCCAGAACCAGACCGGGCGACCGCTCCAGCACCCGGCCGAGGATCAGCTTCTGGATGTTGCCGCCGGAGAGCAGCCGGGTGCGCGCCTCCGGCCCCGGGCCGCGCACGTCATAGGCGCCGATCAGCTGGCGCGCCCGGTCGCGCAGCGCGGCCCGGCGCATCAGCCCCCAGCACTGCGCCGCGGGGGCGCGGTAATCCTCCAGCGCCAGGGTCTCCCACACCGCCATGTCGCCGACCAAACCGTCGCGGTGGCGGTCCTCCGGGATCCGGCCGACCCCGGCCGCGACCATGGCCGCGGGCGACCCGACCGGCGCCGGGCGGTCGAACAGGGCGACCCGGCCGGAATCGGGCCGGGCCAGGCCCGAGACCAGCCCCGCCAGCGCCGCCTGGCCGTTGCCGGAGACGCCGGCGATGCCGATCACCTCGCCGCCGCGGAGCTCGAGCGACACGCCGTCGAGCAGCGCCCGGCCGCCGGAGCCGCGCAGGGTGACGCCGTCCAGCGCCAGCACCGCGGCGCCAGGCGCGGCCGGGCGCTTCCGTGTTTCTGGGACGGCGCGGCCGACCATGGCCTCGGCCAGGGCGGCGCGGTCGACCCCGGCGGTCGGCATCTCCGCCGCCACCCGTCCGGCGCGCAGCACCACGACGCGGCGGCTGATCGCCAGCACCTCGGCCAGCTTGTGCGAGATGAAGACGATGCCGAGCCCCTGCCCCGCCAGCCGACGCAGCACGGCGAACAGCCCGTCGGCCTCCTGCGGCGTCAGCACCGCCGTCGGCTCGTCCAGGATCAGGATGCGGGCGTCGCGGTAGAGGGCCTTGAGGATCTCGACCCGCTGCCGCTCGCCGACCGAGAGGCCGGAGACCGGGGCGTCGAGCGGCACGGCCAGGCCCGAGGCCTCGATCAGCGCCGCGAGCTTGGCCCGCGCCGCGCGCCGCCGCAGCGCCGGCCGCCACAGCGGCTGCGAGCCGAGCACGATGTTGTCGAAGACGCTGAGATTGTCGGCCAGGGCGAAGTGCTGGTGCACCATGCCGATGCCGGCGGCGAGCGCCGCCTGGGGCGAGCCCGCGCGCAGCGGCTGCAGCGCGCCGGCCGGCCCCGCCACCTCCACCGTTCCGGCATCGGCGACGTAATGGCCGAACAGGATGCTCATCAGCGTGGTCTTGCCGGCGCCGTTCTCGCCGAGCAGCGCCAGCACCTCGCCGCGGGCAAGGTCGAGGTCGATGCCGTCATTGGCGAGCAGCGCGCCGAAGCGCTTGGTGATGCCGCGCAGACGCAAGGCCGGCGCGGCATCAGGGAAGTCTGGCGTCACAGCGTCGGCTTCGGCTCGCTGTCGTCGACCTTGACCGTGGCGGCGCCGCTCTCGATCTCCTTCTGCCGGGCGGCCACCTTGTCGATGATCGCCTGGTCGACCAGCTTCGGGTCGAGCGGGGCCAGCGTGGCGCCGCCCGCCTTCATGGCGCTGTAGGGGCCATAATCCTCGGCCTTGAAGCTGCCGCCGGCCACCGCCTTGAGGGCGCGGTCGATGGTCGGCTCCATGTGCCACAGCGCGCTGGCCACCACCGTGCCGGGATATTCCGACTGGGTGTCGATGACGTTGCCGATGGCCAGCACCTTGCGCTCCTTGGCCGCGTCGGAGACGCCGTAGCGCTCGGCATAGAGCACGTCGGCGCCGGCATCGACCATGGCGAAGGCGGCCTCCTTGGCCTTGGGCGGGTCGTACCAGGAGCCGATGAAGGTGATCGAGAACTTGACCTGCGGGTTCACCTCCAGCGCCCCGGCCATGAAGGCGTGCATCAGCCGGTTGACCTCCGGGATCGGGTAGCCGCCGACCATGCCGATCTTGTTGGTCTTGGTCTTCAGCCCGGCGACCATGCCGGTGAGGTAGGAGGCGTCCTGGATGTAGTTGTCGAAGACCGCGAAGTTCGGCTCGGCCGGCGGCAGGCTGGAGCCCATCAGGAAGGCGGTGTCGGGATAGTCCTTGGCCACCGCCCGGGCGCCGCGCTCGACCCCGAAGGCCTCGCCGATGATCAGCTTCTTGCCGGCCTCGGCATATTCGCGCATGACGCGCTCATAATCGGTGTTCGAGGTGTTCTCGGAATAGACGTAGTCGATCTCGCCGCGGTCCTGCGCCACCTTCAGCGCCTTGTGGATGCGGCTGACCCATTGCTGCTCGACCGGCACGGTGTAGACCGCCGCCACCGCCAGCTTGTCCGCCGCGCGGGCCTGCGGCAGCGCCGCGGCCCCGAGCATCGCCACCGCCGCGCCGAGCAGCGCCCGGCGACCCCATCGTCTCTGCATCATGAGCCCCCTGTTCTTGTAATTTTGACCAGCCGGTCAAGTGTGCAGAAAGCGGCGCGCGGCGCAACAGGACGGCGGTCGACGCGCGGGGTCAGCCCTTCAACCCGATCACCTCGCGGCCGATCAGCATGCGGCGGACCTCGGAGGTGCCGGCGCCGATCTCGTAGAGCTTGGCGTCGCGCAGCAGGCGGCCGGTGGCGAAGTCGTTGATGTAGCCATTGCCGCCGAGTGCCTGGATCGCCTGCAGCGCCATCCAGGTCGCCTTCTCGGCGGCGTAGAGGATGGCGCCGGCCGCGTCCTGCCGCGTCACCCGGCCCCGGTCGCAGGCCCGGCCGACGGCATAGACATAGGCACGGCTGGCGTTGAGGGCGACATACATGTCGGCGACCTTACCCTGCATCAGCTGGAACTCGCCGATCGGCCGGCCGAACTGCTGCCGGTCGCGGACATAGGGCAGGACGATGTCGAGACAGGCCTGCATGATGCCGAGCGGCCCCCCGGCCAGCACCGCGCGCTCGTAGTCGAGGCCGCTCATCAGCACGCGCACGCCCGCGCCGACCTGGCCGAGCACGTTCTCCTCCGGCACCTCGCAATCCTGGAACACCAGCTCGCAGGTGTTGGAGCCGCGCATGCCGAGCTTGTCGAGTTTTTGGGCCGTGGAGAAGCCCTTGAACCCCTTCTCGACCAGGAAGGCGGTGATGCCGCGCGGGCCGGCTGCGGGGTCGGTCTTGGCATAGACCACCAGCGTGTCGGCGTCCGGGCCGTTGGTGATCCACATCTTGGAGCCGTTGAGGACGTAGCGGTCGCCCTGCTTCTCGGCCTTCAGCTTCATGCCGACGACGTCGGAGCCGGCGCCGGGCTCGGACATCGCCAGGGCGCCGACATGCTCGCCCGCCACCAGCTTCGGCAGGTAGCGGCGCTTCTGCGCCTCGGTGCCGTTCAGCCGGATCTGGTTGACGCAGAGGTTGGAATGGGCGCCGTAGGACAGGCCGACCGAGGCGGAGGCGCGGGAGATCTCCTCCATCGCCACCATGTGCTCGAGATAGCCCATGCCGGCGCCGCCGTACTCCTCATCGACCGTGACGCCGAGGACGCCGAGGTCGCCCATCTTGCGCCACAGGTCCATCGGGAACTGGTTGTCGCGGTCGATGTCGGCGGCGCGCGGCGCGATCTCGGCTTGGGCGAAGCCGCGCACCGAATCGCGCAGCATGTCGGCGGTGTCGCCGAGCATGAAATCGAGGCCTTGCGGCTCGTTGGGGATCATGGGCGTCGCTCCCGGTGTCGGTGTTTCCCGGCACTGTAGCGCAGCCGTTGCCGCAAAAGAAAAACCTCGCGGTGCCGAAGCGCCGCGAGGCTGTGCTTGCTGCTGGATCGGGGTCCCGGACGCCCGTGGGCCAGGCGTCCGGGCCGATCCCCCCGATCGGCCGAAGCCGATCAGAGCACGAAGTCGCCGATCACCAGGGAGGCCGCACCCTTGACCTGAACCTCGAAGTCGGCACGGCCGTCGCCGTTGACGTCGCCGCTCAGGATCCCGCCCTGGAAGTGCAGCTGCCCCGCGACGCCGGTGAAGTTGGCCCCACCGATGAAGGTGAAGGCCTGGTCACCGGACGCCTTGGTGCTGGCGTCGATGAAGTGCAGGTCGATCTTGTCGCCCTGGGCATGGCTGAAGTCGGTGATCACGTCCCGACCCGCGCCGACCGTGGTCTGCGCGATCGACTGGAACCGGAAGCTGTCGGCGCCCGCGCCGCCGGTCAGGGTGTCGGCCCCCGAATTGCCGTCGAGGATGTCGTTACCCCCCCGGCCTTCGAGCACATCGTTGCCCGCCCCGCCGCTGAGCCCGTTGACGGCATCGTTGCCGATCAAGCGGTTGTTCGCCCCGTTGCCGAGCCCGTTCCTGGCGGTGCCCAGGAGAACCAGGTTCTCGACATTGTCGGCCAGGCCCCAGTCGATGTGGGAGTTGACCACATCGGTCCCGCCATTCGCCAGTTCCTGGGTCCGATCGCCATAGTTGTCGACATAGTAGACGTCGTTGCCGATGCCGCCGATCATGATGTCGGCACCGGTGCCACCGGAGATGAAGTCGTTGCCGAGACCACCGGTGATGGTGTCATTGCCGGCATCGCCATAGACGGCGTCGTTGCCCGTGCCGCCATCGATACGATCGCTACCGGCATTGCCGTGGATCATATCGTTGCCGAGATAGCCGTTCAGGATGTCGGCATTGGCGGTGCCGTTGACGGTGTCGGCAGAGCCGACCGCGTCGCCGGCGATGTTGGCCAGGCTGTTCGACCCCAACGCGACCACGTTCAGGACCGAGCCGAGCAGGCCGGAGACGACGCTGAGCGGGCCGACATTGGTCAGGCCGCTGACGTCGATGCTGAACACCGCATCGCCAAGCGAGGACAGGATGGTGTCGAGCGCCTGCTCGAGCCCGACGCCGCCGCCGAGCAGGCTGCCCAGGATGCCGTCGAGATCGATGATGCTGCCGAGGCCGTCGCCGCCGAGCAGGCCGCCGGCCACGCCCTCAACCGTCGCCAGCACGCCGCCGAGGATGGCCTCGACCGTCCCGCCGAGATTGCCGAGGTCGAGTCCGCCGAGGGTACCGCCCAGGACGTCGCCGCCGAGGATGCCGTCGAGCAGGCCGGTGACCGTGCCGAGCACGCCGCCCAGCAGGTCGCCGCCGAGCAGATCACCACCCAGCAGACCGCCGAGCAGATCCTCGACCGTGCCGAGGACGCCGCCCAGCAGGTTGCCGCCGAGCAGATCGCCGCCCAGCAGGCCGCCCAGCACGTCGGTGATGCTGCCGAGCAGGTCGCCGCCCAGCAGGTCGCCGCCGAGGACACCGTCCAGCAGGTCGGTCACCGTGCCGAGCAGGCCGCCCAGCAGGTCACCGTCGAGGATGCCGCCGCCGACGCCGCCGAGCAGGTCGCCGCCCAGCAGCCCGTTCAGCAGGTCGCCGACCGAGCCGAGCAGGCCGCCCAGCAGGTCGCCGCCCAGCAGATCGCCGCCGAGCAGGCCGCCGACGATGCCCTCGACCGCCCCGACCAGGCCGCCCAGCAGGTCTTCGCCGCCGGTGATGCCACCCAGCAGGCCGCCGAGCAGGTCGTCGCCGCCGATCACGCCGCCGAGCAGGCCCTGGACCAGACCGACCACGCCGCCGAGCAGATCGCCACCCAGCAGGTCGCCACCCAGCAGGTCGCCGCCGAGGATGCCGCCGAGCAGGTCGTTCACCGTGCCGAGGAGGCCACCGAGCAGGTCGCCGCCGAGGAGACCGCCAAGCAGGTCACCCCCGAGCAGATCGCCGCCGAGCACACCGTTCAGCAGGTCGCCGACCGTACCGAGCACGCCGCCGAGCACATCGCCGCCGAGCAGGTCGCCGCCCAGCAGGTCGCCGCTGAGGATGCCGCCGAGCAGGCCTTGGACGGTCTCAAGCAGGCCGCCGACGACGCTGCCCAGATCGGCGTTCAGCACGCCGCCGAGCACATCGCCGCTGAGGATGCCGCCGAGCAGGCTGCTCACCGCCTCGAGCACGCCGCCGGTGGTGCCGCCCAGCAGATCGCCGTGCAGGATGCCGCTCAACAGATCCTCGACCGAGCCGAGCAGACCGTCGGCCAGGTCGCCGGGGAGCACGCCGCCGAGCAGGCCGTTGAGCAGCCCGTCGACCAGGCTGAAGACACCGCCGAGAAGCCCATCGGCATCGGTGCCGCCGAACACCAGACCGTCCAGGGAGCCCAGGACGCTCTTCACCGTGCCGATGACGCCGCCGAGAGCGTCGTCGCCCAGAAGACCTCCGAGCAGACCGTCATCACCAAGCAGCCCGCCCAGAAGGCCGTCGCTGCCAAGCAGGCCGCCGAGGAGACCGTCATTGCCCAGCAATCCGCCGAGCAACCCGTCATCCCCGAGCAGGCCGTCAAGAAGACCCATGATTTCCTCCTCCAAGAAACTCTCGCCAAGCCGACAGCCCGGCCGCCGCCCACTGGGCCAGCCAGCCGGCATTCAGGCAAAAAACGATAGGGCTGTCCATGGAAATTCCCGTTTTTTACTTCTCAATGACGAAATAGACCGATGAATTTGGATCTGTATAAACTCCGTCTCCGCCTTAGGTTTTATCGTTTCCTTTGTCTGGACATTTAATTATTTGGGATAGTAATATTATTTCCTATCGAATTGCGTGAGAGCCCATTTGCTACGAGAAAACAGCCTCTTGGTCCGACAGGATCAAACGGATCCGCTCCATCTCGAATCGTGCCGGCAGCTCCCGAAGCGGCGCCTGCCCGATGCGAAGCCGCCCGAAACGCTGGGAAATCCCCAGCTCGACCCATCCGCGGCGGCGATGGCGTGCCCTTGGCAATTCCTGCCGCCGGTGGAGAGCGACGAGCCGGCGTCGACCCGGCGACCCTTGCCGAGCCGACGGGGGGCGGCAGATCCGCGATTCGCCGACCGGGCCGAACCGAGTCGCGAGGCGATGGTCGCATTGCCGCGACAGGCGCGGTAGAATCATCGAGTTCCGTGAGAACGGCTGGACAGCGGCCGGGATCGCCTCTTACAACCCTGAGTATTCATGCCGGGCTATGCACTGCACTTGCGCAGTGGCTTCAGAACCGGTGAGGGAGGATATATTGAGCGTGGAATCCACAGGTATCAGCGAAGCCGATCTGCGCGAGGCCCTGAAGAAGCTGGCGGTGGCGAGCGACCTGCGCTTCGGCCAGGTGGTCGGGCTGGCGGCCGTGGTGGCGATGCTGCCGGGGGTCGAGGCGATCCCGGTCGAAAAGATCGAGGAAGTCGTCGAGCGGCTGACCCGCGGCGTTCCCGGCGGCCAGAACCTGAAGATCCCGGCGGTCAACATCGCCCGCAACGTGATCACCGCCGCCGCCGAGGCCAAGAGCTCCGGCACCGCCTGAGAGCCAAAGCACTTCTGTTCTGTCATTGCCGGGCTTGACCCGGCAATCCAGAGGATGTCGAAGCGTCTGGATGCCCGGGTCAAGCCCGGGCGTGACAGCGGAGGTGATCAGGCTGCAGGCTCACGGCGGTCAGAGCAGGATCAGCGCCGCCAGGCCGAGGAAGGCGAAGAAGCCGACCACGTCGGTGACGGTGGTCAGGAACACGGCACTGGACACCGCCGGATCGATCCCGAAGCGCTGCATCGCCAGCGGGATCACGGTGCCCGAGAACGCGGCGGCCAGCAGATTGATGATCATGGCCGCGCCGATCACCACCGCCAGCCGCGGATCCCCGAACCACAACCATACCACGCCGCCGGCGATCGCGGCGAACAGCAAGCCGTTGATCACGCCGACCAGCACCTCCTTCCACAGGATGCGGACGGCGTTGCTGTCGGTCAGCTCGCGCATCGCCAGGGCCCGCACCGCGACGGTCAGGGTCTGGGTGCCGGCATTGCCGCCCATCGAGGCGACGATCGGCATCAGCACCGCCAGCGCCACCACCTGGCTGATCACGTCCTCGAACAGGCCGATCACCGACGAGGCCAGGACTGCGGTCAGCAGGTTGACGAACAGCCAGGAGAAGCGCGAGCGGGTGGTGGCGGCGACGTCGCGGTAGAGGTCGCTCTGCTCGCCGATGCCGCCGAGGCGGAAGATGTCGGATTCCGCCTCCTCGTCGATGACGTCGACCACGTCGTCCAGGGTGATGACGCCGAGCAGCTTGCCGTTCCCGTCGACGACCGGCGCCGAGACCATGCCGTAGCGCCGGAACAGCAGCGCCACCTCCTCCTGGTCCATCTCCGCCGGAATGGGATGGATGTCCTCCAGCTCCAGCTCGGCCAGCTTCGCCGGGCGCCGGCCGCGCAGGAAGCGGGACAGGGGCAACTGGCCGCGGGGGTTGCCGTGCAGATCGACCAGGAACAGGCTGTAGAACTCGTCCGGCAGATCTTCGGCGGTGCGCAGCCAGTCGATGGTCTTGCCGACGGTCCAGTAGTCCGGCACCGACACCAGCTCGCGCTGCATCAGCCGGCCGGCGGAGTATTCCGGGAAGTCGAGCCCTTCGAGCAGGACCCGGCGCTCCTCGGCCGGGATATTGGCCAGGACCGCGTCGCGCTCGCCCTCGTCGAGGGTCTCGATCAGGGCCAGCGCGTCGTCGGAATCGAGCTCCTGCAGCGCCGCCGCGACATCCTGCGGCCCGAGCAGATCCAGGACCTCCTGGCGGACGTCCTCGTTCAGCCAGGCCAGCGCCTCGGCGTCGGTGGTCAGCTGAATCCGGATCAGGCCGACGACGACGCGCCGGTCGTCCGGATGCAGCGCCTCGAGCAGCGCCGCCAGGTCGGCGGAGTGGAGCGGCGCCAGCCGCTCCTCCACCTCGGCCAGGCGATGGTCGTCGAGCGCCTGCTCGATCTCCTGCACGAAGCCGGGCGGCAGGCCGTACTCCTGGGCGTCCGCAGTCTGGCCGTCGGGCGCCGCCGTCACCTCACACCGACAGGGCTTCGAGCGCCACGTGCGACGCCTGCCGGGCATGGGCGTCGATCGGGCAGACCGCCCCCGCCAGCTGCGCGTCGACCGTGGCGATCGCGGTGATGTTGACCAGGCCGCGCACCGTCACCGACGGGGTGACGATATGGGCCGGCCGGGCGACGCCGAGCAGCATCGGGCCGATCGAGATCGCCTCGCCCAGCACCTTCAGCATGTTGAAGGCGATGTTGGCGGCGTCGAGCGAGGGCAGCACCAGCAGGTTGGCGCTGCCGGTCAGCTTGCTGTCCGGGAAGATCCGCTGGCGGACCTCCTCCGACAGCGCGGCGTCGGCATGCATCTCGCCCTCGACCTCGAGGGCGGGCGCCTGCTCGCGGATCAGCGTCAGGGCGTGGCGCATCTTCACCGGCGACGGCCCGTCCATGGTGCCGAAATTGGAATGCGACAGCAGCGCCACCTTCGGCACGATGCCGAGGCGCCGGATCTCCTCCGCCGCCAGCAGCGTGGTCTCGGCAATCTGCTCCGGCGTCGGGTCCGGGTTGATGTAGGTGTCGGCCAGGAAGAAGGTGCCGCGCGGCAGCACCAGGGCGCTGAGCGCGGCCGGGGTGGTGACCCCCGGCGCCAGGCCGATGACGCTGAGCACGTCGCGCAGATGCGGCCGGTATGGGCCGTAGCTGCCGCAGACCATGGCGTCGGCTTCCTGCTTCTGCACCATCAGCGCCGCGATCACGGTCGAGTTGGTGCGCACCGCCGTGCGGGCGACGTCGGGCGAGACACCGCGCCGGGCCAGCAACTGGTGGTACAGGCGCCAGTACTCGGTGTAGCGGGGATCGTCCTCGGGATCGACCAGCTCGACGTCGCGGCCGAGCTTCACGCGCAGGCCCAGCTTCTCGATCCGGCGCTCGACCACGCCGCGGCGGCCGATCAGGATCGGCTTGGCCAGCTGGTCGTCGAGCACGATCTGGACCGCGCGCAGCACCCGCTCATCCTCGCCCTCGGCATAGACGACGCGCTTGGGCTCGGCCTTCGCCAGGGTGAACACCGGCCGCATCACCAGGCCGGAGCGGAACACGAATTCCTCCAGCTTGCCGGTATAGGCGGCGAAATCGGTGATCGGCCGGGTGGCGACGCCGGAGTCCATCGCCGCCTTGGCCACTGCCGGCGCGATCTTGATGATCAGCCGCGGGTCGAAGGGCTTCGGGATCAGGTATTCGGGGCCGAAGCTGAGCTGCTGGTCGCCATAGGCGGTGGCGACGATGTCCGACCCCTCCTGCATCGCCAGGTCGGCGATGGCCTGCACCGCGGCGATCTTCATCGCCTCGTTGATCGCGGTGGCGCCGACGTCGAGTGCGCCGCGGAAGATGAAGGGGAAGCACAGGACGTTGTTGACCTGGTTCGGATAATCCGACCGGCCGGTGGCCATCACCGCGTCGGGACGAATGGCCTTGACCTCCTCCGGCATGATCTCCGGCGTCGGGTTGGCCAGCGCCATGATGATCGGCCGGTCGGCCATGCGCTTGACCATCTCGCCGGTCAGCACCCGCGGCGCGGACAGGCCGAGGAAGATGTCGGCGTCGCCGATCACCTCGGCCAGGGTCCGCGCCTCGGTCTTGCGGGCGTAGCGCTGCTTGCGCGGGTCCATCAGCTCGTTGCGGCCGTCCCAGACCACGCCGGCGATGTCGGTGACCCAGATGTTCTCGATCGGCATCCCCATGTCGACCAGCAGGTCGAGGCAGGCCAGCGCCGCGGCGCCGGCGCCGGAGGTGACCAGCTTGACCGACTTCAGGTCCTTGCCGACGACGCGCAGCCCGTTGGTGATGGCGGCGGCGACGATGATGGCGGTGCCGTGCTGGTCGTCGTGGAAGACCGGGATCTTCATCCGGGCCCGGGCCTTCGACTCGACCTCGAAGCACTCCGGCGCCTTGATGTCCTCGAGGTTGATGCCGCCGAAGGTCGGCTCCAGCGCCACGATGATGTCGACCAGCTTGTCGGGGTCGGTCTCGTTGACCTCGATGTCGAAGACGTCGATGCCGGCGAACTTCTTGAACAGGACGCCCTTGCCCTCCATCACCGGTTTGGACGCCAGCGGGCCGATGTTGCCGAGGCCGAGCACGGCGGTGCCGTTGGTGATGACGGCGACGAGGTTGGCCCGGCTGGTGACGCGCGACGCCTCCTGCGGGTCGGCGACGATCGCCTCGCAGGCCGCGGCGACGCCTGGGGAATAGGCCAGGGCCAGGTCGCGCTGCGTCGCCAGCGGCTTGGTCGGCGCCACCGCGATCTTTCCGGGCGTCGGGAGACGGTGGTAGTCGAGCGCGGCTTCGCGCAGATCGCTGGACATCACGGGATCCGGGACAGCGTTACGGGTCGAGCCGTTATAGGCAGCGTTCCGCCCGGGCGGAAGGGCCGCGAAATGCGAAAGGCCCGCCGGTGAGGGCGGGCCTTGCGAAGAATGGTGCGGTCGAGAAGACTCGAACTTCCACGGGGGTTAGCCCACAGCGACCTCAACGCTGCGCGTCTACCAATTCCGCCACGACCGCACAGCAGGCGCGCCCACGAGGGGCTTGCCTTCCGAGGTGCGGGGGGATTAGCAGATCGGATGCGCCCGATCAAGCAGCCCGATGACATGATCGCGATTCCATCTTCCATCCTCGCCGAAACCGCGGTTCCGGGCGGCCCGGACCGGCCCGCGCCCGACTGGCGCATCGACGATGGCGCCGTGCCCTATCCCGAGGCGCTGGCGGCGATGGAGGCCCGGGCGGCGGCGATTCGCGCCGGCACTGCGCCGGAGCTGGTGTGGCTCTTGGAGCATCCGCCGCTCTACACCGCCGGCACCAGCGCCCAGGACGGCGACCTGCTGACGCCCGACCGCTTCCCGGTCTACCGCACCGGCCGCGGCGGCCAGTACACCTATCACGGGCCGGGGCAGCGGGTCGGCTACGTCATGGTCGACCTGAAGCGGCGCAACCCGGATGTCCGTGCCTATGTCCATTCGCTGGAGGAGTGGCTGATCCGCGCTTTGGCGCGGTTCCAGGTGAAGGGCGAGCGGCGCGAGGGCCGGGTCGGCATCTGGGTCGAACGCGACGGCGTCGAGAAGAAGATCGCCGCGATCGGCGTGCGGATCCGGCACTGGGTGACCTTCCACGGCGTGGCGCTGAACGTCGACCCCGACCTGTCGCATTTCGCCGGCATCGTGCCCTGCGGCCTGGCGCAATACGGCGTCACCTCGCTGGTCGATCTCGGCCTGCCGGTGACCATGGCGGATGTCGACCTGGCCCTGCGCGAGGCCTGGGACGAGGTGTTCGAGGGGTAGTCAGAAGCCCTGGAACAGGAAGTCCAGGGCGTCGACGATGGTTGTGTGCTGGTCGGCCAGCGAGGCGATGGGACTACCCAGTTCGGAAGCTCGAACCGCCCCCACATGCGTCGTCTGCAGAAAGTATCTCTGGCCGTCGATCGAGAGGATCGGCTCCAGCCGTTCTTGCTGCCCACCTTGGTAGGCAGATAGCGGGATCAGCGGCACCACGACCCGTGTGGCGAGATGGTCGTGGAACTCCGACTGCACGTTCAGCACCAGCCTGCCGCCAAGCCTGCTCACCCGATGCACGTCGAATCGCATCAGAAGAGTCGCAGCGATTCCAGGGTCAGCCCGTGCTGCTCGACCCATTCGTTGTGGCTCTTGATCGCCTCGGCGTTTCGCTGCTTCCAGAGTTCGCCCTCATGCCGGCGCACCGCCTCGACGATCGCGTCTTCGGCAATCCTGGAGATGTTCAGGCCGTATTCCTTCGCCCGACGAGTTGCCTCGGCCGACAGGGTGAGGTTGGTTGCGCGGCGCGGGGTGCGCCCTTCGTCGATCACAGTCATAGCTATAATATGCGCATTCGTGATGCGCATCGCAAGCCCACGCCTGCTTCACGCGTCCGCCCAGCGGATCGACCGCATCAGACTCGCCGATACTTCGCAAAGGGGAGGCCTTCCCGCTCGACCCATTCGTTGTAGGCCTTGATCGCCTCGGCGTTCTCTTCCTTCCAGCGCGCCGCTTCGTCCCGACGCTTGGCCTCGTCGGCCGAACCCTTCGGGTCACGATCTTTCGTCTGGTTCCGCTCGGGCATCTGATACCCTCCCCGGTCCGATCGCCGCATCGTCGAGTCCCATCATGCTCCTCCAGGCCGAAGCCATCACCCTCAAGATCGGTGGCCGGGCGCTGTTCCAGGATGCCAGCTTCGCCGTCCATCCCGACGACCGGATCGGCCTGGTCGGCGACAACGGCAGCGGCAAGTCGACGCTGATCCAGGCGCTGCTGGGCGAGGTCGAGCTGGACCGCGGCCGCATCGCGCGGCGGCGCGGCCTCCTGATCGGCCATGTGCCGCAGGCGGTGCCGGCCGAGTTGCTGCCCCTGACCCTGCACGAAGCGCTGGTGACGGCCCTGCCCGAGGCGGCGCGGGACGACCAATCCTGGCGCGCCGACATGGTGCTGGACGAGCTGGCAATCGAGCCCGAGCAGTGGCACCAGCAGAAGGTTGCCGAGCTGTCCGGCGGGTGGCAGCGCCTGCTGCTGGTGGCGCGGGCGACGCTGGCCGACCCGGACCTGCTGATCCTGGACGAGCCGACCAACCATCTCGACGTCGGCAAGGTGATGCGGCTGGAGCGCTGGCTGACCGATCATCTGCGCCTGCCCTTCCTTCTGGTGTCACATGACCGCGAGTTCCTGGACCGGGTGACCGACCGCACCATCATCCTGCGCGGCGACCGGGTGCGGAGCTACGGCACCTCCTTCTCCCAGGCCCGGCAGGAGCTGATCCGCGAGGATCTGGCGGCGCTGCAGCAGGCCGAGCGCGACGAGAAGGAGGTCGAGCGGCTGGAGCGCGCGGCCAAGCGGCTGATGCTGTGGGCCAACCTCAAAGGCCACAACCCCGGCATGGCCCAGCGCGCCAAGGCGGTGGCGTCCCGCGCCGAGCAGCGCCGGGCGGAGGCCACGGTGGCGCATCGCGAGGCCCGGCGGGACATCAACCTCGACAGCAGCGAGGTGCAGCGCGCCACGCTGCTGCGGCTGAAGGACCATGTCGTGCGCACCGAGACCGGGCGCGAGTTGCTGCGCATCGAGCAGGAGTTCATCCGCCGCGGCGACCGCATCGCGCTGCTGGGCCTGAACGGCACCGGCAAGTCGCACCTGATCCGAGACCTGATGGCGGCGATCACGCGGGCTGTGGCAGGCAACGCGCCGCTGGGCCAGTCGATCACCGCCAACCCGCAGCTGCGGCCGGGCTATCTCGACCAGCACCTGTCCGACCTGCCGCGGCGGATGCCGGTGAACCGGGCGCTGCAGGCAGCCTCGACCCTGCGCGACGCCGAACTGGTGCGGGAGCTGCACAACATCGGCATCCCGATCGAGAAGCAGGCGACGCCGATCGCCAATCTCAGCTACGGCGAGCAGCTGCGCGTCACCTTCCTGCTGCTGCGGCTGCGCCAGCCCAACATCTACCTGCTGGACGAGCCGACCAACCACCTCGACATCGCCGGGCGCGAGCGGCTGGAGGATCTGCTGTCGCGCGACGACACGACCTGCGTCTTCGTCACCCATGACCGGCGGATGCTGCGCGGCATCGGCACCCGCTATCTGGAGATCCGCAACCGCCGGCTGGTCGAGGTCGACGGGCCGGACGAGTTTTTGGAGCGGGCGGCGGCCGAGGCTTGAACCGGCCGGGACCATACCCGGCCGCCCGCCGTCGCCCACCCCGCATCTGCAGCTAGGAAAGCACTCCGATCCATGATTAGGATGAGTCGTTCCGAGGGGCGGCCCTCCGTTCGGAGCGGCCATCGAGACGGCTGCCGGCCCGAGGCCGCCAGCTGAGGACACATAACGGGCGATTTCAAGCCGACGGAGTGCGCATGTCCGACGTCATCGATCAGATCCGGGACGCCTACGACACGGTCCCGTATGACTCTCATTCCTTCCCGACCACATCCCCAGACCATCTCGAGACGGTCGCGCATCTCTTCGGCCTGTCGGCGCCGAAGGTCGCGACCAGCCGGGTGCTGGAGCTGGGCTGCGCGTCCGGCGGCAATATCCTGCCTCTCGCGCTCCGGTACCCGGACAGCCGCGTGGTCGGCATCGACCTGTCGCCGGTCCAGATCGCTGCGGGACGGAAGGCCGCGGCCGAGCTCGGGCTGACCAACATCGAACTGCACCAGGGCGACCTGGGCGAGATCGCGCCGACACTCGGGGTCTTCGACTACATCATCTGCCATGGCGTCTACAGCTGGGTGCCGCCGGAGGTGCAGGAGGCGATCCTTCGCGTCTGCCGCGAGAACCTCGCCCCCGATGGCGTCGCCTTCGTCAGCTACAACTGCTATCCCGGCTGGAAGGCGAAGGAGGTGGTGCGCGACGCCATGATCCTGCGCGGCCGCCACGTGGAGTCCAAGGAACAGCCGCTGGCCTATGCCCGGGGGATGATCGATTTCCTCTCCGGCGTCACTGATCCCAACAGCCTGATGGGCCGGATCGTGGCGGAGCAGAGCGGCACGCTGAAATCGTTCCACGAATCCTATCTCCAGCACGAGTTCCTCGAGCTCTACAACGCGCCCTGCTATTTCGGGGACTTCGTCGCGGCGGCGGAGACGGCCGGGCTGGCCTATCTCGGCGATGCAGTGCCGTCATCGATGTTCGTCGCCAATTTCGGCGCTTCGGTCGCCGCCCCGCTGCTGAAGGAATGCGGCGACAGCCAGGTCCGGCTCGAGCAGTATCTCGACTTCGTCAGCAACCGGACCTTCCGCCAGACCCTTCTGGTCCATGCCGACCGGGCCGGGGACGTCTCCTACCGCCTCGATGGCGAGCGGCTGCGGGCGCTCCATGTCGCCACCTTCCTGCCGCCCCAGGGAGACGCGGTGCTGGACGATGCGCCGCGGCCCTACGGCCCGCCGGGCAGCCGTCCCCTGATCCTGCCGCAGCGATCGCTCAAGGCCGCGGCTGCGGCGCTGACGGCAGCCTGGCCGGGGACGCTGGATTTCCGGTCGCTGATGGCGGCGGTCGAGGCCGCCCTTCCCGGCGAGCTGCCGGCCGCAGCGGAAGCGGAGGTGACCGACCTGATCGAACTGCTGGTGATGCAGGATCGCGGGAAGGTCCGGCTGAGCCCGGTGGCCAAGCCGGAACCGGCCTATGCGGTGCCCGAAGCGTGGCGGCGCTATGCGGCCTGCACGGGGAAGGCGGGGATGGCCCGCATCGCCAACGCCTGGCATGACTCGGTCGTCCTCGACGTGGTGGAGCGCTGCCTGATCGCGCATCTCGACGGAGCGCAGGAGGACGAGGATCTGGTCGAGCGGCTCGTCGAATCCGTCGCGACGGGCGACCTGTCCTTCAGGCTTGCCGACGACCGGATGGCGAGCAGCCCCGACGAGATCCGGCGCTGCGCCAGGGAGCATCTCGACCGGGTCATGGCCCGGTTTCCCGAGCGCTTCGTGTTCTGAACCGGACCCGCTGGGCCTAAACCGTTGCCGCCGCCAGCGCCAGCCGCGTGGCCAGGGTCAGGGGCTGCGGCAGCGCGTCGAGGGCGAACCAGCCGATCGCGGCCGGCGCCGCCGGCTCGCGATTGACAGGTTCGCCCGCCGCGATGGCGGCACGGTAGACCGGCGCCACCCAATGGGTGCCGGCGGCGCGGTCGATCTGGTCGACCAGGCACATCAGCCCGTCGAGCGCGAAGCTTCTCGCCCTTCGATCCCGAGACGGCCATCAAAATCCGGATCGGCACCGGGCGCGGCCAGCCGATCGCGATTAACACTGAGAGCCCCGCCAACACTGGTGCTCCCTCAAGCAGGTCGGCTGAGCGGGGCGTCCGCGCCGACCTGGAACCCGCCCGGCAGGAGCCGGATGGGCCCGTGGCATCCGGGCAAAGGGGGCAGCACGCCGCTGCCCCCTTTGCTGTCATTGCGGGCGATGCGCCTTCACGAGGGCCTGGAAATTCTCAACGGCGCGCGAGAACTCCTCCAGCTTCTCCTGCTTGACGGAGAGTTCGGAGATCACCTCGGGCAGCGTCGTGAATGCCGGCGGTGCCTCGACGACCTGCGGTGACATCTCCAACCGCTGCCACGGTACCGAGGCCTGAAGGTTCGGACCGAAGGGGCCCTCGGCGACCATCGCCCGCGCCGCCGGCCCGTCGATCAGGACGGACAGGGCATTTGCCCCCGGCCGGTCGCGGAGCACCATGGCGATGCTGTCCTGCGCGGACCGCAGCTGGGTCAGGGCGAGACTGGATTCGACGCTCCGCATCTGGACGTACCGGTCCAGTTCTTGCGCGGCAGTGCCGGGCGAACGCGCCCGCAGGCCGGAAGCCGCCACGCCAGGAGCCATCGCGACATTGGCGGCGACGACAGGGCCGGACGGATCCACACTGGCGATGACCCTCACCGGATCGCCGTAAACATGCCGCAGTCCGTCCTCGTCGCCCACGGAAAGGCCAGCGATGAAGTGGTTGGGACGGCAGGGATTGGGCATTCCAGGTTGGTCCGCCACGTACAGACTCGGATCGAGATTGTAGTTCATCTGGGAATCCTTGTCCGGCTTCCGCTCCGGATAGATGATCGCCTCCGATTCCGGCAGCAGCTGGAAATTCGTTTGAAACTGCTCCTCGGTCCAGCCGAATTGCTGCATGAACGCGGCCTTGTTGAACCAGCCCTCGCATCCCGTCTTCTGGAACTCGTGCGAGAACCCCATGGCATGGCCCAACTCGTGCAGCGTGTAGAAGATAAACGCCTTTCCGGGGTTCGAGGTGGGGCTGACCTTCCAGACCAGGTAATGCGCGTTGATGGACGGCAGGTTCAGGCTGATCTTCGCCGGATCGTCGCGCGACAGGGTCCCCAGCTGGGACCAGTAGCCGCCCCGCTTCGCGCCCTGCGGCAGGCTGTCATAGATACCGGGGGTGGTGGAATCCAGCGAGATGCGGACGTCGCCCGTAATCGCCGAGCAGTCGTTGAAATGGGGTGCCGGGCCGAAATCGAACGACGCCGCCGATGGCGCGTTCCAGGCGGACCCGATCGTCACGACCGCGGCCCTGAGGTCGTCGGAGCCGTTCCAGAAGCAGGTCACGACCTTGTAGGGCGACGGCCACAGCACCGCGTCCTGCAGGACCGCCTCCGCCAGCTCGATGCTGATCTCGCTCGATTCCGCGGCGGCATAGGCCGCGGCGGTCCTGCGGACCTCCTGGATGGCCGCCTCGACCGGTAGTTGCTCGACGCCGTCCCTGGTGATCTCGTGGCCCCAGACGGTCGCGTGGGGCGCCAGGAGAAGGAAGGGAGCGGCAAACAGAATTGACTTCATGAAATCTCCCAATGCTATGGCGCCAACCCGACGCCCATGAGTTCGGCGTCGGTCGGCTTGCTCAGTGAAAATCCTGTCTCCATATCGCCCGGGCCCGACAGCACCGACGAGACAGAGTTGGGTGCAGATGAAGTGCTTCGCGATGAAACGGCGACAGAACTGATGATCAGGAAATATTGATGCGGACTGGTGTCCTTGACAGACCAATCCTTGTTGTCGTTGTACTTGACTGTCAGGCCGACCTGCTCGACGGTGAGGCTGAGTTCGGCATCGATGCCGGCCTTGCTTTCAGACACCTGTTGGGCCGAGATGTAGCCCCTGACGATTTGGAACGACGTACCGAACAGTGCCTCGGCGCAGTGCGGCTCGCGCAATATCGCGGCGATCTGCTGTTCGGTCAGCAGGAAGCCCTTTTCGTTCTGGAAGGAGACCGCCGTCGTGCCGCCGCCAGAGAACGAGGCGGATACGCCGAGGACGGCGCCGAGGGCCGCCTTTATCGCATCCGGGAGGTTCGCGCTCAGCACGAATTGCCGCCCCGTCGTGATCAATGGGGTGGGCGTCATTGCGAGTTCGGGGATGGCCTGCGTCCACACGCAGACATTGGTGATCGAACTGGCGCTATCCGGCCGCAGCGCGGTACCGACCGGGAACTCGAAGCCCCGCGACGGAACCACCCGCAGGTGGTCGGCCGCGCCCATGATCCCGTCATAGTGCCGGGCATAGCTGGACAGCATGGATTGCCAACTGTCTAGTGCCGGATCCGGCTTGGGCGGGAAACAGGAGCACACCAACAGCGCCGCCAGAATCGGCGGAAGGTTCACCTTCTTCATGAAATACCCCTGCAGACTATATCCTCAAGAAATAAGCTTAAAGTCGGCTATCCTTACCTTGAACGCTGAAGCTGATGACTATAGCTGAAATGTCGATCAAAATCGAATCGGAAGAATCGTGCCTGGTGCACCCCGAGCGGATCGCCTTCGCATCCTGCGCCGGGTCCTTACCCCGGGGTCGCGGTCCGCAGGAGAGCGGCTCCAGATGAGGGGAGTTTGTCGAGGCCGGCGCAAGCCTTCACCCGGTCTTGCTGCCCGAGCCCGACCTCTCCCACCGAGCGGGAGAGGCAACGCGAAGACGCTCGGCTGTCGTTCTTCGGTCAGCGCGCTGGCGTCGTTCAACCTCAGACGATCATGCTGTCCCTGCCTTCAGCGCCACCCGGGTGGCCAGGGTCAGCGGCTGCGGCAGGGCGTCGAGGGCGAACCAGCCGATCGCGGCCAGCGCCGCCGGCTCGCGATTGACAGGTTCGCCCGCCGCGACGGCTGCGCGGTAGACCGGCGCCACCCAATGGCTGCCGGCGGCGCGGTCGATCTGGTCGACCAGACAGAGCAGCCCGTCGAGCCGCAGAGCGACGCCGAGTTCCTCCGCGATCTCGCGCCGCACCGCCGCCTCGACCGTCTCGCCGAAATCGACCTTGCCGCCGGGCAGGCCCCAATGCCCGGCCTCCGGCTCGCGCCGCCGCTGCACCAGCAGCAGCCGGCCGGCGGCGTCGCGGATGAAGGCGCCGACGCCGAGCCGCGGAACCTCCGTCACAGCGTCGGTCCTTGGGTGAAGCCGGGATGGTCGGGCGGCTCCGCCTCCGTCGCCTGGATCCGGTCGACCAGTGCCATTCTCGGCCCGTGCCGGCAGGCGGCGGCCACCCGGTCGACCGCCTCGGCCGGGCCGGACAGCAGCGCCTCGACCGAGCCGTCGCGGCGGTTGCGCACCCAGCCATCGAGGCCTGCAGCCTCGGCCTGGCCGGCCAGCCAGGCGCGGTAGCCGACGCCCTGGACCCGGCCGGTGATGCGCAGCGACACAGCCTTGCGGTCCCCGCTCATGCCTCCCCCTCGTCCGGCAGGTCGCCGCCATAGAGCGCCGCGGCGACCAGGCGGATGGCGAATCGCGCCTCGGCCTCCAGCCGCCCGGCCTCGAACCAGTGCATGTCGACCGTCAGCGTCGGCGGGTCGGAGACGTGCAGCGCCCGGTTGCGGGCTCGGCGCAACACATCGAAGCGCTCGTCCAGCCCGGCCTCGGCGAACAGCGCCCCGGCGTTGAGATAGGGGTCGACCGCCCGGCCGGACGCGATCGCCTGTTCGCGCAGATGCGCCTCGATCACCGCGACCGCCAGGATCACGGTGGCGACCCAGGCGCCGGCACCGAACACGGTCTCGAGCTCGACCAGCAGCGCCTGGGTGTGCTCGCCGACCGGGCTTCCTCCCGGCGCCGCCATGACGTCGGCGAACCAGCGGGTGCGGGCCTCCGCCTCGTCGCCAGAGCTCTTCACTGGGCGAAGATCTCCTCGCATTTCTTCAGGTCGCCTTCGATCCGCGTCTTCTCCGCGCTGGACGGGCGATTCGGGCCGGCCATGTCCTTGATCCGGGTGCAATAGTCGGCCCAGGCGCCCATCGCCCGGTCGTCGACCCGGATCATGAAGGGATCGGTCGGGCCCGGCGGCGGATGCAGGTCGTCGCCCTTGATCGAGGCGATCGGCGGCGGCGGCCCCGGATTCTCCGGCGGGGTCAGGCCGTCGCCGCAGCCCGCCAGCAGCAGCACCGGCAGCAGGATACAGAGGATTCGGTTCATGGCGCTCTCCCGGCCCTCAGGCCGCTGCGAATTCCAGGATCTTCTGGTCGACCGCCAGGCTGTCGCCCGGCTTGGCGTGCAGGGCCGCGACCATGCCGTCGCGCTCGGCCCGCAGGATGTTCTCCATCTTCATCGCCTCGACCACCGCCAGCTCCTGCCCGGCGCGCACCGGGTCGCCGGCGGCGACCGCGACCGACACCAGCAGGCCCGGCATCGGCGACAGCAGGAAGCGCGACATGTCAGGCGGCACCTTGACCGGCATCAGCTCGGCCAGGGCTGCGGCACGCGGTGTCAGCAGAACCAGGTCGACCTCGCCGCCGGCATGGGTCAGGCGCAAGCCCACCGGGCGGCGATCGACCTGCACGACCATGCGGGCGCCGTCGACCGTGCCGTCGAACAGCGTCTCGCCCGGCCGCCAATGGCCCTGGATGGCGAAGGACCGGCCGTCGAGCGTCACCCGCCAGCCGTCGGCATCCGCCAGCACCGCCACCGGCCGGTTCTGCCGGCCGCCGCGCAGCACCCAGTCCCGCGCGCCCGTCCCGGCGCCCCGCAAGACGGCCTGGCGGTGCAGCAGGGCGGCGCCAAGGGCGGCGACGCGGTCGGCGGCCTCGCCCGCCGGCGCAGTGCCGTGGAACCCGTCCGGGAACTCCTCGGCGATGAAGCGGGTGGTCAGCCGGCCCTCGACGAAGCGCGGATGGTGCATCAGCGCCGCCAGGAACGGGATGTTGTGGCTGACACCGCGGATCACGAAGCCGTCGAGGGCGCTGCGGATCGCAGCGATGGCCGCGTTCCGGTTCGCCCCGATGCCGACCAGCTTGGCGATCATCGGGTCGTAATGCATCGAGATCTCGCCGCCCTCGTCGACGCCGGTGTCGACCCGGACCCCGGGCCCCTCCTCCGGCGCGCGGTAGCGGGTCAGCCGGCCGATCGAGGGCAGGAAGCCGCGCAGCGGGTCCTCGGCATAGACCCGGGCCTCGATCGCCCAGCCGTCGAGCCGCACATCCTCCTGCCGGAACGGCAGCTCCTCGCCGGCGGCGATGCGGATCATCAGCTCGACCAGGTCGAGGCCGGTCACCGCCTCGGTCACCGGATGCTCGACCTGCAGCCGGGTGTTCATCTCGAGGAAGTAGAAGGAGCGGTCGGCGCCGACAATGAACTCGACCGTGCCGGCCGAGCGGTAGCCGACCGCGCGAGCCAGGGCGCAGGCCTCCGCCCCCATCGCCCGGCGCATCGCCTCGTTGACGAAGGGCGACGGCGCCTCCTCGATCACCTTCTGGTGGCGGCGCTGGATCGAGCATTCGCGCTCGCCGAGATAGACGGTGTTGCCGTGGCTGTCGGCCAGCACCTGGATCTCGATATGCCGCGGCTCCTCGATGAACTTTTCGGCGAAGACCCGGTCGTCGCCGAAGGCGGAGCGCGCCTCGTTGCGGGCGGAGCGGAAGCCCTCGCGCGCCTCGTCATCGTTGCCGGCGACGCGCATGCCCTTGCCGCCGCCGCCGGCCGAGGCCTTGATCATCACCGGATAGCCGATGCGGCGGCTGACCTCGACCGCCTCCTCCTCATCGGCAATCGGCGCCAGGTGGCCGGGCACGGTCGAAACTCCGGCGGCCTGGGCCAGCTTCTTCGATTCGATCTTGTCGCCCATCGCCTCGATCGCGTGGACGCCGGGGCCGATGAAGGCGATGCCGGCCGCCTCCAGCGCCGCGCAGAATCGCGGATTCTCCGACAGGAAGCCGTAGCCGGGGTGCACCGCCTGGGCGCCGGTGGCGCGGCAGGCCTCGACGATGCGGTCGATCACCAGATAGGACTGGGCCGAGGGCGCCGGGCCGATCGGCACCGCCTCGTCGGCCATGCGGACATGCACCGCGTCGGCGTCGGCCTCGGAATAGACGGCCACGGTCTTGATGCCCATGCGCCGCGCGGTGCGGATGACGCGGCAGGCGATCTCGCCGCGATTGGCGATCAGGATCTTGTCGAACATCGTCCCTTCGGAGGCGGTCGGGCCATGGCGCAACATTGCGTCCCAGTCATGCCGCACCGCAACTGGAAAGCGGCCGAGGGTCACTCCCCCGCCGGCGGCAGCACCCGGCCGGCGACCGGCGAGGACAGGATCAGCGAGGAGGTGGTGGCGCCGAAGGCGGCGAGACGCAGCAGGATTTCGTCGAGATGCTGGATCGACCGGGCCACCAGCTTGAACACATAGGCGTCCTCGCCCGCGACCTCGTGGCACTCCACCACCTCGGGCACGGTGCGGGCGAAGGCCTCGACTGCCGGGAACGCCTCCGCCCGGCAACGCAGCCGGACGAAGGCGGACAGGCCGTAGCCGAGCCGGCCGCGGTCGACCTCGGCCCGGAAGCCCTTGATGATGCCCTGATCCTCCAGCCGCTTCACCCGCTCGGCCACCGCCGGCGGCGACAGGCCGACCAGCCGGCCGAGCTCGGCATAGCTGGCGCGGGCATTTTCCTGCAGCGCCAGCACCAGGGTGCGACCGATGGCATCGAGGCGGAGTTTCGCATCCATCCGAATCGCCCCCGTTGGTTTCGCTCTCGCATTGGTTTAATCGAAGGACCGGCGAACCACCATTCGCGATCGCCCTTTTGTAACACGACGTAACACGAGGCCGGCGGCACCCCACACGTGATGACCGATCCCTTCCTGTTCGCCAAAGGCATCGCGCTCGGTATCGCCATTGCCGCGCCGGTCGGCCCGATCGGGGTCCTGTGCATCCGCCGGACGCTGATCCACGGCACCCGCTTCGGCATCCTGACCGGCATCGGCGCCGCCTTCGCGGACGGGCTGTTCGGCCTGATCGCCGCCTTCGGCATGGTGGCGCTGAGCGCCTGGCTGATCACGCTGAAGGACGCGCTGCACCTGATCGGCGGCACCGTCCTGGCCGCCCTGGCCGTGCGCACCCTGCTGCATGCCGGCCATATCGAGCGCGACCCGGAGACCGGGCGGACCGAGAGCAGCGAGATCACGGCGGTGGCCACCGCCTTCCTGCTGACGCTCAGCAACCCGATGACGATCCTGACCTTCGCCACCGCCTTCACCGCGGTCGGGCTGGCCGAGACGCTGTCCATCGCCTCCGGCCTGATCCTGGTCGCCGGGGTGCTGGTCGGCTCCGCCTCCTGGTTCACGGCGCTGAGCTTCATCGTCTCGGCCACCGGCGGCCGCCTGACCCCGCGGACGCTGCTGTGGATCGACCGCGTCGCCGGGGTGCTGTTGCTGCTGTTCGCCGCCTATATGTTCCTAGCGCTGTATCTGCGCTGGTGAGAGCCTGGCCGCTGCGCTGCGCTCTCCCGCATTGACAAGCCGCGCCGCTCTGGACGAGTGTGGCCCGCCCTGCGGGAAAGGCTCGAGACTAACCCGCCCGGAGACATCACACGGACGCGTCCTGGAATGAATCTTTCGACCCTCCGCGCCGGCGCGGCGCTGCTCCCGCTCTTGTTCGCCGTCCCGGCGATCGCGCAGCAGGCATCGCCCCCGGCCCAGCCCGCGAAGCCGGCGGAAGCGCCCGCGGCTCCGGCCCAGGCGGCACCGCAGGGCCAGCAGGCCCCGCTGCCGAAGGAGTTCAGGATTGATGCCGGCGGCTGGAAGGGCGGCGCCGTCCCCAACCCGCAGAACAAGCAGTTCAGCCATTGCGACGTGTCGAAGCCCTATGACGGCGGGCTGACGCTGGCCTTCACGCTGAACCCCAACTACCTGTTCAACGTCGCCGTCGTGAAGCAGAACTGGGGCCTGAAGGAAGCCGACAAGGGCAAGGGTCGCATCCGCGTCGATACATCCTACGACAAGCAGTTCGACATCGTTCCGGTCTCCCCGGTTGCCTATGTCCTGCCGGTCGGTCAGGACGCCGATCTGATGCAGCTGCTGGCCAAGGGCAGCAAGGCGATCGTGACCACCCCGAAGGGCGAGTTCACCTTCGCGCTCACCGGCACCGGGGCCGCCCTCGGCGGGCTGCGCGACTGCATCGAGACCGCGCGCAAGCTGATCGCCCAGGCCCAGGGCAATGCCGGAGGCCAGCAGGGCCAGCAGCAGGGCGGCGACCCGCGGGCCCTGATCGGCGCCCAGGGCTTCGGCATGCCGGTCGGCGCGCTGCAGGACATCCTGAACGGCGCCGGGATCAAGGAGGTCGGCATCGCCGACCCGCGCAAGCTGCCGCGCGACCCGCTGCAGATCAACCAGGCCTGGCAGGTCGGCACCGACGGCAAGGTCGTCGGCGGCCTGCACCAGGAGCCGCGCGGCGACGCGGTCGAGATCGACCAGTTCGCCAAGCGCTATCTCGAGATCATGAAGTCGGTGTGCGGCACCGACTGGCAGAGCAGCGACCAGCCGGCCGCGATCGAAGGCCCCTACGCCGTCAAGCGGGCCGAGCTGAGCTGCACGATGAACCAGCAGAAGATCGCGGCGTCGCTGGTCTTCACCCTCGACGACAACTACTACAGCGCCTTCTTCCACCAGGCGCTGCAGACCGACAAGGCGCTGGCGGACGACGCCTCGGGCAAGCTGGCCACCTTCATCCAGACGCAGATGGCGGCGGTCGAGGCGGAGAAGCAGAAGCAGGAGAGCGGCCAGGCCGCGCCGGGTGCGGCGCCGGATGCTGCCGCTCCGGCGGCAACGCCTGCCACGCCCCCGGCCGACGGCACCCAGCCGCCCGCGGCCACCCCGGCACCGGCGACGCCGCCTTCCGGCAACTGACCGGCCTTATCCCGGAACTCGACGCGAGGGCGGATCCATCCCGGATCCGCCCTTGTTGTTTGCGGAGAGAACCGGTCAAGATCACGCGAGGATGGAGGCGTCGATGACCCGAACCGATCCCCGCCCGCCGGCAGAGATCCAGGATAGCCTGACCGACCCGGCCGACATCGCGGCGCTGATCGCGTCCGACCACCGCGACCCGTTCGGCGTGCTCGGCCCCCATTCCGATGGCGACGGCACGGTGCTGCGCTGCTTCCGCCCTGACGCTGCGGCGGTCGAGGCGATCGACCCGGACAGCGGCGCGGTGCTGGCGCGGCTGGAGCGGCGGCACGCCGACGGGGTGTTCGACGGCCGCGTCGGCCGCCCGTTCCCGCTGCGCTACCGACTGCGCGTCGATTACGGCACGGCCGGCGGGATGTGGGAGATCGAGGACCCCTACCGCTTCCCGTCCAGCTTCGGCGAGCTCGACCTCCACCTGCTCGGCGAGGGCATGCATCTGGAGCTCTACGAACGGCTGGGCGCCCATCCGCGGACGCTGGAGGGGGTGGACGGCACGGTGTTCGCCGTGTGGGCGCCGAATGCCCGCCGCGTCGCCGTGGTCGGCGACTTCAACAACTGGGACGGGCGGCTGCACCCGATGCGGCTGCACCCCGGCATCGGCGTGTGGGAGATCTTCCTGCCCGGAATCGGCCCCGGTGCGTCGTACAAGTTCGAGATCCGCGGCCCGAACGGCGACCTGCTGCCGCTGAAGACCGACCCCTTCGCCTTCCGGGCCGAGCATCCGCCGAAGACCGCCTCGATCGTGCACGGCCTGCCCGATCCCAGCTGGGACGACGGCGAATGGCTGGCCGGCCGCGCGGCGGCGCAGCGGCGCGACGCGCCGATCAGCATCTACGAGGTCCATCCGGGATCCTGGCGCCGGGTGCCGGAGGAAGGCGGCCGGCCGCTGTCCTGGCGCGAGCTGGGCGACCAGCTGGTGCCTTACGCCGCCGGCCTCGGCTTCACCCATATCGAGCTGCTGCCGGTCAGCGAATACCCGTTCGACGGCTCCTGGGGCTATCAGCCGATCGGCCTTTACGCCCCGACCAGCCGCTTCGGCCCGCCGGAGGATTTCGCCGCCTTCGTCGACCGCTGCCACCGCGCCGGCCTGGGCGTGCTGCTGGACTGGGTGCCTGGGCATTTCCCCAAGGACGAGCACGGCCTGGTCTGGTTCGACGGCACCGCCCTCTACGAGCACGCCGATCCGCGCCAGGGCATGCACCAGGACTGGGGCACGCTGATCTACAATTACGGCCGGGCCGAGGTGCGCAACTTCCTGCTCGGCAATGCGCTGTTCTGGCTCGACCGCTTCCATGTCGACGGGCTGCGGGTCGATGCCGTGGCCTCGATGCTGTATCTCGACTACAGCCGCAAGGCGGGGGAATGGGTGCCGAACCGCTTCGGCGGCCGCGAGAACCTGGAGGCGGTGGAGTTCCTGCGCCAGACCAATGTCGAGGCGTTCGGCCGGCACGAGGGCGTGACCACCGTGGCCGAGGAATCGACCGCCTGGCCCGCTGTATCGCGCCCGGCCCATCTCGGGGGCTTGGGCTTCGGCTACAAGTGGAACATGGGGTGGATGAACGACACCCTGCGCTACATGCAGAAGGACCCGGTGCACCGGCACTGGCACCACTCCGACCTGACCTTCGGCCTGCTCTACGCCTTCAGCGAGAATTTCGTGCTGCCGCTGAGCCATGACGAGGTGGTGCACGGCAAGGGGTCGCTCCTGGGCAAGATGCCGGGCGACGACTGGCAGCAATTCGCCAATCTGCGGGCTTATTACGGCTTCATGTGGGCCCATCCGGGCAAGAAGCTGCTGTTCATGGGCGGCGAGTTCGCCCAGCGCAACGAATGGAGCCATGACCGCAGCCTGGACTGGCACCTGCTGGACGCCGAGCGCCATGCCGGGGTGCAGCGGCTGATCGGCGACCTGAACCGGCTGTACCGCGAGCTGCCGGCCCTGCATGTGCATGATTGCGAGCCGCAGGGCTTCGACTGGGTCGATGCCAGCAACAGCGCCGATTCGATCCTGGTCTGGCTGCGCCGCGGCGACGAGGGCGACCGGCCGGTGCTGGCGGTGTCGAACTTCACCCCGGTGCCGCGCCAGGGCTACCGCGTCGGCGTGCCCCATGGCGGCCGCTGGGTCGAGCGGCTGAACACCGATGCCGCTGTGTATGGCGGCTCCGGCATGGGCAATTTCGGCGGGGTCGAGGCCGAAGCCTCGCCCTGGCACGGCCGCCCCTGCTCGATGCTGCTGACCCTGCCGCCGCTGGCGACGGTGCTGTTCGAATGGGCGGGGTGAGGCGGCGGTCCTGACCTACGATTTCCTCTTCTGTGCGGACGGGTCGTTACGAACTTCGACACCGATCGGAAGCTCGGCCAACAACGCGAAGGCACGAGCCATGCCACGTCGCGTCTCACGCAGCACGATCTCGTCGCCCTGCCGGAAGATTTCGACCTCAGCCCTTCGAAGCGGAACTGCCTTGGCAGTTGAACGGCTTGGCCGTTGCCGGAACGGAACACGCGGGCTTTGGCCATGGCACCCTCCTGGGCCACACGCTGGGTTCGCAGACGCGAGCCCAGCCTACGACGCTTCAACAAAGCTGTCGCCATGGCATACCAACGACCCGAAATATTGAACCGTCATGGCGAGCCCCGAAGGGGCGTGGCCATCCAGGGCCACTCGCACGGCCCCCCTGGATGGCCACGTCGCTGCGCTCCTCGCCATGACGGAGAGAAACCGGAGACGCGATCTCAAGACCGCTGCAATTGCTACGGCTTCGGCGCCTCAGGCTGGCGCTTCAGCTCGTCCTGGGTGCGGGCGATCTGGGCCTGCAGGTCGGCGAGCTGCTGGCGGGCCGTGGCGAGGTCGCCCTGGGTCTTGCCCAGCTGTTCGGTCGCTTGCGCCAGCTGGCCGTTCACCGCCGCGGCATCGGCGTTGAGCTTGCCGTAGCTGTCGCGCTGCGCCGCCTCCTGCGAACGGAGCTGGTCGATCTGGCCATTGATATCGGCGATCTCGCCCTGCTTCGCGGCGAGCTGCGACTCGGCCGCCTTCGCCTGATCCTGCGTCGCCTGGACCCGCGCCGCGGCGGCATCGGCCTCCTGCGTCGCCTGGTCGCGGCGCTGGTTGGCCTCGGCCAGGGCGACCCGGCCCTGCTGCAGCAGGGCCTGCAGCTTCTCCGATTCGGCCTTCAGCGCGTCGCGATCGGCGCCGGCCCGCTTCAGCGCCGCCAGATCCTGCTCCGCCGAATCGAGCTTGGCTTGCAGCCCGTCGCGCGACTGGCCGGCGCTGCGGCTTTCGACGCCGAGATAGATCGCCGCCACCAGGGCGACGAAGGCGACGATGATCGCGGCGATGACGGCGATTCGCGGCGCTTCCCCGTCGCGCGGGGGAACGGGATGCGGATCGGTCGGTGCGGCCGGGCTGTGATCGGGATCGGCAAGGGTCGTCACGCGGTCGGTCCTCTCGGCAGGTCGGCTGGGCAACGCCTAGCGATGAAACTTGGTGAAAAAGTGTCGGCGGTCGCGGCGGCGCGATGGCCGGTGGACGACCACCGCCCGCGCGCCCCATCCTGCCCGCGGGACAGGATCGAAGGAACCCCGCAATGCCGCTGCCCGATCGGATTCCGGCCGGAAGCCCCTGGCCGCTCGGCGTCACGCTGACGGAGGACGGGGTGAACTTCGCCCTGTTCTCCGCCCATGCCGAGCGGGTCGAGCTGTGCCTGTTCGATGCGGAGGGGCGGCAGGAGGTCGCGCGCCGCGACCTGCCGGCCTGCACCGACCAGGTCTGGCACGGCTTCCTGCCCGGCGCCGGAGCCGGCACGGTCTATGGCTATCGCGTGCACGGCCCCTACGCGCCGCTGGACGGCCACCGCTTCAACCCGAACAAGCTGCTGCTGGATCCTTACGCCCGTGGCCTGGCCGGCAGCTTCCAATGGGATGATTCGGTGCATGGCTACACCCGCGGCGACCCGGCGGCCGACCTGTCCTTCGACCCGCGCGACAGCGCCCCCTTCGTGCCGAAATCGGTGGTGATCGACCCGGCCCATGAATGGGAGGGCGACGAGGCGCCGCGCACGCCCTGGTCCGACACGGTGATCTACGAGGCGCATGTGCGCGGCCTGACCATGCGCCATCCGGGCGTGCCGGAGCCGCTGCGCGGCACGCTGGGCGGGCTGGCCCATCCGGTGATGGTCGACCACCTCCGCCGCCTCGGAATCACCGCGGTCGAGCTGATGCCGGTGCACGCCTTCCTGGACGAACGGGCATTGTTCGAACGCGGCCTGAAGAACTACTGGGGCTACAACACCACCGCCTTCTTCGCCGTGCACCCGGCCTATGCCGGGCCGCTGGCCCCGCTCGACGCGCTGCGCAACGCCGTCAAGGCGCTGCACCGGGCCGGCATCGAGGTGATTCTCGACGTCGTCTACAACCACACGGTGGAAAGCGACGTCTTCGGCCCGACCCTGAACTTCCGCGGCATCGACAACCTGTCCTATTACCAGCACACGGCGCATGACCGGCGCGAGCCGTTCAACCCGACCGGCACCGGCAACGCGCTGGACCTCGGCCATCCGCGGGTGCTGCAGATGGTGATGGACAGCCTGCGCTGGTGGGTCGAGGCGGCGCATGTCGACGGTTTCCGCTTCGATCTCGCCACCACACTGGCCCGCGTCGATTGCGACTTCACCCCGGCCGCGCCCTTCCTGCAGGCGGTGGCGCAGGACCCGGTGCTGGCGCGGGTCAAGCTGATCGCCGAGCCCTGGGACATCGGGCCGGGCGGCTGGCGCGTCGGCGGCTTTCCGCCGGGGTGGTCGGAGTGGAACGACCATTACCGCGACGGCATCCGCCGCATCTGGCGCGGCGACCCCGGCCAGCGGCCGGAGCTGGCGCGGCGCCTGTCCGCCTCCGCCGACCTGTTCGACCATGACGGCCGCGGCGCCCGGGCCGGGGTCAACTTCATCACCGCCCATGACGGCTTCACCCTGGCCGACCTCGTCTCCTATGGGCAGAAGCACAACGAGGCGAACGGTGAGGGCAACCGCGACGGCACCGGCGACAACCACTCCGACAATTGCGGCGCCGAGGGGCCGACCGACGACCCGGCGATCCTGGCCCGGCGGCTGCGGCGGCGGCGCAACCTGCTGGCCACGCTGCTGTTCAGCCAGGGCGTGCCGATGCTGCTGGGCGGCGACGAGCTGGGCCACAGCCAGCAGGGCAACAACAATGCCTATTGCCAGGACGGACCGCTGGCCTGGCTGGACTGGGCCGCCGCCGATCCCGCCTTCCTCGACTTCGCCGCCCGGGCGGTGGCGCTGCGCCGGGTGCATCCGGCCCTGCGCCAGCCGCGCTTCCTGCACGGCGCCCCGGGCAAGGACGACCTGCCCGACATCGCCTGGCTGCGGCCGGACGGCCAGGCCATGGCCGGCGCCGATTGGGACGACCCCGGCCAATCCGTGCTCGGCGTACTGCTGAGCGAGCCGACGGCGCCGCCGCTGCTGCTGCTGTTCAACCCCGGGTCGGAGGGCACCGAGTTCACCCTGCCGCCGCTCGGCGCCTGGCATCCCTGGCTCGACACGGCGCGGACGCCGAGCGTGCCGAAGCTGGAGGCGCCGACCTATCCGCTGGCGGCGGAAAGCCTGGTGCTGCTGGCGCTCGGCGCCGCCTCACCAGCAGAGATCGCGAATGACTTTCAATAAAGCTGCGAGTGTCTCTCAATCACAGAAAGTAAAACTTTACCGATTCCTGTAATCACTCTAAGGTGCCTCCGAGATTGACGAACACTGGCCGAGGCGACGATGCAGGGCGACAAGAAGGTTCTCACCCACCTGAACGCGGTGCTGAAGAACGAGCTGACGGCGATCAATCAGTATTTCCTGCATGCGCGGATGCTCAAGAACTGGGATGTCAAGCGCCTGGCCAAGAAGGTGTATGAGGAATCGATCGGCGAGATGAAGCACGCCGATCTTCTGATCGAACGCATCCTGATGCTGGAGGGCCTGCCGAATCTGCAGGATCTCGGCAAGCTCGGCATCGGCGAGAACGTGCCGGAGATGCTGGAATCGGATCTCGGCCTGGAGACCTTCAACCAGAAGACGGTGAAGGAGGCGATGGTGCACTGCGAATCGGTGCGCGACTTCGTCTCCCGCGACATCCTGCTGAAGATCCTCGACGACACCGAGGAGCACATCGACTGGCTCGAATCGCAGCAATACCTGATCAGCCAGATGGGCCTGCAGAACTACATCCAGATGGTGTCCAGCGAAGAGAGCTGAGCCCGGCCCGGTCCGCGCTTCGACAGAGCCCCGCTTCGGCGGGGCTTTTTTCTGCCCGGGCGATTGCATCAAGGGTTTGGAACCCAACCTGATGCATAGATCCATCAGCGCCGGGAGAAACCAAATGCCCCGCAGCCTGCCGATCATCCTGCTGGCGGCCCTCGTGCCCGCCGCCGCCCTGGCCCATCACGGCTGGAGCTCCTACGACGCCAACACCGCGCTCACGCTCTCGGGGCCGATCGAGACCGCGAGCTACCAGAACCCGCATGGCCAGATCACCCTGACCCAGGACGGCAAGACCTGGCATGTGGTGCTGTCGCCGCCGTCGCGCATGGACCGGCGCGGCCTGCCGCGCGAGGACCTGACCGTCGGCAAGCCGGTGACCGTGGTCGGCTATCCCAGCCGGGTGGTCGCCGACGAGATGCGGGCCGAGCGCATCACGATCGACGGCCGCACCGTCGAGCTGCGCTGAGCCGATGGAGCACGGCCCCACGGGCAGCGGTTTCCTCGCCGAGAGCGCGGCGCTGCTCGAGCACTCCGCCTTCGGCGCGCTGATGCGCGATTCGCTATGGCTCTATCCGGTGGCCAACCTGCTGCATCTGCTCGGGCTGGTGCTGCTGGTCGGCGGCATCGGGCTGCTCGACCTCCGCCTCGTCGGCTTCGGCCGTGGGCTGCCGGTTCGCACCGTGTCGCGCCTGCTCACCCGGGTCGCCCTGGCCGGGCTGGCGCTGATGGCCGCGACCGGTGCGGCGCTGTTCGCCGCCGATGCCGGGCCGCTGGCCGCGACCGACGTGTTCCAGATGAAGATCCTGGTGATCGCGGCGGCGCTGGCCAACGCGCTCGCCTTCCGCTGGCTGTGGCAACGGTCGCTGCCCGACTGGGACCGCACCCCGCCGCTGCTCGGCCGGATCCAGGCGGCGGGGTCGATCGTGCTCTGGTTCCTCGCCGGCGCGCTCGGCCGGCTGATCGCTTACGGCTGAAAGCTAGCCGGTCAGGTCACCGCTTCGGCTTGGTGATCTCCTCGACCTGGCGCTGCAGCTCGTCCAGCTTCTGGCGCAGCGTGTCGAGCGATCCCTGCTCCGCCGGCGCCGGCTCGGCCGCGGCCTCGGTCGGATTGGCGCCGGGCGGTTTGCCGCCCTTGCCGGCGGCGAAGGGGGTGAACATCTGCATCGCCCGCTCGAACAGCGCCATGTTCTGCTTGCTCATTTCTTCGAAAGCGCCGAACGGGAACACGCCGCTGACGTCCTTGAAGTAACTGCGCATCTGGTCCTGGTTGCGGGCGAAGGCCTCCATCGAGGATTCCAGATAGCGCGGCACCATGAACTGCAGGTTGTCGCCATACAGGCTGATCAGCTGCCGCAGGAAGCCGATCGGCAGCATGTTCTGGCCGCCCTTGCCCTCCTCCTCGACGATGATCTGGGTCAGCACCGAACGGGTGATGTCCTCGCCCGACTTCGCGTCATAGACCACGAATTCGACACCATCCTTGACCATCTGGGCCAGGTTCTCGAGCGTCACATAGCTCGACGTCGCCGTGTTGTAGAGCCGTCGGTTGGCGTATTTCTTGATGGTGATGGGAGCGCTCTTCGGCTCCTCGGCCGACGGGGCGGATCCAGGGGCGGCCTGACTGGTCGGCATGGGGGTCCCTATCGCTTTTCCGGCCGCGGGCACACGGCCGCTTCGACTGAATTGGCGCCTATACTGGTCCGCCCGGGGCGGCATGTCACGATCCTTTCGCATCGCAACACGCGCCGGCCATAGGCAGGCCCGGCCTCGCCGACTATGATCGCCGCGATGACTGCGCCGAAACCGCCCCATGACCCGCCGCCCGGCGGCGGCGACAGCCCGGACGACCTGGCCCGCCGCTTCCTCGACCTCTGGCAAGAGCATTGGACCGCAACCCTGACCGATCCCGAGACGCTGCGCGGCTGGACCGCCCTGCTCGACCCCGGCCATGTGTCGCGGATCGTGGCGGGCTTCAGCGGGACGGCCGGCGATGACGCTGCGCCTCGGCCCCCGGCCGCTGCCGCTGCATCTGGCCGCGGCGGCGGCGAGCCTGATGAGCGGGATCGCCGCATTGCCGCTCTCGAAGAGCGCGTCGCCCGGCTCGAAGCCGCCCTGGCCGGAACCGCTGCGCCGCGCCGCCGAACGCCTCGCAAGCCTGCCCCCTGACGCTGCCGCCGCGGCCCTGGCCCGGGAAGGGACCCGGCGCGCCGCCGCCTTCCTGACCGGGCTGGAGCGCTATATCCGCCATCCCGACCGCCGCGACCTGCCGGCGCCGCCGGTGCTGTGGCAGGACGGGTCGGCCCGGCTGCGCGACTATGGCCCCACCGAGGGGCTGCCGCTGCTGGTGGTGCCGTCGCTGGTCAACCGCGCCTATGTGCTGGACCTGACGGCGGAGCGCAGCCTGCTGCGCTTCCTGGCGGCGCAGGGCCTGCGGCCGCTGCTGCTGGAATGGGACGTGCCGGACGCGGCCGAGCGCGACTTCACCCTGACCGACGTGATCCTGCGGCGGCTGGAGCCGGCGCTGGATGCGACGGTGGCGGCTGCGAAAGGGCCGGTCGGGCTGCTGGGCTACTGCATGGGCGGCACGCTGGCGGCGGCGCTGGCGGCGCGGCGGCCGGACGACATCGCCGGCGTCGCCTTCATGGCCGCGCCCTGGGACTTCCATGCCGACGCGCCGCACCAAGCCGAAATCGGCCGGATCGCAGCGGCGGCCAGCCTGGCCGTCATCGCCTCGCTCGGCGTGCTGCCGGTGGATGGCATCCAGGCGCTGTTCACCACGCTGGATCCGCTGACGGCCCTGCGCAAGTTCAGCGCCTTCGGCCGGCTCGATCCGGCCTCGCCCGAGGCGGCCCGCTTCGTGGCGCTGGAGGACTGGCTGAACGACGGCATCCCGCTGCCGGGGCCAGTGGCGCTGGAATGCCTGGCCGGCTGGTACGGCGAGAACATGCCCGGCCGCGGCCTGTGGCGGATCGACGGCGCGACGGTGCGGCCGGAGGCGATCCGCCGGCCCAGCCTGCACCTGATCCCGGCCCGCGACCGCATCGTGCCGCCGGCCAGCGCCCGCGCCCTGGCCGAGCGCATCCCAGGCGCCGAGCGGATCGAGCCGACGCTCGGCCATATCGGCATGGTGGTGGCCGGAGGCGCCGAGGCCCAGGTGTGGCGGCCGCTGGCAGAGTGGCTGGCCGGTGCTATTCGAAATGAACGGACAGCGACACCGGCTCGGGCAGGAGGCCATCGTAGCGCGCCGTCACGGTCCCGCCCGGCACCGGCTGCACCGGCGGGCCGAAGGAGCCGAGGCTGACCAGCTGACCAGGCTGCAGCGCCTCGCCCCGCGCCGCGAGGTCCTGCGCCAGCCAGATCACGGCGTTCAGCGGATGGCCGAGGATAGCGGCGCCCGGCGCCTCGGCCAGCACCTTGCCGGAACCGTCGACGAGCGAGACCTTCATCGTCGCGAGCTTTTCGGCGAGGCCGGGGGCGATCGCGATCGGCTCTCCCAGCACGCCGAGCCGGGCGCCGACATTCACGGCAGCGATCGACTCAGCCGTGGGCTTCTCGTCCGGGGGCAGCGCGAGGTCGGCGAGTTCGATGAAGGGCCTGAGCGCCGAGAGATGGGCCAGCACCTCGGCCGGCGTCTTCGCCTGGTTGACGCCCGCATTGCCGATCACGGCGATCAGGTCGGCCTCGACCAGAGGCCGAGCGGCGTAGCCCGCCGGGGCCGGCGAGCCCGGTTCGCTCAGCATGCGCTGCAGCAGCACGCCCGACACCGGGTGGCTGACGCCCAGCCGCTCCTGCATCGCCTTGCCGGTCAGCCCGACCTTGTAGCCGATCGGCGAGCCGGCGTCGGGCGCGAGGTCCTGGACCAGCGTCTTCTGGACGCAGGCGGCGGTGGCGGCATCGATCCCGGCGAGGCCGGAGACGACCGATTTCGCCCGCCAGGCCGCGGCAGCGCGCGCGGCGATCGCGGCGCAATCCTCGGCCGCCATCGCTGGCATCGTTCCCATCAGAGCGGCCAGCACCACGGCCAACAGCAACGGCTTGCGCATCGATCCCCCTCCCCTTCGACCTATTCGCCCGTGGTGGTTGCACAGGCGGAACGGGCATGGCTATCGTCATCCTAACGCAATTCAGACTGGTGCGGTCCGGCCGCGCCGAACAGCAAAGGGATATGCCCCCATGACCAATGTCGTCATCGCCGCAGCCGCGCGCACGCCGGTCGGGGCCTTCAGCGGCGCCTTCGCCGCCGTGCCGGCGCATGAGCTGGGCATCGCCGCGATCACCGCGGCCCTGGGCCGGGCCAAGGTCGAGGCCGCCGAGGTCGACGAGGTGGTGCTGGGCCAGGTGCTGACCGCCGCCACCGGCCAGAACGCGGCGCGCCAGGCCGCGATCGGCGCCGGCATCCCGAAATCGGCCACCGCCTACGGCATCAACCAGGTCTGCGGCTCCGGCCTGCGCACCGTGGCCCTGGGCGGCCAGGCCATCGCGCTGGGCGACGCCCGCATCGTCGTCGCCGGCGGGCAGGAGAGCATGTCGTTGGCGCCGCACGCGCTGCACCTGCGCAGCGGCACCAAGATGGGCGACGCCAAGATGGTCGACACCATGATCCGCGACGGCCTGTGGGACGCCTTCAACGGCTACCATATGGGCAACACTGCGGAGAACGTCGCCCGGCAGTGGCAGATCACCCGCGAGGACCAGGACCGCTTCGCCCTGGCGTCGCAGCAGAAGGCGGCGGCGGCGCAGCGCGAGGGCCGGTTCAAGGACGAGATCGTCCCGGTCACGGTCAAGGGCCGCAAGGGCGACACCGTGATCGACGCCGACGAGTATCTGAAGCCGGACACCACGATCGAGGTGCTGGCCAAGCTGCGCCCGGCCTTCGACAAGGAGGGCACGGTCACCGCCGGCAACGCCTCCGGCCTCAATGACGGCGCCGCGGCGCTGGTGCTGATGAGCGAGGAGGAAGCGGCGCGTCGGGGCATCACGCCCTTGGCCCGCATCGCCTCCTGGGCCACGGCCGGCGTCGACCCGGCGGTGATGGGCTCGGGCCCGATCCCGGCCAGCCGCGCGGCGCTGAAGAAGGCCGGCTGGACCGCCGAACAGCTCGACCTGGTCGAGGCCAACGAGGCCTTCGCCGCCCAGGCCTGCGCCGTGAACAAGGACATGGGCTGGGACCCGGCCCGGGTGAACGTCAATGGCGGCGCCATCGCCATCGGCCACCCGATCGGCGCGTCGGGGGCGCGGATCCTGACCACACTGCTGTACGAGATGGGCCGGCGGGACGCCAAGAAGGGCCTCGCCACCCTGTGCATCGGCGGCGGGATGGGCATCGCCCTCTGCGTCGAGCGCTGAGACCGGCGCCTCCATTCTGAGGCGCCATTCCCCGGGCCGCCCGCCGCTCTCTCGTCGCGGCCGGCGGCCCTTCAAATCCAACCCTGGGAGGACGCTATGGGACGTGTGGCCGTTGTGACCGGCGGGACGAGAGGCATCGGCGAGGCGATCTCGCTGGCTTTGAAGGAGAAGGGCTACAAGGTCGCCGCCACCTATGCCGGCAATGATGACGCCGCCCGCGCCTTCAGCGAGCGGCACGGCATCGCCGCCTACAAGTTCGACGTCGCCGATTTCGAGCAGTGCCAGGCCGCGATCGCCAAGATCGAGAGCGAGCTCGGGCCGGTCGAGGTGCTGGTCAACAACGCCGGCATCACCCGCGACGGCACCATCCACAAGATGGACCGGAACGCCTGGGACGCCGTGATCGACACCAATCTCGGCTCCTGCTTCAACATGTGCCGCTGCGTCATCGACGGCATGCGCGCCCGCAATTTCGGCCGCATCGTCAACATCGGCTCGATCAACGGCCAGGCCGGCCAGTACGGCCAGGTGAACTACGCCGCAGCGAAGTCCGGCATCCACGGCTTCACCAAGGCGCTGGCGCAGGAAGGCGCCGGCAAGGGCATCACTGTCAACGCCATCGCGCCGGGCTATATCGACACCGACATGGTCCGCGCCGTGCCGCCCAACGTCTTGGAGAAGATCGTCGCGCGCGTCCCGGTCGGGCGCCTGGGCAAGGCGTCGGAGATCGCCCGCGGCGTTCTGTTCCTGGTCGACGACGAGGGCGGCTTCATCACTGGCTCGACCCTGTCGATCAACGGCGGCCAGCACATGTATTGACGCGTCCCGGGGAGGGCCCTCGGTCCTCCCCTACGCGGCTTCGGCTATTCCCTCCACCCGGTCCCGGAAGCTCTGGCCCCAGGCCCTCATGGCATCGAGCACCGGCGCCAGGGTGCGGCCGTATTCGGTCAGCGAGTACTCGACCCGCGGCGGCACCTCGGCGAAGACCTGCCGGTGCACGATGCCGTCCGTCTCCAGCTCGCGCAGCTGCAGCGTCAGCGAGCGCTGCGACACGCCGCCGAAATGCTTCCGCAACTCGCCGAAGCGCCGGGGCCCGTCCAGCAGCTGATACAGGATCACCGGCTTCCACTTGCCGCCCATGACGGCGAGCGTGACCTCGACCGCACAGCCATAGGACCGGCGGGCCTGATCTCGTGGCGGCATTCCCGTCTCCATAGGTGCAAAAGAGTATCCTATGGCAAGAAATGTTGCCTTCTTGCGTGAAGGTCCGCAAGCCGCAACATGGCGTCCATGCCGCCGCATCCGGCGGTGCCCCCGACCCAATCGGAGAGCTTCGAGCCATGCGCCAGTACCGCTTCCCCCGCACCGGCAGCATCGACGACCTCACCCTCGCCGAGACCGAGACGCCGGTCGCCGGCCGCGGCCAGGCGCTGGTCCGGCTGCGCGCGGCGTCGCTGAACTACCGCGACCTGATGGTCGCCACCAACCGCTACGGCCGCGGCGCGCCCCTGCCCGACCTGGTGCCGCTGTCGGACGGCGCCGGCGAGGTGGTGGCGGTCGGCCCCGACGTCACCCGGGTCAAGGTCGGCGACCGCGTCGCCGGCATCTTCATGCAGAGCTGGATCGGCGGGGAGATCGACGCGGCCGACCCGGCCAGCGCGCTGGGCGGGGCGGCCCATGGCGTGCTGGCCGAGTATCGCGTGTTCGACCAGGACGGGCTGGTGCACCTGCCGGACCACCTGTCCTTCGAGGAGGGCGCGGCCCTGCCCTGCGCCGGGGTCACCGCCTGGCATGCGCTCTATGGCGGCCAGCATCCGCTGCAGCCGGGCGAGACCGTGCTGGTGCTGGGCACCGGCGGCGTCTCGATCCTGGCACTGCAATTCGCCCATGCCGCCGGGGCCCGGGTGATCGCCACCTCCTCCAGCGACGCCAAGCTGGAGCAGGCCAAGGCGCTGGGCGCGGCCGAGCTGGTCAATTACCGCCGCCATCCGGAGTGGGAGAAGGAGGTGCTGCGCCTGACCGGCGGGCACGGCGTCGACCATGTGATCGAGGTCGGCGGCGCCGGCACGGTGCCGAAATCGATCGCCGCCACCCGGATCGGCGGCTTCGTCCAGCTGATCGGCGTGCTGACCGCCGGCAGCCCGTTCGAGCCGACGCCGCTGATCGGCCGGTCCGTGACGCTGCGCGGCCTCTATGTCGGCTCCCGCCAGATGTTCGAGGCGATGAACCGGCACATCGCGCAGGCCGGCATCCGCCCGGTGATCGACCGGGTCTTCCCGTTCGAGCAGGCGAAGGACGCCTACCGGCACTTGGAGGCGGCCGGCCATGTCGGCAAGATCGTGATCGCGATCGGGTGACCTCAGAAGGGATCGCGGGGCGGCCTTTGCCAACCCCGCCACCTTTCCAGCCCCAGATCGGCCCGCAGCTGCTCGGAGAGGTCGCCCGGCCGCAGCACCGGGCGACGGCGCCGCAGCAGCGACGCGAAGGACAGCACCATTCCGGCTAGGCGGCGCAGCGCCGTCGGCCGCCGCGCCGGAAGGACGGCCGGCACCGCATTCATCCCGGCACCACGGCGAGCACATCGAGCTCGAACAGCAGCCCGTCGCGGAAGAAGCGGGCGATCTGCAGCGTGGTGCTGGCCGGCGGCGCGGCGCGGTTGACGTAGCGGTCGCGCACCTCGCGCAGGGCCGGGCCCTGGGCGGCGAAGTCGGTGACGAACATGCCGAGCCGGATCACATGCTCGAAGCCGCTGCCGGCGGCGGCCAGGCCGGCCTTGACGTTCTCGAAGGCCTGTTCGGCCTGGGCGACAAAGTCCGGCCCGGCGAGCGAGCCGTCCGGGCGGATGCCGACCTGGCCGGAGAGCTGGACCAGCCGGACGCCGGCCGGGATCAGCGCGACCTGGGAATAGCCGTTCGGTGCCGGCATGGTGTCGGGATTGAGGAAGATCGGGGCATCGGTGGGCATCGCGGGCCATCCTGGCTGGAAAGGATGGGCGGACGATGCGCCGTCCCCTCCCGCCGAACCACGCAGGGCCTCGCAGCCGATCATAAGCCCGGCTTATACTGAGCCATGCCGACCGACAGCCTGCCCCTGCCCGCCCTGCATGCCTTCGAGGCGGCGGCGCGGCATGTCAGCTTCACCCGCGCCGCCGAGGAGCTGGGGCTGACCCAGGCGGCGGTCAGCTATCACATCAAGCGGCTGGAAGAACGGCTGGGCGCGCCGCTGTTCGCCCGCCGTGGTCGCAGCCTGGCCCTGACCGAGGCCGGAGAGCGGCTGGCGGCCGAGGTGGTCGACGCCTTCGGCCGGCTGCGGGCCGCGGTCGGCAGCGAGGTGGATGCGGCGGGCCGCAGCCTGACGGTGGTATCGGTACCCACCTTCACCACCCATTGGCTGGCGCCGCGGCTCGGCGCCTTCCAGGCCGCGCATCCGGAGCTGACGGTCAAGCTCGCCACCAGCACCGAGCTCGGCGACAGCATCGAAGGCGAGCTCGCCGCCGATATCGAGATCCGCGCCGGGCCGAGCGGCTTTCCGCCGCGCTTCATCGCCCACAGGCTGCTGGCGGTTCGCCTCGCCTGCGTGATGGCGCCCCGGCTCGCGGCCGGGCTGCGGCAACCGGCGGATGTGCTGTCGCTGCCGCTGATCGGCATGGCCATGAGCTGGGATGCCTGGTTCGAGGCCGCCGGCGTCGAGGCCCCGGCGGCCCTGCGAAAGCCGGCACCGCGCTTCGACAACCAGGCAGCCTCGGCGCAGGCCGCCGCGGGCGGGCTCGGAGCGGCCCTGGTCACGCCCGACTTCTTCGCCGAGGACCTGGCCAGCGGACGGCTGGTCGCGCCCTTCCCGCTCCTGGTCGACCGCGCCAAGGGCTACTGGCTGGTCTACGCCGCGGAGCAGCGCCACCGGCCCAAGATCCGCGCCTTCCGCGACTGGATCGTCGCCGCCGCCGCGGCTGGGCCGCAGCTATGAAAAAAGGCGGCCCGAAGGCCGCCCCTGATCGTCACGCCCCGACCGGTCCGGTCAGGAGGCGTCCGCCGGCTGGAAGCCGAGGATGGATTCGATCTGCCGGGTGACCGTGTCCATGTCGGCCATGCCGTCGACCGCCTTCAGCAGCCCCTTGTCGCGATAGTAGGGGATGATCGGCGCGGTCTGCTCGCGATAGATGCTGAGGCGCTTGCGCAGCGTCTCCTCGGTGTCGTCGGCGCGCTTCTCGGCCGACTGGGCGGCGCGGTTGGCCACGCGGGCGAACAGCGCCGCCTCGTCGACCTTCATCTCGATCACCACGGCCAGCGACCTGCCGTGCCGGCCCAGCGTCTCGTCCAGCCCCTCGGCCTGCCGCACGGTGCGCGGGAAGCCGTCGAGGATGAAGCCGCGGTCGCAGTCGGGCTGGGCGATCCGCTCCGCGATCATGTCGAGCATGATCTCGTCGGTGACCAGATCGCCGCGATCCAGGATCTCCTTCACCTGGCGGCCGAGCGGCGTGCCAGCGGCGATCGCCGCCCGCAGCATGTCGCCGGTCGAGAGCTGCTTCAGCCCGTAGCGCTCTTCCAGCCGTTTCGCCTGCGTCCCCTTCCCTGCCCCGGGCGGGCCCAACAGGATCAAATTCATCGACGGCTCCCCCGCAGCTTCGATTTCTTGATCAGCCCTTCATACTGATGGGCCAGGAGATGGGAATGGACCTGGGCGACCGTGTCCATGGTGACCGTGACCACGATCAGCAGGCTGGTGCCGCCGAAGTAGAACGGCACCGCGTATTGCGACGTCAGGAATTCCGGCAACAGGCAGACCACCGTCAGATAGGCGGCGCCGATCACCGTGATCCGGGTCAGCACGTAGTCGATATAGTCGGCGGTCGACTTGCCCGGGCGGATGCCGGGGATGAAGCCGCCGTACTTCTTCAGATTGTCGGCCGTCTCCTCCGGATTGAAGACGATCGCGGTGTAGAAGAAGCAGAAGAAGATGATCAGCGCGGCATACAGCGCCATGAACAGCGGCTGGCCATGCGCCAGCTGCCCGGCGATGAAGGCGACCCAGCTGCCGGTATCGCCGGTCTGGTTGCCGGCGAAGCCGATCAGCGTCGCCGGCAGCAGCAGCAGCGACGAGGCGAAGATCGGCGGGATCACGCCCGAGGTGTTGAGCTTGAGCGGCAGATGCGAGCTTTCGCCGCCGAACATGCGGTTGCCGACCTGGCGCTTCGGGTACTGCACCAGCAGGCGCCGCTGCGCCCGCTCCATGTAGACGATGAAGAAGATCACCGCCACGCAGAGCACCAGCAGGATCAGGATCACGAAGGGCGACAGGGCGCCGGTGCGGCCCAGCTCCAGCATCTGGACCAGGGCATGCGGCAGCGAGGCGACGATGCCGGTGAAGATGATCAGCGAGATGCCGTTGCCGACGCCGCGCGAGGTGATCTGCTCGCCCAGCCACATCAGGAACATGGTGCCGCCGACGATGGTCACCACCGTGGTGAAGCGGAAGTACCAGCCGGGATCGACCACCGCCGCGCCGACCGAGCCGTGCACGCTCTCCAGCCCGACCGCCAGCGCATAGGCCTGGGCGGTGGCCAGCACCACGGTGAAGTAGCGGGTGTACTGGTTGATCTTCTTGCGCCCGGCCTCGCCCTCCTTCTTCAGCGCCTCGAGCGTCGGCGACACCGCCGTCAGGAGCTGGATGATGATGGAGGCCGAGATGTACGGCATGATGTTCAGCGCGAAGATCGTCATCCGACCCAGCGCGCCGCCGGCAAACATGTTGAGGATGCCGAGGAGGCCGCCGCCCTGCTGGGAGAAGATCTCCGTCAGCACGCGGGGATCGATGCCCGGAATCGGCACATAGGTGCCGATGCGGTAGATGATCAGCGCGCCAAGGGTGAACCAGATGCGCTTGCGGAGCTCCGTGGCCTTGGCGAAGGCGCCGAAGTTCAGGTTCGCAGCGAGCTGTTCTGCAGCAGATGCCATGCAAGGCCTCGAATGAAAAAGGGCGGGGACTGCGAACAAACGCGGTCCCCGCCCTCCGTTTTACCCGCGTTGGACGGCGGCGTTAAGCCTGGGACGACGTCCCTGCGTCATTGTCGACAGCCTCGGCCGGAGCCGGGCTGGTCTGGACCACCGAGCCGCCGGCCTTCTCCACCGCCGCGACCGCAGCCGCCGAGGCGCTGTGGACGTGCAGGGTGACCTTGGCCGAGAGCTCGCCCTTGGCCAGCAGGCGGATGCCGTCCAGCGTCTTGGCGATCAGGCCGCCGGCGATCAGCGCGTCGGCATCGACCGGCTTGGCCGCATCGATCCGGCCGGCCTCGATCGCCTTCTGCAGGCGGCCGAGATTGACCACGGCGTAGTTCGACCGGAACTTCTTGTTGTTGAAGCCCCGCTTCGGCAGCCGCATGTAGATCGGCATCTGGCCGCCTTCGAAGCCCTTGATGGCCACGCCGGTCCGGCTCTTCTGCCCCTTCACACCACGGCCGCCGGTCTTACCCTTGCCGGAGCCGATGCCGCGACCGATGCGCATGCGCGCCTTGCGGGCGCCGGCATTGTCGCGGAGTTCGTTGAGTTTCGTCATGTTCGCTCCTCGTGAGCGGCGGGGTTCAGCCCGCCTGCTCGACCCGCAACAGGTGCTTGACCTTCTCGATCATCCCGCGGACCGCCGGGGTGTCCTCCAGCTCGCGGGTGCGATGCAGCTTGTTGAGGCCGAGGCCGACCAGCGTCTCGCGCTGGTCGTGCCGACGGCCGATCGGGCTGCCGATCTGGGTGACGATCACGGTCGCCCCCTTGGCGTTCGACTCAGCCATTTGCGGCCTCCACCACCTCGACGCCACCCTCGCGCTTGGTCGGGGCGCCGATGATGTCGGCGACGCGCTTGCCGCGGCGGGCGGCGACGGCGCGGGGGCCTTCGATCGTCCGCAGCGCCTCGAAGGTCGCCTTGATCATGTTGTGCGGGTTCGACGTGCCGATCGACTTGGCGACGACGTCCTGGACGCCCAGCGCCTCGAAGATCGCGCGCATCGGGCCGCCGGCGATGATGCCGGTGCCCTGAGTGGCGCTGCGGAGCTGGACCTTGCCGGCGCCGAAGTGACCCAGGATGTCGTGATGCAGCGTCCGGCCCTCGCGCAGCGGAACGCGGATCATGCTGCGCTTCGCCTGCTCGGTCGCCTTGCGGATCGCCTCCGGCACCTCGCGGGCCTTGCCCGAGCCGTAGCCGACCCGGCCGCGGCCGTCGCCGGTGACCACCAGGGCGGCGAAGCCGAAGCGCCGGCCGCCCTTCACCACCTTCGCGACGCGGTTGATGTGGACGAGCTTCTCGATCAGCTCCTCACCGGCATCCCGCTCGCTCGGGCGCTTGTCGCCACGATCCCGAGGACCGCGACTGTCTCTGCTTTCGCGTGCCATCCGCGTCCTCCTCAGAAGTCCAGGCCGCCCTCACGGGCGGCATCGGCTAGGGCCTTGACCCGGCCGTGATACAGGTAGTGCCCACGATCGAACACGACCTTGTCGACCCCGGCCGCCTTGGCCCGCTCCGCCAGGAGCTTGCCGACCGCGGCAGCGGCCTCGATGGTGGCGCCGGTCTTCAGCGACCCGCGCAGGTCCTTCTCGATCGACGAGGCGGCGGCAAGGGTCTTGCCGGCCTGGTCGTCGATGACCTGGGCGTAGATCTGCTTCGAAGAGCGGAACACGGACAGGCGCAGGCGGCCATAGCGAGCCGTGCTCAGCTTGTGGCGGAGACGGCTCTTGCGGCGCTCGCGCAGCTCGTTGGTCTTGATGGTCATCCCGGCCGTCCTTACTTCTTCTTGCCTTCTTTGCGCAGGATGGTCTCGTTGTCGTACTTGATGCCCTTGCCCTTGAACGGCTCCGGCTTCTTGTACCCGCGGATCTCCGCGGCAACCTGACCGACGCGCTGCTTGTCGAAGCCGGTGATCGAGATCGAGGTCGGCTTCTCGCACTTGATCGCGATCCCCTCGGGGATCGGATAGCGCACCTCGTGGCTGAAGCCGAGGGTCAGCACCAGCTCCTTGCCCTGGACCGCGGCGCGGTAACCGACGCCGTTGATCTCGAGGTTGGAGGTGAAGCCCGTGCTGACGCCCACGACCATGTTGTTGATCAGGGTGCGGCTGGTCGCCCACATGGTCTGCGCCAGGCGCGACTGGCTCTTGGGCTCGACCTTGATGGCGCCGTCCTCGAGCGAGACCTTGATCTCGTCGTTGACCGCGAGCTTGAGCTGACCGAGCTTGCCCTTGACCGAGACGGCCTGGCCCGAGACCGAAGCGTCGACCCCTGCCGGAACCTTGACCGCGTGCTTGCCGATACGTGACATCGCCGGTCTCCTCAGAACACGCGGGCGAGGATCTCGCCGCCGACATTGGCGGCGCGGGCCTCGACGTCCGACATCACGCCGCGCGGCGTCGACAGGATGGAGATGCCCAGCCCGTTATACACCTTCGGCAGATCCTTGATGCCCGAGTAGACGCGGCGGCCCGGCTTCGACACGCGGTCGATGCGCTTGATCGCCGGCTGGCCCTCGGCATATTTCAGCTCGACCTTGGTGGCCGAGATGCCGGTGCTGACCTCATGGGTCTCGTAGCCGCGGATGTAGCCCTCGCGCTTCAGCACGTCGAGGACGTTGGTGCGCAGCTTCGAGGCCGGGGTCTCGATCACGGCCTTGCCGGCGCGCTGACCATTGCGGATGCGGGTGAGCAGATCGCCCAACGGATCACTAAGCGACATAATCCGTACTCCTTACCAGCTCGACTTGGTCATGCCGGGGATCTGCCCGCGCGAGGCCAGCTCGCGCAGCGCGATACGGCTCAACTTGAAGCGCCGGTAGAAGGCCTTCGGGCGACCGGTCAGCTCGCACCGGTTGTGGATCCGGACCGGCGAGGAATTCCGCGGCAGCTCCGCCAGCTTCAGGCGGGCGGTGAAGCGGTCTTCCATCGTCAGGCTTTGGTCGTTGGCGATCGCTTTCAGGCGCTCGCGGCGGCCGGCGAACGCCTTCGCCAGCTTCTCGCGACGCTTGTTCTTCTCGACCGAGCTCTTCTTGGCCATGATCTATCCTTGCTCGTTCAGCTGACGAACGGGAAGTCGAAGGCCTTGAGAAGGGCACGCGCCTCCTCGTCGGTCTTCGCGCTCGTCACGATAACGATGTCCATTCCCCGCACCGTCTCGATCTTGTCGTAGTCGATCTCGGGGAACACGATCTGCTCCTTGATGCCGAGGGCGTAGTTGCCCCGGCCGTCGAAGGACTTGGGCGACAGGCCGCGGAAATCGCGGACCCGCGGCAGGGCGATGTTCACCAGGCGATCGAGGAACTCGTACATCCGATCGCTGCGCAGCGTCACCTTCGTGCCGATCGACATGCCCTCGCGCAGCTTGTAGACCGCGATCGACTTCCGGGCCTTGGTGACCACCGGCTTCTGGCCGGCGATCAGGGTCAGCTCGGCGACGGCCGCCTGGATCTTCTTGCTGTCGGCGACGGCATCACCAACGCCCATGTTGATGATGATCTTCTCGATCCGCGGCACCTGCAGGTCGTTCGCATAGGCGAAGTCCTGCTTCAGCTTCGGCCGGACGACCTTGTCGTAGTGGGTCTTGAGACGAGCCATGGCCATCCTCACCGATCAATCACTTCGCCGGAGGCCTTGGCGACCCGGACCTTGCGGCCGTCGTCGAGCGTCTTGAAGCCGACGCGGGTCGGCTTGCCGCTCTTCGGGTCGGCATGCGCCACGTTCGAGACGTGCAGCGCAGCCTCCTGCTCCACGATCCCGCCCTGCGTCTTCGCAGACTGGCGGGTGTGGCGCTTCACGATGTTCACGCCGCGGACGACGACACGGTCGTCGGCCGGACGGACTTCGATGACCTCGCCCTTCTTGCCCTTGTCACGGCCGGCGAGGACGACGACCTGGTCGCCTTTCTTGATCTTCGCAGCCATCACAGCACCTCGGGGGCGAGCGAGATGATCTTCATGAACTTCTTGGCCCGCAGCTCGCGCGTCACCGGCCCGAAGATGCGGGTGCCGACCGGCTCGCCCTGCTTGTTGATCAGCACGGCCGCGTTGCGGTCGAACTTGATCGTCGAGCCATCGGCGCGGCGCAGTTCCTTGGCGGTCCGAACGATGACGGCGCGATGCACGTCACCCTTCTTCACGCGGCCCCGCGGAATCGCCTCCTTGATCGACACGACGATGACGTCGCCGACGGTGGCGGTCCGGCGGTGGGAACCGCCCAGCACCTTGATGCACATCACCCGACGAGCGCCTGAATTGTCGGCGACGTCCAGATTCGTCTGCATCTGAATCATGGTTTACGCTCCCGAAACAGCGGGGTCGGCGGAGGCGCCGATGGCGCTCGCCTCGGCCTCGGACAGGACGAGCCAGGTCTTCCGCTTGCTGATCGGCCGGGTCTCGATGATCGAGACGCGATCGCCGACCTTGCAGGCATTGGCCTCGTCATGGGCGAGGTACCGCTTGGTCCGCTTGATGAACTTCTTGTAGACCGGGTGCATCAGGTTGCGTTCGACGAGGACCGTGACGGTCTTCTCAGTCTTGTCGGACACAACCGTCCCGATGAGCACGCGCCGCGGCATGGCTCACAATCCTCTTACTTGGCCGGCGCGGCATCCTTGCCGCGCTGGCCCATGACGGTCTTGATGCGAGCGATGTCGCGACGCACGACGCGGACCCGCGCCGTGTTCTCGAGCTGGCCCGACGCCGCCTGGAAGCGCAGGTTGAACTGCTCCTTCTTCAGCGCGAGCAGATCGTCCTTCAGCTGGTCCGGCGTCTTGGCGCGGACGTCTTCGATATCCATGGTCAGACCTCCTCACCAAGACGGGCGATGAACTTGCAGGCGATCGGCAGCTTGGCGGCGGCCAGGGCGAAGGCTTCCTTCGCCAGGTCGCCGGGCACGCCGTCGAGCTCGAACATGACGCGGCCGGGCTTGACCCGGGCTGCCCAGAACTCCGGCGCGCCCTTGCCCGAACCCATGCGGACTTCGGCAGGCTTCGACGACACCGGCACGTCCGGGAAAATCCGGATCCAGACGCGGCCCTGACGCTTGATGTGGCGGGTGATCGCGCGGCGGGCCGCCTCGATCTGCCGCGCGGTCAGGCGCGCCGGCTCCTGAGCCTTCAGGCCGAAGGCGCCGAAGTTCAGCGTGGTGCCGCCCTTCGCAACGCCGTGGATCCGGCCCTTGTGCTGCTTGCGGTACTTGGTGCGCTTGGGACTCAGCATGATCCTCAGCCCTCCCGGCCGCGATCGCCGCGGCCACGACGGTCGTCACGACGATCGCCACGCTCCGGCCGGGCCGAAGACGGGCCGGTGGCCGCCTCGGCCGCCCGCTTGTCCTGGGCCATCGGGTCATGGGCGAGGATCTCACCCTTGAACACCCAGACCTTGACGCCGCAGGTGCCGTAGGTGGTCTTCGCCGTCGCCGTGCCGTAATCGACATCGGCGCGCAGCGTGTGCAGCGGCACCCGGCCCTCGCGGTACCACTCGGTGCGCGCGATCTCGGCGCCGCCGAGGCGGCCGCCGCAGTTGATCCGGATGCCCTGGGCGCCCAGGCGCATCGCGTTCTGCACCGCGCGCTTCATGGCGCGGCGGAACGCCACGCGGCGCTCGAGCTGGTTGGCGATGTTCTCGGCGACCAGCTTGGCGTCGATCTCCGGCTTGCGGATCTCGACGATGTTCAGGCTGACCTCGCTGCGCGCCATCTTCGCCAGCTCCTGACGGAGCTTCTCGATGTCGGCGCCCTTCTTGCCGATCACCACGCCCGGACGGGCGGTGTAGACCGTGACGCGCGCCTTCTTCGCCGGCCGCTCGATGACGATGCGGCTGATGCCCGCCTGGGCCAGACGCTTCTCGAGGAACTCGCGGATCTTGAGATCCGCGTGCAGCAGGCCGGCATAGTCCTTGGTCGCGAACCAGCGCGAATCCCAGGTCCGGTTGATGCCGACCCGCAGGCCGATCGGATTGACTTTCTGACCCATTACGCCGTCTCCCGCCGCTCGCGGACGATGACCGTGAGGTTCGACCAGAGCTTCTCGATGCGGGACGCACGGCCGCGAGCGCGGGCATGGAACCGCTTCATGACGATCTGCCGCCCGACATAGGCCTCGGCCACGTAGAGCCGATCGACGTCCAGCTGGTGATTGTTCTCGGCATTGGCGATCGCCGACTGCAGCACCTTCTTCACGTCGTCGGCGATGCGCCGGCGCGAGAAGGTGAGCTCGGCCAGCGCCTTGGCCGCGTCCTTGCCTCGGATCGACTGAGCGACGAGGTTGAGCTTGCGGGGGCTGGTGCGCAGCGTCTTCGCAAACGCACGCGCCTCATTGTCCGCAAGGCGAGGGGGGTTCTTCTCCTGTCCCATCGCTTACTTCCTCTTCGACTTCTTGTCCGACGCGTGACCGTAGTACGTCCGCGTCGGCGAGAACTCGCCGAACTTGTGGCCGACCATGTTCTCGTTGACCACGACCGGCAGGAACTTCTGCCCGTTGTAGACACCGAAGGTCAGACCGACGAACTGCGGCAGGATGGTCGAGCGACGCGACCAGATTTTGATGATCTCGTTCCGGCCCGACGCGCGCGACTTGTCTGCCTTCTTCAGCAGATAGCCGTCGATGAACGGGCCCTTCCAGATGGAGCGTGCCACCGTCGCTCTCCCTTACTTCTTGCGACGGCGGATAATGAGCTTATCCGTCGCCTTGTTGCTGCGCGTCTTGCGGCCCTTGGTCGGCTTGCCCCACGGCGTGACCGGGTGGCGGCCACCGGAGGTGCGGCCTTCACCACCGCCATGCGGATGGTCGACCGGGTTCATGGCGACGCCGCGGGTGACCGGCTTCTTGCCGAGCCAGCGGTTCCGGCCGGCCTTGCCGATCGAAACGTTCGACTGATCCGGGTTCGAGACCGCGCCGACCGTGGCGAAGCACTCGCCGCGCACGATGCGCAGCTCGCCCGAGGCCAGCTTCAGCTGGGCATAGCCCATGTCGCGGCCGACCAGCTGGGCGTAGGTGCCGGCGGAACGCGCCATCTGGCCGCCCTTGCCGGCCTTCAGCTCGACATTGTGGACGATCGTGCCGACCGGCATGCTGCGCAGCGGCATGGCGTTGCCCGGCTTGATGTCCACCTTCTCGCCGGAAACGATCTTGTCGCCGGGGGCCAGGCGCTGCGGCGCCAGGATGTAGGCCTGCTCGCCGTCCTCATAGGTGATGAGGGCGATGAAGGCGGTCCGGTTCGGATCGTACTCCAGGCGCTCCACCGTGCCGACGACGTCAAGCTTGCGGCGCTTGAAGTCGATGATCCGGTAGGTGCGCTTGTGCCCGCCGCCCTGATGGAAGGCGGTGATGCGGCCGGTGTTGTTGCGGCCGCCCTTCTTGGTCAGGCCTTCGGTCAGCGTCTTGACCGGCTTGCCCTTCCACAGGCCCGAGCGATCCACCTGGACCAGCTGGCGCAGGCCCGGGGTGATGGGATTGAAGGTCTTCAAAGCCATCGGATCAAACCCCCGTGGTCACGTCGATCTGCTGCCCTTCGGCGAGCGTCACGACGGCCTTCTTCACATCCGAGCGCTTGCCCGGGAGGCCCCGGAAGCGCTTGGTCTTGCCCTTGACGATCAGGGTGTTCACCGCGGTGACCTTGACGCCGAACACGCCTTCGACCGCACCGCGGATCTCGGGCTTGGTGGCGTCCAGCGGCACCTTGAACACGACCTGGTTGTGGCCGGCGGCGAGCGTCGCCTTCTCGGTGATCACCGGCGCGCGGATGATGTCGTACATCCGCGGGGTGACGTTGGCCTCGGCCTTCTTCTTGCGCGAGCGGATCATTTCAGGCGGGCCTCGAGCTGCTCGACCGCCTGGCGCGACAACACGAGGGTGTCGCGGCGCAGGATGTCGTAGACGTTGGCGCCCTGGCTGGGCAGCACGTCGATGAACGGCAGGTTCCGGGCGGCGAGGGCGAAGTTGGTGTCGATCTGCTCACCGGCCAGGATCAGCGCGGAGTCGAGACCCAGCGCGGACAGCTTGGCGGCGAGGCCCTTGGTCTTGTGGCTGTCGGCCACGACCGCATCCACCACGACCAGCTTGCCATCGGCCGCCTTGGAGGACAGCGCGTGGCGCAGGGCCAGCTTGCGGACCTTCTTCGGCAGGTCGTGCGCATGGCTGCGGACGACCGGCCCGAAGATCCGGGCGCCGCCGCGGAACTGCGGCGACCGCGTCGAACCCTGGCGGGCGTGACCCGTGCCCTTCTGCTTGTAGGGCTTCTTGGTCGTGCCGCTGATCTCGCTGATGCCCTTGGTCTTGCGGTTGCCGGAGCGGCGCTTGGCCAGCTGCCAGTTCACCATGCGGGCGAGCAGATCGGTGCGGACCTCGAGACCGAAGACCGAATCGTCGAGCTCGATCTCACCGGCGCTCGCGTTGTCGAACGTCTTGACGGCGATCTTCATCGCTTAGCCCTCCTGACCGGTGGTGTCGGTCGCGGGGGTCTCGACGACGGCAGCCGTCTCGGCAGCAGCCTTGCGGACCGCACCCGGGAACGGGACGTCCTTCGGCGCCGGCCGCTTGACCGCGTCGCGGATCAGCACCCAGCCGCCTTCGGCGCCCGGGACCGCACCCTTGACCATGATCAGGCCGCGCTCGACATCGGTGGTGACGACGGTGAGGTTCTGCACCGTCACCCGTTCCGCACCGAGATGGCCGGCCATCTTCTTGTTCTTGAACACCCGGCCCGGGTCCTGCCGCTGGCCGGTCGAACCATGCGACCGGTGCGAGACGGACACGCCGTGCGAGGCGCGCAGGCCGCCGAAGTTCCAGCGCTTCATGACGCCGGCGTAGCCCTTGCCGATCGAAGTGCCGGTGACGTCGACGATCTGGCCGGCCACGAAATGGTCGGCGGTCAGCTCGTCACCCACGGTCAGCAGCGCATCGGTGCTGACGCGGAACTCGACCAGCTTCTTCTTCGGCTCGACCTCGGCCTTGGCGTAGTGGCCGCGAACGCCCTTGGAGACGTTCTTGACCTTGGCCTTGCCGGCACCGAGCTGCACCGCGGTGTAGCCGTCGGTCTCCTCGGTCTTCACCGCGACGACCTGGACGCCGTCGAGCTTGAGGACCGTGACCGGAACGTGCTGGCCTTCGGCGTCGAAAATTCGTGTCATGCCCAGCTTCTGGGCGATCAATCCGGAGCGCATCGTCACCGCCTCAGAGCTTGATCTCGACATCGACACCGGCCGCAAGGTCGAGCTTCATCAAAGCATCGACCGTCTGCGGCGTCGGGTCGACAATGTCGAGCAGACGCTTGTGGGTGCGGATCTCGAACTGCTCGCGCGACTTCTTGTCGACATGCGGCGAGCGGTTGACGGTGTAGCGCTCGATGTTCGTCGGCAGCGGGATCGGCCCGCGCACCCGAGCACCGGTCCGCTTCGCGGTGTTGACGATCTCGCTGGTCGACTGGTCGAGCACGCGATGATCGAACGCCTTGAGGCGGATACGGATGTTCTGACTGTCCATCGTTCTGTATCCGAGTGTTCTTGCCGAGAGGTGGAAAACCGGCTCATTCCGGCCCCCACGTCGCGAACAGTCCAAAAAAAAACTCACCCAAGCCGCGAGGGGGCTCGGGTGAGGCGCGTTTCATAACCGAGCCCGCCCCGAATGTCACGTCCGGAATCCCCGGTGTGACGCTTTCGTGATCGGGCCCGCCATGCGCGGGGCTCAAGGCTCGAAAACCTCTCGCCCCTCTCATCCCGGGCCGCCCTTTCCGCGCCGCCTTGCGGCGGGAAACGGAGGTACGGTCCTTGGTCCTTCACGGTCCGGGAGCCGAAGCCCCCGGACCCATGATTCCTTACATCACCGTCAGGCGATGATCTTGGCGACGACGCCGGCGCCGACGGTGCGGCCGCCTTCGCGGATGGCGAAGCGCAGGCCCTCATCCATGGCGATCGGCGCGATCAGCTTGACCGTCATCGAGATGTTGTCGCCCGG
>Ga0209025_1000741_pt1 | contig 55042 bp, 42 predicted proteins | sample AraplaMF_Col_mLB_FD_184256 | JGI IMG/M metagenome (GOLD analysis project Ga0209025, IMG submission 184256) | Arabidopsis root microbial communities from the University of North Carolina, USA - plate scrape MF_Col_mLB (SPAdes) (version 2) | ecosystem: Host-associated > Plants > Roots > Endosphere... | reverse complement strand
CACTCTTCGACGTATCCATCCCGATGCGCGTAATCTCGACCACGGACGGCCTCCTTCGATGAGATCTTTGACAGCCTCATCCTGGCACACTGATGCCGTTCGGGGGCCGTCCACCTCATCAGCGGCACCGCCCTCTGGATGGCCACGTCGGCTTCGCCTCCTCGCCATGACGGAGGAGGGGGCGCGCCCCCTCAATCCTCCAACCTATGCACGTCATGGATCAGGATGCCGGCGCCTTCCGGCGGCATCTCCATCCATTGCCGGCGCTTCAGCGTCCGCCTGGTGTCCTCGTAGCCGCTCTGCCAGTGCTCGCGCATCGAGGTGCCGGAGAATTCATGGTCCTTGGCGTGGCCCTCATAGGCCTTCTGCTGGTAGATCAGGTGCAGGATGGTGATCTCCGGCAGATGCGCCAGCTCATCCCGCAGCCGGCGCTCCTCGGCGGTCAGCGACTCCTCCGGCGCCTTCGCCAGGGCCTGGGCCAGCCGCGTCTTCCACAGATGCAGCCGCTTGTAGAGGTCGGTCGTGTAGCGGGTGCGCGACGAGTACATGATGTCCTTGTGCCGGGCCATCACGTCGTTCATGTCGCGCGGCAGCTGCCCGCGGGCGCTGAACAGATCGACCTGGAACACCAGCGTGTTCAGCCCGCCATCCTGGTCCAGCAGGTGCTGCAACGGCGTGTTTGAGACGATGCCGCCGTCCCAGTAATGGTCGGTGCCGATCTTGACCATCGGCAGGGCCGGGGGCAGGGCGCCGCTGGCCATCACATGGTCGGGCCCGATCTCCTCCTCGGCGCTGTCGAAATAGGTGAAGTTGCCGGTCAGCACATTGACCGCCCCGACCGCGAAGCGCACCGGGCCGGCGTTGATCCGCCCGAAATCCACCAGCTCGGCCAGGGTCTCGCGCAGCGGCGCGGTGTCGTAGTGGCTGGTGGCGCTCTTCGCCCCGGCCAGGCTCAGCCACGGGCTGACCGGATGCGGCGAGAAGAAGCCGGGCTGGCCCTGCGCCATGGTCATCCAGGTGCTGGTCGCGTTGCGCATCTGGCGAAACAGGTCGCCATCCGGCGTGTAGTGCCAGATCTTGCGCTCGGTGATCCGCTCCCAGAAGGCGCGCAGCCGCTCCAGCCGCCGCTCCGGCGGGTTGCCGGCGATGATCGCGGCGTTGATGGCGCCGATCGACACGCCCGACACCCAGTCCGGCTCGATCCCGGCCTCGTGCAGCGCTTGGTACACCCCGGCCTGGTAGGCGCCGAGGGCGCCGCCGCCCTGCAGCACCAGGGCGACGCGGTCACAGCGGTCGGGCCGCCAGCCGCGGGCGGTCACATCGGGCTGGGCAACGGGGCTCTTCGCATCCATGGCAACCGGTCTCCTGCTCGGGGCCGGCACGATAGGCCGCGATGGATGACGGGCTGATGACGCGAAGGCCGTCCCGCTGCGATGTCACATCACTGTCGAAAGACTGTCGCAGGAGCGTCCGCGCTTGCCCTCTATGAACCGCCCCCGGCCGGATCGCGGCCGTTCGGTGAGAGAGGGTGAGATCATGCGCATCGAAGATGTCCTCAGGCTGCCGTCGATGCCGGCGGCGGGGCCCAGCTACCCGGCCGGGCCGTATCGCTTCGTCAACCGCGAATACATGATCATCACCTACGAGACCGACCCGCAGGTGGTGCGCGACCAGCTGCCGGAGCCGCTGGAGCCGCTCGAACGGCCGCTGGTGCATTACGAATGGATCCGGATGCCGGACAGCTCGGGCTTCGGCAGCTACACCGAATCCGGCATGGTCATCCCCTGCAAGTTCCGCGGCGAGGAGATGAGCTTCGTCGCCCAGATGTATCTCGACGACGACCCGCCGATCGCCGCCGGCCGTGAGATCTGGGGCTTCCCGAAGAAATACGCCCATCCGAAGCTGCAGATCGTCAAGGACACGCTGACCGGCACCCTGTCCTATGCCGACCAGCTCGTGGCCATGGGCACCATGGGCTACAAGCATGAAAGCATGGCCGGCAACGGCGAGCGCACCATGGCGACGCTGTCGCGCACCCAGGTGAACCTGAAGCTGATTCCGGGCGTCGACGGCCGGCCGGAGGTGTGCCAGCTGGTCGCGTACAATCTGGTCGACATTACCCCGAAGGGCTCCTGGATCGGGCCGGCGCGGCTGCACCTGGTGCCGCATGTCAACGCGCCGGTGGCCGACCTGCCGGTGCGCAAGGTGATCGGCGCCCATCACCTGATCGCCGACCTGACGCTGCCCTATGGCCGGGTGCTGTACGACTACAACCGGCCGGGCTGAACCACCGCCCCGGTTCGGCACGATCCGGCCCGTCGTCCCGTTGTCATGGCATCCGTGTCGTTCCGGAGGATTGCCATGAAGGACGCGCCTTGGTTCTCTCGTTTCGCCAACCGGGTCGCGCATCTCGCGGGCCATCCCGCCACCTTCGGCGTGGCGGCGGGTGTGATGGTGGTCTGGGCCGCGATCGGTCCGTTCGCCGGCTTCTCCGACGTCTGGCAGCTGACCGTGAACACCGGCACCACCATCGTCACCTTCCTGATGGTGTTCCTGATCCAGAACACGCAGAACCGGGACAGCGCGGCGGTGCAGATCAAGCTCGACGAGCTGATCCGGGCGACCGAGGTGGCCCGCAACTCGATGCTCGACCTGGAAGAGCACTCCGAAGAGGATCTGCGGCAGATCCGCGAGGAGTATTGCAAGCTGGCGGCCAAGGCTCGGGCCGAGCGGGACCGGGAGCGCGGAACCCGTATGGAGACTTGATGCGGCGGAGGCGCAGGGTCGCGCTCCGACACGGCCGCGACGACGCGACGGGCCGGTCAAGGATGACGATCATGCATGACACGGACACGTCCCGGGCGGCCGCCCGGCCGGCCCCGGCCGGGACGATCTGGCGGCGCACCGACCCTGAGTCCCGCCGCCGCATCGCCAGCTTCGGCCTGCGGCTCGGCATGGTGCTGGCGCTGCTGGGGCTGATCGCGCTGCCCGGCAGGCGCTCGCTGGCCGACATGCTGGCCCTGCTGCAGATGGTGATGTTCCTGTCCGCGATGTGGACCGGCCTGTTCGCCTGGGCCGCGCGGGAGGCGCCGCAGCCCGGCCGGCTCGCCCTGTGGGACGAGGCCCTGGCCTTCACCGCCCTGTTCCTGCTGGTCCGGATCCTGCGCACCGCGGTGCTGGGGGTGTAAGAGCGGCTCCTTGCGAGGCATTGACATCTCCGCCCATCTCATCATAGTTAGTTAACGATCACTAACTTCTTGAGTCGCGGCATGGCCGGCAAGGGCAGGGAGACGAGGGCGCGGATCGAGGAGGCGGCCATCCGCCTGTTCGCCGAGCGCGGGGTCGAGGGCACCTCGGTGCGCGACATCGCCGCCGCGGTCGGCGTCACCGAGGCGGCGCTGTACCGCCACCTGACCTCGAAGGACGAGTTCGTGGCCGGGCTGTTTGCCGACCGCTATGTCGCGCTCGGCCGCCAGGTCCATGCCGCCCAGGAAGGGCTGCAAGGGTTTGCCGCGCGGATGCGGGCGATGGTCGAGGCCTGCTGCCGGCTGCACGACCGCGACCCGGCGCTGTTCCGCTTCCTGCTGATCGTCCAGCACCGGGCGTTGCCCAGCTTCGCCGTCGGCGAGCCCAACCCGGGCGACGTCATCGGCGCCGTGATCCTCGACGGCATCCGCGAGGGCGCCGTGACCATCGCCGACGCCCGGCTGGCCACCGCCATCATCTTCGGCTGCGTGCTGCAGCCCGCGGTGTTCCTGCTCTACGGCCGGCTCGAAGGCGGTCTCACCGACCATGCGCCGGCGATCGCCGGCGCCATCCTGCGGGCGCTGGGCGGCCCCGCCGCCTGACAGCCGCATCCCCCATCCGTCTCAGCGCAAGGAGACGCTCATGATCGACCCGATCGTGTTCCTGCTGATGATCGCCGCCATGATCTGGCTCGGCGTCCAGGTCCTGACCCAGCGCAGCGCCATCCGTGAGCTGGAATCCCGGCTCGACCTCATCGATGACGAGGTGGCGCTGCCCCGGCGCGGGCCTTAGCCCGCCCGGTCCTTGTCGATCTGGCTCTTCAGCGCGTCGAAGCCGACGGCGCCCGGGATGATCTGGTCGTTGATGACGAAGGCCGGCGTACCCTGCACCCCGAGCGCTTCGGCGAGGTCCATGTTGGCGCGCAGCTCCGCCACCACCGACGGGTCGTTCATGTCCTGCTTCAGCTTGTCGAGGTCGAGCCCGACCTGCTTGGCGGTCTCGTAGATCACGTCGTCGGTCAGCTGGCCCTTGAGGCCCATCATCTTGGTGTGGAAGTCGAGATACTTGCCCTGCTTCTGCGCCGCCAGCGAGGCGCGGGCCGCGGTCACCGAGGCCGGGCCGAGGATCGGGAACTCCTTCAGCACGACCTTGAGCCCGCTATCCTGCTTCATCAGCCGCTCCAGGTCGGGCTGCGCCCGCTTGCAGTAGCCGCACTGGTAGTCGAAGAACTCCACCAGCGTGACGTCGCCCTGGGCGTTGCCGATCACCGGCGAGGAGGTGCTGCGGAAGATCTCCTCGGCCCGGCTGGTCAGCGTCTGGGCCTTGGCCGAACGCTCCTCCTCGTCCTTCTTGGCCTGGTAGGCGTCCAGCGCCTCGACCACGATCTCCGGATGGGCGCGGATATAGTCGCGCACGACCTGTTCGATCGCCTCCTTCTGGGCCGGGTCGACCGCGGGCGTGCTCTGCTGGGCCCAGACCGACGGCGACGCGATCGCCACCGCGGCGAGGACGGCCAGGCTGGCGAGGCGGGGGCGGAGCATCGGGGTATCCTTTCGCTGAAGCATGTCCCAACTAGTCGCCTTTCGCGACGGGATGATCAAGGGTTACCGCCACTCCGGCGGCATTCGACCGCAACGGTCTGCGCCGGCGGCATGGCTCGGAGGCCGCTCTCAACCCGGCTTGTCCTCGGCCTGCCGCTGCAGATCCTGAGCGCGGCGCCAGCCTGGCGAGCCGCGCGGCAGCAGCTGCAGCGCCCGGTCGACCTGGGCCCGGGCGTTCGGCTTGTCGCCGCGGGCGAGGTTGTCCTCGGCCAGGGCCAGCGCGGCCTTGCCCATGTCGCCGATCTTGCCGTAGGCCGTGCCCAGCAGCCGCCAGACGATCGGCGGCGTCTTCTCCGGGTCGACGCTGGCCCGCTCCAGGTCGCGGATGGCGCTGCGCAGCTCGGCATCCGAGCCGCGGTCGATCTTGGTCTGGGCCAGCGGGATCAGCAGCAGCGGCTCGCCCGGCAGCAGCGCCAGGGCGCGCTCGTAATAGGGCCGGGCCTCGGTCAGCCGGCCGGTCTCCAACAGGATCTGGCCGCGCAGCTCGAGATAATAGGGGTTGCGCGGCTCGGCCTTGATCAGCGCGTCGGTGCGGCCGAGCGCGTCGGCGAAGATGTTGTTGCGGTAGGCCGCGATCGCCCGGGCGTATTGCGCCGGGATGCCGGTGTCGCCCGGCGGATAGACCCGGGCCACGCTCTGCGGCTGGGTAAAGCCGAACAGCTTGGCCCGCATCCGCGCGAACATGTCGTCATAGCCGGACGGCATCGGTCGGCCGTGCAGCGGCGACTTGTCGACCGCCTCCTGCACCGCCTCGATCCGGTCCTGGGTCAGCGGGTGGGTGCGGGTGTATTCCGAGCCGGTCGGGTGGGCCAGCTCGGCATCCTGCATGCGCTTGAGGAAGCTGAGCATGCCGTCGGCCGGCATGCCGGCCTGGGCCAGGAAGCGCAGGCCCGCCTGGTCGGCCGAGCTCTCGATCCCGCGGGTGAAGTTGACCATGTTCTGCCGGACCATGTCCTGGGCGGTGATGACGCCGGCCATGCCGGCGTCGCCGCGGCCGGACGCGGCGCCGGCGGCGGCGCCCAGCAGCGAGCCGATGGTGGCGATCAGCCGGCTGCGCTCCATCTGCTCCGCGCCGCGCACCAGATGGCCGCCGGCGATATGGCCGGTCTCGTGCGCCAGCACGGCCATCAGCTCGCCGGCGCTGCGCGTCTCCAGGATCAGCCCGGAATAGACGAAGATGTTCTGGCCGCCGGCGACGAAGGCGTTCACGTCGTCGTCATTGACCAGGAAGATGCTGACCGCCTCCGGGTTCAGCCCGGCCGCCCGGAAGATTGGCGTCAGCATCTTGTGGATGCTAGTTTCGATCTCGGCGTCGCGGACCACCGGAATGCGTTGCGCCTGGGCCGCCGCGAGCGGTCCGACGATGACCGCCGCCAGGGCCAGCACCAAGATCCGAATGACCCGTCCCAACGCTCCGCTCCCCCCGTGCCGGCGATCCGTTCCGATGGATCATCACGCTAGAAGCCGACTGTGTCGACCCGGTGGCGCAGTGCCCGTCCAGACCGTTGCCGAGACCCGCTTGTCATGAAGATCTCCCGCCGCGGCCAGGTGCCGCCCTTCATCGTCATGGATGTGATGACCGCCGCCGCGGCGCGCGAGAAGACGCATGGCGACGTGCTGCATCTCGAGGTCGGCCAGCCCAGCACCCCGGCGCCGGCCGGCGTGCTGGCGGCAGCCCAGGCGGCGCTGCGCGACGACAGGATCGGCTACACCGTGGCGCTGGGCATCCCGCCCCTGCGCCAGGCCATTGCCGACCATTACGGCCGCGCCTACGGCACCGCCGTGGCGCCGGGGCAGGTGGTGGTCACCACCGGCTCGTCCGGCGCCTTCCTGCTGGCCTTCCTGGCCGCCTTCGACGTCGGTGACCGGGTGGCGTTGGCGGCGCCGGGCTATCCGGCCTACCGCAACATCCTCACGGCATTGGGCATCGAGGTGGTGGAGATCCCGGCCGGACCGGACACCCGCTACCAGCCGACGCCGGAGCTGCTGGAGAAGCACGGCGGCAAGCTCGCCGGGCTGATCATCGCCAGCCCGGCCAACCCGACCGGTACCATGCTGTCGCCGGAGGCGCTGGCCGACCTGACCGCCTATTGCGAGGCCAAGTCGATCCGGCTGGTCTCGGACGAGATCTATCACGGCATCACCTACGGCATGGGCACGGCCACGGCGCTGCAGACCAGCGGCAGCGCCATCATCGTCAACAGCTTCTCGAAATACTATTCGATGACCGGCTGGCGCCTGGGCTGGCTGGTGCTGCCGGAGGAACTGCTGCGGCCGGTCGAATGCCTGGCGCAGAACCTCACCATTTCGCCGCCGACCCTGTCCCAATACGCGGCCGTCGCGGCCTTCGACTGCGGCGAGGAGCTGGACCGCAACGTTGTCCGCTACGCCCGCAACCGCAGCCTGCTCCTGGAGGCGCTGCCGCGCGCCGGCTTCGACCGGCTGGCCCCGGCCGACGGCGCCTTCTACCTCTATGCCGAGATCGGCCATCTAACCAACGACAGCGTCGAGTTCTGCCGCCGCATGCTGGCCGAAACCGGGGTGGCGGCGACGCCGGGCGTCGATTTCGACCCGGTGCGCGGCCACGCCACGATGCGCTTCTCCTTCGCCGGCGCGACCGAGGAGATGGCAGAGGCGGCGGATCGGCTGCATCGCTGGTTGCGATAGATGGCACGGGCGGCGCGGCGCCGGGCGTCCCGCTGGCGGCTGCCGCGCCTGCCTGTGCCACGGCTCGCCCTCCCGGGCGCGCTCGGCCGCTGGTGGGGCCGCCGGCGCTGGTGGTCGAAGATGCTGTGGGGCCTGTTCGCCCTCTTGGTCCTGGCGCCGCTGGCGCTGACGGTCGTCTACCGCGTGCTGCCGGTGCCGGCGACGCCGCTGATGGTGCTGCGCCTGTTCGAGGGCGAGGGCTGGCATCGCGACTGGGTGGCCTGGAGCGAGATCGCGCCGGTGATGGCCAAGGCCGCGGTGGCGGCGGAGGACAACCTGTTCTGCCGGCATGATGGCTTCGACTGGGAGTCGATGCAGAAGGCCTGGGACCGCTATCAGTCCGGCGTCGGCCGGCTGCGCGGCGGCAGCACCATCTCGAACCAGACGGCGAAGAACGTCTTCCTGTGGGACGGCCGCACCTTCATCCGCAAGGGCTTCGAGGCCTATCTGACGGTGATGATCGAGGCGCTGTGGCCGAAGCGCCGGATCATGGAGGTCTATCTCAACGTGGTCGAGCTCGGCCCCGGCATCTACGGGGTCGAGGCGGCGTCGCAGGCCTATTTCGGCAAGAGCGCGTCGCAGCTCTCGGCGCGCGAGGCGTCGCTGCTGGCGGCGGTGCTGCCGAACCCGCGCGGCTGGTCGGCCGGCAAGCCGTCGCGTTACGTCGCCGGCCGCGCCGCCACCATCCAGCGCCGCATCGGCCAGCTCGGCGACCTGCTGGACTGCGTGTCCTGACCCGGATCTGCAACCTTCCGTTCCTATAGTTGTTCGTCGCTGGGAACAGGGGGGACCACATGGCCGACGACATCATCCTCAACACCAACACCGACTACTCGCAGGACGAGCCCGCGACGGCGGCGCTGGCCGGCGGCGGCTTCGTGGCGGTGTGGGACGACGGCAACCAGGATGACGACGTCGACGGCTTCACCGGCGTCTATGGCCGGGTCTTCGATGCGCAGGGGCGGGCGCTGACCCCCGAATTCCATGTCCCGATCGACGATTACGACCAGCAGCTGCACGCCAAGGTCGTCGGCCTGTCCGACGGCGGCTTCGTCGTCGCCTGGGAATCGGACGGGGTCGACCGCACCGGCGCCGACAGCAACGACTTCAACATCTTCATGCAGCGCTTCTCGGCCACCGGGCAGCGCATCGGCGACCAGGTCCAGGTCACCCCGGACCGCGAACTCGACCAGAGGCTCGACGAGCTGGTGGCGCTGCCCGATGGCGGCTTCCGCATGGTTTATGTCGCCTCCAACCTGCGCACCGACTGGGACGTCTACACCCAGCGCTTCAGCGCCACGGCCGCGCGGGTCGGGGGCGAAGTGCTGATCAACACCGATGTCGACACCGGCCTCGCCTTCGCCGGCGGCTACCTGACCCCCGGCTACCAGCTGCTGCCGCGGGCCGATGGCAGCTTCATCGCCGCCTATTGGGAGGAGCCGGAGAGCTATAACGGCCGGCAGATCTACACCCAGCGCTACGACGCCGCGGGCCACGCGGTCGGCGCGCGGAGCCTGGTGTCGACCCTGGCGGGGCTCGATGACAACACGTCTCCGCGCATCACGAGCCTCGATGGCGGTGGCTACGCCGTCGCCTGGACCAAGCGGGACGACGCGGATCTCGACAACACCGATGTGTGGCTGCGCACCTATGATGGCCAGGGCCACGCCCTGACCGCGCCGGTGCAGGTCAACACCGACACGGCCGAGGGCCAGTATCTCGGCGAGGTCCTGGCGCTGCCGGGCGGCGGCTTCCTGGTGACCTACGCTTCGTGGTCGGCCGAGGTCAGCGAGTTCCCCTACGACTATTACGGGGCGAACGGCCGCACCTACGACGCCGCCGGCCGGCCGACGAGCGACGTCTTCTACATCTCGGAATTCGTCTATGAGGACATGGGCAGCCTCGGTGCGATCAAGCTGCGCGACGGCGGCATCGTCGTCAGCTGGCATGGCGGCGCCCTGGTCGAGGAGGACGTCTTCGCCACGGTCCTCGGCCAGGGCACCGGCGCCAACGACGTGATCGCGGCGGTGGTCCCCGGCACCTGGCGCGGCTTCGGCGGCGACGACCGCATCACCGGCACCGCCTTCGGCGATACCCTGGCGGGCGATGCGGGCAAGGACGACCTGCGCGGCGGCGCCGGCAATGACGTGCTCCGCGGCGGCCCGGGGGCGGACAAGCTGGACGGCGGCGCCGGGATCGACACGGCCAGCTACTACGACAGCGCGGCCGGGGTCACGGTCAGCCTCGCCACCGGCACCGGCAGCGGCGGCGACGCCCAGGGCGACACGCTGACCGGGATCGAGACCCTCTCCGGCAGCCAGGCCAATGACAGCCTGGTCGGAAACACCGGGGCCAACACGCTGCAGGGCTGGAACGGCAACGACGTGCTCCGCGGTGGGGCAGGGGCCGACGTGCTGGACGGCGGCTCGGGCATCGACACCGCCAGCTACTACACCGGCACCGCCGGGGTCGTGGTCAATCTGTCCACCGGCAGGGGCAGCGGCGGCGAGGCCCAGGGCGACGCGCTGACCGGAATCGAGAATGTCTCCGGCAGCCAGGGCTGGGACAGTGTGATCGGGACCAGCGGCGCCAATGGGCTGCAGGGCTGGGCCGGCAACGACGTCCTCGTCGGTGGCCGTGGCGCGGACATGCTGACCGGCGGTGCCGGGGCCGACCGCTTCGTCTATACCGGCACGGCCGACAGCCCGGTCGGGGCCGGCGCCGACCGGATCACCGATTTCAGCCATGCCCAGGGCGACCGCGTCGACCTCTTCGCCATCGATGCGAACGCCGTCGCCGCCGGCAACCAGGCCTTCAGCTTCATCGGCAGCGCGCTGTACACCGGCATCGCCGGGCAGCTGCGGTATTCCGTGGTCGGCGGGGTCACGACGATCGCCGGCGACATCAACGGCGACAAGGTCAGCGACTTCCACATTGCCCTGACCGGCGCCATCCCCTTGGTCGCCGCCGACTTCGTGCTGTAGACGGCCCTAGTCTGCCGCGGTGCAGGCCGGCTCGGTGGTGACCGATCCGGCGGCGTCGCCGTCGAACTCGGCATAGATCCGGCCGAGAGCGGTCAGCGCGCCGCTGTCGTCCACCAGACGCGAGGTGACGGTCGCCTCGCGCCAGGCGCCGGCACCCATCCAGGCGTAGCGCTCGACATAGGGGCGGCGCTCCAGCTCGGGCAGGACTTTCCGCATGAACCGCTCCGTCGCCTCGGTGGTGTAGCGGCTCTTGCGTCCGTCCCGCGCGGCCCAGTCGGAGACGGCGAATTCGGTGATCCAGATCGGCTTTTTGTAGGCCTCGTGGATGTCATCGATCTTGCGCAGGAAGCTCTTGGCCGACGGCGCGCCGTACCAATGGACGGCGACGAAATCATAGTCCTTGCCCTGCTCGGCCATCCGGGCCGCGAAGCCCTCGAACCAGGGGCCGAGCGCATTGACGGCGGCCGGGCTGCCGATACGGCGCGCGAGGGGACGGAGCCGGTCCCAGGCCTCGACCGCGGCATCGACCGGCATGTCGGCCTGGCGCCGCCCGTCCGGCTCGTTGAAGGCCAGGAGGGCGCAGGGCGTCGGTCCTCTTTCAAGCTGCGCGACCTGCCGGTCCATCCTGGCGCCGTCCGACCAGATCATCGGCACGAACTGCGCAGATCCCGCCGGCTCGATCGGCGTCGTGTTCCAGGTGTAGTACCAGTGCGCATTCAACTGCCTGATCGTGCCGGCCGCATCGGCGTCCTTCCGGCCGATCGCCACGCCCTTCTTCTCGCCGGCGACCGACGGCGCGGCGATCGCGATCGCGAGCACACAGGCGACGGCACGGAACAGGGCGGTCGGCCTCATATCCACCTCGATGCAGACAATCCCGGAGGGCGGCCGGACAGGCGTAGCATTTTTGTCCCTCCGGACAAACCCGCGGCCGGCAACTCGTTGGCCCGCGCCCGGTTCGGGGCAGCCGATTCCGGACAGCGTCTAATTGAATTGCTGTCGATAATGGTGCGCTCTATAATGAATGCCAGAGACTACTTAAAATTCATCTTTTAATTGTTTGGTGTGCTGTCTGCCCACAATAAATGGTGGGCGGACGATAGATCATCCACCGATCGACCGGATCGCGGCGCAGCCCGCCGTGAAGCCATGACCGCATTCGCAGGAGGCCTTCATGTCGAGCCCGTTTCCGCCCTTTGCCGCCCTGTCCCTGCACAGGGGAAACAGCGAGAACCTGCAACTGATCGGTGTCGGGGTCGACGGCAGCGTCGCCCTGCCGGCCTGGCAGGTCGGGACCGCCCAGCAGTTCGACCGGAAGGGGGGCGATTGGGTCATCCAGGGCACGAATCTGCTGTCGTTCCAGCAGCGGGTGTTCTCGTCGACGGCGCTCGGCACCGGCGACGACGGTGAGCTCTGGGTCGTCGGCGTCGACGGCGGCCAGGAGATCTATCTGGCGGCGCGGCAGGATTCGCAGGGCTTCTGGCATGCGCCGGGATCCGGGGAGAGCGGCCCGTTCGGACCGACGCGCCAGACGTTTTCGGCCGTGGCAACGGGAACCGGGGACCGGGGCGGGCTGCAGCTTCTCGCCCTGGGAATCGACGGCAAGGTCTATCGGGTCGGCTATCAGGAATCGGGTCGCTGGTACTCCTCCACCGGCGGTCCCCTCGGCGATCAGTCCCGGACCTACGGCTCGATCGCGGTCGCCAAGGCGGCGGACGGCACGCTGCAGGCGCTCGGCCTCGGGGCGGACAGCAAGCTCTACCTGGTCGCCCATCAGGACCGTGCCGGCGAATGGCGACCGCCGAGCGCCAGGAACAGCGGCGCGATCGGCAACAACAGCCGGCCCTATACGGCGATCGCGGTCAGTCCCGGCAATGATCGCCGGCTGCAGGTGCTGGGCCTGGGGGCGGACAGCAAGGTCTATCTGATCGCTTGGCTCGACGGCAACGACTGGAAATCGCCGCACGACAAGAACAGGAATCCCCTCGGCAATGAAGGGCGCCCCTACACTGCGATCGCGGCCGGCACGGGCAATGGCGGCCGGCTGCAGGTGCTCGGGCTCGGCATCGACCAGAAGATCTACCACGTGGCGTGGCAGGAGACCTCGGGCGAGTGGAAGCGGCCGCGCAACAGCGGGCCGTTCGGCAACCCGGAGCTCAGCTACTCCGCAATGGCCCTGGGCCACGGCTACAAGGGCGACCTGCAGGTGGTCGGCCTGGGCGCCGGCTTCGACGATGGGCTGCCCTATCTGGTCACCCGGCAGGACGGGAACGGGAACTGGCACGCCGGTCAGCCGCTGTTCTCCGGCCGATCCTCGCCGGTGGAAGGCAATTGGGAGACGCCGCTTCCCGGCGGGGCCTGGCTGAACGGCTGCCTCGCCTACGGCACCGTGTGGCTGGTCACGGGCGGCAATGCGGTCCGCGGCTTCGACCATTTCACGGGCGCCGAGACGCATGTCTTCCCGAAATTCGGAGACAGCGCTGTGCCGCGCACCGTCGACCCCTTCGAGAACGGCCTGCTGGTCTTTTGCGGCGACGGCTGGTTCTACTTCGTCGACCTGGCGCCGGACGCGCCGGAGCCGGAGCGGATCGCCTATTGCGATGGCGAGCCGGCCTGGAGGCAGCCCCAGGGCGGGTCGGTGTTCGCCTTCTCCGGAAAGTCCGGGGTGGTGCGGGTGCCGCCCAAGGCCGAGGGCGTGCCGCCGAGCCGGGACGGCCAGATCGTCATCGGTGCCTACGGCACCGGTTACACGGTCGGCGAGCCGTGCCTTGGCCCCGACATGGTGCTGGCCACCCTGAGCGATGGGGAAGGGCTCTGCGCTCTCAACCCCGTCGATCTGTCGCGGATCGGCGCCTGTCCTCTTCCGGGGCGTCCGAGCTGGATTCGGACCGCCTGCAACGGCGCCATGGCGGTCGTCTGCGTCGATGAGGCAAAGACCGTCTGCGCCGTGCCGACCAGCCTCAAGAAGGTGGCCTGGACGGTGACCTTCAGCGCGCCGGTCTCCTACCAGCTCGCCTGCGACGCGAGCTACTGCTACGTCCCGCTCGCGGATGGCTCGGTCAAGATCCTGAACATCGCCGATGGCACGCCGGCAGCCGGCAAGCCCGCGATCAAGCTGGCCGCGCCGCTGTCGGCCATGGTGCTGGACGGCGGCGTGCTGTACGGCGCGTCCTACGCCGGCTCCTTCCTCTGCGCCATCGACATCGCCACCGGCCAGGTGCTGACGCTGCCCACCGACGGCGGCCCGACCCTGGCCGGGGCCGAGAACGGCGTGGTCTATTTCGGCGACCGGACGCAGGTCCGCGCCATGCGGCTGGCCGGGCTGTTCCGCCGGTTCTATGCCGAGGCGACGCTGATGCAGGATGTCGACGTCCCGGCGACCGGGCTCGGCGCGCCGGCCAAGGTTCCGGGGATCCAGACCGAGGTCACGCTCTACGACAAGGCCGGCGGGCCCTATGCGCAACAGCAGGTGCGCGTCGGGGCGACCGAGCCGGTGGAGATCTGGTGCAACGGCGTGCGGCACGCGATCGGCACGCCGGGCGTGCCCTTCGCCACCCTGCCGACGGACGTCGCCGGCCGGGTCCGCATCGGCCTGCGCCCGGCCAACCTGACCTGTCCCAGCCTGACCCTGTTCACCACCTTCATGGACGGCGACCTCAGCCTGCTGCTGCGCCCGGACGCCCAGCTGCAGGACAGGCTGGCCAAGATCACGGGGGCGGAGCTGCAGGCGGCCCAGGGCTATGACAAGCAGCCCATCGTCAAACCGGAGTACCGCAGCAACGACACGGTGCTGGACAACACCGCGAAGATGATGAGCGCCTCGATCCAGATGGTGAAGGGGTCGCTCGACAACCGGCAGACGCTGCTGGCCGGGACCCTGACGCACCGGCAGATGCGCTACCTCGCGCGCGGCTGCGACATGGAGACGATCTGCTGCTGTCCGCAGGGCGACTACACCTGCCGGGCGGTCTGCGACCGGAACTTCGCCTTCGACCTGTCGGCCGCGACCACCAGCTTCGGCTATCTCGACCAGAGCGAGACCGAGAAGTGGCTGGCCGCGCATCCGCTCAGCCTCACGGCCCCGCCGCCGCGGCCGGGTTCCCCGGAAGGCTGGTGGGACGACTTCTGGGAGGACGTCAAGGACGGTACCGCCGCGGTCGAGAACGCGATCATCTATGCCGCGAACCAGGTCGCCGACGACGTCAGGACCGTGATCTCCTGGGTCAAGAAAGGGGTCCCCTACACCTACGAGTTCGTCGTCGACACGATCGAGAAGGCGGTCACGCTGGTCGAGGGCATCTTCAACACCATCGTCGGCACCGTCGGCAAGGTGCTGGAAGCGCTGAGCTTCCTGTTCGACATGGGGCGCATCCGGACGCTTCGGACGGAGATGAGGACCGGAGCCGAGGCGGCATTTGACAGGCTGCTTGGGCTGGACGGCCAAAGCCAGCCCGGTCTGCTCTTTCAGGCCCGCGACGCTATCAAGAGCAAGCTTGAGCAGTGGAAGGCCGGACTCCATGAAGTCTTCGTGCAGGCCAAGGCGGAGGTCGGGGACTTCTCCAGCGCCTCCATCCAGCAGCGGACGTCCGGCGTGTCGAGCCCAGCCAGCGGCGGATCGACGTCCCGATGGCTCGAATCGAAGGTCGGCGATGGGCTGCTGTCCCCTTCCGCGCTTCAGATGGCTACGGGTCGCGGAAACGGGGACATAAGGCTGGAGCTCATGGGAGTTCCGAATTTCGCAGTTCCGAAGGACATCGCGGACGACATCTACGGATTGGTCCAGCAGATTGCCGATGATCCAAAGATCACGGCCGACGCAAAGAAGGCCATGCTCGACATACAGTTGGCCATGAACGGCCACGGCGCCGGATCAAGCCTGTTCACCCAGACGCTGTCGGTGATTCTGTCGGTGATCGAATTTGTGGTCGACTTCGCTATCGACGTCGCCGAGGATATCTTGGAAACGGTGATCGGTATCTTGGCCAAGACTCTCCGACTCTCGTGGACCTACATCACATCGTCGATCGATATCCCGATCGTCACCCCGCTCTACTGCTATCTTGCCGAGGCCGACACGATGTCGATCCTGGACCTGATGTGCCTGATGGCGGCTGTGCCGGCCTCCTTGTTGATTCCGGACAGCACCGCCTCAACCGGCAGGGCAGGGGAGGCCAGACGCGATATGGATCGTGCCCAGGTGGTTGCCATTTTTGCCGGCGTCACGCAGACAGTATCGGCCGCCTTTAGGGGAATCATCACTCTTATGATGATAGCCAATCGGAAGTTGCAATATCTCGCGCCGACTGCAAAAGAATGGATGTTGCGTGTTCGGGCGCTTGGTTTTATTGGTCTAGGGTTGTGTGCTCGCTTGATGGCGGTGTGGTCGTTTGTGGAGACCAATATTGACAAACCTCAAAAGATATTATTGAATGCTAGTATTTGGCTATTTACCTTTAGCGCATTGATGACTGATATTTTTGTTTTCATAAAAGACGAATATCTTGCGAAGTTGGGATCTGTAATCGGTATAGCCGCCAGTGCGATGCTGGGTGCATTTGGAATGGTATTTTCGTTGGTGGCGTTGTTGAATGATGATCTGGATATCTGGGCGTTTTCGGTCTATGCGGCGAGCTTTTTCGGGTTGCTGGTTCGAGCTTTGCGGTTGGCTTCGGAGATATCGATGGAGACGACCACACCACAACAGGATTGGTTCGCCGCCGCAGTAACCGTTGTCGCGACTGCGCTGCAGGCCGGTTCCGGTGTCATCAAGGTCGTCAGCGTGTTCGTCCAGGACGATTTGCGCACATCCCGCCCCGGCCTGGCATAGCAGGGCGAGCTGGACCCCCGGCGCGGCCGGCCCGGGAAGCACTGTGTGCCTTCCGGGCGGCTGCGGGCATATCGTCGCGGCCCTCACTCCGGGATCGCTCGGTCCAGCGGTACCTTGATCGCGGCATCGGGGAAGGAATTCGGACTGGAATCCCGGCCGGCCGGGCCTCTATGCTGGCGAGGCCTGCGCCCGGCCGGGGGGAGCGTTGCCGAAACGGCGCCTCTCTCATCCCGGGGCCTGCCCCTAGTCTGAATTTCGCCCTTCTCGAGAGCCACGGCAGACGCCTCGCCATCGAGCGTGACGCCTCGGCTCCCCCCGCAGCGATCGAGGCTTCGCCGATGAACGATCTCTTCAAGGCCGAGGATTCCGCCGCCCTGCAGTTCGGCATCGGCCAGCCGGTGTCGCGGATGGAGGACCCGGTCCTGCTCCGGGGCGAGGGCCGCTACACCGACGATGTCAGCCTGCCCGGCCAGGCCTATGCCGCCTTCGTGCGCAGCCCACACGCCCATGGCGTGATCGCCGGCATCGACGCCGAGGCGGCCCGGGCCCTGCCCGGCGTGCTCGCGGTCTACACCGCGTCCGACCTCGCGCCAATGGGCTACGGGCCGCTGAAATGCGTCATCGCGTTCCAGCACCGCGACGGCAGGCCCATGGCGGTGCCGCTGCGCTACGCGCTGGCCGAAGACAAGGTGCGCTTCGTCGGCGACCCGGTCGCGGTGGTGGTCGCCGAGACCGCGCCTCAGGCGCGCGACGCCGCCGAGGCCGTCGCGCTCGACATCGACCCGCTGCCGGCGGTGACGCGGGTGGCGGAGGCGGTCGCGCCCGGGGCGCCGGTCCTCTATGACGACGCGCCGGGCAACCTGGTGCTCGACTATCACTTCGGCGATGCGGAAAAGGTCGCCGAGGCCTTTGCCAGGGCGGCGCATGTCACCCGGCTGGAGATCCTCAACAACCGCGTCGTCGTCAACGCCATGGAGCCGCGCGCGGCGGTGGTTGCCTACGATTCCGAAACCGGCCGCTTCACCGTCCATGCGCCGAGCCAGGGCGTATTCGGCAAGCGCAACAACCTGGCCGAGGCGATGGGCCTGCCGCCCGACCGCATCCATCTGATCACCGGCCATGTCGGCGGCTCCTTCGGCATGAAGGGCGCGGTGTTCCCGGAATATGTCTGCCTGCTGCACGCCGCCCGCGCGCTCGGCCGGCCGGTGAAATGGACCGACCAGCGCTCCGACAGCTTCGTCTCAGACCACCATGGCCGCGACATGGAGGTGGTGGGCGAGCTGGCGCTGGATGCGGAGGGCCGCTTCCTCGCCACCCGCTTCACCGGCCACGGCAATCTCGGCGCCTATGTCTCGCAGGTCGGCCCGATGATGACGACGCTCAACATCGCCAAGAACTCGATCGGCATGTACCGCACGCCGCTGGTCGAGGTGAACACGATCTGCGCCGTCACCAACACCGTGCCGATCGGCGCCTATCGCGGCGCCGGCCGTCCCGAGGGCAACTACTACATGGAGCGGCTGATCGACACGGCCGCCGCCGAGACGGGCATCGACCGGGTCGAGCTGCGCCGCCGGAACATGGTGGCGCCGGGCGAGCTGCCCTGGAAGACCCCGGCCGGGACGGCCTATGACAGCGGCGACTTCCCGGGCCTGCTGGCCCGCGCCGTCGCGGCCGCGGATTGGGACGGCTTCGCCGCCCGCCGCGAGGACAGCGCCGCCCGCGGCAAGCTGCGCGGCCGCGGCATCGGCTGCTATCTCGAGGTCACGGCGCCGCCGGCGAACGAGATGGGCGGCCTGCATTTCGAGCCGGACGGCACCGTCACTATCGTCACCGGCACGCTCGACTACGGCCAGGGCCATTGGACGCCCTTCGCCCAGGTGCTGCATTCGAAGCTCGGCATCCCGCTCGACCGCATCCGCCTGGTCCAGGGCGACAGCGACCGGCTGATCGCCGGCGGCGGCACCGGCGGCTCGAAATCGATCATGGCCAGCGGCGCCGCGATCCTGGAGGCGGGCGAGTTGGTGATCGAGAAGGGCCGCCAGATCGCCGGCCACCTGCTGGAGGCCGGCGCCTTCGACGTCGAGTTCCGCAACGGCCGCTTCACCGTGGCCGGCACCGACCGCGGCATCGGCCTGATGGAGCTGGCCGGCCGGCTGGCCGCGGGACTGGAGCTGCCTCCGGACGTGCCGGATACGCTCGACGTCGACCATGTGTTCAAGCAGGCGCCGTCCGCCTATCCGAATGGCTGCCACGTCGCCGAGGTCGAGATCGATCCGGACACAGGCACCACCGCAGTGGTGCGCTATGTCATGGTCAATGATTTCGGCACGGTGGTGAACCCGCTGCTGGTCGAGGGCCAGCTGCATGGCGGCGTCATGCAGGGCGTCGGCCAGGCGTTGATGGAGCGCACCGTCTACGACGGCGAGGGCCAGCTGACCACCGGCTCCTTCGTCGACTACCAGATGCCGCGCGCCGCCGACGCCCCGCCGGTCTTCACCTTCGAGAGCCGGCCGCAGCCGACCGCGACCAACCCGCTGGGTGCCAAGGGTTGCGGCGAGGCGGGCTGCGCCGGATCGCTGCCTGCGGTGATGAACGCCGTGGTCGACGCGCTCTCCGGCCTCGGCATCCGCCACATCGACATGCCGGCGACGCCGCTGGCGATCTGGCAGAGGATCGCGGCGGGGCAGGGGTAGGCGCTCAGTCCTCCTCGGCCGCCAGCTGCTCCAGGATGCGGCCCTTGCCCATCTGGCGCAGCACCAGCGGCACCACCACGACCAGGACGGTGATGGCGAGCAGCGTGATCGAGATCGGCGAAGACACCAGGATCATCGGATCGCCGCGGCTGTTCTGCAGGGCACGGCGCAGCGGCAGCTCCGCCATCGGCCCCAGGATGAAGCCGACCACGACCGGCGCGATCGGGTAGTGAAAGCGCCGCAGCATGTAGCCGAGCAGGCCGAAGGCCAGCAGCAGCCCCAGCTGGAACGATGACGGGTTCGACCCGATGGTGCCGAGCGTGGCGAACACCAGGATGCCGCCATACAGCCAGGGGCGGGGGATCGACAGCAGCCGGACCCATAGCCCGACCAGCGGCAGGTTCAGGACCAGCAGCATGGCGTTGGCGACGAACAGGCTGGCGATCAGGCCCCAGACCAGGCCGGGATTGCTCTGGAACAGCAGTGGGCCGGGCTGGATGTTGTATTGCTGGAACCCGGCCAGCATGATCGCCGCCGTCGCCGAGGTCGGCAGGCCGAGCGTCAGCAGCGGCACCAGCGTGCCGGCGGCCGAGGCGTTGTTCGCCGCCTCCGGCCCGGCCACGCCTTCGATGGCGCCATGGCCGAACTCCTCCGGGTGCTTCGACAGCTTCTTCTCGGTGGCGTAGGACAGGAAGGTCGGGATCTCGGCGCCGCCGGCGGGCATCGCCCCGATCGGGAAGCCGAACAGCGTGCCGCGCAGCCACGGCTTCCACGACCGCTTCCAATCCGACCTGCTCATCCAGATCGAGCCGCGGATCGCCTCGACATGCTCCTCGGTGCGGCCCTGGCTGCCGGCGACCGACAGGGCCTCGCCGATGGCGAACAGGGCGACCGCCAGGATGGTGACGCCGACTCCGCTCAGCAGCTCGGGGCTGCCGAAGGTCAGCCGCGCCCGGCCGCTCAGCTCGTCCAGGCCGATCAGGCCGATGGCCAGGCCGATGGCCAGCGAGGTCAGGCCGCGCATCGGTGAATCGCCGAAGGCGGCGGAGACGGTGACGAAGGCCAGGATGATCAGCGCGAACTTCTCGGGCTCGCCGAAGGAGATCGCGATCTTGGCGATCTCGGGGGCGATGAAGGCCAGTCCGGCCGTCGCGATCAGCCCGGCGACGAAGGACCCGATCGCCGCCGTGGCCAGGGCAGGGCCGCCACGGCCGGCGCGGGCCATCTTGTTGCCCTCCAGCGCCGTGATGATCGAGGCGCTCTCGCCCGGGGTATTGAGCAGGATCGAGGTGGTCGAACCGCCATACATGCCGCCGTAATAGATGCCTGCGAACATGATCAGCGAGCCCCCGGGGTCGAGCGAGTAGGTCACCGGCAGCAGCAGCGCCACGGTCAGGGCCGGGCCGATGCCGGGCAGCACGCCGACCGCGGTGCCGAGGGTGACGCCGATCAGGGCGTACAGCAGATTGATCGGCTGCAGGGCGACGGCGAAGCCCTGGGCGAGGAAGCTGAAAGTGTCCATGCGTCAGGCCCCGATCACGAGAACAGCTTTTCCAGCGGGCCCGCCGGCAGGGTCAGGTCCAGCCCCTTGCTGAAGACGAACCAGACCACGAAGGCGAAGACGATGCCGATCGGAATGGTCTGCCACAGCGGGCCGCGGCCGAAGGCCCGCACGGTCGCGGCGAACAGGAGGCCGGTGGCGATCGAGAAGCCGGCCGTGGTCAGCAGCAGCATCTGGGCGGCCAGGCCGCCGATGATCCAGAGGATCGGCGGCAGGTCGTCCTTCTCGCGCGGCGGCGGGTCGCCGCGCCAGGCGGCGACCGCCGTCCACACCGCCATGATCAGCAGCAGGCCACCGATCAGGCGGGGGAAGATCGCAGGCCCGAACCGGGCCGCGAATCCCTTCACATTGAGCAGGCTGGCGTCCCAGAACAGCACCGCGGCGGCGACAGCCAGGGCCGCGGCGATCCCCAGGACCGGCCAGTCCGGCTGACGCCCCGCGGCTTGTTTCGGCGCGGTGTGTTCCGGGGCGGCGCTCATTCGGCCAGACCGATGTCTTTGAGGATCTGGCCGGTGGTGCTGATGTCGGCCGCGAGCTGCTTGTCGAACGCGTCGCCGGCCAGGTAGGTGTCGGTCCAGCCCTTGGTCTTCAGCGTCTCCTGCCAGGTCTTCGACTTGGCCAGCTTCTCGATGTCGGCGGCGACGGCAGCCTTCTGCTCGGCGCTCAGCCCCGGCGCCGCGGCGACCATGCGCCAGTTCTGCACCATCACGTCGAGGCCGGCTTCCTTCAGCGTCGGGGCCTCGACACCGGGCAGCCGCTGGTCACTGGACACCGCCAGGACGCGCAACGCGCCGGCCTTCACCTGGGAATCGAACTCGCCATAGCTGGAGATGCCGGCCGTCACCTGGCCGCTCAGCACCGCGGCCAGCGCCTCGCCGCCGCCGGAATAGGCGATGTAGTTGATCTCGGTCGGGTCGACCCCGGCCGCCTTGGCGACGAGGCCGACCGTGATGTGGTCGGTGCCGCCGGCCGAGCCGCCGGCCCAGGTCACGCCGCCCGGATCCTTCTTCAGCGAGTCCACCAGCTCCTGCATCGACTTCAGCGGCGAATCCTTCGGCACGACGATCGCCTCGTACTCGCCGGTCAGGCGGGCGATGGGGGTGACGTCGGCCAGGGTGACCGGAGACTTGTTGGTGATGATGCCGCCGACCATGACGTAGCCGCCGACGATCAGGGCCTTCGGGTCGCCCTTGTTCTGGCTGACGAACTGGGCCAGGCCGACCGTGCCGGCCGCGCCGGGCACGTTGACGACCTGGATGCTGCGCGAGATGCCCTCGGTCTGCAGCGCCGCCTGCATCGACCGCGCGGTCTGGTCCCAGCCGCCGCCGGGAGCCGCCGGCGCGATGATGGTGTAGTCGTTGGCCCGGGCCGCCAGCGGCAGCGCCAGGACGGCCGCCAGCGCGGCGATCGCAAATGTCTTCATGGGTGTCCTCCCCCTATCGGTTTGGTTTTGCCGAAAGCATAGCATCCTGCGCCGTCAAGGCGCAGGCCGCTCGCTCATCGGTCGCTGGTGACGGATGGAATTTGGCGCCGCCGGTCGCGGGGCTGTGGCTTCTCGGGTGACATCGGGACCTCCCTGGCCTGTTGCTTATGCCCGGGCATCGCGATCGGCCCGGTTCCAGGGATCAGTCTAGCCGCCGAACCTGTCAGCGTCCTGTCATCGGGTCCGGGCCGTCCGAGACCAGCCGCCGCCAGGTCTGCAGGAACCGCTCGCGCCGGCGCTCGTCGAGCGCCACCAGCAGCGAGGGCCCCAGCGGGATCGGCTGCAACGCGCCCTCGGTCTTGCCGGCGATGCTGCCGGCGGACCAGGGGCCGGAGATGTCGGGCATGATCGCGCCCAGGCCGGTGACGCCCGCCGCCAGCGCCTGGCCGCGCGGCGACAGCAGGTAGTCGACGAAGGCGCGCGCCAGCTCGGCATCCGGGGCCGCGCGCGGGATCAGCGCCACACGGGTCATCACCAGCGCATAGTCCTCCGGCACGACCACGCCCAGGCGCAGCCCGGCCGCCTGCCGGGCGAAGGCGTAGGAGCCGAGCAGGTTGTAGCCGAGGATCAGCTCGCCGCTGACGATCCGGTCCAGCATCTCCGGACTGCTGCCGCTCAGCCTGGCGTCGACCCGGCCGAAGGCCGCGGCCAGCCGCCAGAAGTTCGAGGAGATCTGCGCGTCCTGGCTGGCCAGCAGGTGGCCGATGCCGCTGACCGCGATGTCGTAGGTGGCGACCCGGCCGCGGAACCGTTCCGGCTGCGATTCCAGGAGCGCGATCAGCTCGGCATGCGACCGCGGCACCTCGGCCTCGGCCAGCAGGTCGGGGTTGTAGGCGATCACCGCCGGCTCGAAGGTGAAGCCGATCGCCTCGGCCCGCCACTGCGCCCAATGCGGCAGCCGGTCGAGCCAGGGCGAGGCATAGGCCTGGGCGAAGCCGTCATTGGCCAGCTTGACCTGCAGATCGGGGGCGGAGCTGATCATCAGGTCGGGCACGGGGGACAACTGCCCGCTCGACGCCGCCTGGTACATCGGCAGCGTGTCGGTCTCCTGGTACACCACCCGGATCTCCGGCCGCAGCGCCTGGAAATCGGCGATGAAGCGGGCGAAGAGCGGGGTGTCGGTGGCCCCGAGGATGGTCAGCGTCCGCTCGCCGCCGGCGGGGGCTGGGTAGACGGTGGTGCCGGGCGCGGCCCGGCCCGGTTCGACCGATCCCGCCAGCAGCGCCGCCGCCAGCAGCAGCGCCGCCACCGTGCCGTTCGGCCGCCGTCGTACCGGCTCAGCGACCGGCAGCGAGACCTCGACCTGCAGCCCGCCGCCCGGCCGGTCCAACAGGGCCAGCGTGCCGCCATGCGCCTCGACCACGGTGCGGACGATCGACAGACCCAGCCCGGATCCCGGCCGGTCGCGGCTGCCCTCGCCGCGGGCGAAGCGCTCGAGCACCAGATCCTTCTCCGCCGCCGGGATGCCCGGGCCGCGGTCGGAGACGCGGAGCACCGCCCGGCCGCGCTCGACCTCCGCCTCGATCTCGACATCGCCGCCCGGCGCATGGGTCAGGGCGTTGTGCACCAAGTTCCACAGCATCTCGCGCAGGGCCACGCGGTCGCCGCTGATCCCGGCCCGCGCCGCCTCCGGCGCCAAGGTGACCGACAGCCGGCCGGCCTCCTCGAAATCCAGGCGCTGGCGCACATCCTCGACGATGGCGTCGAGCGCTACGACGGTGGCCTCGCGCGCCTCCAGCCGGTGGCGCACGGTGGCGTCCATCAGCAGCTGGTTGACCAGGTGGCTGGCCTGGACCGCGTTCTGGTGGATGCGGACGACGCGGTCGCGCAGCCGGGCGGGGTCGTCCTCGTCGACCGCGACCTCGGCCTGGGCGCGCAGCGAGGCCAGCGGCGTGCGCACCTGGTGGGCGGCGTCGGCGACCAGGCCGCTGACCCGCTCCATCACGCTGCGCAGTCGGGCGATGAAGTCGTTCAGCGCGCCGGCCAGCTGCTGCACCTCGACCGGCACCGGCACCTGCACCGGCGACAGGTCCTCCGGCGCGCGGCGGCGCAGCTCTCGCTCCATCACCACGAGGGGGGCGAAGGCATAGCGGATGCCGAACCAGACCAGCGCGATCGCCACCATGCCGAGGGCGGCGAGGGGCAGGGCGGCCTGGCCCAGGATCTCCGACGCCAGGGCCTCCCGGGCGCCGCGGGTCTCGGCGACGCGGATGGTGGCCCAACCGGCCTTGCCCTCGACGAAGACCAGCCGGCCGACCGTGGCGATCCGCACCGCCTCGCCGTGATAGGTGCCGTCGATGAAGCCGGGGGTGGCCGAGGCGGCCGTCGGCAGCCCGGCTCCGAGGTCGCGATAGCCGGTGACGAAGGCGCCGTCGGGCGCCGCCACCTCGTAGAAGACGCGGTCGTCGTCGGAGAAGTCGAGCATCGCCAGCGAGGCGGTGGGCAGCTCGACCGTGACCGCGCCGTCCTCGATCTGCACCGCGCCGGCGATGGTGAAGGCCGAGGCGGCCAGCAGCCGATCGAAGGCGCTGTCCGACGCACTGCGGGCATAGTCGCGGATCAAGGCGACCAGGCCGATGCCGGCCAGCAGCAGCGCCAGCACGGTCAGCGCCAGCATGCGCCGCCGGATCGAGGCGCGGCCGGCCCTGGCGGTCACTCCTTGGATCCGCGCGGCTGCACCCGGTAGCCGGTGCCGCGGAGGGTGACGATGTCGATGTCGGCGCCCTCCAGCTTGCGGCGGACGCGCGAGACCAGCAGCTCCAGCGCGTTGACCGAGACGTCGACCTCGTCGCCGAACAGCTGCATCATCAGCCGGTCCTTCGCCGCGACCTGGCCGGCGCGGGTCAGCAGGATCTCCAGAAGGCGGAACTCGCGCCGGCCGAACTCGACATGCTGGCCGGCGACGGTGACGGCGCGGCCGGCCAGGTCCAGCGTGACGTTGCCATGCGCCACGGTGCTGCTGGTCTGGCCGGCCGGGCGCCGCAGCAGGGCGCGCAGCCGGGCCTCCAGCTCGCGCAGGTCGAACGGCTTGACCAGGTAGTCGTCGGCGCCGAGGTCGAGGATGCCGACCTTGTCGTCGATCTCGGACCGGGCGGTGACCACCAGCACCGGGGCGTCGATGCCGCGCCGGCGCAGGTCGCGCAGCACGGCGAAGCCGTCCTGGCCCGGCAGCATGATGTCCAGCAGTACGGCGTCGAAGGAATCATGGCCGGCGGCCTCGGCGGCGGCCAGCCCGTCGCGCACCCATTCCACCGAATGGCCGGATTTGCGCAGCCGGTTCTCCACCGCCTCCCCGAGATCGGGGTTGTCTTCGACCAGAAGGATCCGCATCCGCTCTTCTTGTCGGAAAGCGCCGGGCGCGGCAAGGCGGTCGCACCGGGATGGCGTCAGACGGCGTTCGGCAAATGAGCCGACGGCCCGTATTGTACCTTCCAATCGGCGATGCAGCCGAGCGTGCCGCATTTTCGGCATCGCAGCCCGACATAGAGCCAGCGGACGTCCCCATTATCGTGCAGCGAGAAGCCGACGCCGATATTGGCCTGATCGGAACGGCATTTGCAGCGCCACGGCTTCAGCTCCGCGTCCGCCAGATATTCCTCGCTGTCGCAAACGAAATGCGCGGTCGAGCATTTTGCGCAACTTCGCCGGACGCACCCTTGGTCGGCATCGGCATCCACCTTGAACTCGGTCGAGGAGCACTGGCATTGCGCCAGGCGGAACGCCGAAATCGCGGCGCCTCCCGCATAGGCCCGCAGATAGGCCTTGAGGTCCAACGGATGCGTTCCGACCCAGTATTTCCCTGTCTTGTCGATGGTCACGATGGTCCCCCGGCCGTATGCCGAGATGATCCTATCGGGGACCCGCGCGGTACAAGCGCCTAGGCAGCCGCCTCCGACAGGAGCCACAGCCGCATCGCCGCGACCTTGCGGGTGTCCCAGAGCTCGGGCGGGGCGACGATGTGGAAGCCGCGGCCGACGCCCCCGGCGTCCGGCAGGCGGTTGCCGAGCGACGGCGCCGCCAGCTGCCCCGCCCGCAGCTCGCGCTCGACCAGCGGGCGGGGCACCAGGGCGATGCCCTGGCCCAGCAGAGCCGCCTCGATCGCATGCAGGGTGTGGCTGAAGCGGACGCCGCGCCGGGCCTCGGCCTCGTCGCGGCCGGCGGCGCGGTACCATTCGGCCCAGAGGAAGTGGGAATCGTGCAGCAGCGGCACCCGGGTGCCGAGATCGGCCGGGTCGAGGCTGCCGTCGGCCCGGCACAGCGCCGGGCTGCACACCGCCACCGGGTCGGCCGGGAACAGCAGCTGTGCCGCCAGCCCGGCAGCGATTCCAGTGCCGTAGCGGATGGCGATGTCGACGCCGTCGCGGCGGAAATCGACCAGGTCGTTGGACGCCGAGAGGCGGACATCGATGCCGGGATGGCGGCGGGTGAAGCCGTCCAGCCGCGGCACCAGCCAGCGCGACACGAAGCTGGGCGTGGCGCTGACCGTCAGCACATCGGCCTGCTGCGCGATCCGGGACGCGGCCTCGGCGATCAGCCGGAAGGCCTGCTCGACCGGCGGCAGCAGCGCCTCGCCGGCCGGGGTCAAGGCCAAGCCGCGGGCATGCCGCTCGAACAGCGGGGCGCCCAGCGCCTGCTCCAGCCCGCGCACCTGCTGAGCCACGGCGCTCTGGGTCACGTTCAGCGCCTCGGCCGCCGCCCGGAAACTGAGGTGTCGGGCCGCGGCGCGGAAAGAACGCAGGCCGTTCAGCGGCGGCAGCCGGTCGGCAAGCATGTAGTTTTCCTGCGCCTGGATGAAGAACTTCCCGTTTGTGTCCTCCGCCCGGCGGGCGCATCTGTCAAGCACCGCCGAAAGGAGATCGAAGCATGAGCACGACCGAACGGGTGGCGATCGTCACCGCCGCCAGCAAGGGGATGGGCGCCGCGATCGCCCGCGAGCTGGCCCGGCGCGACTACCGGCTGGCGCTGTTCGCCACCTCCGACGCGGTGACGGCGCTGGCCGAGGAGCTGGGCGGCATCGCCGTGCGCGGCTCGGTGACCGAGCCGGCGGACCTGCAGCGTGTGGTCGATGCGACGCTGGAGCGCTACGGCCGGATCGACGCGGTGGTCAACAACACCGGCCACCCGCCCAAGGGCGACATTCTCGCCATCCCGGATGCCGACTGGCATCTCGGCCTCGACCTTGTGCTGGTCAATGTCGTGCGGCTGGCCCGGCTGGTGACGCCGGCGATGGAGGCGGCGGGGAAGGGCGCGATCGTCAACATCTCGGCCTTCGGCGCGGTGCAGCCGGGCGCGGCCTATCCGGTGTCGTCGGTGCTGCGGGCCGGGCTGTCGGCCTTCACCAAGCTCTATGCCGACCGCTACGCCGCCGCCGGCATCCGCATGAACAGCGTGCTGCCCGGCTTCATCGACAGCTATCCGGAGACGCCGGAGCTGATCGCCCAGATCCCGACCCGGCGCTTCGGCACGGTCGAGGAGATCGCGGCCACCACGGCGTTCCTGCTGTCCGACGAGGCCGGCTACATCACCGGCCAGAACCTGCTCGTCGATGGCGGGCTGGTGAAGGGGATCTGATCAGCGAGGACGAGTCCTCTAATCTGTCATCCTCGGGGCTTGACCCGAGGATCCAGGGGCTTTCAAGAACGCCTCTTGGTGGCCCCTGGATTGCCGGGTCAAGCCCGGCAATGACAGGAGAAGGGGCTCACGCGATGTCGGCCGAGACGATCTTCTGCACCCCGGCCGCGGTCATCGCGGTCCAGGCCTTGGCCAGCGACCCTTCGGCGTCGATGCCGCGGCAGGCGTCGTCGACGACGAAGGCCTCGAACCCCGCCTTGCGGGCGTCGATGGCGCTGTAGCAGACGCAGAAATCGGTGGCGACGCCGACGGCGAAGACCCGGCGGATGCCGCGCTCCTTCAGGTATCCGGCCAGACCGGTGGCCGTGCCGTCGGCCTCGTTGAAGGCGGAGTAGCTGTCGACCGTCGGGTCGTAGCCCTTGCGGATCACCAGCTGCGCCGTCGGCAGCGTCAGGCCGGCCGACAGGTCGGCGCCCGCCGTGCCCTGAACGCAGTGGTCGGGCCACAGCACCTGGTCGCCATAGGCCAGCTTGGTGGTCGAGAACGGCTCGGCGCCGGGATGCGCCGAGGCGAAGGAGACATGGCCCGGCGTGTGCCAGTCCTGGGTCACGACGATGTTGGGAAAGCGCGTCGCCAGGGCGTTGATCACCGGCACGATCTTGTCGCCGTCGGTGACCGCCAGGCTGCCGCCCGGCAGGAAGCAGTTCTGGACGTCGATGACCAACAGCACGTCGGCGTCGCCCGGCGTGATCGTGGCGGCGGCGGCGATGCCGGACCGCAGCCAAGCGGCGCCCGCGGCGGCGGCGCTGGCCGCGGCCAGAAATGTGCGGCGGTTGAGCTGGGCCATAATTTCCCCTCTTTCATCATGCAATGCCGGTAGGCTTGCATGGCGGTTGAGGGGTTACAAGTCCTAACGATGGGGCGTCAGGCGGCCTTCGCCGCCTGGCCGCGCGCCGGCTTCTCGTTCTTGTTGTTGTGAGCCTCGCGCGCCTCCGCATCCGTCAGCGGTCGGGCGGCGAGGCGGCCGGCGATGACGCTGACTGCCATCAGCTGGAAGAAGTGGAACAGCATGAGCGGCGCCAGCACCAGGCCGAGCTGCGGCGAGGTGCCGAACATCAGCCGGGCCAGCGGCACGCCGGTGGCCAGCGACTTCTTCGAGCCGCAGAAGGTGGCGGCGATGGTGTCCGGCAGGTCGAAGCCAGCCAGGCGGCAGACGCCCCACATCACGGCGAAGGCGACGCCGAACAGCAGCATCACGCCGGCGACGATCTCGACCAGCACGATCGGGTCCTGCTGCGACCAGATGCCGGACGCCATGGAATCGGCGAAGGAGCCGTAGACGATCGCCAGGATGATGACCCGGTCGGCCATCTTGATCCGGCCGTAGTGGCGGTTGGCCCAGGCGCTGAGCAGCGGCCGCACCAGCTGGCCGAGCACGATCGGCAGCACCACCAGCAGCGCCACCTTCAGCAGCACCGGGCCGAGCGGCATCGCGGCGCCCTGGCTGTGGGTGTACCAGGCCATCAGCAGCGGCGTGGCGACGACGCCGATCAGGCTCGACAGCGTGGCGTTGAAGATTGAGGCGGGCAGGTTGCCGCGCGCCAGGGAGGTCATCGCCACCGAGGAGGAGATGGTCGAGGGCAGCACGGCGAGGAAGAAGAAGCCCAGCAGCAGCTCCGGCTGGATCCAGCCCTTGCCGAGCGCGCCGGCGCCCAGCACCAGCGCCGGGAACAGGATGAAGGTGCCGGCGGTGGCCAGCAGGTGCAGCCGCCAATGCGACGCGCCGGCCCGCATCTTCTCCGGTGCCAGGGTCAGGCCGTAGAGGAAGAAGACGACCGAGACGCCGTAGGTCGAGATCCAGTCCCAGTGCAGGGGGCCGCCCGTGACGCCCGGTGTGGGCCAGAGACACGCCGCGAGGGCGACGAGGGGAAGGGCGATCATGAACCAGTCGGGCTTAGCCCGGCGTGTCTTGCTCATCACTCTCTCGCAACTTGCCCGGGTGACCCGTGCATTCCGTATACAAGATAGGATGCAGCCGGCCCGGACCACCCCCGATCCGGCATGGGTGTGTTGCAGTGCGGAAATGGATGCTGCGAGTGCGAAGGGCGGACGCACCATCCGCCCCGGAGAAATGCGCGTGTCCGCTGCCGTCGTCGCGAGCCCCGAAGGGTTGGCCCGGACGGTCCCTAACCCGGCTGGACTCTCTTTTCCTCGCTGTTCAGGAGGTCCGCAGTGGCTTTGCCCCGGTCCAGGGACCCGGGGCGCAGCACGTCGACCAGGGCCTGACGCAGGACCTGGTCGCCGCCACTCTCGTCGAGCCGGGAGAAGACCACGGCGGGGTCGATCTCGTGCTCCTTCATGAAGTCCCAGGCACCGTCGCTGCCCTTCTGCCCGGCGACGGCGGCGAGGATGCCGACCATGTCCCTCGCCTCGCCGTGCTCCAGGGCGATGTATTCCTTCGGCTCGGGGCCGCCCGGGAAATAGATCGTCATCTCCTTGGTGTATTTCTCCGAGGCTTCCTTCGCGAGCTGATCGAGGGGCTTGTCGCGGCGGCTTTCGATTTCCTGCGGCGCCTGACCCTGGAAGCCGGTCTGCCGCAGGAAGGTCTGGCGCGCGCCCGGGTCCTTCACGTCCTCCGACAGGAAGCGGACGAATTCGACGGTCGGGTCGTCGGTGTAGACGACGCGGTCCAGCCCGAGATCCCGGGTGCCGAGATCCTTTTTGTCCATGCCGGGACCGGAATTGGTGTTGCCGAAGATCGGGAACTCGGTGTCCGCGATGCCGTCGATGACCCGCCGGAACATGTCGGACCGCCGATCCTCCGACTTGACCGCCGAGATCAGGGCGACGCTCTCATACGGCGAGTGGTCGGCCGATGCCGTCATGGCCGTGAGGTCGAGGAAGGCATCCTGCTCCTTGTCGCTCAGCGTCGCGAAGGCTTCGGGCGAGGTCACATCCTGGAATTTTCGCGCCATGGCGGACTTGTCGCCGAGCCCATGCTTCTTGAGAACGTCCTCCGCCCCGCGGGACAGTTTCAGCAGGTCGCCGTTGTTGTCCCGGTACTCGAGATTCTTTTGCAGGAAGCGGTCGTCGATCGCGCCGGAGGTACGGTCGGCGAAGGAGGCCCAGAGCCTCTTGCCGTCCTCGCCGCGGCCGAGCGACTGGCCGAGGGCGACGATCTGGTCGTCGGTGAACTGCACCGACAGCGTGCCGCGCTGCTCTCCCTTCTTGTCCAGCGCGGCCTGCCACAACGGCTGGTAGACCGACAGGTTGTCCAGTCCCTGCAGCACGGGGATCGGCAGGTAGCGGCTGATATGCCCCTCGTTGTAGGCGGCCATGCCGGTGCTGGAGAGCTGGTAGACGTCGTTGCTCGCTCCGGTCCGCTGCGCATGCTGGTTCTCGTAGTCCCAGCCGATCAAGGGCTTGCGGCTCAGCTCATAGGTGTGGACCGTGTTCTTCTCGGTCCTGGTCTCGCCGCGCGTGATCGTCTTGCTCTCCAGCGGGACGAGGAAGGAGGGGCGGCTGCCCTTGGTGTCGCGCTTGGTCACGGATTCGATTTTCATCCCCGGCATGATCTCGTCGCCGGGGTTGAGGTGGCTGCGCAGGAAATCGTTCAGGTCGCTGCGCGCGTCGGCATAGGCGCCCTCGGCCTGCGCGACCGCGTTCTGCCGCTCCTGCTCGTCCTCCGGGTCCGTCGAGACGGGCTTCGTCTTGGCATCCGCCAGGGTGCGCTCGGCGGTGCTGAAGGCGTCGCGCACGGTCTTGTAGTTCGCGCCCGTGTCGCCGTTGAACCGCCCGTCCATCTCGGTCGCGCCGGGGATCAGCCCTTCGGTCAGGTAGCGGTCCAGCGCGGCCCGGGTCCTGGGGGCCAGCGCCGGCTTGCCGTCGGTGCCGGCCGGCGCCGTGATGGCCAGGGATTCGCCGCGCAGGTTCGAATTCCAGTAATGGCCGCCGGGGCCGATGCCGAAGACGCCCGCGTTCCAGGACCAGTCGCTCTTCGGCTCGTCAGTGCGCGCCACGGTCCAGCTGCCGTCGCCGGTGCGGCTGATGTCGGTGGTGACGTTCATGCCGCCGCCGCGGCTGGCGCCGAGATTGACATAGGCGAAGAAGCCCATGGCGCGCAGCGAGGACGAATCCTGCGCGGTCGAGGCGACGCGCACGCCCTGCGGCAGGTCGAGCGCCGTGATCTCGCCGGCGGCGAGCCTGCGGTGATAGTCCTTCGCCTTCCGCTCCGCCGCCTCGACATCGCCGTCGGCCACGTCAACCGAGACCTTCACATCGCTCGATTTGCCGGCGCTGATGCCGAGGCCCAGGGCCTTGCCGCTCTTGCCGTACATGCCGCCCAGATCGAAGGCGAAGACGGAGGGGTCGGAATAGCTCACGCTCGGCATCCGGCCGTCGGCGCCGCCGCCCAGCAGGTTCAGCCGGGTGGTCGGCCGGCTCGGGTCGTAATGCAGCCCGGCCTGCCCCAGCGTCCAGCCGGTGCCGCCCCAGACGCTGCCGCCGGTCAACCCGCCGCCATCCGGATCCCAGGTCGCCATCGGCCAGAACTGGTAGCGGTTGGTGCCCCATTCGGTCAGCGAGCCGATGCCGCTCGGGACCCACTCGCCCGACTCGGTCTTGCCCATCTGGAACTGCAGCCCGTAGGAGTGATAGGGCTGGGAGCTGAGCGGCATCTTCGGCCCCAGTCCACCCAGCGGGCCGCCGAGCGCCCCGCCGAAGCGTTCGATGGTGCCGTCGGGCGCGTTGGCCCAGTTCATGCCGAGCACCGTCGGCCGGCGCCCGCGGCTGCCGCCCGCCTCGTCGGTCCTGCCGAGGAAGAGATTGACGCCGCCGCCGAGCGGGCTCCAATTCCCCCAGAGCTTGCCGAAGCGCGAATTCGGGTCCTGGTCCTCTCCCTTCAGCGCCCGCGGCTGCCGCTGCACCTTGGTCAGGAAGTAGGTCTCGCCCGTGTCGGGGAGGACCTGGAAGAAGCCGTGCGCCTGGTACCGGATCGGCCGCTCGGTCTCGCCCTGCTGCGGCAGCCGGCCGGCGGTCTTGTCCGCCGCGCCCTGGCCCGGCAGCTTATGCTTGTCGAGCCAGTTGCCGAACGCCGTCAGCCGGCCGCTGGTGCCGTCGATCACGTTTTGCGGATAGCCCTTCACCAGCCCGAACAGCCCGACGCCGCCCAGCGGGTCCGTCATGCCCCTGGTCATGACGTTGCCGCCCATCATCACCAGCGAGTTCTGCAGGGCGGGGCTCTGCGCGTATTGGATCGGGTTGATGTATTTGATCTGCTTCTCGCTGCTCGGCGTGGTGAAGCCGAGGGCGATGGTCTCCGCGTCCTCGGCGGACACCACCGACTTCATGCCCGGCAGCACGTCGACCCCGAGGATGTCCTGCGCCGACTTCAGCTGCTCGGCGCCGTAGATCTCGGCGGACCGGTCGCCCCAAGGCACTTTCGCGGCCTGGCCGGTGGCCGGGTCCTTGCCGCCGGCCAGATCGGCAAGGACGACGGCGGCGGCCGGGGTGTCGGCGAACAGCTCCTGCAGCTGATCCACCGAGCCGAGGCGCCAGCGCTCCCAGACCGGCTTCAGCTTCGCCTGGCTGATCGGGTCGTAGCCGCCGTGGAAATGCGCGCTCCAGGTCGCCTGGATCGACAGCGCCGTCCGCGGGTCGACGCCCAGGTTCAGCATGTGGCCGAGCGGGCCGTCGATCTTCTGCAGCTTCGCGTAGTCGGCGGCGGAGATGTCGCGGCCCAGCTGGTGCGAGGCGACCTGCCACGGACGCTCGACCAGGGTCTGCCGCAGCGCCTCGCGGGACAGCCCCATCTCCTCCCAGAGCGGCTTGCGCGATGTGCCGGTCAGCGGATCCTTGCCGCCATACATGCTGACGAAGGCGGCTTGGTCGAGCGGATTGCCGTCGGCCATGGTCTCGGCCAGCCTGTCGATCGCAACCCCATAGGCCGTCTCGGGCGTCGGCCGCTCCTTGCCGTTCGCCGTCCCGCCCAGATAGCGCGCCAGGAGATCCGCCCGCAGGGCCAGCTCCGGCTGTGTCTTCGGGTCGTAGCTCGGCGCGTAGGGCGGCGGCTCCGTCTTCTCGACGGCGATCGTCTCGACGAAGATAGGATCGCCCACGCGCAGTCGTTCCGGGACGACCTGCGGGTTGTGCTCGCCGGCCTTGTCCAGATCGCCGTCAAACAGCTCCCACAGCGTGTCGCCCTGGTGGATCGGGCGGGCCTCCTCGTCCGGGCGCAGCTCCGGCTTCTTCCCGTCGATCTCGGCGCGCTGTTGCAAGGCCTGGCGCACCGCCTTCTGCCAATCGGTGTCCGGCCGGTCGTTCCTCCGGTTGGCGTCAGAAGCGCGGCGGATCCCATCGAGCGAACGGATGCTCATCTTGCTCTATCTCCTGCAGACCGCTGCCGATGACCGCCCAGAGCCCGGACGAAAGATGGGATAGAATACCTTCCGGCGGTTCTTGATCCCGCATGGGTGTGTTGCAGCGCCGATCTGCGGCCGCGATTGCAAGGATCGACCGAAGCGGTCTTAGCCGACTCGCCAGATGAAATATGGCCACTCCGGCGTGTTGAAGGGCAGGGCGGTCCAGCGCCGCGCCTGTAGCGGGCGGTCGCTGACCACCAAGCCGCCGGGCGCCATCAGCCGGTCGATCAGCCCGGCCAGCCAGCCGGCTTGGGCGGCGTCGCGGGCCTTGTCTTCGCTGCCGAAATCGGCATGGGCCAGCGCCGCGGGGATCCACGGGGTCCGGCCGGGCAGGGCGGACAGCGTGTCGCGGAAATCGCCCAGCATCAGGTCGTCGCCCGCCGGCGCCGCATCCGCCGGGGCGTGCAGGTCGCGGTCGAAGGCGATGATCCGGCGCTCCGGGAACAGCTTGCGCAGATGGCTGTAGGTGCGGCCCTTGCCCAGGCCGATCTCCAGCACCGGGCCGGGCACGATCTCCGCCGCCGCCTGCTCCAGCGCCCGGCGCTGGGTGGTGAGGCGGGCGATCATGCGGTCGAGGCGGCTGTCCATGGGGGCGGCTCCGGGCAGGCTCGGGGGTGTCGAGGGCCGCCACTGTAGGTTTGGCCGGGGATGCCGTCGATCCCGCGAATGCACATCGAGATCTGTCAGGTCGTCCGGACAAATTCGCCGCTCTGTCACAACCGGGGTATAGGGTCGCCGCATTCCGCCGACACCGAGGACAGGCCATGACCGCCCCTTCCTACGCCACCTGGCACACCGATCCGCAGAAAGAGGCCGCGATGGGCCCCTCGCATGCCCCGCTGTGGCGCCACTTCATCGAGACGCTGCCGGACCGCGACCTGGCGACCCGGACGGTCCTGGATTTCGGCTGCAACCGCGGCGGCTTCCTGCGCCTGCTGCACGCGCTGCGGCCGTTCCGCCGCGCCGTCGGCATCGACATCGCCTCGGAGTCGATCGCGGCAGCGACCGCAGCGAAGGGCGACCTGCCGCTCCAGTTCGAGGTGGCAGCGGATCTGGCGCCATGGGCGGACAGCTTCGACATCGCCTTCAGCTACGAGGTGATCTATCTGCTGCCGGACTTGGCCGGCCATGCCAGGGGTATGTTCGATGCGCTGCGCGACGGCGGTGTCTATTACGCGGTCACGGGCTGCCACACCGAAAACCCGCTCTGGCCGCGGTGGCGCGAGATGATCGGCGCCGCCAGCAACGCCCCGGTGCAGGACCACGCGCCTCAGGATTTCATCGACGCCTTCGCCGCGGCCGGCTTCGCCGTCTCGTTGAAGCGCTTCGGCTATGACGGCTTCATCCCGGCGACCAAGGACCGGTCCTACTATCCCAGCATCATCGATGCGATCACCTATGCCGCCGACCACAAGCTGCTGTTCCGGCTCGAGAAGCGCGCCTGAGGCGCGGTCGTGAGCGGATGTCGACCTCGATCCAGGCACAGATGCCGACGCCGGAGGAGGCCCGTCTCCTTCGGTAGCCGAAATCCCTCCCTGGCATGGTCATGGACAAGGTCGATGCCGATCTCGACGGGGTGCCGCTCTGCTTCTCCCGCAGAGGGGGCCTTTGACCAAGCCGGGCTTGGCTTACCGCCGTCCGGCTTGGTAAGGAAGGCGGCGCCCCGCAGCCCGGAGGCCGCAGCGAAAGGACCGACATGCTCGACCGCCGTACCCTGCTCAAGCTGGCCGCTGCCACCCAGATGTTCGGGATGTTCGGCGGCGCCTCCGCCCTGGCCGCGCCGCCGGCCGGGCTGCGCTACGGCGAGGCCGGGCCGTTCTCCTATGACGGGCTGAAGAGCCGCGCCCGCGCGCTGGCCGCCGCGCCCTACGCCTCGCCGCCGCGGCCGGATCCGGCGACCGTGGAGTCGATCGACTACGACGCCCATGGCAAGCTGAAGTACAAGCCGGAATACGCGCTCTACGGCGACGGCCAGCCGGGAGCCTATCCGGTCACCTTCCAGCATGTCGGCCGGTTCTTCCCGAAGACCGTGAAGATGCATGCGGTCGACCCCGCCGCCGGCACGGCGCGCGAGATCACCTACGACCCGCAATACTTCACCGTCAGCCCGGACAGCCCGGCCGCCAAGCTGGCGCCGGAGCCCTCGGCCTTCGCCGGCTTCTGGATCCAGGAGGCCAAGGACAAGGGCGACTGGAAGACCGAGGAGCCCTGGGTAGCCTTCCTCGGCGCCTCCTATTTCCGCGCCAAGGGCGAGCTCGGTCAGGTCGGCCTGTCGGCCCGCGGCATCACCATCACCCCGGGCTCGGGCGGGCCGGAGGAGTTCCCGGACTTCATCGGCTACTGGTTCGAGCCGGCGAATTCCGACGCCGACGCGGTGACGGTCTACGCCCTGCTCGACGGTCCCAGCCTGACCGGCGCCTACCGCTTCCTGATGCGGCGCACCGCCGGCGTGGTGATGGATGTCGACACCACGCTGTTCCTGCGCCAGCCGGTCGAGCGCCTGGGCGTGGCGCCGCTGACCTCGATGTTCTGGTACTCCGAGACGGTGAAGAAGACCGCGATCGACTGGCGGCCCGAGGTGCATGACAGCGACGGGCTGGCGATGTGGACCGGCGGCGGCGAGCACATCTGGCGGCCGCTGAACAACCCGGCGCGGATCGTCATCTCCAGCTTCTCCGACCAGTCGCCGCGCGGCTTCGGCCTGCTGCAGCGCGACCGCAACTTCGACCATTATGAGGACGGCGTGCGCTACCACCTGCGCCCCTCGGCCTGGATCGAGCCGCTGGGCGACTGGGGCCGCGGCCAGGTGCAGCTGGTCGAGCTGCCGACCGACGACGAGATCCACGACAACATCGTCGCCTATTGGCACCCCGAGGCGCCGACCAAGGCCGGCGACGAGCTGCCCTTCGCCTACCGTATCCACTGGCTGGCGGACGAGCCTTATCCGACGGATCTGGCGCGGGTGGTGGCGACGCGCCTCGGCCGCGGCGGCCAGCCCGGCCAGCCGCGCCCGGAAGGCGTGCGCAAGTTCATGGTCGAGTTCCTCGGCGGCCCGCTGAAGGACCTGCCCTTCGGGGTGAAGCCGGAGCCGGTGTTCTGGGCCTCGCGCGGCACCTTCTCCTCCTACACGCTGATGGAGGCGGTGCCCGACGACGTGCCGGGCCATTGGCGCATCCAGTTCGACCTGGCGGTCGACGGCGACGACCCGGTCGAGATGCGACTGTTCCTCAAGGCCGGCGACAAGGTGGCGTCCGAGACCTGGCTGTTCCAGTACCGCCCCTTCGTGTCGGACGCCCGGCCGGTCGGGAACTGACCGGGAAGCGGCCCGGCTAAAGCGCCTGGCCGCTGTCCTTGCCGTCGGGCCACCAGATGCGCCAGTCGCGCTGGCCGACGCGGCAGGCGATGCCGCCGCCGCTGCGCGGGCCGTCCGGCCCCTCGACCGCCTCGACGAATTCGCGGCAGAAGCGGCCGGAGGCGTCGATGAAGGTCGAGACCGGGCGGACCCGGCCAGTCGACGGGCCGTCGCGCCACGGCGTCTCGACGCCGTTCGGCGCCTGCTCCAGCACCTCGGCGCGCCGGGCCTCGATCGCCGTCTGCGCCGCCAACCGGATCTGCTCCGCCGTCTCGATCCGGGCGACCCGGTTCTCAAGTCGGTCGATCACGCGCAGCGCGGTCCAGCCGCCGCCGATGACCGCGAGCAGCCCCGCGGCGGCGGCGATCGCCCCGAGCCAGCGGACGGCCGGGCGGCGTCGCGGCATCTGAGGGATGGCAGCCGGTCGCGGCGCCAGCAGCCCGGCCAGGGCCGGCGGCAGCGGCTCCTCCACGGCCGGGAAGGCGGAGGTCAGCAGCGCCGTCATCTCGCGTTCGTGCCGCAGCGTCACGGCCAGGGTCGGATCCTGGGCCAGTGCCGCCTCGACCAGCCGGCGGCGCTCCGGGTCCAGCGTGCCGTCCGCATATCCGGCGATCCAGTCGGTGTCGATCGTCATGGTCGCCTCCTTCACCGTCGCACCGCCATGGCCATGGCGGAGACCGGGCGCCGCGACAGCAGGTGCTGCAGCGCCTGGCGGCCGCGATGCAGCCGGCTCATCACCGTGCCCACCGGCACGTCCAGGGCGTCCGCCGCGGCGGCGTAGCTGAGGCCGCCGGCCGAGACCAGCAGCAGCACGCTGCGCTGGTCCTCCGGCAGCCGGTCGATCGCCCGCTGCACCGCCGCCAGCATCAGTGTCGCCTCGACCTCGGCCTCGGCGTCGCCGCCCGGCAGCGTGTCGGGATCGACCGGCTCGGCCATGTCGCCGCGGCGGCGCCCGGCCCGCAGCCGGTCGAGATGCAGGTTGTAGGCGATGCGGAAGATCCAGCCCTGCAGGGTGTCGGCCGCGGCGGCCTGATGCGCCCGCTCCAGCGCCCGCTCGCAGGTGGCCTGCAGCAGGTCGTCGCCCTCGGGGGCGGAGCCGGTGAGCCCGCGGGTGAAGGCCCGCAGCCGCGGCAGTGAGGCCAGCAGCGCCCCCTTCACATGCTCTGCCGGATCGGACATTCCTCCATCACCCCACTGTTGCGACTCATCCGTCCGCGCCGGTGTATTAACGTGTGACAAAGCCTGTCGTCCTCGCCCGGATCTGAATATTTTTGCGCGATCCTGCGGAATGATCGCGGCAACCCGGACGTCAGAGTTGTGACACGGGCCGTCGCGGCCCGCTTCGACAGCACTGTTCCGGAGATTCCCATGCGTATCCGTTCTGCAGCGACGCTGCCCATCGTGGCCGCTCTCGGACTGCTCTACGCGACCGCGGCGAGTGCCGCCACCTGGGGGGATCTCAAAGACGTCTCCAAGCCGCAATTCATCACCGTCAAGGACAACGGCGGGGGTAACGGTGGTGGGAACGGTGGGGGTAATGGCGGCGGGAACGGTGGTGGGAACGGAGGCGGGAACGGCGGGGGTAATGGCGGCGCGAATGGTGGTGGCGACGGTGGCGGGAATGGTGGCGGTAACGGCAACGGAAACGGGGGCGATAAAGGCGGAAACAGTGGCAACGGAGGCGGCAACGCCGGCGGAAAGGCCAGCAGCAGCGGAAGCGGCTCCGGCAGCGTCGGCAGCACCGGTAGCAGCGTCGGCAGCACCGGTAGCGGCGTCGGCAACTCCGGGGACGACGACGACAGCCCCGGCAACAGCGGCAAGATCAGGGGCAACCGCCACGGAACCGGGGCCGCCAGTTTGACGGATGACTCCGACGGTCCGGGCAACAGCGGCAAGGTCCGGGGCAACCGCCACGGAACCGGCTTCGCCAGCTCGACGGATGACTCCGACGGTCCCGGCAACAGCGGCAAGGCCCGGGGCAAGCGGCCCGACAAGGTCGACACCATCTCGCTCGACGACGACACCACCGCTGCGCTGATCGGCTCCGGCTGGTCGCCGACGGTCGGCAACGGGCCGTTCCGCAATCACGGCCAGCGCGTCTCCACCCTGGTCGGCCTGGCCAAGGAGCTCGGCTACGGCGCCGATGTCGGCGCCATGCAGGCCAATTTCGGCACGCCGCAGGAGAACGGCATTCGCGCCCTGCAGGAGCGGATCGCCGAGCTCAAGGCCGATCCGTTCGCGGACCCGGACAAGATCGACGCGCTCGAGGCCGAGCTCGCCGACCGGATCGTGGAGGTCAAGCCCGGCACCGGCCCGACCGGCGATTGGGAGACCACCAATCTGGATGTCGACGGCAACGGCGTGGTCGACGACCACGACCTGGCGCTCGCCCGCGAAGGCTTCCGCCCGTTCGACTGACGATCCGAGTTTCGGTCGGAAATGCCGCTGGCAGGGCCTCGCCCTGCCGGCGGATCTGTTTGGTCTGTGGCTCACTCAGTCGAACCGCAGCGGGATGTTGATGGTGACGCCCGGGGGCGGGGCATAGTAGTAGGGCGGCGGCTCGACATAGACCGGCGCCGGCCGGCGATAGTAATAGGGCCGTTCATAGTAGCCGTAGTACGGCCGCTCGTAGACGACGACCGGCGGCCGCGGCCGCGCATAGTAATAGCCATAGCCGTGATGAGGCCGGGCCCAGGGCGGTCCGCCGCCATGCCATGGCTTGTGATGGGCCAGGGCCGGCCCGGCGGTGGCCAGCACCGCCAGGGCGGTCAGCGCGGGCACGAGGACGCGTCGTCCGATGCTCATCTCGATCAATCCCCTTCTGCGGGCGTCCGTCAGACGGACGCCCCTCAGACCAGGGACGAGCAAGCCCGGCGCTTTATTCCATCGATCAGGCCGCGAAACCCGGATCCTGGCGCATCAGCACCCGCTTGATGCTTTCGAGATGCAGCCGGGCGCTTTCGGCGTCGCCCTCGCGCATCTGCCGATAGGTCCGCCGGGCGATCTCGGCCGGCACCGGGCGCAGCGTCCGGCCGGTGCTCAGCGCCTTGACCTGCACCTCGGCCGCGCGTTCGAGATAGTACAGGTCGTCCCAGGCCTCGGCGATGGTCGGGCCGCACACCATCACGCCGTGATTGCGCAGGAAGACGATGTCGGCGTCGCCCAGTGTCGCGGCGATGCGGTCGCCCTCGGCCTCGTCCAGCGCCAGGCCGTTATAGGCGTCGTCGACCGCGGTCCGGCCGTAGAATTTCAGCGCCGACTGCCCGGCCCAGACCAACGGCTCGCCCTCGACCATGCTCAGCGCCGTGGCGTTCGGCATATGGGTGTGGAAGGCGGCCCGCACCCGCGGCACCTGCCTGTGCAGCCGGGCATGGATGTAGAAGGCGGTCGCCTCCGGCTTTCCGTCGCCGCCGATGACGTTGCCGTGGAAGTCGCAGACCAGGAGGCTCGAGGCCGTGACCTCGGCGAAGGCCAGGCCGTAGGGGTTGACCAGGAACAGGTCGTCGCGGCCGGGCACCATCGCCGAGAAATGGTTGCAGATGCCTTCCTCCAGCCCCAGCCGCGCGGCCATGCGGAAGCAGGCGGCCAGGTCGATCCGGGCCTGGCGCAGCGCCGCCCAGTCGATCTCGCCGATATTCGAGAGGCGGGACGGGTCGGCGGCTTGCAACTCATGGGCCATGGCGGGGCCTCCTGTCGGGCGGGGGATCAGAACCAGCCGGCATCCTTGAACAGTGCAGGCAGTCCGTCCAGGGCGGGAAGCACCGCGTCGGGCGCATGGCCGTCGGCCGGGCGGCAGTCAGTGCCGCGGCGGTGATGGCTGACAGGGCCTCGCCGATCCTGACGGGAGCTCCAATCGACCGGGTCGCTTCTGCAGCGTTTCAGATGAGGTGCCCCTTCGACCAATCCAGGTCATCCGTCCAGACGAATTGACACCCAAATTGATAGGGGTAGGCAAAGTGCGCAGTGGTTGCGTGATCGTCGAGGATGCCTAGTCTAAACGTATTCGCAAGGACCCGGTGAAAATCCGGGTGGCTCTTCCGGCCGCCGATCCGCCGGATAACGCTAGCGATATCGATACAGTGGCGACGGTCAATTCGATGACTCTTGATAAAGAGCGTATCGAAGCGAGGCCTATTCGCATGGGCTTTTGTCCTGCCCTCTATCGGCCTCTTCGTTGACCTGAAGGCATCGCCGCTGTTCTCGATGGAATCGTGAGGACGGCGAATGTACCAGAAACCGTGATCCCAGAGCGCAATATCCATTCCCGGATATTGTGCCGCTATGCAGTCAACCATTCCATCTCTCGCCGCGCTGGCTATTCGTGGTCCGCCGGGCTGCCTGGCTACCGGCGAGGACCTCCCGACCTTGTCATCGGAGGAAAGATGCCGTGCGTCATATGCGGATCTTCGGATCTGGCCTTCCTGGTCGAGCTTGCCAGCGTCCCGGTCGTCTGTAACCAGCTTCATCGAAATCGCGAGGCAGCGCGGCGGGTTGCCCGCGGCGATATCTGGCTCGTCGGCTGCCGCTGCTGCGGGCATGTGTTCAATGCTGCTTTCGACGCCACCCGCGTCGTCTACGATGAGCGGTATGAAAACTCGCTGATGGGCTCGCAGCATTACCGCCGGTACTCGGAGGACATAATCAGCCGCCTTCTGTCGACCTACGGGTTGGCCGGCGGTGCCGCCGTCGAGATCGGATGCGGACGGGGTGAGTTCCTGCGGATGTTGTGCAAGCGGGGGCTGCGCAAGGGAATCGGGTTCGATCCCGGTCGCCCGACCGGTGAGGACACCGTCGATGATCCGGCGGTCACCATCATCGGCGACGTGTTCACTCCATCCCGTGCGCCAGATGCCGACATCGTCTGCTCACGCTACGTGCTGGAGCATCTGCCGCGCCCGGTGGATCTGCTTCGGTCGATCCGCGAAGCCTATGCCTCACATCCCGCCCGGGTGGTGTATACCGAGGTGCCGAACGGCACTTACATGCTCGACAGGCTCGGGATCTGGGATCCCCTCTACGAGCATCTGTCCTATTTCACGTCCTCCTCCCTGGCGCATGCGGTGCGGTTGGCAGGACTTGCTCCCGGCCCGATCAATATCGGGTTCGGTCACCAGTTCCTTGCGGTGGAGGCGACATTTGCGGAGCCTGAGGCTTATGAGCGGGCCACGGCTCCACCCGATACACAGTGCTTCGACGGTTTCGCCGATCGGTTCAGGAAGGCGCTTTCGGTCTGGCAGGACTGGCTGAACCAAGCCCGCTGGGAAGGCCGGCGTCTGGTGCTCTGGGGGGCGGGCGCCAAGGGCGTCACCTTCCTGAATATCCTGGACCGGTCCGGGAGAGCCGTCGAGCAGGTGGTCGACATCAATCCTCTCAAGGCAGGAGCTTTCACCGCCGGCACGGGACATCTGATCGTGCCGCCTGCGGCGCTGAAAGAGCGGCCGCCCGATCAGATCCTGGTGATGAACCCCGAATACGAGGCGGAGATTCGGCAGACGCTCGCTGGACTCGGGCTGGACGTCGAGCTGGTCGTGGTCTCAGGCAGGCTGCCTCCCCTGGCGACCTATGAGCGGCGATCGATCTCTTGCGTCTCCTCTTGATGAGATGAGAGGACGAAGGCGATCCGCATGTCGGGTACCATCGGCTTCGAAACCGGCGCCGCTGGCGAAACCCGGCATCGGACCGCCGCCCCGTTTGGGCCATTGTCTGGTTGGGTGCCCTCGGGGGAGGGACTGACCGGCCGCCGGCGCAATCGCGATCAAACGGGCTGCGTCCGCCGTCGGCACAGTGCCGGCGAACGCAGCGGGAGAGGGGCATGGCGGCGGTCGAACGGGCGGTCTGGTTCATCGAGCACCGGTTCTCGGCGGAGCTCACGCTCGACGCGATCGCCGAGGCCGCCGGCGTGTCCCGGTTCCATCTGTGCCGGCTGTTCGGTGTGGCCACCGGCCGGTCGGTGATGCGCTATGTCCGCGGCCGCCGCCTGACCGAGGCGGCGCGGACCCTGGCGGCCGGCGCCTCCGACATCCTGGCGGTGGCGCTCGACGCCGGCTACGGCTCCCACGAGGCGTTCACCCGGGCCTTCCGCGACCAGTTCGGCCTGACGCCTGAGCTGGTGCGCGGTCAGGGCCATGTCGACAACCTCGCGCTGGTGGAGCCGATCCGGATGGACGAATCGCTGATCATCGACCTCGAAGCCCCGCGCTTCGAGACCGGCGAGACCCTGCTCGTCGCCGGGCTGGGGGGCCGCTACACCTTCGAGACCAATGAGGGCATCCCGGCGCTGTGGCAGCGCTTCGGGCCGCAGATCGGCCATGTGCCGAACGAGATCGACGGCGCGGCTTACGGCGTCTGCTGCAACACCGACGATTCCGGGAATTTCGACTACATCGCCGGGGTCGAAGTCGCGAGCTTCGACGAGCTGCCGGCGGAGTTCGCCCGGGTGCGCATCCCGGCGCAGCGCTACGCGGTGTTCAGCCACCGCGGCCACATCTCCCGGATCCGGGCGACGCATTACACGATCTGGACCCGGTGGCTGCCGGAGTCCGGCCACGCCTTTGCTGATGCGCCGAGCTTCGAGCGCTACAGCGCCGATTTCGATCCCTGGTCCGGCACCGGCCTGGTCGAGATCTGGATGCCGCTCAGAACCTGACCCGGGCGGCCCGGGCCGGGGCCGCCGGCGCCAGCCGGTCGCATTGCATCAGCAGCCGCACCAGCTCGGCCTGGCGGCGGGTGCCGGTCTTCTCGAAGATCCGGGTCAGATGGGTCCGTGCCGTGGTCTGGGCGATCGACAGGCGCTCGGCCACCGCCTGCAGCCCGTCGCCGCGGCTGATCTCCGCGGCGAACACGGCCTCGGCCGCGGTCAGGCCGAACAGCTCCTGCAGCAGGGCCGGCGACGGCGTGCCGGCGATGTCGGGATCCATCACGAACAGGGCCACCAGCGGGCCGCCGCCGACCGGGATCACGGTCACCAAGAGCGGCGGGGCTCCCGACGGGCGCGACAGCCGCAGCCGGGTTCCGCCCTTCACGGCCTTGGCGATCGCCTGCCGCAGCCGGCCGGTCTCCTCCGGGATGGCCGTGGTGATGCCGAACGGCGTGGCGTACAGCCCGTCCTTCCGCGCCGTGATCGTCCCGGCGCGGCGGTTGAGCCGGATCGGCCGGGCCGATGCATCGGCGATGATCACGCCGAGGTCGAGCCAGTCGAGCAGATCCTCGATGCCGCCATCTCCGTCGTGGCTGCGCCGGGGAGCGGCAGCCTCGCTCTCGTCGTCATCGTCGTCCTGGCCCAGAGCCTCCGCGCCGATCACGCGGGTCGAGAGGACGGCCGCCAGGCCGGCATTCATCGTCAGGGAATAGTCGAGATCCGCAGCGCTATCGACGCCCACCATGACCTGTGCCTCTTTGCGCTCGACGCGTTGTCCGCCCTGCGTCGAGATCCGGCATGCTTCGGGGGCGGCGCCGTAAGGACCACGCTAGGCGCCGCATGGCCGCGGCGCTTCGGGGCAGCCGCCCAATTTTCGCGGAGAGGACTACCTAGTTTTCGCCGGCGGAGAGCAGCCAGGGCTCGCTGTGCAGGCGCAGCACGACATCCATCCGGTTGCTGGCGTTGAGCTTGCCCAGCACCGCCGAGACATGGTGCTCCACCGTGCGCGGCGACCGCACCAGCCGGCGGGCGATGTCCTGGTTGCCCATGCCCTGGGCCAGCAGGCGCAGCACCTGCAGCTCGCGCTGGGTCAGGCCGAGCGGATGGCGCCGGGCGGCGGCGTAGGGGCCGCGGCGCGCCCGTGGCAGCTGGTCGGCGACGCCCAGGCGCTGCGCCGCCCGGCGCGCCAGCAGGGCGGCGGGGCGCGCCTCGATCTCCTCCAGCATCGCCACGGCCCGGGCCAGGGCCGGCCCGGCCTCGCCGCCGCGCAGCTGGGTCAGAGCCAGCGCCGCCTCATAGGGCAGGCCGAGCCGGGTCCACTCCGCCGCCGCGGCCGCCGCGTCGCCGGCCAGCTCGGCCGCCCGCGGCGCCGGGGCCCGCGCCGTCGCCGGCGGCAGCGGCGCCGTCATGCCGCAGCGCCGCCACCACACGGCCAGCTCGCCCAGCGCCCAGGGATCGAAGCTGTCGAGGTCCATCGCCGCCAGGGCCGCGAGCTGCTCATGGGCGGCGGCGGGATCGTCCGCCAGCCACGCCGCCTCGGCCAGGGCGAAGCGCACCGGCGCGATCAGGTGCAGGTCTGCGGTCTCCAGCGCATGCCGCAGCGCCTGCTGCAGCAGCGCCGGGGCGTCGGCCTCGCCGAGGCGCATGCGCACCCGGCCCAGCACGATCAGGGCGGGCAGGCGGATGGTCGGCGCCAACAGCTCCAGCCCGACCACTCCGCCGGCGATCGACTCGGCCTCGCGGAACCGGCCCTGCTCGAGGCGCAGCCGTGCCTGCCAGCCGACCTGGTAGTGGGTCCAGGCATCCAGGTCGTGCCGGGTCTCGAAGGCGATGCCCTCGTCCAGCACCCGCTCGGCCAGGACGAAATCCTTGAACACCACCGCATACTCGGCGAGGTTCATATAGGCCCGCGCCGCGTGCTCGTGGAAGCCGTGCTCCAAGGCCAGGGCCAGGCTCTCCTCCATCATCTCCAGCCCGCCCGGGCGGTCGACGAACAAGAGCGCGGTGGCGACGTTGTTCAGCGCGTGCACCCGGGTCTCGATATCGCCCAGCCGGTCGGCCAGGCTCATGGCCCGCCAACCCCATTTGACCGCGTCGTCGACATGGCTCTGCTGCATGTGCAGCTGCGAGCGCACGCTGTAGGCCATCGCCAGCTCCGGCCCCGGCGGCAGGCGCTCCAGCTCGCGCACCGCCTCGTCGACGCAGTCGCCGGCCTGCCGCACCTCGCCGCGCGACCACAGCAGCCGCGCCAGCGCCCGCAGGTTCAGCCCGACCTTGTCCATGCGGCCCAGCTCGCGCCACAGCGCGATGGCGTGCTGCCGCGCCTCGATCACCGTGTCGTCGATGCGCAGCGCCAGTCCGGCCTCCTCGGCCCAGTCCTCGTGCAGCTGCGCCGCCACCGCCTTCGGCGCCTCGTCGACATAGCGCAAGGCTGTCGCCAGATGGGCGGCGGCCTGATGATGCGCGCCCAGGCGCGAGGCCTGCGCCGCGGCCTGCGGCGCCAGGGCCAGGACGCGGGCGCCGTCATCCGCCGCGGCGGCGTGATGCACCTGGCGCGGCAGCAGCGCCACCGCCTGCCGGGCCGGGGCCTCGGCCATGGCGGTCTCGACCCGGGCGTGCAGCGACTGCTGCGCCGCCGCGGACAGCTGGTCGAGCGTGGCCAGCCGCGCCAGCTCGTGGCGGAATCCGACCGCGCCGTGGTCGTCGCGCAGCAGCATGCCGCGGGCGATGCAGCGGTCGACCGCGGCGTCGGCCCGGGCGCCCAGCAGGGCGCGGGCCAGCCATGGCTCGACGCTGCCCGGCACGATGCTGATGGTCTCCAGCGCCTCGCGCTCGTCCGGCGCCAGCCGCGACAGCCGCGACCACACCGCGTCGCGGATCGAGGCCGGGACGCTGCCCAGCATGCCGGCCGGCGCGGCTTGCTGGCTGGCCAGCAGCTCGGTGACGAAGAACGGGTTGCCGGCGGTGATCCGATGCAGCTCGGCGGCGGAGCGGCCGGCAGCCCGGGCCAGCGCGGCGACCGCCTCGGGCGACAGCGGCTGCATGGTGATGCGCACCGCCGTGGCCGGCAGGTCGCCCAGCACCTGCCGCAGCGGATGGTCGGGGCCGACCTCGTCGCTGCGGTAGCTCAGCACCAGCAACGCCCGCAGCACCGGCATGCGGCGGCCGAGATACTTCACCAGGTCGAGCGTCGCGTTGTCGGCCCAATGCACGTCCTCGAACACCAGCACGGTGGTCTCGGGCGCCTCCTGCAGCGTGTTCAGCAGGGCGGGGAACAGCCGCTCCGGCGCCGCCGCCTGGTCGAGCAGCGCCGCCATCCGCGGCCCGAGGGCATGCGCCATATCCTGCAGCGGCCCCAGCGCGCGCGGCGTGAACAGCGCCTCGGACCCGCCCCACAGCACCCGGTGGCCGGGGCCGAGGCGTTGCGTGAACTCCTGCAGCAGCGCGGTCTTGCCGATCCCGGCCTCGCCGCCGAGCACGACCGTGCCGCCATGGCCGGCCGCGGCCTGCCGGGCCATGTCGATCAGTCGGTCAAGCGGCTCTTCGCGCTCGATCAGCATGAAGTCGGCGACTCCCCTGTGCCTGCAGGGATTTCAGGCCAAGGGGGTGTCGAAAACAAGGCTTCATGTCCGATTTTTGCTGCATTGCACCGATTGCCTCAGCCCTGGAGCATCGAGGCGGGCACCCCGACCAGGAGGCCGCCGAATAGCCGGTTGCGCAGCCGGGCACGGTTCTAGGAACTTCTTCCAAGCTGCGTTGTTTCGCGTCGACTGGCCCTGGAGGAAAGAGCATGAGCCTGGCGCCGTTGCGTCGCGGGGAGGGGGAGCAGGCGCCGCAGTTCCGCGGTTCGGATGCGGGCTTCGCCTCGGCGGTCGACCGGGCAAGAAAGCCGGTGCCGGCGGTACGGGCGCGCGAGATCGACGAGTGGGTCCGCGACAGGGTCAAGGACCACACGCTGCGCTTCTGGAAGGACGACGGTGCCGAGACCGCGGCCAAGGCGTTGAAAGGCGACAGCGACCTCGGCGCGCTGACGGCGTCGGAGCAGGCGCGGCTGGTCGACCGGGTGCTGCGCAAATGGCAGGGCGACGGCGCGTCCTCGGCGCAGGACCTGGCCCAGCGGGTGCGCGGCAACCAGGATCTGGCCCGGCTGGTGGCGGACCGGCTGGCGGCGCGCTCGGTCGCGCTGCAGGCCGGGAAGCGCGGCGACGAAAAGCTGGACCCGGAGCTGATGACCGCCCGGAGCTATGCCGAGGCGGCGGTGCTGGCGCTGGGCTACGACCCCGAGCGGCCGGACTTCACGGCGAAGCTGGACGCGGCCGGGCTGCAGGATCTGGTCGGATCGCAGTCGCGCGACCAGGCCTCGGCCTTTGCGGCGATGCTGGCGCATCAGCCGCGGGCGCTGGCCTCGGCGGTCTCTGCCGTGGCCGATGCGCCGGCCAAGGCGTTGGACAACGAGGCGCGGGACGCTTTCACGCTCAGCGCTTTCGCCCTGTCGCGGGAGCAGACCTATTTCGAGGCGCTGGGCCTGCCGCAGGACATGGGCCGGGCGCTGGCCAGGACGCTCGGCCAGCCGGGCGAGGGCGAGCGGCTGGGCGAGATCCTGGCGGCTCCCGAGGGCCGCAAGCTTCTGGTCGAACAGCTGCCGTTCCCTCAGCAGGGCAAGACCACGCCGGAAGCGCGGGGCCGGATGCTGGCCCTGGTGCTGCAGCACCGCGGGATCACGGCGGATGTGCTGCAGCGCTCGCCGGGCGGTGACCCCTGGGCCTCGCCGGCGGTGGCGAAGCCGATGGCGCAGGCGGCCGCCGACCAGGCGCTCGCCGCCGGCAGCAGCCACGGCATCGAGCTGGCCGGGGCGGAGACGCTGGAAAGCCGCGTCGCCCGGGCGCTGGGGCTCAAACACGAGGGGGAGGACGGCAAGACCATCGGCCGGATCGCCGCTTCGATCCGCGGCCAGGGTGGTGCCGACGGCAAGGTCACGGTGCTGCCGATCCAGTTCTCCAGCAGCGGCAGCGGGGCGGTGCAGCTGCCGCTGTTCCGGATCGAGGGCAAGGACGGGGCCGTCCATTTCGTCGACAACCAGGGCGGCGGCTATGCCGACTTCGCCACCTGGAAGCGCGAGAGCCGGCTGCCACCCGGCAACATGACCTATCCGCGCGACGGCGAGCTGCAGGGCAAGGACGGCCGCGCGGTGCTGGACAGCGGCAACACCCCGCGCACGCCGGACAGCTTCGGCGAGCATGTCGAGGAGGCTCTGGACAAGGCGGCTTTGTTCGGCGGCGTGGTGGCGGGCGGGGCGATGGTGCTCGGCTCGGGCGGCACCGTGGCGCCGGCAGTGGCGGCCGGCGCCGGGGCGTGGTTCGCCTGGCGCGGCGCGGAGGAGGCCGGGGCGCTGCAGGAGCGCGGCCTCGACCAGTGGGACAACCCGGAATACCGGATGGCGCTGTTCAACACCGCGGCTGGCGGCGCCAGCATCCTGCCCTTCGGCCGGCTGGTGTATCTGGCGCAGACCGGCAAGGCAGCGGAGGCCGGCCGGGTCTGGTCCGGCATCAACGGCACGGCGATGGCGGCGGACGGCGCCGCCGCGGCCAACACCGGCTACACCCTGGCCGCCGACTGGGACGACCTCTCCCCCGGCCAGCGCCTGGAGATGGGGCTCGGCGTCGCCCTCTGGGGCGGCATGACTCTGGCGGTCGGCCGCTCCGGCCGGGGATCGGCGGCCGATCAGGCGCGGGCGGAGGACGCAGACGGTGCGGATGCGAGCAGCGGTCCGGCCGACCGGCCCCAGGTTCCGCTCAACCCGACATCGCCGCTGCCGCAGCGGCCGACCTGGAAGACGAAGGCGGCCGAGGAGCTGGATGTCGCCCTCTCCGATCTCCACTTCGTCGAGATCCGGCGAACGAACGGGAACGGGGAGGGCGTGCTCGCGGACGGGACGGCCGTGTCGCCGCATGAGGAGGTGATCCGGATGGACAATGACGGCCGTCAGGGCCAGCCGATCGTCCTTCCCATGTCCGACGCCGCGGCCGGGAACCGGCGCTTCGCCCAGAGCCTCGCCGACACCGCCCAGGCGCCGGTCTATCTCCAGCGTGAAGCCGGCGGCTGGACGGCGCTCCGGCCCGGCAAGCCGACGCAGGAGTGGAAGGTCGAAGTGGAGGGGCGGACGCTCTACCAGGTCGACCCGGACGGCACCCGGCACCGGATCGACTCCATCGAGGATCATCTCGGGCCGCGGCTCGGGGCCGGCCTGTCCAAGACGGCCTTCGCCTTCGGCGACAAGGCGGTGGTAATGGTCCGCGACGGCGACCTCCTGCCCGGCTTCAAGGAGGTGGCAATGCTCAACCGGCTGGAGGAGGCGGGGCTTCCGGTCGCCCGGCCGCTGGGGCTGACGCGGGTCGGCGGCCGGCCCGCGCTGCTGGTCGACCGCTATGTCGCCAACAGCAAGGACATGATGAACCGCCCCGGCGGCGACGAGGTCGTCGATACCTCCCGCCTGAACGAGAACAGCCTCTCCAGCCTGAAGCGGATCAGGGCGACGATGCTGGAGCGCAAGATCGACATCAAGGATCTCCAGTTCCTGGTGAAGGAGGACGGCAGCTTCGTCGTCGCCGATCCGCAGGAGATCTATTTCGGCTACCAGCCGTCGCGGAAACGCATCGCCGTCATCGACTGGTTCATCGACGCGACCGAGGCGAAGCTCCGTGGCGGGCACGGCTGACGCAGCGGCGACGGTCCGTCTTGATTTTCTCAATCTGAGAATTAATTTGGAGGCAGCACCTTCAAGCCGGCGCGGACGGCTGCTAGGGTGCCCCGACCGTCACCCGTGGACCCCGTCATGACCGATCGTCTCGTCATCGCCCTCGCCCAGTTGAACCCGACGCTCGGCGACGTGCGCGGCAACATCGACAAGCTGCGCCGCGCCCGCGACGAGGCGCGGCAGGCCGGCGCCGACCTGCTGCTGGCCAGCGAGCTGGCGGTCAGCGGCTACCCGCCCGAGGACCTCGTGCTGAAGCCCTTCTTCCTCGACGCGGTGGAAGAGGGGGTGCGCGAGCTCGCGGCCGAGACCACCGAAGGCCCGGCGCTGCTGATCGGCACGCCCTGGCGCGACAACGGCCGTGTGCACAACGCCGTGCTGCTGCTCGACGGCGGCAAGGTCGCGGCGTCCCGGTTCAAGCACGACCTGCCCAATTACGGCGTGTTCGACGAGAAGCGGGTCTTCGCCGCCGGCCCGATGCCGGGGCCGATCGCGTTCCGCGGCGTCCGCCTCGGCGTGCCGATCTGCGAGGACATCTGGACCCCCGACGTGGTCGAATGCCTGCAGGAGACCGGGGCGGAGCTGCTGCTGGTGCCGAATGGCAGCCCCTACGAGGCCGGCAAGGCCGACCAGCGGCTGCAGATCGTGCTCAACCGGGTGACCGAGAGCGGCCTGGCCATGGCCTATCTCAACCAGGTCGGCGGCCAGGACGAGCTGGTGTTCGACGGCGCCTCCTTCGTCATCGGCCGCAATGGCGCGCTGCGCCGTCAGCTGCCGTCGTTCCGCGAGCATGTCGCCATCACCGAATGGGTCCGCGGCGAGGATGGCTGGGACTGCGTCGAGGCCGAGCGCATCGCCCCGCCCGATGGTGTCGAGGCGATCTACGGCGCCATGGTGCTCGGCCTCAGAGATTACGTGAACAAGAACCGATTTCCCGGTGTTTTGATTGGTCTTTCCGGTGGAATCGACTCCGCGATCTCGGCCGCGGTGGCGGTCGATGCGCTGGGCGCCGACCGGGTCCATTGCGTGATGCTGCCGTCGCCCTACACCAGCCAGGACAGCCTGGACGACGCGGCGGAATGCGCCGCGGCGCTCGGCACCCGGCTCGACAGCATCTCGATCGAGCCGGCGATGCAGGCCTTCGGCAGCATGCTGGCGCCGCTGTTCGAGGGCACCACGGCCGATATCACCGAGGAGAACATCCAGTCGCGCGCCCGCGGCGTCACGTTGATGGCGCTGTCGAACAAGTTCGGCAAGATGGTGCTGACAACCGGCAACAAATCCGAGATGTCAGTGGGTTACGCGACGTTGTACGGCGACATGTGCGGCGGCTATTCGGTGCTGAAGGACGTCTACAAGACCACGGTCTACGAGCTGTCGCGCTGGCGCAACCAGGTCCATCCCGAGGGCGCCATGGGCCCGGCCGGACGGGTAATCCCGGAGCGGATCATCACCAAGGCGCCGACGGCCGAGCTGAAGCCGAACCAGACCGACCAGGACAGCCTGCCGCCCTATGATGCGCTGGACGATATCCTCAACTGCCTGGTGGAGGAGGAGAAGAGCGTCGACGAGATCGTCGCCCGCGGCCACGACCGGGCCACGGTGGCGCGGGTGTGGCGCCTGCTCGACCGCGCGGAGTACAAGCGCCGCCAGGCCCCGCCGGGGGTGAAGCTGACCCGCCGCAACTTCGGCCGCGACCGCCGCTACCCGATCACCAACTCGACGCTGAGCCTGATCTGAGGAGGAGAAACGGTGGAGCATGGGGAGGCCGCTGATTTTCCATCGGAGCAGGCCCATGCGCTGCTCGACCGACCGGAGACCTACCCCGGCCTGGTCGGGCGAAAGGGCGCCCGGCAGGTGCTGCGTCTGTGGCGCTACCCGTCCTTCGAGCCGTACTGCTCCTGGGCGGTGATCGACATCCGGTCGGGGCTGTTTCTCCGCCGCGTGGTCTGGGACCGGCATAACCGCTCCGCGACGCCCCAGCCCGTCACCTACGGCTGCGAAGCACCGCTGCGGCAGGAGTGGCTCGCGCCGGTGCTGGCAGACCTTGCGGCCATCAGTCTCGCGCCGTTTCTGATGGCCGGGAATCTGGGGCTCGACGGCACCAGTTACGGCGTCGAACGGGGCGGCGGCTTCGGATCTGCCAGGCTCGATTGGTGGGATCTCCGTCACCCCGAGGATTGGGCTCCGCTTCACCAATGGCACGAGCGGATGGCTGCCCGGTTCGACGCGCTGCTGCCGACCCGTTCCCCGGCCAGGTGACGTCCGGCTCCTCCAAAAACGCACCACCCGTCACATCCCCGCGCATTGTCTCGTCTTGAGGGCGAGGTGCCGCCCATCCGACCATCCGGGCCGGGTGCCGGCGCTCATCCGAAAGGCACGATCATGAAGCGCTTTCTCGCCGCCCTGGCCGTCGCGACCCTTTGCGCCGGCGCGGCTTCGGCCGACGACACCGCCGCCAAGGTGACCCTGGTCTATGAGCACGCTTTGCCGAACGTTCCCGGCAAGAGCCTCCGGGGCGTGTTGGTGGAATACGCGCCCGGCGGCTCCTCGCCGGCGCACACCCATCCCAGCTCCGCCTTCATCTATGCGACCGTCCTGGAAGGGGCGATCCGCAGCCAGGTCAATGATGGGCCGGTGGTCACCTACAAGGCCGGGGAGAACTTCTCCGAGATGCCGGGCGACCGCCACGCCGTCAGCGCCAATGCCAGCGCGACCGAACCCGCCAAGCTGCTCGCCGTCTTCGTCGTCGACACCGGCGAGACGGTTCTGACCACCCCGATCCACCAGTAGGCCGGGCGCTGCGGGCCGGCGGCGGCTATCCGGCCGCCTCGGCCACGATCAGGGTCTGCGGCGACGGCGCCAGCGGCGCGAAATCCGGTTCGCCGAACCCAGCCTGGGCCAGCATCCGCTTCAGCGCGCTGGGCGGGAAGGACGTCCCGCCGGGCGTCGTCGCCAGCATGACATAGGCGAACATCGCCGGCATCGGCGGCGAGACCCGGTCCTCGTTGGGCACGAATTCGACGATCGCCACGCGCCCGCCCGGCGCCAGGGCTGCGCGCGCCTTGCCGAGCAGGCCGATGCAGGTCGCCTCGTCGAAGTGGTGCAGGAAATTCGGCATCAGGATGATGTCGTAAGGGCCGCCGAGGGCGACCTCGAAGGCGCTGCCCGGCAGGGTCTTGTAGCGGGCGCCCAGCCCGGCGGCCGCGGCGTTCTCCCGGGCCACGCCGAGCACGTTGTCCCAGTCGAGCGCGGTCACCTCGCAGCCCGGGAACTGGCGTGCGAAGGCGATGCCGAACAGCCCGTGGCCGGCGGCGATGTCGAGGACGCGGCCGGGCGCCGGAGTCAGCCCGGCGAAATAAGCGGCAGTCGCCTGGGCGATCGGTCCGAAGAAGGGCGCCATGTAGCGGGCGAAGCCGACCCAGACGGGATCCTCCGGCGCCGTGTTGGCCAGGCCGACGCTGCCGCCGTTGCGGACGAAGGCGGCCGGATCGGACAGCGCCAGCCCGATCATCTCCGGCGCTGCCAGGAACCGGTGGAAATCGCCAAGGAACGCCGGCGAGCGGCGGTCGAGAAACACCGCCGAGCTCGGTGTCAGCCGATAGCGGCCATCGGATTTCTCGAGGAACCCCATGACGGTCAGGTGGTCGGCGAGCGCCTGGATGCCGGCCTCCGCGGCGCCCGTGCGCCGGCCGATCGCCGCGGCATCCCCGGCCCCTTCGGCGATGGCCGTGAACACGTCGAGCTCGATCGCCGCCTTGATCGCCGAGGTGCGGAAATATCCGAGCACCGTGTCCATCAGCAGGCCCGGCGAGACGTCCGCCATGCGTTTGCTCCCTGAGATTTTTGCTGTTGTGCGACACTCATTTTCCGCCCGCATTGCTGCCAGTATAGCGCCGCCGCCGGCCGGCAAGAAGCGCCGGACCGCCATTCGGCGCCGCCTCGTGCGCCCGATCGCTTCCCCCGGCTCGAGGTCGAGGGTCACATGGCGGTGCGGGGGAGCCGCCTCGCCGGGTCCTCACCGTCATCGCGAGCCCGAAACGCCGTGGCGATCCAGCCTGCTGCCACGGGCACCGGAGTGGTTAACGCAATGTTCATTGCGCGCTCGGTTCGATATCGTTCATGATACGTTCTATGAAAATAGACACGGACTTCGATCTCGACATCCACGCTCACTGCCGCAGCCTCGCGCTGCAGCAGATCGGGGT
>Ga0209025_1000740_pt1 | contig 55057 bp, 54 predicted proteins | sample AraplaMF_Col_mLB_FD_184256 | JGI IMG/M metagenome (GOLD analysis project Ga0209025, IMG submission 184256) | Arabidopsis root microbial communities from the University of North Carolina, USA - plate scrape MF_Col_mLB (SPAdes) (version 2) | ecosystem: Host-associated > Plants > Roots > Endosphere... | reverse complement strand
GACGAAACAAAGTATTATTCAACACACTATTGCTTTTAAGTTGTACTAGCTCTTTTTCTGCTTTTGCTATAATGAACGAAATTAAAATATATGGTAAAATCGAAACCGTTTTTATTTGGTTTTTGATTAATTATGTAGTGGTTAACGCCTTCACAGGATTATTATCTATTTATTTAATAGAGGGAATGATCGAGAAATTTAAAATGAAAGAAAAAATTCAAAGAGCTGAAAAATTTTATACAGCTAGTGAATTAGCGGCATCGATTGCACATGAAGTTCATAATCCGCTGACGACTGTATATGGATTCACTCAATTATTCCGTGAAAATGAGCTTTCAAAAACGTCTCAAGATGAATACTTGAAAATTATGTTGATGGAATTAGAAAAAGTACAATTGGTTATCAATGATTATTTATCTCTAACAAAACCACAAAATACAGTGAAAAAACCACTGAATATAAATTGTGTTTTTCGGGAAGTAACAAATATGATTTCTCCGCTAGCGCTTTCATATAACGTTGAAATACATAAAGATATTCCAGAGTGTTTGAATATAAATGCGAATCCTGAAAAATTAAAACAGTGCATCACTAATATTTTACAAAACGGAATTGAAGCTATGAAAGATGGCGGAGTATTACAAATTCATGCGCAAAAAATTAAGGGCAATCTTGTAATCGATATCATTGATTCGGGAGTTGGAATGTCCCAAACAGAAATAAAGCGGATTGCCACGCCATTTTATTCAACAAAAGAAAAAGGAACTGGGCTAGGCACCATGATTGCGTATAGCATTATTAGAGAGCTAAATGGAGATATAGAAATAGAGAGTACAAAAGGAAAAGGAACACGCTTTTCTATCATTATACCTTGCTGATTAAAAACGAAATCAAGCGCTTTTTTTATTAGAGATTTTAAATAAAATCATGACAAAAATTCAATAATAAAAAAGAGGTGATTTTGATGGGAAAATGGAACGAACAGGCCACGCCGAATAATAATTTGCCATCCAGCACAATTCGGTCATCTGAACTACTGTTAGGAAAGAAAGCAGACCATGAATTTTCAGAAGAACTTTCCGATGCTGGAGAAAGAGACAAAAACATTCAAATACTCAAAAACAGTTCTAAATAGAAAAAATAGTGGTGATGAAAAAATCGCCACTATTTTTTTGTTTTAAGCAAAAATCAAGGGCTAAAAGTTAAAAACATCACGATACCTATAAAGTGAAACTTCCATCAGTGGGGGGTTTTTCATCCCCCACTGATGGTTAGTTGAACCAATCGGGCTTTTACGGGCAGTTATATCCCCACCTATCTTCTTTGCTTCTCTTTCAATCTTGAGGTGGGGGTCTTACTGCCCGTTAATGCGGGATAAAATCATTCATTCCATAAAAAGGTTCTTTTTACTAACTTAGGATGTTTCAAAAAACGTTCACCGCCATATTCTCACAACATACGTTTCAAAAATATATGCCAAGATCAAAAAGATTATTGTATAGTTTAAATATTAAGACAACTTCACAGGACTATGCAGCAGTTAGTGATGTTACATAATCACTTTCGAGAAAAAGATATTAACCTTGTTTCTATTTTATTACTAAAGGGGGAGTAGACATGGCACAACAAAGCTTGAAACGTGAACTGCAACCGCGCCATATTAGGCTTATGGCAATCGGTGGGATGATTGGGACAGGGATTTTCAAAGGAAGTGCAGATACAATTTCAGCTGCAGGACCCGGCATTGTTTTTTCTTATTTATTTGCAGGATTTCTTCTTCTCATTGTTATGAGTGCAATAGCGGAAATGGCGATTGCTTATCCTGGTTTAAACATTCAAGGGATGATTCAAAAAGCTTTCGGTTCACGTTTCGCCTTTGTCATTGGTTGGCTCTACTGGATCGATTGGATTTTAGTTATTATTGTTGAGGTTTTAGCTGGGGGGAGCTTTTTACAATATTGGATTCCATCCGCTCCTTTATGGTTGCTTAGTTTAGCATGTACTGCGCTTCTTCTTTTTATCAATTTGGTTAGCGTCAAACTTTACGGTGAAATAGAGTTTTGGCTTGCGAGTTTCAAAATCATTACTCTTGTTTTATTTATTTTGCTTGGTTTTGCCTTATTATTTGGCTTCATTCCAAATCATGAAGCAACATATTTTACAAACTATACGAGTCACGGCGGATTCTTTCCAAAAGGATGGGGAAGTATTTTCACAGCACTCCTAATAGTCGTCTTTTCTTTCGGAGGCTCAGAATTAATCGGGTTAACTGTAACAGAAACGAAAAACGTGGAACAGACACTTCCGAAAGTAATAAAAGGGGTCATGTTCCGAGTGGTTTTATTTTACACATTACCTATTCTCATCATCACTGGACTTATCCCTTGGGACGAAGTAGGAAAGCAAGGCAGTCCTTTTGTACAGGTTTTCTCTGCAACTGGATTACAAGGTATAGCGCATATTATGAACTTCATTTTATTGACCGCTGTGTTGTCGGCTGCCAATTCAGGAATGTATGCTACTTCTCGCATTTTGTACTCTCTGGCACAAAATAACGAAGCGCCTGCTCTATTCTCTCGTCTTACTAAGCGCGGTGTTCCTATATGGGGAGTTCTTGTCAGTTGTATTGGTTTATTAATTGGAGCTTTTATCGCGTTCCTCACACCAGAGCACGTCTTTGGTTATATGATGTCTATCCCAGGGTTTACTGTTCTGCTTATTTGGACTAGCATCTGCCTTGCGCAATTCAAGTTGCGTAAACAGTATTCTAAAATGCCGTATTTTCGTGTGTGGTTATTCCCGTACAGCACCTTGTTTGCGGCAGCAGCCTTGGCAATTATTTTTATTTTCTTCTTGTTCAATGCAGGCAATATAATTAACTCTATTGTATGCGTAAGTATTCTTCTCCTTTTATCTGGTTTATCTATTTTTATTGGAAGAAAGGAATCGAAATAATGATTCTTAGTTTAGGAGTATTCATTCTATAGGGGTATTGCTATCAACTTTAGAGAAATGCCCTTGATGCCATTGGCATCAGGGGCATTTTTTTACGGCCTTTGAGTAAAATCAATACGCAAAGACAGCTTCCCTTGATCCGCTCTTGCTCCTATTTTGCGTCGTTACTAGTGCCGTGGTCTGTCTCCATTTCTAGAAATTCTCTAAAGAGTAGCTCATACTCCAACTGAATCTTCACACCTGCTTCAGAAGCACTCCCCCAGATCCTTTATAGCTCTCTGCATAGGAAGTTGACAATGGTCTAAAGATGGACACTCTTTTTGTGTGAAAACTAGTTTCGCGTCATCTGCATAGTATCGACTTCTATGATGGGAAAATAAATGTATTTTTTCGTCGGAGTTTATAGATTTCATGAAATGTTCAAATAATTATCCTTTGAAAACAAGAAAGTTATAGTATCATCTAATTAAGTAGAATTTTTCGACAAATAAAGACAAGTTTTTCATAAAGAGTGAAAAGTTTTATAGAAAATAAGGAGGAATGATTAAGATGAAAAAGCATAGTAAATTAGGAAATAAATCTTTTAAAGAATTGGTGCAAGAAAATAAACAAAATATATTGAATGATAAACAAGCGATGGAAAGAATCGAGCAACGAATTGAACAGCGTTATGAGACGAAAAAGTCGGCTTCGTAATAAAGCGAGTTTGTGTAAATAATGAAAATTTGATTCACAGATAGAAAATGAAAAGAAGATAACAATCTATATAAATGTAAACGAAATGAATTTATCCCGCTATTCGTGGACAGGAAGACCCCCACCTCAAAATTCCGAGAAAATCGAAGAAGATAGGTGGGGGATAACTGTCCGTAAAAGCCCGATTGGTGAGGGCTGATAATCAGTGGGGGATGAAGAAAACCCCCACTGATTAAAGTTTCACTTTATTCTTTTGTAAAATCCTCCTCGGAAATCACTGTAAACCCATGTCGTCTAAATAATGCAGTCGTAACGCCGTAACCATTTTGTTTTTGCCCATTAAAATCCCCAGTGTAAATAATAGAACTTCCGCATGACGGACTGCGTTCTTTCAAAATAATATATTCAGGATTTAAGTCTTTTATTTGATTCAATGCTTTATAAGCACCTGCAATAAAGATGTCTGTTACATCATTTCCGTCTCGGTCTATTACCTTTGCAGTTCCGTCCAAGACATCGTCTCCGTTTCCGCTGATAATTTCAGCAGGTGTACGGGGCGTTGGTAATCCGCCTAACACTTCCGGACAAATAAGAATTGTTTCTTCTTTTTCGAGTAGTTCCCCAATCTTTGCGACGAGATTATCGTTTCCGTCATAGCGGCACGCAACGCCGGCTAAACATGCACTAATTACGATCATTTTTTCACCTCAGTTTGATAAATTTTATTTTAATCATACAACAAAATCTTCAGCCACTTTTATGTTTTTACTCTTATTTATACATGGGGGCGATAAATATGAGTAAATTGTATTCATTAATGAAGCAACATAGTGAATTCCAAAATAAAGAAGAGTTTAATACATATCAAGAGCAGATTTTGATGCAGTATCAAACTGAGATTAACAAAACGGATTTCCTTGTCATTCGTTTGTTAGGGAGATATGCGGTGAATGAAAAACAAAAAACAGTTGGCGTTGCATGTCCGTTAATGGAAACAATCGCGGTGAAAATAGAAAAAAGTATTCGAACTGTGCGCCGCTCTGTTGCGAAGCTTGAACAACTTGAGATTATTAAGCGTGTGTTTACGAAAGAAAGACATAAGCGCGGCGGATATAGTGCGAATTTGTATGTGTTTTGTAAACAGGCTGTTGACCGCATGAGTGACCGCATGCAAATGACCGCATGTGAAAATGGCGAAAGTGCAGAAGACTGTAAGGAGGAGCGCTTGAATGAGGAGACGGAAACTAGTGTTTATGAAAACAATTTCAAAATACAACAGAAAACAAAAACGTATAACATGGATGCGACGTATTGTCGTCATGATATACCACAGCAATTTATAAATGCAATTGCACCGATGTCGCAAAATCCACAAACAATTAATTTTGCTTGGAGTAAAGTGGAACTCGCTTACAAAAAGAGTGGTTTGTACGAGGTAGGGCTGTTATGGGAGCAACTGATGATTCATGATGATATACAAGTGCAAATCATGCGGCGGACAAAAAGTGTTGTTAGGGCGTATAAGTGCGGTGAAATTCGCAAAGATTTTGGAGCGCTTTTATATAGTACGATGCAGGCGTTATTTCTAGATGTTGCACTAGATTGGGGGGCGGCAGCAAGGAGGAATAGCGGGATTGTTTTATATAATCCATTTGAAAGTGAAAAAAGAAAAGAGTTATGCGTCTGAGGCATAACTCCTACTTTTAATCAAATTTCCGTACAACTGGAACGCGAATTGCGATAAAGAGTACAAAGACAATGACCGCAATAGCGCCGCTTTTCATCACTGTAACAATCGGTATTCCGGCTGCTAAGGCAAGTGATGTAACTGCATAAGAAATCGGGATAAAGCCCATTGACGATAGCATGAGTAAGCTCATTACGCGGCCCATCATTTCTTCTTTTACAGTCGATTGAATCATAGCCATTAACGGCACAATTGCCATTGCGATTGTAATGCCGTAAAAGCAGCCGGAAAGAAGCGCTTGCCAAAGTGTTGTACTGAAATTAATAGACAAGAAGAAAACACCTGACAATAGCATCATAATAATGCAAAATAACCCGCGGCGGCGATTAATATTTCGCAGTCCAACGATAACAGCGCCAATGGCCATCCCGCCGCCAACTGCTGCTTCTAAATAACTAAATTGCAAAGAGTCACCGTGCAGTACATTTTTAATAAACAGCGGAAATCCAACTTGCATTGGCCCAATCAAAAATAAGTTTAAAAAGGCGCTGCAAATAAGAAACGTTGATAAAAACGATGATTCTTTCACATAAAGAATGCCTTCTTTAATAGAAGTGAACATGCTTTTATTTTCATTCTTTTCTTCTTGTCCTACATTTGAATGGACTTTTTGAATTAGTATGGCAGCGATAATTAATAATAGAATGGTTACTGTAAAGATTGTCTCGTAATTACTAAATTTAATCAGTATCCCGCCAAAGACGGGGCCGAAAATAACTGATGCTTGGTTTGTCATTTGTGTAAGTGAATTTGCTTGTGTAAGACGCTGCTTCGCTACGAGCTCAGGTAAGATAGAACCATCAGCGGACCAGAAAAAGGCATCAGCTAAGCCGAAGAAAAGTGCAAATAAAGCAAATGTGTATAGTGTGACGTGACCGACAATAAACCAAATGAGAATGATCGCAACAAGAAATGCCCGAATAATATTAGAATAAAACATAATATTTTTTTTCGGAAATTTGTCTGCGACAGCTCCGCCGATAATCATGAAGATGAGGCGTGGAACACTAAGAGCGACAAAAACAACGCCAAGTGATGCTTCTAAATTTAACGTTTTTGCTATGTACCACGTTTGAGAAAACGTAAAAAATGCTAAGGCAAAGCTTGAAAATAGAGTAGCTGCCCAAAGAAATAGGAAGTTTGTATTTTTTAATAAAGGTACTTCCGTTTCTTCTAAGGCGGGTTTACTTTTCTGTAATTCCTCCATATGAATCCCTTTCTGTCATATGTCTTTTTATCTTTGTTAACAGTTTCGAATCTTTCTATACAGATACTTTTTTATTGTATTCAAAAAATCGGGATTTGCCCAGCGGATTTTTTAGCTGAAAAAGGAAAAACCACCAAATGTCTCTTAGGGGAGGTATTGGGTGGTTGTATTTTTATCCTTTAATAACTTGAATTCCTTTTACCATATTCCAAATAAAGTAGTATAGGCTAATTAGGGCACAAATACATGCCACAATTACTGAGCCAATCGCAAGTGTCTCATCTGGTTGATTAAAACCAACACCCAGAACTCCTAATACTGCAAGTCCTATCAAGATTGCAATGCTTGGAAGAATATGTGTCCATAGAGCGCGTTTAGCATGACCTCTTGTTTCATAATCGCCTACAATCCAAACGATTACCGGGAACAAGATAGGGGCAAAAAGAACACTAAAGTAAGAAAGCGCAGATAATATTTTATTTCCATTCATATATATCACCTCATAAAGTTGTGTTTGCTTGTTGTTTATATGCTTATTATGTAGGAGAACTTGTTGGCTTACTATCGCCTAATCTTACAGAAACATAACAGTTTTGTAAGATTAGGCGATAGTAATGTAAGGTTTAAAACGAATGCACAAAAAGACACAGCCGCCGCTGTGTCTTTTTGTGCATTAAGATAGTGCAATGTAAATATCAACTTGAGCATCGTTTGGATCGAAAGCTCGTTCGTCATACAGTTCGAAGTCTGTTGTAAAGGCGCGGTTATTTTCTTTTGACCAGTCCCAAATGTCTTGCCATGTTTCTGCGATGATTTCGGATAGTGGTCCTCGGCGCGTTGTAAATACGGCGTACGTAGCAGCTGGGATTGTGAATGATGTCATGTTTTCTGGTGTATCAATGACAGTAGAAACAGGAACAGCAATTGTATACGTATAGCGACCTGTTTCATCAGATTCATAGTTGGAATATAGTGCAAGTGTTTCTGTTTGTGTAGCTTTGTTTGGAATTTGATTAGTGATTTGTTCTTGGAAGTATCGATTCCATAGGTGAGGGATGTTTCCAGCACTGGACATTTCCAGTTCGTTGTTTGTAGTAATAGAAATCCCGGTGGCTTGAAAAGCTTCTTTTTTTATAAGTGTAGGTTGCATTATTATATCATCCTCTCTTTTTTTTGTTGGGAACAAACGTTCTTATCGATTGTACCATAATTATACAGTGGGAGGGTAGTCGATTGTGTGTCGAACATCGTCGAGTGGTCTTTAAATTGTGTCGAAGCGCCGATAAACGTTCCAATTCCGTCGATATATCGTAAAAAGCGCCGATAAATGCCTCAATTCCGCCAATATATTGTTGGGCGCATAAAAAAGAGACTGATTCCAAATGTACATCTTTGGAATCAGTCTCTTTTTATTAAAACATGCTAGAACTATGCATTGGTTGCAGCTTTGCATTTGGATCGAAGTATGCTTTTGCGTTGTTTACTGCTGTTGGTGCTTCGCCAAATCCGCATGCGATTAGTTTTACTTTCCCCTCGTATGTGCAAATGTCACCAGCTGCGTAAATACCAGGGATGTTTGTTTCCATTTTGGAGTTTACAACGATGCTGTTCTTTTGGATATCTAATCCCCAGTCTTTAATTGGACCGAGAGAAGAGACGAATCCATAGTTAACGATGACATCATCAACATCAATGATAAATTTCTCTTCTGTTTTCACATGTTGTAGGACAACTTGTTCAATTTTCTTCTCACCGATCAGCTCAACTGGAACGTATGGTGTTTTTACTTGTGCGCGTGAGTTCATTAACGTTTCGACGCTATGCTCATGTGCGCGGAATTTATCACGGCGGTGAACGATTGTTACTTCTTCTGCGATTGGTTCTAACATCATTGTCCAGTCCACTGCAGAATCTCCGCCACCAAAGACGATAACGCGTTTGCCGGCAAATTTGTTCATATCATCAACGAAATAGTGTAAGTTTGTTTTTTCGAATTTTTCTGTACCTTCTAATTCTAAACGACGTGGCTGGAACGCACCATTTCCAGCTGTAATGATAACGGATTTAGAATAGTGTGTTTCTTTATTTGTTACAAGTTTGAACACGCCATCTTCTTGTTTTTCTAATGTTTGAACAGCCTCTTCTAAGCAAATGGTTGGTTCGAACTTTTTCATTTGTTCTTTTAAATTGTTAATCAGTTCTTGTGCACGAATTTTCGGAAAACCTGCGATATCATATATGTACTTTTCAGGATATAATGCGGATAATTGACCGCCGAGTTGTGGCAAGCTTTCAATAATTTTTACGCTTGCTTGTCTCATACCGCCATAAAAAGCTGTGAATAATCCAGTTGGGCCTCCACCAATAATAGTGATGTCGTATACCTTTTGATTTTCTGTCACTGTTTACTCCCCCTATAATTAGGAAATTTTTCGTGCGTATCCTATATACACTCGTATGTATGTTATACGAAACTTCCATGAGCGGAGTGCAAGCGCACTCAAGACAAATAATATCATATTTTATGAAAAAATACTGTAGAAACGACTGAATTGTGTATGCACTTCGTATAGATTTATTATATAGAAGAAACTCGCCAATAAGTAAGGATGTAATGTTTGGTAATTATGTGTATTTTTGTTGGTATTTCAGTATATATACGGCATAAGAGAAAGTGAAGGAATCCAGTAAGAAGCTGTATTTGCTTCGCAAATAAGCAAATGTCGAAAACTTAAAAAGACCATGTTATTTTAAAATATCGATAATTCTACAAGTGCTTGAAAAGTAAAGAGAAAACGACTAATATAGGAAAGTAAATGTGGTAATTTTTTGTGACAAATTTCGTAACATTTTTTGAACTTGTTATTGATTTTGTTAAGAATGTGAAAAAATCTACATTCTTAGCAGTTAATTTGTTTTAGCACTATTTTTATTATTTTTAAATATCTATATAAAGAAGAGGGGTGTGATTAGGTTGAAGAAGCCAAAAATCGTAGTTTTAGGCGCAGGTTATGGCGGAATGATTACTACTGTTCGTCTGCAAAAAACATTATCTGTAAGTGAAGCTGAAATCACATTAGTAAATAACAACAGCTATCATTATCAAGCAACTTGGTTACATGAAAGTGCAGCTGGTACGTTGCATCATGATAAGGTTCGTTTAGACATTAAGGATGTAATCGACACAAACAAAGTAAACTTCGTGCAAGACACAGTTGTAGAAATTAAAGCAGCTGAAAAGCGCATTATCTTAAAAAATGGCGAGCTAGAGTATGATTACTTAGTAATCGGTCTTGGTTTCGAGTCTGAAACGTTTGGAATTAAAGGATTAAAAGAGCATGCATTCTCTATCGCTAACATTAATGCAACTCGTCAAATTCGTGATCATATGGAGTACATGTTCTCTTTATATGCTTCAGAAAAACGCGATGAGTTAGTTACAATCATTGTCGGCGGTGCTGGATTTACAGGTATCGAGTATGTAGGTGAGCTTGCGAACCGTATTCCTGAGCTTTGCAAAGAGTATGATGTTCCACGCGAAAAAGCGCGTATTATCTGTGTTGAGGCTGCTCCAACAGCACTTCCAGGTTTCGATCCAGAGCTAGTTGAGTACGCTGTAAAACAATTAGAGAAAAAAGGTGTAGAATTCCGCATCGGTACAGCAATTAAAGAAGCAACTGAAGAAGGTATTATTGTTGCAAACGGCGACGATGTAGAATTATTGAAATCTGCAACTGTAGTTTGGGCTGCAGGTGTTCGCGGTAACGGTATTGTAGAAGAGTCTGGTTTTGAAGCAATGCGCGGCCGTGTAAAAGTGGATGAGTACATGCACGCTCCAGGTCATGAAGAAGTATTCATGGTTGGTGATGCAGCGTTAATTATTAACGAAGAAATTAATCGTCCATATCCACCGACAGCACAAATCGCAATTCAACAAGGTTACAACATTGCACATAACTTAGCTGTTCTTGTTCGCGGTAAAGGCGAAACGCAGAAGTTTGTATTCGATAACAAAGGTTCTGTATGTTCACTAGGTCATGATGATGCAATGGGCGTTGTAATGGGCAAAAAATTAACTGGTTGGAAAGCTTCATTCATGAAGAAAGTAATCGATAACCGTTACTTGTTCATGCTTGGCGGACCTTTATTAGTTCTGAAAAAAGGTAAATTAAAACTATTTTAATTTATAATTCAAAACAGAAATGGCTATCATAGCTATTTCTGTTTTTTATTTTTGATTTTACTGAATATTTGGATGTTTGTAAAGTTCTTTTTACAAAGGGGGTCTCATTCTCCTTTTGGAATCTTTATAGTATAATGAAAGAAAAGAATGAATATTCTGTTCGTTTGTCCGGAAGGGGTTTCTAGTAATGAGTAAACGTGGAAAGGTGTGGTTAGCTGTAAGTGGCCTTGTCATAACATCAGATGGAAGATGGCTTGTCGTTAAGAAGACATATGGCGGATTAAAAGGAAAATGGTCATTGCCTGCTGGTTTTGTTAATGAAGGCGAAACGGTCGATCAAGCAGTGCAACGCGAGGTGTTAGAAGAAACGGGAGTTGCTACGAGTGTAAAAGGAATCATGGGTGTTCGATCGGGTGTCATACAGGGTGAGATTAGTGATAATATGATTATTTTTCTTTTAGAGCCAAAAGGAGAAGACATTGTCATTCAAGAGCGAGAATTGTCTGAAGGAGCATTTTTGTTTCCAGAAGATATCATTCATGATGAAAATGCTTCTGTGTTAATAAAATATTTATTAGAAGCGATGCCAGCTCCGCTATTACAAATGGACGGGATGTTAAATCCAGGGGAACAGTTTGGTTATACAGCATATAACGTTTTTGTTGGAGATACAGAAAATAAGTAAGAAGGGATGGAAATAATGAGCATACCTGTTTTGTTAATTTCTATGATGTTATTCTTAGTTTTATTTTTTGGAATTGGTTTTTTATTAAATATGATTTTACGGGCAACATGGGTGATGCTTGTTGTATATCCGCTTATTTGTGTATTTATTATTGATAAAGTTGATTTCTTAGATTATTTTGTAAAGCCGAAAGAAGCATTTTCTTCATTAGGAACAAGTTTTCTTCATCTTGGACAAGCTGACATTTTCATTTTATCAACGGGTTTAGTTGGTGCTGCTCTGTCTGGTATTGTAATTAAATCATTGCGGCAACGTGGATATCAAATGTTTTGAAGTTCCTTTCTGAGGAGCTTTTTTTCATGAATATTTTCTTCATCGGTTGGGGCACAATAACGATGAAGGAGTGTGGAAAATAAAAATGATAAAACGATATAGCATTCGGATAATGATGGTTTGTTTATTTGTATTTGCATTGTGTGTAACTTGGCAAGCTATGTCAGGAATCTCTCTTTCTGAAATGATTCATATGTATAAGAAAAATGAAGTGAAAGTAGTACACGCAGCTGAACAAAATAAGCAGGCGATTCCAAGTACCGAAGTTATTCGTGCTTTAGAGAATGCAAAAGATTGGTCAAAGTATCGCCAGATGGAAGTTACGGCAACAGGATATACGGCTGGTATGGAGTCAACAGGAAAAACAAAAGGACATCCTGGGTACGGGATTACATATTCCGGTGTGAAAGTAAAGCGGGATATATATTCAACAATAGCAGCTGACCTTCGCGTATTTCCGATTGGGACAATCTTATTCATACCTGGATATGGATACGGGGTTGTGGCGGATAAAGGCGGTGCAATTAAAGGGAATCGTCTTGATTTATATTATGAAACCGTGCGAGATGTATACGATCAATGGGGAAAGAAAAAATTGAATGTTTACGTTGTAAAAACGGGAAATGGCAAACTTACTGAACAAGATTTAGTACTTTTAAATGAAGACGAAACAATGCAAGTGTTTCGCGCACAATATTTAAAACAACAGTAGTCTAGACGCTTGTGGCGCTAGACTATTTTTTGTTAGTTATTATAAAGTGAAATGGAGAAGAAAAAGCGCAGTAAGGGGAGAGAAGTCATGGAAGATTATCCTTTAGCGTATTATGAGTTTTTTATAAAGTATAACGAAGGCGATTATTATACGTGTCATGATTTATTAGAAGAAATGTGGCTTGAAGACCGAGAGAATTTGTTTTTAAAAGGTTTATTACAAATGACAGTCGCACAGTATCATTATAGCTACGGGAATATAAAGGGCGCACGAATGATGATGGAAGTAGCTGAAATGTATTTAACTCCGTATTGCAAGGTTTATTGGGATTTAAATGTTGAAAAAGTTGTACAATTCATTCAAACGTGTCGTAGAATGTTACCGAAAGAGATCGATCAAATTCCATATGAGCAAATTCAGGATTTGCCCAAATTCCCGCCATTTAATTTATATATGGAAGAAGTTTGAATTGTCGCATTTTCCTGAAAACAAGAGTATAATAGGACATAGAAAAAACAGGGGGTGCTGATATGTTTCAAGTACAAAAAGAATTAGCAAGCCATGAAGCAGTAGTTGTTGCTTTATTTGAAGATGAAGTAATGAGCAGTTTTGTAAACGAATTAAATCAAGCGTTCGATGGATATGTACAAGTGCTACTAGATGAAAAGGAACTTTCTCCAAAGAAGAAAGTCATTTCAAAAGTACATAGTTTAGGAAAAGCAAAAGCAAAGCGTTATTATTTTGTCGGTCTTGGCAAAAAAGAAAGATATACGACAGAAACGCTGCGCGGTGCACTTGGAAAATTAGCGAAAACATTGCAAAATGCGAAAGTGAAAAATGTTGCATTTATGTTAGATTCATTCGTTACAGATAAGATGGATGCTATTGATGTTGCGCATATTGCAGCAGAAACATATTCTCTTGGCACATATGAGTTAGTAACATATAAAACAGATAAAAAAGAAGCTCATCAATTAGAAAGCTTTGCTGTGATTACAAAGGAAGATTCGCAAGAAATTGAAGCTGCATTAACAGTTGGCTATGTGCACGGACAGGCTACAAACTCTGCGCGTACGCTTATCAATATGCCGCCAAATATGTTAACGGCAACAGCTTTAGCTGATTATGCGGTTGAACTAGCAGAAAAGTACGATATGGATTATAAAGTTCTTGAGAAAGAAGAGATGGAAGATCTTGGAATGGGCGCTCTGCTTGCGGTAAACCAAGGTTCTACAGAGCCGCCAAAAATGATTGCTCTTTTATATAAAGGGAAAGAAGAATGGACAGATGTAATTGGTTTAGTTGGTAAAGGGATTACATATGATACTGGTGGGTATTCTCTAAAACCGCGTGAAAGCATGGTTGGCATGAAAGGCGATATGGGCGGTGCGGCAGCTGTTCTTGGCGCAATGGAAGTTATCGGTGAACTTCGCCCAGAGCAAAACGTAGTGGCTGTTATTCCTTCTACAGACAATGTGGTGAGCGGCACTGCATTTAAACCAGATGATGTGATTACATCGATGAGCGGTAAAACGATTGAAGTATTAAATACGGATGCAGAAGGTCGTTTAGCGTTAGCGGACGGTATTACGTATGCGAAGAAGCTTGGAGCAAATTATCTTGTTGATGTTGCAACATTAACAGGTGGTGTGATTGTTGCTCTTGGAAATCATACAACAGGTGCTATGACAAATAATGAAGCATTTTATGAACAAGTGTTAGAAGCATCGATGGAAACAGATGAGACAGTTTGGCAATTACCAATTTTTGAACGCGATAAAGAACGTGTTCGAAATAGTAAGTTAGCCGATTTAAATAACTCGCCAGGACGTGAGGGCCATGCGATTATGGCAGGTGTATTCATTGGAGAATTTGCAGAAGAAACACCTTGGGTACATTTAGACATCGCAGGAACATCTGATACAACGAGCGCACATGACTTAGGTCCGAGCGGAGCAACAGGGGTAATGGTACGTACATTGGCAACACTTGTTGAGAGCTTTGGAGATGAAGAATAAATGAGGAAAGGATTGGCATTTGCCGATCCTTTTTTTTTTGAGTGCGTTACTGTTTTTTTGTGATAAATAGGGAATTAAATGTTGTAAAAAAATAAAAAATATTGAGGGAAGCATAATTTTTTTCATATAATGGGACTATGCTGATTGAGAGGAGAAAACAACATGGAATGGAACAAAGAGTATGAACGCTGGATTTCCTTTGCAGATTTAGATGCAGAGTTAAAGCAGCAACTAGAAGAAATGAAAAGTGATGAAAAGAAAATTGAGGATAGTTTTTATAAAAATTTAGAATTTGGTACAGGGGGTATGCGCGGAGAATTAGGCGCTGGTACAAATCGCCTAAATGTGTATACTGTCCGTAAGGCAACTGAAGGTTTGGCTCGTTTCATTGAAAAACAAGGTGAAGAAGCAAAAGCACGCGGTGTTGTTGTTGCATACGATTCTCGCCATAAGTCTCCAGAGTTTGCGCTGGAAGTAGCAGCAACATTAGGTGCTCACGGAATTAAAACATACGTATTTGAAAGTCTGCGCCCAACGCCAGAATTGTCATTTGCAGTGCGTTATTTACATACGTACAGTGGTATCGTTCTTACAGCGAGCCATAATCCACCTGAATATAATGGCTATAAAGTGTACGGAGACGATGGGGGACAATTGCCTCCAAAAGAAGCGGATGAGTTAATTCATTATGTAAATCATGTAAGCGATGAATTGACAGTAGAGGTTGCTGATGTAGAGCAACTGAAACAAAATGGTCTTTTACAGATTATCGGCCAAGAAGTTGACGATGCATATTTAGAGCAATTAAAAACAGTTATTCTAAATAAAGAGCTTGTGAAGGAAATTGGACAAGACTTAAAAATTGTCTTCTCGCCTTTACATGGAACATCTAACATCCCGGCTCGCCGCGGATTAGAAGCAGTTGGATTTAAAAATGTAACCGTTGTAAAAGAACAGGAACAGCCAGATCCAAACTTCTCAACAGTAAAATCACCAAACCCAGAAGAGCATGCTGCGTTTGAATTGGCAATAGGGTATGGTGAAGAAATTGATGCGGATGTCTTAATTGCAACAGATCCAGATGCGGATCGTCTTGGCGTTGCAGTTCGTAATCATGATGGCGAGTATCAAGTGTTAACAGGAAACCAAACGGGTGCTTTAATGCTGGATTACTTATTATCACAAAAGAAAGAACAAGGCATTTTAGCAGCAAACGGTGTTGTATTAAAAACAATCGTTACATCCGAGTTAGGACGTACAATCGCAAAATCTTACGGACTTGATACAATCGATACGTTAACGGGCTTTAAATTTATCGGTGAAAAAATTAAGCAATATGAAGCGAGCGGAGAATATGAATTCCAGTTCGGTTATGAAGAAAGTTACGGCTATTTGATTCGTCCGTTCTGCCGTGATAAAGATGCGGTACAATCTGTATTATTTGCATGTGAAGTTGCCGCTTATTATAAAGCGCAAGGTAAAACATTATATGATGGTTTACTGGAAGTGTTTGAAAAGTACGGATATTTCCGTGAAGGACTAGTTTCCTTAACGTTAAAAGGAAAAGACGGAGCAGAACAAATTCAAAATATGATGACATCGTTCCGTGAGAATAGACCGACAGAAGTGGCTAATTTAGAAATAACGATTGCAGAAGATTATAAAGCTAGCGTTAGAACAAAAGTAGAAGAAAATGTGACGGAAGAAATCAAATTACCAAAATCAAATGTATTAAAGTATTATTTGGCAGATGGTTCTTGGTTCTGCTTACGCCCATCTGGAACAGAGCCGAAAATCAAGTTTTACTTCGGTGTACAAGGAGATTCCTTACAACATAGTGAAGAGAAGCTTGAAGCGATTAAAGAAGATATTATGAATCGAGTACAATAAAAAAGGGAGAAATCCCTTTTTTTTGTTGTATAAAGATGTGATAAATTAGTAAAAGGTAAAGATATTAAGAATTTTTTCATTGTAGAAAATGGTGGAAATAAGGAATGTGCATAGTAAACCGTTTCATGGGAAAGGACTTCTCAAAATAAAGGGTTTCTTTCGCAAAATCAGTTCACATATCGTTCGCTTATTATGTTATCAATCTATGACAAGTTTGAGGAAACCTTGACTAATGAAGAGACAATCATGTAAAATTTGTAGGGAATGTCACCTTGTCATAAAAAACAAGGGAATATTACAAAGCAAAAAGGGTGTAAGATTCCTAGAGCGAGATAATACAAGAGTTAATATGACGGGGTGTTTCGTATGTATGTTCTCTATATTAAGTGTGCTTTGTACAATAAATTTATCCTGTGTAGGATAAATTAACTGATAGGAAATAAAAAATGTTCGCCATGTAAAACCATAAAGAAAGAGGTTGTAAACATGAAAAAAGTAAGAAAAGCTATTATTCCTGCTGCTGGTCTTGGAACACGTTTTTTACCGGCAACGAAGGCAATGCCAAAAGAAATGTTACCGATTGTTGATAAACCAACAATTCAATATATCGTTGAAGAAGCAGTAGCTGCTGGTATTGAAGATATTATTATCGTTACAGGTAAAGGAAAACGTGCAATTGAAGATCATTTTGATAATGCTTTTGAATTAGAACAAAATTTATTAGAGAAGAAAAAGTATGAGTTACTTGAAAGAGTACAAGCTTCTTCTAAAATGGTTGATATTCACTATATCCGTCAAAAAGAACCAAAAGGTTTAGGGCATGCGGTATGGTGTGCGCGCAAATTCATTGGTGATGAGCCGTTTGCTGTATTACTTGGAGACGATATTGTGCAAGCAGAAACACCTTGCTTAAAACAATTGATCGATGAGTATGAAAAAACATTGTCATCTGTAATTGGTGTGCAAACAGTTCCGGAAAATGAAACACATCGCTACGGTATTATTGACCCATTAGAAAAAGAGGGTCGTCGTTACCAAGTAAAACAATTCGTTGAAAAACCAGCACAAGGTACAGCACCTTCAAATTTAGCGATTATGGGTCGTTATATTTTAACGCCTGAAATCTTCCGCTTCTTAGAAGAGCAACATATCGGTGCTGGCGGTGAAATTCAATTAACGGATGCAATTCAAAATCTAAACGAAATTCAACGTGTATTCGCTTACGATTTTGAAGGAACACGTTACGATGTTGGTGAGAAGCTTGGCTTTATTCAAACAACAATTGAAATGGCACTGCAACATGACGAATTAAAAGAAGATTTACTACAAATTATGCAAAAGTTAGTACAAGAACAAGCGGTTAAAAATTAATTATTTATAGATGTGCAAGATTAGACATAGTGAATTGGAGAATGAGGTATTCTAAGGGAAACGTCCAATTTACTATGTCTAATCTGTGCTTATAAATTGTTCTTTACTGAGAAAATTTGAAAAAGAAAGGGGTACCTTCTTTGAAGACTATTACAATTTTAGTGCCGGCATACAACGAAGAAGAAGTGTTAGATCAGCTGTATAGTCGGTTGACGGGCGTAATTGAGTCGGTGCCAAATTACAACTTCGAGATTTTATTTGTGAATGATGGAAGTAAAGATAATACATTAAATATGATTAAAGAGTTCCGAGTACGCGATAATCGTATTTCTTATGTAGATTTATCTCGTAACTTTGGAAAAGAAACAGCGATGATCGCAGGACTTGATCATGCGGCAGGTGATGCAGTTATCATTATTGATGCTGATTTACAAGACCCGCCAGAATTAATCCCAGAAATGATTCAATATTGGGAGCAAGGCTATGATGATGTTTATGCAAAAAGACGTTCTCGTGCAGGCGAATCTTGGGCGAAAAAATGGACAGCTGGAAAATTCTATAGCCTATTAAAGAAAACGACAAGAATCCCAATTCAAGAAAATACAGGAGATTTCCGTTTATTAGATAGACGCTGCGTGGAAGCATTAAAGCAAATTCGTGAAACACAGCGTTATACAAAGGGAATGTTCAGTTGGATTGGTTACAATAAGAAAGAAATTTTATTTGACCGCGATCCACGTGCAGCTGGTGAAACGAAATGGAACTACTTTAAGCTAATCGATTTAGCAATTGAAGGAATCACATCCTTTACAACGGCTCCATTACGTCTTGCATCCTTCTTCGGATTCACCGTATCATTTGGTGCATTTTGTTACATGCTTTGGATTATTATTAAGACACTTATGCATGGGGAATCTGTAAGCGGATATCCATCAATGATGACAGCGATTTTATTCCTTGGCGGTGTACAATTAATTGCAGTTGGAATTATCGGTGAATATTTAGGGCGTATCTTTAACGAAACGAAAAATCGTCCACTATATTTTGTAGATGAGTATAACGATGATAAAGTAACAAATTTAGATGAAAAACCGGCAGCAAAGTTATATCGCGTAGAAGACCATAAAGTAAAATCAAATCGTTAGGGGATTAGAAACGTGAATAACAAAACGAAAGAAATCTTTAACTATTTGCTTTTTGGCGGTTTAACGACGCTTGTTAATATCGTTACGTATTTTGTTTGTGCAACTTTAGCAGGAATGGATTACAAAATTGCTACGACAATTGCATGGATTGTATCTGTGTTGTTTGCATATTTTACAAATAAAAAATACGTATTTAACAGTCAACCAACAAGCTTTGCCCACGCGCTGAAAGAATTTTTCTATTTTATGGGTTTCCGCGTATTATCATATTTTATTGATATTGCATCCATGGTTGTATTAATTGAATGGTTAGGTATCAATGATTTAGTGTCCAAAATTATTGCAAATGTTATTGTTGTAGTTGTTAACTATTTTGCAAGCAAATATATAATCTTTAAAAAGAAGGTCGACGTGAAACAAGGCCAAAATGCATAAAAAACAAATAGCTTGGCTTGATGCCGGCTATTGTTTTTTATATATATATTTTCGAACTAGGAATGATATGGAGGAGTGTAATGCAACAGCTGTTAGATTTATTTAAGAAAAAGAAATTTTTATATGCATTAGCTTTTTTCCTTCCGTTTTCTATTTATGGTGTAATGTTTATACTGATTGGTATTGCTCCATTTGGACAAAAGTCAATTCTTATTACTGATTTGCACACACAGTATGTACAGTTTTACACGTATTTATATGATGTTATAAAAAATGGAAAAAGCATTTTTTATAGTTGGGAAGGCGGAATGGGACTAAATTTTCTTGGCGTATTTGCCTACTATTTAGCAAGCCCGTTTTCTATTTTAATTCTCTTTTTTGATCGTGCTCATATTCCAGAAGCAATTATGGTTATGACATTATTGAAGGTTGGATTAGCTGGTGTGACAATGACGCATTATTTAAGTCATATGATGAAGCGTCGTGAGATTACAATCGTATCATTTTCAACTTTTTATGCATTAATGTCATTTGTAACAGTGTATTCCTTCTGTGTTATGTGGTTGGATGCAATTTACTTACTGCCACTCATTATGCTTGGAACTGAGAGGTTGTTGACAACTAAAAAATATGGATTGTTTATTTTTAGTTTAGCTCTTACGTTTATTACAAACTTCTATATTTCTTATATGGTAGGGGTCTTTACATTTATTTACTTTGTGGCGCGTTTCTGTGTCCTGTATGACGTTCGTAATGTAAAGCAATTTATGCGAAAATTTGTATGGTTCTGCATTGGGACAGGTTTAGCAGCTGGAATGTCAGCATGTATTGTACTGCCGACATATATGGACTTAAAGAGCAACTTTGCAGAACGTACGAAATTGCCATTTTCTACAGCGTTTAATTTCGATCCATTTGATTTTTATAGTCGTTTCTTTAATGGAATTACCGATACAACAGTTAATGGAATGCCAAATGTGTATGCTGGTGTATTAACGCTATTACTTGTTCCATTGTTCTTTGTAACAAAGAAAATTTCATTAAAAGAAAAAATTGTGTACGGGGCAGTAATGCTGCTTTTAGTTCTTTCTTTTGAAATACCGTTTTTAAATATTGCTTGGCATGGTTTTGAACCACCAACAAATTTCCCATATCGTTATTCGTTTGTATTGTCATTCTCACTTATTTATATGGCTGTTCGAACGTTTATGATCTTTGGAGAAGAATTGTTACCGGCATTGAAAAAGGTTGTTTTCTTTAACCTATTTATGATTGTTTTACTTGGGAAAGTAGCACCTTCTTATATGCAATCCAACAAAATGATGGCAAACATCTTTTTCGTTGTTGTGTATGCGCTGTTACTATATGCAAAAGTTCGAGTGAAAAAGAACAAAGCGCTCATATCTTTCGCATTAGTAGCTATCGCTTCGTTAGATATTGCACTCAACACAGTATATATGATTAAGTTAATGGGTTATGAGTATGGCTACATTAATCGTCAGGAATATGCATCTCCATATCCGAGATATGAAGAAACAATTCAAAAGGTAGCTGAAAAAGACAAAGGGCTATATCGCATGGAAACGACAATGGGAAGAACTTGGAATGACGCAATGCGCTTTGGGTATAAAGGACTTACTCATTTCAATTCTGTTGCGAATGGGCACTTGAATTTATATATGCAAGATTTAGGTTACGGTTATTTGGACGCATTAATTTTGCAAAACGGTCAAGGAATTGTTTCAACTGATACCTTATTTGGTATGAAGTATATGATTTCAGATCGTCCATTAAATAAATATGGTTTTGAAAAAGTCGATAATGTCGGCGATATTTCCGTATATGAGAATAAAAATGCTCTTCCGTTTGGATATATGGTCAATAAGGATGAGTTTGATACAAAAGGAAAAGCGAAATTAAAGGTTGAAAAAACGAACTATACAAACTCATTTGAAGAGCAAAATAAACTAATTGGTAAGTTAAATGGACAACCTGTTAGCTATTATAAACCGCTTGAACCAACTTCTGTTCAATATAATAACTTGGTGGTAGCAGATACAGAAAAAAGTAAAAAGCAACTTGCTGCCGAGAAGAAAAAAGAGGCTCTTACAAACCAAAAGCCAATTCAGTTAGTGAGACAACAAGATGATAAGACAGCGAGCATCAAATACGTGTTGGACGTTAAAGGAAAACAACAGCTATACACAAAATTACGTGTAGAACCAACTGGTGTAACAAAGGTTTACGTAAATGGAAAAACATTAGGTAAAACAATTGGTGAAGGACCAGACAGCGACGTATCTGATTATCCATCTTATTATTGGAACAATGGTATTCTTGATCTAGGCTATTTTGAAAATGAAAAAGTAGAAGTAGAAGTGAAGGTAAAACGTCAGTCCGTTGAATTAGATCAACAGTTGTTCTATGGACTTGACATAAATACATTTGAGAAGCGTGTAGATGAATTAAAACAACAACCACTAAACATAACAAACTTTACTGGCCGCAGTGTTCAAGGAAAGATTGATGTAAAACAAGATAATCTTCTTTTCTTATCTATCCCATATGATAAAGGATGGAAAGTAACAGTTGACGGAAAAGATGGGAAAGTACTGAAATTGAATGATGCATTTCTTGGAGTAGAACTACCAAAAGGAACACATACAATTGAATTGAAGTATACATCCCCTGGGTTTGTAGTAGGGGTCATCGTTTCTGTTATTAGCTTATTGGCAACGATTGTTCTTTGTTTTATCGTGTCAAAGAAGAGGAAGTAATGTGAAAGAGAATCCTTTCTAAGCAGGGGTAACAGAACCTGTTTAGGGAGGATTTTTTTTACATATATTCAATAATGTGAGAAAATAGAAAATATGCAAAAATAAAAATAAAACAGGAGCATAAAATAATGAAACAATTAAGAGGGTTGTATGGGATTCTGTTCTTTTTTATTCCATTCGGGATACTGCTTTTAAGTTATGCCATATTTGGTATGTATCCGTTTGGGAATTATTCAGTATTAATTAGTGATTTAAGCACACAATATGTTCAATTTTATTCTTATTTACATAGCGTATTTACAGAAGGTAACAGTTTACAATATACAGTAGAGTTAGGCGGGGGACTTAACTTTATTGGAACATTTGCTTATTACTTATCAAGTCCGTTTTCTGTTCTTCTTTATTTCTTTAATAAAGGAAACCTTCCAGAATTTATTTTTCTTATTACTCTTTTAAAAGTAGGATTCGCGGGAGTAACATGCGGCTTGTTTTTACGTTATGTGATAGGAAAACAGCATAAAGGGTTGTTATTGTTTTCAACTGCTTATGCATTATCAGGCTTTGTTATGGCCTACTCGTTTCATGTAATGTGGCTAGATGGCATTGTGTTTTTACCTGTTGTTTTACTAGGGGTTGAAAAACTTTTACGAGATAAAAAGATTATTTTCTTTACGTTTGCTTTAGCAATTATGTTTATCGCAAATTTCTATATTTCCTTTATGTTTGGGATTTTTACCTTCCTTTATTTTATGATTCGACTCTTTACACAATATGAGTTTCGAGATATAAAAACATGGGGAAAACATTTTCTTCTTTTCTGCATCGGAACGGGACTAGCTGCTGGAATAGGAGCGGTGATTATTCTTCCGACTTTTGAAGCATTAAAGAGTAATCCGTATAGTATCGGTTCAACGGAATTCAAATTAGAATGGAAACTTGATTTACTTCTTTTCTATTGGAAGCTATTATCTGGTGGATATGATTCAAGTTTATTTGGTACACCAAATGTATATGCATCCATATTAGTACTCGTACTATTACCTGTATACTTTGTTAATCAAGAAATTAACAAAAGAGAAAAATTCTTATCTATATTTGTATTTCTGTTCTTAATTTGTAGTTTTGCAATTCCATTTTTAAATTTAGCATGGCATGGAAATAAGTGGCCAAATGCATATCCATATCGTTTTGCGTTCGTCTTTGTGATGTTAGCTGTGTTTATGGCAGCGAGAGTATTTCAACATATTAGTCGAAAAGATGTATTGCCGTTATGGATTAGTTATATCATCCATTTGATTTTATTGTATGCATTGTCAGTGAAACATTATGAAGTAGTTCATAGTAAGATACTGATCATAAACGCTATCCTGATTACATTTATTGTAGTCGTATTGCATATTCGCATGATGAAACCGTCATTAACAAAAATAACGACAGGATTATTACTTCTTTGTTTAATATGCGATATAGGTTTTAATACAAGAAAATATATTCATGGACTACATAGAGAAATGGCTTATACAAAGCGTGACGAGTACGAAGTGAACAAAGATGCCAAACAAGCTATTCAATATGTAAATGAAATGAATACAGAGCGATATCGTGTAAGTTCTAAATATCAGCGAACGCTAAATGATTCCCTGCAATATGATTATCCATCTTTCCAAACATTTAACTCGATGGCAAATGGATCATTTCATCGCTTTTTAAAGCTAACGGGCTATTCAACGTCTCCGGACTTTTTAGTAGCCAATAACCATGGTGATACGTTGCTCATGGATGCGATTTTAAAAATTGGATATAAAATTGAAGAAGGCATCGTACCAAAATATGGACATGAAAAAATAAATCAATTTGGTATTGCGAATGTGTTTAAGGTTAACAATATGATTCCATTTGGTTATCCAATCGAACATATACCTTCTAAAAAAGAAGAAAATCCTTTTGTTTTCCAGGAAAAATTGATTAATATAAAAGAGGGAACACTCTTTAAAAAGCTAGAAGATCCAAAAATTTCTCTTCAAAACATGGCGGCTATTTCAGGACAAGAAGGGAAATATGAACGAGTTAACAAGGAAAAACCGGGATATATTACGGTTCAAGTAAATATACCAAAAGAGGTTCAATTATACGGATTAGCTACAGGGATTGAAAATTGGAAAGACGTTATGGTGAATGATCAGTATCCATGTTATTTACCACCAGATATCGAAAAAACTTTGATTGATTTTGGGTACTTCCCCAAAAATGGGGTCACAACGATGAAAATCAAGGTTGAACAGGAAGATGTCTTTTCATTGAGAGGTTTACAGTTCTATGGATTAGACATAGACAAATTTAATGAGACAATAAAAGCATTACAAAAAAGTAGTATGAAGGTTACTGAAAATCACGGAAAAATGGTTAAAGGAAATATTGCATTAAAGAATGATGCTACATTCGTATTCCCGATTCCTTATGATGCTGGTTGGTCAGTTACAATCGACGGGAAAGAGCAGCCTACTACAGCAGTTGTGGATGGATTGCTAGGAGTGAAGGCGGAAGCTGGTAATCATGAAGTTGTACTTTCTTATCATTCGCCAGGATTAAAACTTGGTATGATAATTTCTGGTGTGAGCATCATCCTTACGATATTGTTTACGATTGTGCAGGTAAGAACGTTACGGAAAAAGTAATATAAGAAAGAAAAAAGCTACTGAACTCTCAGTAGCTTTTTTTCGTGGCATGCTGTATATACCCGGCTGTTAAAAAGAAATACATCATAAATGAAGCATTTTCTAATATGTTATAAAATGCGCTGCCAATAATCGCTCCAACTATTAAATATAAAGTAAGAGGAGCGAACGGTACTTTTCTCCTATATTTCCAAAGAAGAGAAAGGAATCCAAAAGTAAATCCTGCACATAAGAGCACGCCGATTATACCTGTCTCAGCGAGTATTTGAATGTATTGATTATCAGAATAAAAATTCCATGTAATCTCATATTTTTTGTAAATAGGCGATGAGAAAGTTTGCGTAGCAGCATCCCCAAATGTCCCGAATCCATAGCCAGTAATTGGTTTATCCTGAAAGATTTCAACAGCTTTTTTGACGTAGTAAATGCGTCCGTCTTGTTTACTAAGTTCAACTGTGTCTTCTGATAATGCCTCTGTAAATCGTTTTACGCCTACTTGGTCTCCCTCTAAATAGTTCGTCATTTTTGAGATGCCTACCGCACATAGGGATGACAAAAGGGAAATGACTAGCAATGATCTCCAAATTGGAATCTTTCGGTGGATACATAGATAGATAAGCCCAAAGACGATAACTGTTAAAAAGGCACCACGTGAATACGTAAGCCATAATGTTGTGGCTATAAGTGTAAGCCCTATATATGTGACATATTTCATTTTCCCTGATACGTGTTGAAGAACGTATAAAGAAATAAGAAGAGCTAACGTCAAATATAATGCCAATTCATTTGGACCGCCTGCCATTCCGTATATCCGGATTTTATTTGTCGGAGCAAGCACAAGATCTTTCCAAGCTTCTGGTAATAAAATGGTGCGTAGTGATAGTTTTTCAATTAAACCTTGCACGGATATAATGCTAGACGCTATAAAGGTAATCTTCGCAAAAAATGTGATATCCTCATGCTGAATAGTGATGCGCGAAACGATATAGTATAAAAAATAAAATAGAAGCAATGTGTGTAATTGCATAGCAATTGCAATGATTGAAACGCCGTTTAATAGACCGACCCCAGCGCCAAACAAGCAGAAAATAAAATATAATATTTCAAAGTAACGGAATGAAAAAAGCTTTGAAATATTATTTCGATATTGCAATAACAGACGCACTAAGAGCGCAATGATAATAAATAGACCGATAAACTTTAACCCGGAATTAAAAGCAACGAGAAAAGGGCGCATCGGAATAAATAGTAATAAATAAGCAATACCGAGCTTTTCATCTCGAAAAGTAGCACATGCTAGTACGAAAGAAATGAAAAGCCCGGTATAAACTGATGGAAACAGTAAGCCCAATATAATGAAGAAGATACTTGCCCATATATAGTAGAATCGAGTTGAATGTGTCATATATATTCTCCTTTAACATGATGATGGTATGCGATAAATTGTTGTAACTTCGTTCACCATTTTTGAGAAAGTGAAGTTTTGTAAGTAATGCTCGCGCCCGCATTCTGCTAAGGAATGATATAATTTTTCATCTTGTAATAATTTTGCTAAGGAGGCAGCTAATGTTTCTTCCGCTCCGTACGGTATTAATAGCCCTGACTGATTATGAACAATTACTTCTGGCAAGCCGCCAACATTTGTTGCAATCACAGGTTTTTTCATAGCAATTGCTTCAATTGCGACATAGGATAATCCTTCATTTTCTGATGGAATCACAATAATATCATGTTCTGTATACTCTTTTATAATATCGTCTCGAAATCCTTTTAATGATACATGTTCATTTAGTGATAACTCTTGAATCATAGTTGATAACTCTGTTTTCAATGGCCCTTCACCGATAATATCGCAGTGCCACTGTAAAGATGGGTGCAAAGCTTTTAATTTTTGCAAGCTTGTTAATAAGAACGGTTGTCCTTTTTCTCTGCTCAGCCTCCCGATCACAGCAATTTTTCTCGGGCCATGCTGAGAAAGAGGGGCATCTGTATATGGATCGGCAACGCCGTTATAAATAACATGTATCTTTTTTTCTGGTACGCCCTTTTGGCATAGTTCCTGCTTCATAAATTGAGAGATGCAAATGATTGCATCGTTATAGCGAGTAAAAAAGGAATTGCTGCACTTTAGGTGAAATGGCATCGGCACATTGACGTGATATGTCCAAATAACCCGAACAGGAGCACCTAATAGTTTAGCTAAAATCGCAATATAGTTTTCACGTAAAAATTGTGCATGAACAATATCGATTTTTTCTTTTTTTATAATCTTCTTTAATTGCATAGCAGCTTGTATATCAAAAGGATGACGCATGTTAATGCGGTACATTGGTACGTTTAGTTGTTCAAATTTTTTTAAGAAAGGACCAGGGATAGAGTATACAAGGATACAGTGCTCTGGACCAATAGATTCCATTAAATCTAGAACATATTTTTCTGATCCTCCATCCCCGATATAATTTAAAAGGTACATAATTTTATTCATTTATATCCTTCCTTCTACCTAAAAATAGCGATAGCAATTGTTGTAGCTCTTTTATCTTTAATGTGTAAGTGACGAGTAAGTAAACGATGGCACCAATTGCTATTGCTAATAAGATAAGCAACTTTGTATCATGTAAGAAATGAAGCAGCAGTTTGGAAGTATACAAACTTACAAAAGATGCAACAATACATTTGAATAAAAAGCCACCGTAGCGTAAGTTCACCTGTTCTTTCTCTTTCATGAATTTTTGGAGCATCCATAATAGCATCAGTACAGTGCTCACCGATGCTATTGAAGTGGAAAGAGCTGCACCAGCTAAACCAATCTGGTTAACAAGTATAATACATAATATAACATTTATAATCATGGATATAATCGATGCATACATAATGTATCGATTTAGCTTCAAAGAAAAAAGCAAACGATCAAGTAAGTCTTTTAATGGCTGCATAAGGGCAGCTAACGCATAAAATTGCAATGCGGTTGCGGTCATCATAATAGAATCTTTCCCAAATGCCCCGTAGTTATAAATAACTTTAACAATTTCCTCTGTAAAAAAAGTGAAATAAATAAAGACAGGGATAAATAAATATAAGAGCACTTTTATATTTGTTTCCATTAATTTTGCGAAATCTTTCCAGTTCGATTGATTGACGTATTCAACAAATTTAGGATACATAACTGTTAAGACAGGAGCAGCAATTAACCCAAGCGGAATAAAGTATAGCTTTTGGGAATAATTAAGCGCCGCAATCGATCCTTCATTTAATCCAGAGACTAGTGTACGATCAACAAGTAGATTAATTTGAACAGACGTACTTGTAATAAAAGCAGGGATGCTCAAAGAAATCATCGTTTTTAAAGAAGGGTCTTTAAAGTCGATTATAAATTGATAACGATATCCTTCCCTCTTGGAAGCGACATAAACAAGTATATTTTGCACGATGTTTCCGATAATAACACCGAGTGCAAGTGCATAAATTCCAATCCATTGTACAAGGGCCACAAAAATAATAAGGGTAATTCCGTTTAATACAACCCATTGCATACTTGTAATACGAAATTTATGTAAACTGTTTAAATAAGCATTAAAAATATCAATCATGAATGTACAAAATACGGTCGGAAAAATAATTTGTATTAAATAAGCTGATAACAAAGCTGTTTGCTCAGGAAGCCCGTGCGCAAATAGTGAAATGAAGAAGCGGGGCTGTAATTCAATGAGCAAAAGCGGAATCAAAAAAATAAGTAGAACAATGTTTAAAAAATTATTCATGAATCGATATGCTTTAACCGGATCTTTTCCCTTTAACTCCATAAAAATTGGAATGAAAGAAAAGGCGAAAGCCCCTGTAATACCAGTGAAAACAATCGTAGGTATATTTAAAGCGACAACGTATGCATCAACTGCATAATTTGTACCGAAATAAGCTCCAAGTGTTACTTCTTTTGCGAATCCAAGTAGTTTTCCTAAAGCTGTCCCAAGTGTGAAAAATAGTGTTACAATGAGAAATTTTTTTGTCTGATCTTGAGAGGCTTCCCTACTCATTTCTAATCAAATCCTTACTTTAATTTAATTCTTTTTCAAGCATAATTTATTTGTATGTAAAAATCAAATATATATCTTAGCAACAGAAAATGTTTCCTATGAAAAAGAGGATATCATCCAATAGGAGAATATCCTCTTTAGTTCGTAATAAAAGACAATAACGATTCCCGTCTTTTATAGCAAAACAACAGTATACGATTCGCGAGAAATAAGCCCCTGCTGATGGTTATGATGCAAGGCGACTATTTTGATACGCAGAACGGCGAACTGCATAGTATATACGAGGTGCAATGACTGCACCAATAATTGTAAAGATAATATCTTTTACAGCAAACCACATCATAACTTTCCAGGCAGCTGCATAGCTAATGTTGCCGTGCATCCAGTAATTGATAGCTAAGTACATATAAGTTGTTCCAATCACATAGGTAAGAATGATGCCGACAGTAGAAGCTGTAAAGAATGTCCCGAATTTGGGAGTTTTCACTTGCTCAACAATCTTACCTGTTACATAAGCAACAATAATGAAAGCAATGATAAACCCGCCAGTTGGACTTAATAATTGACTAAATCCAGCTTTAAATCCAGCGAATACAGGTGCTCCGGCAACTCCAACTAATGTATAAACGATCATAGATAAGGCCCCAAGGCGGCTTCCAAGAAGAAGACCAGCTAAAATAGCGAAAAATGGCTGCATAGAAAGCGGAACACCTGCAACTTGTAGAAACGGTGCCCAAGATGTAATATTGGCACCAATCGCCATAAGTGCGACAAACATCGCGGCGAAAGCTAAGTCTAATGCACGAAGTTTACTCAAAATGTTAACCCCCCCGTTATTAAAAGTTAACATTATAGTACTGAATTCATCTAGGCATTGTCAATTAAAATAGTTTGATATTTCGGTTCTAATACTTCCCGAAGTAGCGTATACGGAATACGGAATTGTGGAATGCCGCTGACGTACGGTGCAATTTCATACAACGGGAAATAAATCATTAAATTGTCTTGTTCTAAAACGTATTTTAAATTCTTTTCATTCATTACTTTCTCGGCAGCGTCTGGAAAGTAATTCTCCTTATTTTGTTCAATTTGTCTAACGATCTCGGTCTTAATAATGCTTTCATATGGACTATCTTTTTGAAATAAATCTGCTAAGCGAAGCGGTTTATTTTGCCGAAGATCGAACGTATTTGCTTTCCATTCATACATGCCATGTGCACCGCCTGTGTATTGATAATAATTTACATACAGACTGAGTAATGGAAATGTATTGAATGGGACCTTGTAGTCAACATTCGCAACATATGGATGAAACGGAGCATCAGTTTCTTGCGATTGTTCATAATACGTTTTTGCATCTTTTTCTAATTTCTTTTTGAACTTATCTATACTTTTCTCATAATACGTATTTAACTTCTTTTGAAATTGTCCATCTGGAATGTTACGAAATTGCGGGTAATTGATTTGATATTCAAAATATGGTTTCTTACCTTTTTGGGTTGCAGTATGAATTTCAATTGTAATGTTAGATGTTTGGGCTCTTATTGTTTCTTTTGGTACAATAGCAATTGAGAAGAAAAAAAGTAACATGATATATAATAGTTTCTTCATATAATAGACCTCCATATATGATATTACTAATAGTTTGAAAAGAAATAGATTATATTATGCGTTTTTTGGTAAATTGAAAGGGGACAGCCGTATGTCTAAAACATTAATGGAAGCGTTAGGTATTGAATTATTAGAAATGACAGATGATAAAGTTGTAGCGACGATGCCAGTACATGGAAGTACGCATCAACCATTGGGTTATTTACACGGAGGAGCCTCTGTTGCTTTAGCAGAAACAGTTGCTAGTGTCGGTACATACAATTTAATTGATCAAGAGAAATATATTTGTTTCGGTCTTGAAATTAATGCAAATCATTTGCTGTCTAAACGAGACGGTATCGTCACGGCGATTGGAACGCCGCTTCATAAAGGGAAAACGACAATGGTATGGGACATTCGCATTATCGATGAAGACAATAATTTAATTTGTATTTCAAGATGTACAGTTGCGGTGAAAGCGAAAAGATAAATGTGAAGAAATGGACTATCCGCGTGTCGAATACCGCCGAGTGGTCTTTAAATTGTGTCGAAGCGCCGATATATCGCAAAAAGCGCCGATATATCGGTGGGCAATAAAAAAACGACTGCTTGAAGCAGTCGTTTTTTTCATTAGAATTGAATTTTCTTTTCTAAGAATCCTTTTAGTTCGCTAATTGGCATACGTACTTGTTCCATTGTGTCACGGTCACGTACTGTTACTGCATTGTCTTCAACAGAATCGAAGTCATATGTGATACAGAATGGTGTACCGATTTCGTCTTGGCGGCGGTAACGTTTACCGATAGAGCCTGTTTCGTCGAAGTCTACCATAAAGTCTTTCGCAAGTTCTGCGAACACTTCACCAGCACCTTCAGATAGCTTTTTAGAAAGCGGCAGGATCGCTGCTTTAAATGGTGCCAATGCTGGGTGGAAACGAAGAACTGTACGAGAATCGTTTTCTAATTGTTCCTCTTCATATGCATCACATAAGAATGCTAATGTTACGCGATCTGCGCCAAGAGATGGCTCGATGCAGTATGGTACGTAACGCTCATTCGTTTGTGGATCTACATAGTTAAAGTCTTCAGTAGAATGTTCCATATGACGGTTTAAGTCAAAGTCAGTACGAGATGCAATACCCCAAAGCTCGCCCCAGCCAAATGGGAATCTAAATTCGATATCAGTTGTTGCGTTACTATAGTGAGATAATTCTTCTTCACCATGGTCACGAAGACGCATGCTTTCTTCGTTCATACCAAGTGAAAGAAGCCAGTTTTTACAAGTGCTGCGCCAGAATGTGAACCATTCTAAATCGTCGCCAGGTTTGCAGAAGAATTCAAGTTCCATTTGTTCGAATTCACGCGTACGGAACGTAAAGTTACCAGGCGTAATTTCGTTACGGAAGCTTTTACCGATTTGGCCGATACCAAATGGAAGCTTTTTACGCATAGAGCGCTGTACGTTTTTGAAGTTTACGAAAATACCTTGTGCTGTTTCAGGACGAAGGAAAATTTCGTTTGTGCTAGATTCTGTCACGCCTTGGAATGTCTTGAACATTAAGTTGAACTGACGAATTTCAGTGAAGTCTTCGCTGCCGCAATCTGGGCATTTTACTTCGTGTTCTTTCATTAATCCAGCCATTTGATCGAAAGTAAGACCATCAACGATCATTTCGATACCTTTTGCTTCTAGTGCATCTTCAATTAATTTATCAGCACGATGGCGTGCTTTACATTTTTTACAGTCGATCATTGGATCGTTGAAGTTTCCAACGTGTCCAGATGCTATCCAAGTTTTTGGATTCATTAAAATTGCTGCATCTAAACCTACATTATACGGAGATTCTTGAATGAATTTTTTCCACCAAGCTTTTTTCACGTTGTTTTTTAATTCGATACCAAGTGGACCGTAGTCCCAAGTATTTGCAAGACCGCCGTAAATTTCAGAACCAGGGAAAACAAAACCACGATGTTTTGCTAAGTTTACGATTTGCTCCATTGAAGCCATTTTTAATTCCTCCTTAAAAGATAACGTATTGGCGATGAAAGATAGTGTAGTACTTGGAGAAGCGATTAGGTGAGCAAGCCGCTTCCGCTTTTCAAAATAAAAAACGCTCATCCCAAGGCTTATTTGCCTAGGGACGAGCGTTTGCCCGCGGTTCCACCCTAGTTGACACACAAAAGTGTATGTCCACTTTATATTGTATTGCTCGGGACTGCCGTTTCCTTGCAGTTTCAGGCTTGCACCATCCCTGAATCGCTTCTTCTTTACAAGTACTTATTTGTCCTTCATCGCTACCATATTTAAAAAATAGATGACCATATTCTATCATGTTCTTTTCTAATTCACAATAGAGAGCGTGTGTTTAGGTTAGTATATGCAGTGTCTGTTATGTAGTATAGCCCAAAACTTATTGCGCAAATCCATTTCTAATATGTTTAGTAGCTTCACGTTTACTAAGCGGTGCGAGCTCATGTGTTTGGACGAATTCCCATACAGCTGGAGGATTTGTTTTTGCGTATTCACGAAGTGCCCAGCCGATTGCTTTTTGAATAAAAAATTCTTTAGAGTGACTTAGCTGTTTGATGAATGAGAAGAGAAGTTTCGTATCTGTTTTTTCTTTATACTTGAGCTGGAATAGCAGGCATGTTCTTTGGAGCCACATATTATGAGATGCCATCCATTTTTGGACATACGGTTCGATTAAATGTGGATGTGCTGCTAAAATAAGGCCGACAAAATGACTTGCGAGCATATCCACGGAATCCCACCATGATTTTGTCGTAATGAGCTCTTCTAAAAGCGGGATATGAGTTTCATCTAAATGTTTTCGATATTTATCCAGTAGCGTTAAAGCAACCATTTGAAATTCTCGTTCTGGCAGTGCCCAAAGTTCGCGAACAATTACGGGAAGATCTGCTGCTTTCGGTGCTTCATTGTTTTGCAGTACTTCACGAATTAATTGCTTTCGTTCTGGTGTTTGAATGCCGAGAAAGGGAAAGTGGTTTTTCATATAACGTTCCATTGATTCTGCTTTTTCACGGTTTCGATGTGCTTCAAAGTGTTCTTGTATGCTTACGGTAAAAGGATGCATAAGGCTCACTCCACATTCATATTTTTCAATTTAAGTGTAGCATAGATAAAGTGAAACTTTAATCAGTGGGGGGGGTTTTTCATCCTCCACTGATTATTAGTTGAACCAATCGGGCTTTTACGGGCAATTTATCTCCCACCTAACTTCTTCAGAAAAGCGGAAGCGGCTTGCTCAGAATCGCAGGACGCCCACGCCCCTGACAGAGAGGCGCTTTTTGCCTCGTCCGAGGGGGCGAAACGACCGGAGATTCTAGCCGCTGGAGCTGGACAATGCTTTTGCTGAATTTTGAGGTGGGAGTATTACTGCCCGTTAATGCGGGATAAAAAATTTTTTAGCCGCTTCTTAAAACTTTCCGTGGCGAATATATAGAAAAAGAACGGAATTAAGACAGAAGGGGGTATTAGAATGGATAGTCAAATTGTAATAGACGGTGTACCGAATGATGGGATTATCGCTGCATTTTTAGCGCTAGGACTTATTTTTATTATTATCTTTTTAGTTTGGGCTGTGGTGGCGTATTTGTTAACAGCATTTGCTCTGTATAACATGGCAAAAGCGGATGGGGTGGAAGATGCTTTCTTTGCATTTATTCCGTTTTTAAATTGTAAAACATGGGGAGATTTAATTGGGAAGAAATTACCGCAATTTATGCAGCCGCAATCAGGCTGGAAGTTAATTGGTGTATATGCAGCCTGTATTATTATTGGATGGATTCCTTTTTTACATTTCATATCTTCAGTTCTCTTATTTGCGTTAGGGGTTTATATCATATATTTATTATTTGAAAGATATACAACAAATGCAGTACTATATACGGTTTTACACGTGATTACATGTTCTATTTTTCTTCCGATTCATTTATTTGTAATCCGAAACAATGAACCGAGATATTGAAAGAACGAAAAAACGGAAGGGGCTCCCCCTTCCGTTTTTTTGTTACATTAAGTAACGTAAATAAATGTAAATGTTCGAAATGATTAATGAAACAATGGTAATTGGGAAACCGACTTTTAAGAATTCCATATAGCTAAAGCCATGTCCTTCACGGTTTGCGATACCTGCAACAATTACGTTTGCAGATGCCCCGATTAATGTTCCGTTTCCGCCTAAACAAGCACCGAGTGCTAATGCCCACCAAAGTACATCAACTTGTGCATCGGATGGTGTTAAGCCAAGTCCAACTGCCATATCGTTAATAAGTGGAATCATTGTTGCAACGAATGGGATGTTATCAATCGTTGCAGAAGCGATACCGGATACCCATAAAATAAGTACAGAAGCAAAGGAAATATCACCGCCAGTTATGCTTAATACTTGCTGTGCTAACGACTTAATTAAACCGATATCAATAAGACCACCAACGAGAACGAATAAACCAGCAAAAAAGAATATCGTAACCCATTCTACATGTGCAAATACATCTTCAATTTCATGTTCTTTCACGCCGATTAACATTAATACCGTTGCTCCTGTTAAGGCGATAACTGCTGCATCAATGTGAAAAATAGAATGCGTCATAAAGCCGACGATTGTAAGACCAAGTACTGTTAACGATTTTTTCATCAGCAATGGATCTTTAATATATTGCTTTTCATTTAAACTCATTAATTTTTTAATTTGAATTGGATCAGCTACCAATTGTTTTCTGTATATGAAGTACAACATAACCGCTGTTACAGCGATAATAATAATTACAATTGGAGCTAAGTTTACTAAAAAGGCATTAAAATCTAAATGTTTGTTTGATGAGCCAATCATAATGTTTGGCGGGTCACCAATAAGTGTAGCTGTTCCTCCGATATTTGAGAAAATAATTTCTGATAGTAAATATGGAACAGGATTCACTTGTAAAATACGTGTGATAGATAGTGTAACTGGTACAACGAGAAGTACAGTTGTCACGTTGTCTAAAAAGGCAGAACCAACTGCAGTCAGTAAGGAAAGAATAATTAAAATGCGAATTGGATTTCCCTTTGCTTTCTTAGCGGATTTAATCGCAACGTACTGAAAGACTCCCGATTTACTTGTGATGTTAACTAAAATCATCATACCGATAAGTAAGGTAATTGTTCCCCATTCAATATGCTTTGTAAAAGCGTTGTGTAAATCAACAACGCCTACAATGACCATTAAGGCTGCACCGAGCAGCGCGATGACAGCACGATTAATTTTTTCAGAAATGATAATGGCATATGTAACCAAAAAGACCACAATTGCAAAGTAATATTGCCAATTTGCAATTTCTTGTGTTGTTTCGTGCAAAAATCTCATCTCCTCTCAGTAGTTTTTCTTATTATTTGATACAATTGCGAAATAAACACAATTAAAGCCATTATAAAGTAGAAAAATGTATGATGTAAATGAAAGCCCTTGTTTTGTCATATTTTCTGCAAAAATGAATTAAGCTATTTTCTTGTTTTTGAAAATATTTGCTGCTATTTGACATATATATAAGATACATCTTATGGAATGTATGAAGTGGAATGTTCAGTTGGATTTGGTCTCTGTGTTAAAATTTGTAAATTCAAAAGTGTTCGTCATTAGTTGTTATGGTATACTGGATGGATATGGAAGAATGAATTCCACTATTTGCGGGCTAACCATCAGTGGGGAACGAAAAAACTTCCGCTGATGGAAGTTTCACTTTATAAGGAAGGGATCGTATGGATGAACAACAACTTTTATTTTTAGATTTTGAGTTCACAATGCCTCAAAATCGCAAAAAGCCAAAAGGATTTTTCCCAGAAATTATTGAAGTAGGAATTGTCTCAGTTGTGGATCATGTTGTAGTTGATACGTATTCTTCTTATGTAAAACCAGCAACTTTTTCGGTATTAACAGAGCGATGCAAAACATTTTTAGGCATTCAGCAAGAAGCGGTGGACAATGGGATTTCATTTGAAATGCTTGTTGAACGATTAGCAAACTATGAAAAACGTTGCGCTACAACAGTTGTGACATGGGGGAATATGGATATGAAAGTGCTGAAGAAAAATTGCGAAGTAGCGAATATCCATTATCCATTTGCAGGACAATGTCGTGACTTATCATTAGAGTATAAGCGTTTTTTTGGAGAGCGAAATCAAACCGGATTATGGAAAGCCATTGAAGCGTACGGAAAGGTCGGGACAGGTAAGCATCATTGTGCGTTAGATGATGCGATGACGACATATAATATTTTTAAACTTGTGGAGAAAGATAAACAATATTTAGTAAAACCAGCTCCGCCGACACTCGGTGAGCTAGTAGACTTTTCAAAAGTATTAAAAAGAGTAAGTGCACAATAACGACCAAATTACAATTTTAATTGTAGTTTGGTCGTTTTGTTGTTTTTACAATTGATAATCACGTTGTAATTGTTCGAGCATTTGTAAGCTGCGCTGCGCGAATGGAGTATCGTCTTCTTGCAACTGCTTTATTTGTTCTGTTAATGCTTTTTGCAGTGATTCTTTATAATCTGGCACATCACCATCATAACGCTTCACCATTGGCTGCGGGATATTCGTTTGTTCGCGAAATGCTAAGGCACGGCGTTCATGGAAAAAAGGTACGTCAGCTTGTTTTACGTTATGGAGGTCGCCTTGCGTAGGGTGTTTCACAACAGCGAGCACTTTCACAAGATAATGCTGCGGACGAACGTTTGTAATTTCTCCGATGTACTTCCCTGTTTTATAAATCCCTGTTACAACATCACCGATTCGGAATGTTTCGTTCATATTTTTTCACCTCAATTTTATAGTAAGGAATATAAAGGGGTGAGTCAAAGAAATCATTTGTTAGAAATTCACTTTATGTAAGGTTGCTTGTGAATCTGTAGAAGTTTATAATTTACAGTGAAATGACAGAATGTTCAGATGAATAGAGTAGAGTAAGGCTAGTAGAGGAAAGGCAAGGTTGTAGATAGTAAAACCAAAAGGAGTGATCAATTATGATGCCTTTATACTTTCCAGAAGATAAGACAGAATATATTATACCTGCCATTGTATGTGTACTATTTATTATCGGTGCAATTGCGACGTGGCGTATGTTTATTAAATCATCAGAGCGAGAAGCGAAAAATTTGAAAGAGATGGAAAAACGGATTATGAGAAAATGATAAAAGTTAGCTAGCTGAAATTGTCTTTCGTACAGGAGCTTTTGTATGTTTCCTTCTAGGCTCGGACAATATAAGAACAGAATGAGTTTGGAGGGAACACGGATGAAAAAGCAACTCGTATTGGGATGTTTTGCAGCGATCCTCTTTGCTGGATGTGCGAAAGAGAACCCAAAAGAAATAGATGTAAAGCTGTATAATGCTTCTGGAGATCAAGTAGGCACGGCGAAGGTTGCCCAGCAATCAAGTGGAGTAAAGATTTCGATTAAAGCAGAGGGGCTTACACCTGGTGTACACGGATTACATATTCATGAAGTAGGGCAATGCCAAGCGCCGGACTTTACTTCTGCCGGGAATCATTTTAATCCTAATAACAAGAAGCATGGGTTATTAAATCCAAAAGGATTTGAAAACGGAGATTTGCCGAATGTGATTGCGGATGGCGAAGGGAAGATTAAGGTGAATATTACGGCGCCGCAAGTGGCTTTAAAAGAAGGAAAAACAACGATGAATAGAAAAGACGGTGCGTCGCTTATTATTACAGAAAATGCAGACGATGGGATGACACAACCAGCTGGAAATTCGGGGAAACGAATGGTATGCGGTGTAATTGTGAAAAAAGCCTCGGAGCTAAAAAAAGAGAAGGAAAAAGGGAAATGAAGAAAACCACACGTTTTAAAGGCTGCCAGGAGAGTCTCGGCGGCCTTTGTATATTTTGATATTAAAATTACCGATACAAGTTCTTGGATGCGGGCACAAAGTGTTTCAATAAAATTTGATCCTTTGTGTAAGGTGACTCATATTCGCGTGCGACATCTGCTAAAGTATGGACAAGTTTACGAAGATAAGTAGCCGCCGAAGAACAAACGTGAAAGCTTTACTTTATAATTTTATCACCTGAAAATATTTGTTTTACTACTTGATACCTCAGTTTGTATTCTTATAACCTATTAATATACGATATTACCATTTTATCCCGAAATTTATGAACGGCAGGGCCCTCACCTTAAGGTTCAGAGAGAAGAGAAGAAGATAGCGGATTAAGAAAGGGGATTACATGAAAAAGAAGCTTTTATATATTGAAGACAATAAGGAAATTGGTGCTTGGGTGTGTGAAGATTTATTTGAACGGGGTTATCAGGTAACTTGGATTACCACAGGCGAAGGTGCTATTGAACATATGGCGGAAATCGATCTAGTAATCCTTGATATTATGCTTCCAGGATTGGATGGTTTTTCAGTTGGACAGCGGTTGAAAAAGGAATTTCCCAAGACCCCTATTTTAATGCTATCCGCCAGATCATCGATTGATGATAAATTGCAAGGGCTGCAGTTCGCGGATGATTATATGACAAAGCCTTTTCACCCCGATGAACTCGCGGCACGGGTGGAAGTGCTTCTCAGACGGTTTGACAAGATATGTGCCCCACTCATTGTACTATCACATCTCCGCATTTATTTGAACGAGAACCGCATTGTGGATTCCAGATCGAATGGTGATATCATACTTACGGCTAAGCAGTTTCAAATTTTCACCTATTTACTCCGCCATCCAAACCAAATTTTAACAAAAGAACAAATTTATGAGGCCGTATGGGAAAATCCATATATCGAAGGAGATAAAACCTTAATGGTACATATCCGCCATTTACGTGAAAAAATAGAGCAGGAGTCAAGTAAACCACAAATAATTGAGACAATTCGCGGTATTGGATACAGGGTGAAACAATGAAATTCCGCCATTCGCTGTTAGTTAGATATTTGTTGCTTATTACGGCTGCGCTCGTTTTATGGCCGTTTGTTTTACCTCTTTATTATTTACCGAAATATACCCTAGACAAGGAGATGCAACAAAAAGTCAAGTATATAGATACAAAAAAGTTGGAACAAATGTGGAATGATGAGGCGGAAAAGTTGGACGGGGCGTCACCAGATCAAGTGGACAAACGAATTCATTCGTTAAAAGAACGATATTCAATGGCGACAATGTTTTGGGTTGACGCCGCGGGAAAAACACAGATCAAGCTTCCCGAAAAAAAGAGTATACCTGACCAATGGACGTTTCAGGAAAGCGCTAAGTTTATGAAAGAAAATGTTGATAATGACCTGTTCACAATTGTTGCCTTTATTGGCGGTGATCAGAGCCAAGGCTTTATGGTTTTTCAAGTCCCTCTTTTCGTTACACAACCACCCAGTTTCTCCTTCATTGATGATAAGTTTTTGCTAGTATATAGTGTGCTTGTCTTTGCAATTTTTTTAATTGCATCTTGGGTATTTTTCTCGAAAATTCGCAGGCGTCTCGTTCAACTACAAACCGCAATGGCCGAAGTCGATAAGGACGGCATTCCTAAGAAAATTCTCGTTCGTAAAAAGGACGAAATCGCGCAACTAGGGTCGGTATTCAATCATATGATTGACGAGTTGAAAAGCAGTAGGAAACGTGAACTGGAGGAGGAAGCTCTTCGTAAACAATTGATTGCTAATATATCACATGATTTGCGGACGCCGCTCACCACCATCCGTGGGCATGCTTATTCATTGCAAAAGGAAACTTTATCTCCTAAAGGGAAGGCATCGCTTCACTTGATTGAAAGAAAGGTAGATGCTCTTAGCCAATTGCTCGAAAATCTTCTTTCCTACACGTTATTATCGGCGGGGAAATATACTTTGCAACAGAAGGAGACAGATATTATCCGCTTAACCCGGACTTCCGTTGCAGGGTGGTTTCCTGTATTTGAAAAGGAAGGATTTGAAGTAGAGGTTCATTTGACAGAAAAAGCTTTCATGTGGAATGTTGATCCGCACTGGTTTACCCGTATATTAGATAATCTATTCCAGAACGTTGTTAGACACGCAAAAGCAGGACGGTATGTTGGTGTAAGTTTGGAAGAGTTAGATGGAAGGATCGCTATTGTTGTTGAGGACAAGGGCCCCGGAATGGATAGCATCTCTAATGAAAAAGGAGCCGGGATCGGTTTATCGATTGTTTCATTGATGCTCCAAGAAATGAATCTTGACTGGAAAATAACAAGTTCGATGAACGGCACTCACGTTTATCTATATGAAAAAGTTGGACTGTAAACGAAATAAGCACTGTACATACATTAGCCCGCCTGACAAAAGTTAAACGAAATTTAAACTAGACCCAACCGTTATTTTAATCTTCACTGATTAGAATGATGGTGGGGTTGAATTTTGAAATATAAATAAGTGCCAATACCCCATTCGTTTCGTTTCGTAGGTATTTAAAATAGTAAAGAAAAGAGGAGAATTTCAATGGAAACTTCATCGCCGATAATTGAAGAAAAGATTGGAAAAGGCTTTAAACGATGGCCCTTATGGATTGGATATGGCGCTGCGGGGTGGTCACTGCTTTACGGCGTTGTACAGCTCTACTGGTTACTTGGAGGGGCGGGGTATCCCTTCAAACATGCTGAAATGGACTTGTTTGCGGCTATGGTTACTTATCTTCCGTCTAAAGCTGGTGGCCTCATTTTTGTGATTTTTTGTTTATTAGGAACAGTGATTGGTGTAGCTATGCAAAAAATGTGGAGAGGTGTTCTTCTTAGGTGGCTATTCCTTACTTTTGCTTGGTGTTTTGCTGTTGTCTTGCTTCTTTTTATTCCTGATATTAGCTTAATCGCAGTTATGGCTTATGCCTTTTTATTTAAGTTTGCTTTTAACTGGATTATGTTCAATCAGATTATTTGTATTATAGGTGCTCTGCTTTGGATCTTGACTGCTATTGCATATCAACGTAGGACCCGTGATGCTTGTGAATATTGCGGGCGGACAGAGAACGGAAACACATTCTTATTGGTGCGCTGGGGAAGATGGCTAACCATTATCGCGGCTCTTGCGCCTATTCCTTATGCCCTGACACGTTTTGCGTGGGCACTTAATATCCCTTTAGGGGTGGATCAGCAGTTCTTTCACGATTTTTCAAAGGTTAATTCTATGGCACAGATAACAGAATGGGTATTTGGGTCTGTTTGCGTAGGTGGAGGAATTCTTACACTTGGCTTGATTCAAAAATGGGGTGAAATATTTCCCTGTTGGTTTCCATTCATTGGCGGTAAAAGAGTTCCTATCATGCTCGCGGTAGTTCCAGCTTCTATTGTAGCCATTGCGGTAACTGCGGCTGGATTTGTCTTTACCTTTAATTTTCTTGCTGTGATATTACACTTTATGCCAGCTGATATCCTCCTTCTCAGTCAGATATGGGGAACGATTGGACCCATGATTTTCTGGGTGCCATGGGGAGTAGCACTTGGTCTTGCTGCCATTGCTTACTATTATCGCCGGCGTGGTAAGTGTACGCATTGTGGAAGAGACGATCAAAATTGAGACAGAAAAAGGGAGTTGTATGAATAGGAACAAAGTAACTAATTATGAGCAAGTCTCCGGTGTTCGCTATAATTTTTGACTTTGGAAAATTTTAATTGCCGTTACTGCGTCGAACATTTTATGAATCTATTATCATACAGATTCTGGTTTGGCGCAGCAGCGGATTTTCATGAAAGGATATACGTCATATATTTTCTAAATTACGGTTAATTTTCCTCGCTTGTATATCCTTAAGTTGATTTTTGGAAACAATTATCTGAAAACCCTTTATAATAGAACATGTACATACACAAAAGGGGGATTCTATGAAATTATTACGTTCACTTCTTATTCTTACGCTTGTTGTATTGTTAAGCGCATGCAATGTAGCAACAAAAGTTACAAAGGTTCAAAACAACGGCGAAACTACTTTGAAAATTGGCTCTCTGCAAGGTTCTCACGAGGTGCAAACGATTAAAGTTGAAAATGGAAATGTGGAAATTCCTTATGAAGCATCCGTTGAAGAAGGTACAATTTTATTGCAAGTCATAAAAGGTGATAAGGTTATTCAGGAAGAAGAAATCACTTCCAAAAAAGAAGGTCTGCTTTCTTTTGAAGCACCGAAACCTGGCTCATATGAATTGAGTGTATGTGTGAAGGGTGAAAAAGAGAAAGCAAAAGGAATTCGAATACATACGAAGCTATAAAGTGAAACTTTAATCAGTGGGGGTTTTCTTCATCCCCCACTTAACTTCTTAAGAAAAGCGGAAGCGGCCTGCGATTCTAGCCGCTAGAGCTGGACAATGCTTTCGCTGAATTTTGAGGTGGGAGTATTACTGCCCACGAATAGCGGGATAAATCCTAATCGAACTTCTAGTATAGCTAGAAGTTATGTTAAATCGTAATGATGAGAGGAAAGAAGAGAATGGAACCTAAAATAATAAGTATTCCAGCGAAAAAAATTGTTGGAATTAGGAAAGAAACAACTTTTGCAAAAGATCCTGAAGTTACAATGGGGATATGGAAGACATTTATGCCATTAAGAAATCGTATCCCTTACAGAAGTAACTCGTGTTTTCTTTCTGTAAAGGTGTTAAACACTCCTTTAAATTTGAATGATATAAACTATAGTTATGAAAAATGGGCTGCTGTTGAGGTGGAACATTTCGAAACAGATACTGTTTCAGAACTATCGACACATACGCTAGCAGGCGGCTTATATGCTGTTTTCATCCATCAAGGAACAGCTTCTGATTTGAGTACATTCCAGTATATTTTTCAAGAGTGGTTACCGAATTCAAACTATAGCTTAGATGTAAGGGAGCATTTTGAAGTTATGGATGATAATTATCGCCCGGACGATTTGGACGCAAAAGAAGAAGTTTGGATACCAATAAAAGTCAAAACAACTGATAAATAAAAGAGCTGGAATGAACATTTCCAGCTCTTTTATATTCAAGTTACATAGATAGCTTTTCCTTAGAATTACACGCAAATGCACATTGTAAGCGGCGGAGCGCATCTTCTAATACGGAGCGCGGACAGCCGAGATTTAAACGAATATGATGATCACCGCCAGCACCGAATTTTTCTCCAGGTTCTACAATGATTTTACCTTTTGTCTCTAATAATTCCATTCGTTCACTTTGTGTGAGTCCAAGCTTGGAGCAGTCAATCCAAAGTAAGAACGTACCATCTGGCTCGCTGACAGATAGATTTGGAATATGTTTCTTAATAAAATCACATGCGAATTTTGCATTTTCTTCTATATAATGTAATAGCTCTGATAGCCATTCCGTGCATTCTGTGTATGCACTTTGTATGGCTACGTAAGCGAATGTGTTTAAGCCATGAAAACCTTGCCGATTTTGTACACCCGTAAAAGCATTTCGCAATTTTTCATTTGGAATAATAATGACTGATGCTTGCAGTCCGGCAATATTAAATGTCTTACTTGGCGCGATGCATGTTACAGTTCGCTTCGCTAAGCTTGATGATAAAGAAGCAAGTGGGATATGCTTACGTCCTTTGAAGATAATATCAGCATGAATTTCGTCTGCAACGACGGTCACATCATACAGTTCGCAAAGCTTGCCGAGTTTTGTTAACTCATCTTCTGTCCATACGCGCCCAATCGGATTGTGCGGACTACAGAGAAGCATTAATTTTACACCTTGCTGAAATTGTTGTTCTAGCTGATTAAGGTTCATTTTATAAACGCCGTTTTCGATCTGTAATGGATTGGCGAGTATTTGGCGTCCATTCGCTGTTACCATTTCGAAAAACGGCGGATATACAGGCGGCTGCACGATTACGGAATCTGCTTGTTCTGTGAAAGCTTGCACAGAAGTACTAAGTGCAGGAACGATGCCAGCGCTAAAGACAAGCCATTCTTTTTCAATGACCCAATTGTATTGTGTTTGTACCCAATGACAAATTGCTTCTTTTACTTGTTCACTTGTAGTGTTATAACCGAAAATAGGGTGTTGTAAACGTTTTGTTAAAGCATCTTGAATTGGTGAGGGAACAGGGAAGTCCATGTCTGCAATCCAGGCATGAAGAAGTTCCTCGTTTTTATGTGTATCCCATTTAACGGAGTTTGTTCCGCGGCGATTTATCATTTCGTTAAAGTTCCCCATATTTGTTACTCCTTTCAATAATAACTAAAAAAACTGAATGTTCTTCCATTTCTTCTAGCATAGCTGATATGATACGATAAAGAAAAGTGGAAAATAAGAAAAAGGCGGGAAGCGTATGGGAACATATGAGAAGATGATAGACTTTGTGAAGCAGTGGGATCCGTTTCAAATGGGCGCGGAATTTTATGAAACAGAAGCAAGTGACATCGTCTACATTGTAAGTACATTTGATGACGCAAAATATATCGCAAAAAAAATACAGCACGTTTATTTAATATCATTTGATAGGACGTTACCGATTGAAAAATGCCAATGGCTAGCAGAACAATTGTTATTATTAAAAGGCGGCGGTAGCTGTAGTTTATAGTTTTTTCTGTAGAGGCGGATATCGAAAAGTTTATGAATGTGAACTTTTTGATATCCGCCTTTTGTTTTCTTAATTTGCTAGGAAGGTCATAATCTCTTCGCATACATGCTCTGGTTTTTCTTCAGGTAATAAATGTCCTGTGTTTTCATAAGAAATAAAGTGTGAATAGGGCAAATCATTGTGCAAACGGTGTCCAACTTCAATAGGAACAACACGATCTTTTTCTCCCCAAATGAGCAAAGTAGGTGTTGTGATTGCTTGTAACTCTTTTGACGTTAAGTCTCCTTCGCGATCTCGAATCATGCGGGTTAGTGCCGGAAAGATGCGATTATCATAAAAAGGCGCTGCATAACCTTGCATCATTTCTTCATCGATTAAAGAGTGATCGTGAACTACATTCATTAAATTATGGATGATGCCTCGCCTTACAATCCAATTCTTTACGTATAAATGAAAGAACGGTAAATAAGAAGTATAGATAAGCGGCAGTTTCGCTCTTGATAAATAACTAGAACTGCATAAAAGAACCGTCTTTTGAATGAAGTCAGGCCGCAATTTGTTTATATATAACGCAATTTGTCCCCCCATCGAATGTCCTACTAAAATAACATTTTTTGTCTGTAAATGTTCCATAAGTTCAATGACAATCGTTGCGAGGTTCTGGTAAGAATATGTGAAATGATAGGATTTATCGCTTTTTCCAAATGGCGGTAGGTCCAGAGCAATCACGTTCCCTTGCTTTGTTAAAAGGGGAATGAGACGCCGATAGCTAAATGTTGAAGAGAGAAATCCGTGAATTAAAACAAATGTTGGCCTTTCTTCGGCATTGAAAGACTGGTAGAGCTCATAATGAATCGTCATCCCTCTTGTAGAAAAGGTGAAGTGAGGGAGTTGAACTTCGTTTTCCATCTTCATCACTCCGTTGTTTTTTGTTCATATCATCTCCTTTTTAGGTAGGAATTATCCTAGAGGACCGCGAAGGAAAAGCGGTAGTAATGCGGAATTTTTTATAGGGGAATAAAAAGTTTTTTGTAATAAAGGAGAGTTCATAATGAACAGTGATTATCAAACACGAATGGAAACGGTTATAAGATATATTGAAGACCACTACGCTGAAAAAATTGATCTTGATTCATTAGCCCAAGTATCACATTTTTCTAAGTATCATTTTAGCCGGATTTTTAAAGCGATTATCGGTGAAACCCCGATGTCGTTTGTGAATAAAAAACGTCTTCAAAAATCGATATACTACTTAACAGAAACGAATAAATCAATATTAGAGATAAGCAGTCTCTGTGGTTTTGAATCAGCCTCGACATTTCATGCATTGTTTAAAAAACACTTTCATGTCGTTCCTACTGATGTTAGGAAAAATAATTTTCATCATAGCAATATTTCGTTATATATGAGCAAGAATCAAGAAGAGATGTCCACCTCGGTTTGCTACGCTAATGATAGCAACAATAACTTGTTAAGGAGGATATGGACTATGAACATTACGATTAAGGAATTACCTGATTATGAAGTAGCGTATGTGAGACACGTTGGGAGTTATTTAGAAACTTTTCATGCATGGGGGAAATTAGGAGAATGGGCTCATAAACATGGAATTGATCAAACAAAATATTCGATTGGAATTTCATTGGATGATCCTAATTTTGTTGATGAATATGCTTGTCGCTATGATGCATGCGTAACAATTCCGAAAGACTTCCGCAAAGAAGATCACGATGTTATACAATATAAAACTTTGCAAGGCGGCACTTATGCTTTGTATCAGTTTTATGATACTCTCGATAAATTTGCTCTTGCTTATCAAAGCATTTTTGGACAATGGCTCCCTAATAGTGAGTACGATGCAGATGATAAACCGTGCCTTGAATTTTGTATGAATAACCCGGCAACTGATCCAGAAGGGAAGGCTAAGGTTGACTTGTATATTCCTATTAAAAAAGTAGTATGAATCGACTACTAGTATGTTGAATATCGTCGAAGAATCTTTAAATCGTGTCGAAGCGCCGATATATTGTGAAAAGCGCTGATATATTGAAAAAGAACGGTCGATAACGGGAAAAAGGAATGCCCCCAAAGGTACTTATGTGCCTTTGGGGGCAGTTTGTTTCTCATTATTTTAGTTCATTCACAACGTTCGGCGGTGTATGCCCTTGCAGTCCAGCTACTAAATTTTTTGCTGCTGTCATTGCCATAGTCCGGCGTGTTTTTAACGTTGCCGAACCAATGTGAGGGAGCGTTACGACATTTTGCAAAGATAACAATGGGTTATCCTTTTCGATTGGTTCTTGTGTAAATGTATCAATGCCTGCCGCAAAGATTTTCTTTTGCTGCAATGCTTCAATTAATGCAGTTTCATTTACTGTTTTCCCGCGGGATGCATTAATAAAAATAGCTGTTTCTTTCATTAAATCAAATTCTTTTTCTCCAATTAGATGATATGTTTCTTCTGTTAATGGTGTGAGAAGAACGATAAAATCTGCGCTTTGCAGTAACGTTTCTAATTCGCAATATGTTGCGCCGAGTTCTTGTTCTGCTTTTTCTTTTCGGCTTCGATTGTAGTATAAAACATCCATATCGAAGCCGAATTTTGCGCGTTTTGCAACGACTTCACCGATGCGCCCCATACCGATAATTCCGATTGTTTGGTGGTGAACATCTAATCCGAAATGTTCTTTTCCAATTTCCCCATTCCACTCTCCTGATTTTACGTAACGATCGAGTTCACAAACGCGGCGCGATGCCGATAACATTAACGCAAAGATAAGATCAGCGACAGTATCATCCAATACGTATGGTGTATTCGTTCCGATTACGTTTCTTTGCTTCATGGCTTCGGTATTGAAGTTATCATAACCGACAGAAATGTTACTTACTACTTTCAACTGCGGAGCTGCTTCGAGTAGTTCATCATCAATAATAGCCCCAAAATTTAATAGTCCTTGTTTATCTTTTACTTTCTCTAATAAGATGTGGCGCGGGATTTTTTCATTACCATCCCACTTCTCGTATTCATAATGCTGTCCAATATATTCTTCAACAAATCTAGGCACTTTTTCTGCAATGTAGACTCTTTGTTTCATAGATCCAGCCCCTCTCTAAATGTATTGTCACATAATTCCTTAAAAAAATCTTCTTTTCAAATCGGAAAAGCTGTCTGTATAATTTAGAAATATCCAAAAAGGAAAGGGAGATTGTGATGACAGAAAAAGAATTAGAATTGTTAGCTTGTCTTGAAAAAAGTAGCCGATTATCTGAAGAAACATTAGCCAAAATGTTAAACATAGATGTAGAAGAAGTAATAGCAATCCTTGAGAAATTAGAAAGAGAAAAAGTGATTGTCGATTATGTAACACTGATTGATTGGACAAAGGTGAAAGAACATACAGGTCTAACGGCAATGATTGATGTGAAAGTTACACCGAAGCATGGTGTTGGGTTTGATGCGGTAGCGGAACAAATTTATCGATATCCAGAAGTGAAGTCTGTGTATTTAATGTCAGGGACATATGACCTTTCTATTACAATAGAAGGAAAAGGGATGGCTGAAGTGGCAACGTTTGTAGCAGAGAAGTTAGCAACAATTGAATCTGTCGTATCAACGACAACACATTTTATTTTGAAAAAGTATAAACATGAGGGAATTATATATGAAAATAAAGATGATGATAAACGAATTGTGGTGACTCCATGAGTAAATTTGAACTATCAAAAGTAGCACAATCTTTACAACCATCCGGTATTCGTAAGTTCTTTGATTTGGCTGCCGGTATGAAAGGGGTTATTTCATTAGGTGTTGGAGAGCCTGACTTCGTGACGCCTTGGAATGTAAGACAAGCATGTATTCGTTCGTTAGAAGAAGGATATACAGCATATACAGCGAATGCTGGGTTATTAGAGCTGCGCGAAGAAATTTCAAAATATTTACACAAGCAATTTTCGGTCGATTATGATCCGCAAGAAGAAATCATTGTAACAGTTGGGGCGAGTCAGGCGTTAGATGTGGCAATGCGCGCCATTGTTAATCCTGGTGATGAAGTCATTATTATTGAACCAAGTTTTGTATCGTATGCACCGCTTGTTACGTTAGCGGGCGGAGTACCGGTACCTGTGTCTACATCTTCAGAGGATGAATTTAAAGTGCAGCCAGGGCAGATTGAATCGGCGATTACATCGAATACGAAAGCAATCTTATTATGTTCTCCAAACAATCCGACTGGAACACTCTTAAATAAAGAAGAATTAGAGAAACTTGCTGTGATTGTCGAGAAATACAATTTAATTGTTTTATCAGATGAGATTTATGCTGAGCTTGTTTACGATGAAACATACACAAGTTTTGCAAGTGTGAAACATATGCGGGATCATACGATTTTAATCTCTGGTTTTTCAAAAGGCTTTGCGATGACAGGCTGGCGCCTCGGTTTAATTGCAGCTCCCAAGCATTTTGCGGCTATTATGTTAAAAATTCATCAATATTCAATGATGTGCGCGCCGACGATGTCTCAATTCGCAGCATTAGAAGCATTGCGCTCAGGAGAACAAGAGGTTATTCGGATGCGTGAGAGCTATAAACAACGCCGAAACTTTATGACAACTTCATTTAATGAAATGGGATTAGATTGTCATATGCCTGGCGGAGCATTTTACGTCTTTCCTTCGATTCGTTCAACGGGATTATCTTCAGCGGAATTTGCAGAACGTTTATTGTTAGCAGAAAAAGTCGCTGTTGTACCTGGAAGTGTATTTGGTGAGAGCGGAGAAGGATTTATTCGCTGTTCGTATGCAACGTCACTTGAACAGCTTATGGAAGCGATGAAACGTATGAAGCGGTTTGTAGAGAATGAAAAAAGGACAAAACGTAATACGTTTTGTCCATAAAAGGGGGGGAATACTAGAAAGCCATGTGTTAGTATTTTATCCCCGTATTTGAAGATTTATACATCTTTAAGGAATTTTTTTCATGAATTTTGAATGAAACCCAACTAGGTGGTATAATTTACTAATACAAAAGGTAAACATATGGGAGTGTTTCTTATGTTAAATCAATATACAACTGGAGTGGTTGTGAAGGGAAAAGTAACAGGGATTCAAGATTACGGAGCATTCGTTGCATTAGATGAAGAAACACAAGGACTTGTACACATATCTGAAATTACAAATGGGTATGTAAAAGATATTCATGATTTTTTAAAAGTTGGAGATGAAGTGGAGGTAAAGGTGCTTTCAGTTGATGAGAAGAACGGAAAGATGAGTTTGTCATTGAAGGCTGCCAAGCGAAAACAAGGGAAAGTACGTATTCCAAATCTGTCCGCAAATGGATTTAACACATTACGAGACAAGTTAACAGAGTGGATTGAAGAATCGCAGATTACAAAATAAAAGCAGGGAGTTATGCTCCCTGCTTTTATTCGTATTACATTATGATATGAAGTAATCAAACGTTTCTTTTACTAAGATTGTAATCGAAATAAAGAAACGTCCGTATGTCGGAAGGTATGCACATCTCCACTTGTTTATAAATAAGCGGAGACGTGTGTTTTATAATATCATAAGTTATCGAACTTGACGTGCTTCTGGGTGTGTTCCAAGCTCTTCAGAAGGTTTAAATAATAAACCAAGGTTAATTAAACCTGAAATACCTACAATGCCGTAGATAATTCGAGCAAGTGCTGTATCTTGTCCGCCAAAGATAGCTGCTACTAAATCGAATTGAAAGAAACCAATGAGTCCCCAGTTTACTGCGCCAATAATCGTAAATACTAAAGCGATGCGTTGTAATGTACTCATTTTAAGCAGTCCCTCCTTAAATGATGAAGCACAAACGAGCTATGCTTACTCGCTTAATCAAGCTTCCTTTATAGAATGGATACCTTTTGTCCTTCTTATACAAAAAAATTTAATTTCTCATCGAAAAAACAGGAGTTATGACAATTTTGTAAAAAAAACGAAATGAGTACGCTTACAATTCGTAGTTCGCTTGATTTACAACGGTGGTTTCGCTAAAGTGAAGACAGAAATACATATACATACTGTATTGGAGGCAAAAAAAATGAGCACACATGTAACGTTTGATTATTCAAAAGCATTATCGTTCATTAATGAACACGAGCTAACATACTTACGTGATGCAGTAAAAGTATCACATCATGCAATTCATGAAAAAACAGGAGCAGGGAACGATTTCTTAGGTTGGATTGAACTTCCCCTTGCATACGATAAAGAAGAATTTTCTCGCATTCAAAAGTGTGCGGAGAAAATTAAAAATGACTCTGACATTTTACTTGTTGTTGGTATTGGTGGTTCTTACTTAGGAGCACGAGCAGCGATTGAAATGCTAAATCATTCCTTCTACAATATACTGTCTAAAGAACAGCGTAAAACTCCACAAGTGCTATTTGTTGGACAAAACATTAGCTCCACTTATATGAAAGATTTAATGGATGTATTAGAAGGTAAGGACTTCTCGATTAACGTTATTTCCAAATCAGGTACAACAACAGAACCTGCAATTGCATTCCGTGTTTTCCGTAAGTTATTAGAAGAGAAATACGGAAAAGAAGAGGCGCGTAAACGCATTTATGCAACAACAGATAAAGCACGTGGTGCTTTAAAAACATTAGCCGATGAGGAAGGATACGAAACATTCGTGATTCCAGATGATGTTGGCGGCCGTTTCTCTGTATTAACACCAGTTGGTTTATTACCGATTGCTGTAAGTGGTTTAAATATTGAAGAAATGATGCAAGGTGCAGCTGCAGGTCATGATGATTTTGCAAAATCAGAGCTTGAAGAAAATCCAGCTTACCAATATGCAGTTGTACGTAATGCTTTATATAATAAAGGAAAAACAATTGAAATGCTTGTGAACTACGAACCAGCACTTCAATATTTTTCTGAATGGTGGAAACAATTATTTGGTGAAAGTGAAGGGAAAGATCAAAAAGGTATTTTCCCAGCTTCTGCAAACTTTTCAACTGACCTTCATTCTTTAGGTCAATACATTCAAGAAGGACGTCGTGACCTATTTGAAACAGTTCTAAAAGTAGGAAAATCTACACATGAACTAAAAATTGAATTAGATGAGAACGATTTAGATGGATTAAACTACCTTGCTGGTGAAACAGTAGACTTCGTTAACACAAAAGCATACGAAGGAACATTACTTGCACACAGCGATGGCGGCGTACCAAACTTAATCATAAACATTCCTGAATTAAATGAGTATACATTCGGTTATCTTGTATACTTCTTCGAAAAAGCATGTGCGATGAGCGGCTACCTACTAGGCGTAAATCCATTCGACCAACCAGGCGTAGAAGCATACAAGAAAAACATGTTTGCATTGCTTGGAAAACCAGGATTCGAAGAACTAAAAGCAGAATTAGAAGAGCGTTTGAAATAAGAAAAACGAAGCTGTTGGGACCATCCCAACAGCTTTTTTGTGATGAATTCTCGTCGAATCGTGTCGAGGAATCTTTAAATCATGTCGAAGCGCCGATATATTAGAAAAGTCGCCGATATATGCTGTGTTTCCGCCGATATATGGAGTGCGAATGGGGTATGCTAAAAAAAATTAGAAAGGATGATCCATTTGATTCGGATTCATTCGAAGTTAGAAGGCCAGACTTTCGCACTTTTTCAATTGGAAGAAACATTAAAGCCGCTTGGCTATACAATCGGTGGAAATTGGGATTATGAGAAAGGCTGTTTCGATTATAAAATAGATGAAGAGGAAGGATATCAATTTTTACGATTGCCCTTTACAGCTGTTGAAGGGGAGCTTGATGTAAATGGAGTTATCGTTCGCCTTGATACACCGTATCTTCTTTCGCATGTGTATCAAGACGAATTAGATGATGGAGTGAATACATTTGCAGCAGGGATGACGTCTTTTGATCAGTTTGCAGAACCGAAAGATCCAGATGGAGATATTCAAGCAAAATATATTGATATTGGAAAGGCTTTAGTTCGGGAATTGGAAGCATATCTTCTTAATGTTTAATGACAATCAGTAAATCAGTTTTTTTCAGAGTAAATGAATGGACAGGATTTATATGATAGTGCTCGTCACGCTGTAGACCGAGTAAGAGTATATTTTGTTTTAATAAAGCGCAGTTACAGTATTCGAATGTTTCACCATCATATTGCTCTGGAACGTGCAGGAGCTGTAATTTATTCGCAGTAATTTCATTGTAAATTGTAAATAGTACTTCTGAAATCGAAGGAAATAATAAGGAAGCGGCAAATACATAACTCGTTAATTTATTTCCTTCAATAATCTCTGTCGCACCGGCTCGTTTCGCATTATGAATTTGATCCGAAGTTAACATTTCAACAATACAATATATATTTGGATTTAATCCTTTCGCCGTTAAGATGGTTAAAATAGACTGCGTATCAGCAGAACTCTCGCTTTTTTCTTTGTCAGCTGTAATCAAAATAGTATGTGCAGTACGAATATTTGCTTTGAGTAAAATTTGATCATGATGAGGACACCCCTTAATAAATTGTAGATGATGAAATGATTTTGGCAGCAGAGGGAGTGTCTCATCTATAAGAACGATATCAAGATTTGGTTGTAATACGCGCATTTGGCTTACTACGTGTTTTACTCGTTCGTTCCAGCCGACAACAATCATATGTTCATGGCAAGAGGCGGCCTCCTCACCTTTTATTTTCATATATTGTTTACTAATCATTTCGGTAGCAAATGAAACCATATAATAAGAACCAAATCCGGTTCCTAACAAAATGAGAATAATTGCGAGAATTCTTCCTTGTACACTATGAGGAACGTAATCGCCGTATCCAACAGTAAATGTTGTGACAAGTGCCCACCATATACCGTCGAACCATGTTTGAAAGTGAACGGGCTCTAATTTGTGAATAAGAAATCCAAAGAAGAGAATGAATAAGGTAATTAATGTGACTAGTCGTAAAATAATAGAATTGCGAAATGTATCTAGAATACTGCTTCTTGCATTCAATGTTTGTAGCTCCTCCCGCATCAATAATAGTTATGTAAAACACCCACTGATGTTTATATTGTTGCCATTATGAAATAAAGAAAAACCCCCTCATTCATGAGGCGGTTCCTAGATACTTTCTACTTCGGTTTTTTGGACGCTATCAAGCTGTTGAATTGCATAGTATACATTAGCTGTACGTATTTTTTGATCAACAGAGAGTTTCATTTGTAGAAAATGAGCTCCATTTTCTAATGTTTTAAGTTTCATATTTTTAACTTTTATATCCATCTTTTTTATATCATCGATGACGATAGGGATATTTTCCATACTATTTACGACAAGATTCACCGCAATGTCGCGCTGCCTAAGGGATTTTGGGCCTAAAATATTCATAACAAAAGGAATAAGTTCTACACTAATCATAAGGAAACACATGCCAGAAATAGCTTCTAAATAAAAACCAGCTCCCACTGCGATGCCAATTCCTGATGCTCCCCAAATCATAGCAGCAGTAGTTAAACCTGCGATACTATCGTTACCTCTACGTAAAATAACTCCTGCTCCTAAAAAACCAATTCCTGATACAACTTGAGCCGCTAAGCGGAGAGGATCCATAGTGATTCTGTTTGAGACAGAACTCGGTAGATTATAAGCTGCTTTAATTGAAACAATAGTAAGCAAACAACTTATTATAGAAATAACTAAGCAAGTTTTTAAACCTAACGGCTTTCGTTTTAGTTCACGTTCTAAACCAATTGCAAATCCTAAAATAGCAGAGAGGCCTATCTTTAGTAATAAATCGAAGTGTTCCAATTTGTATTCCTCCCCGTAATTTGATGTAATAGATAAACTGATATTTTTAGTATATGGTACAAGAAAGGAATGATGGACACTTTTTATAAAAAATATTGAAAAAAGGTGTTGCATTTCGAAAATCACCATGCTATATTAATAAACGTCGCTGATGCACGAAAGCAGAAAGCGAAATGAAAAAAAGAAGTAAAAAACAATGTTGACATCGAAAAACAAAGATGTTAACATGAGAAAGTCGCAAATGAGCGACGGACAAGTTCTTTGAAAACTGAACGAAACAAACAACGT
>Ga0209025_1000739_pt1 | contig 55161 bp, 39 predicted proteins | sample AraplaMF_Col_mLB_FD_184256 | JGI IMG/M metagenome (GOLD analysis project Ga0209025, IMG submission 184256) | Arabidopsis root microbial communities from the University of North Carolina, USA - plate scrape MF_Col_mLB (SPAdes) (version 2) | ecosystem: Host-associated > Plants > Roots > Endosphere... | reverse complement strand
CGTTCACCGAGATCACGCCGCTGCCCTCTTCGCCGCGGATGGCGTAGGTGACGAAGCGGTGGCCGCTGTTCACGTTGTAGATGTGGATCTGCTCGTACTCGCGGATGCCGGAGATGTCGAGCAGGCGGCCGTCGATCGCGCAGGAGCCTTCGTAATGCAGCTCGGCGTGGGTCACCGTCGCGCGGTGGATCTTGGCCTTGAGGATGTTCAGTTGCATCGGGTTTGCGCTCCGGCCACAGCGCACGGGCGCTGGGATACAAAGGGATTCGGGAAAGTCTAGCAGTGCGTGGCGCGGTGCAACATCATCGGGCCTTCGCGTTTGGCGGCGGTACTGGAACGCTCCGGACCGCTGGACGGAACGGGCGGCCCCGCCGCGTTCAGATAGCGAATTCGCGGTTGTCGATCAGCCGCGTGCGGCCCAGCCTTGCCGCGATCAGCGCGACCATGAAACCGGTTTCACCGTCCACGGGCTCGGTTAAATCGGGGCGGCGGATGACGGCGTAGTCCGGTTCGAAACCGGCCCGGACCAGGGACTGCGCCGCCTGCGCCTCGACCTCCAGGCGCGGGTGGCCGGCGCGGATCGCCTCGGCCATCGCGACCAGGGTCCGGCTGATCTGCGCCGCCTGGGCGCGTTCGTCATCCGACAGGTACTGGTTGCGCGAACTCATCGCCAGCCCGTTGGCCTCGCGCACGATGTCGGCGCCGACGATCTCGATGGGGAACGCCAGGTCGCGAACCATGTAGCGCACGACCGCGAGTTGCTGGTAATCCTTCCGGCCGAACACCGCCACGTCCGGCTGGACCTGGTTGAACAGCCGCGACACCACGGTCGCGACACCATCGAAATGGCCCGGGCGGCTCGCGCCTTCCAGCGTCGTGGTGACGTTGGGCACCTGCACGCGCACGGTCGCGTCGACGCCGTAGGGATACATCGTGTCCACCGACGGCAGCCACATCGCATCGCAGCCGGCCGCTTCCAGGCCGCGCGCGTCGGCGTCGGGCGTGCGCGGATAACGCGCGAAATCCTCGTTCGGGCCGAACTGCGTCGGATTGACGAACACGCTGGCGACCACGCGGTCGGCATGTTCGCGGGCGCGTTCGACCAGCGAGAAATGACCGTCGTGCAGGTTGCCCATCGTCGGTACGAAGGCGACGCGCAGGCCGTCGCGTTTCCAGCCGCGCACGCGTTCGCGCAGCAGTTCCAGTTCGGTGAAGGTCTCGATCATGTGTCGTTTCAGGCGTGGGGAGTTGCGGCGATGCGCGCTACTTGCGTCGCATCACGCGTACGAATGTTCGGCGTCCGGGAACGAGCCGCCGCGCACGGCCTGTGCGTACGCGGCGAACGCGCCGGCGACCGAACCGCCTTCGGCGAGGAAATCCTTCACGAAGCGCGGGCGGCGATGGCCGGAATTCACGCCGAGGAGATCGTGCAGCACCAGCACCTGGCCGTCGCACTGCGGGCCGGCACCGATGCCGATGGTGGGAATCTCGAGGTCGCCCGTGATCGCCGCGGCGACCGGCGTCGGCACGCATTCGAGCACCAGCAGCGTCGCGCCCGCATCCTGCACGGCCCGCGCGTCCTCGCGCAGGCGGCGTGCGGCCACTTCGTCGCGCCCCTGCACCTTGTAGCCGCCCAGGCGCAGCACGGACTGCGGCGTCAGGCCGAGGTGGCCGCACACCGGGATCTCGCGATCGACCAGGAAACGGATGACGTCGAGTTTGTGCGCGGCGCCTTCGAGCTTGACCATCGCCGCGCCGGACTGCAGCAGGCGGATCGACGCATCGAGCGCGCGTTCGGGCGTGGCATCGGCGCCGAACGGCAGATCGGCGATCAGCAGCGCCTTGTCCAGGCCACGCGCGACGCAGGCGGTGTGGTACGCGACATCGGCGGTGGTCACCGGCAGCGTGCTGTCGTGCCCCTGCATCACCATGCCCAGCGAATCGCCGACCAGCACCAGGTCGATGCCGACATCGTCCATCGTGCGCGCGAAGCCGGCGTCGTAGCAGGTCAGCATGACCAGCTTCCGGCCATCCCGCTTGGCCTGCGCGAGCGCGGGCACGGTCCACGCCTTTTCGACGGCCCGGGACTTCTCGTTCGGATTTCCGCTGTACATGGATGGGTTCTGGCGCCGGCGCGAACGCTCAGGCGGAATCGAGGGGGTCCGCATACGTTACCCCCTCGACCTGCGCCGGTGCCATCCTCGCCAGCGCCTGCGCGGCGGTGCCGACGCCGGGGATGTGCGCATCGGGTGCGATTTCGGCCAGCGGCACCAGCACGAAGGCGCGTTCCTGGATGCGCGGATGCGGGACGTGGAGGCCGGGCTCGTCGATGCGCGCGTCGGCGAAGAGCAGCAGGTCCAGGTCCAGCGTGCGCGGGCCCCAGCGGTCGCTGCCGTCGTCCAGCCGATGCCGGCCCGCGTGGCGCTCGATCTCCAGCAGGTCCTCCAGCAACTGCCGCGGCGTGCGGCGCGTGTGCAGCAGCGCGACGGCGTTGATGAAGTCCGGCTGGTCGGTGACGCCCCACGCGGCGGTGCGGTAGAGCTTCGACGCACGCACCACGCGGGTGTCGGGCAACGCGTCGAGCGCACGCAACGCCGCCGTCAACGTGGCGACGCTGTCGCCGAGGTTGCCGCCCAGGCCGATGAAGGCCGGGCTTTCCAACGCCTGCTGCATCACGGCGTCTTATTCGCCGCCGTTACCGGGCTTGCGGCGACGGCGACGACGCTTGCGCGGCGCCTCGCCTTCCTCGCCCGATTCGGCGTCGCGATGCGACTCCGCCTGCACGGCGAGCGCGTGCGCCGGATCGGTCTGCGCCTCGCGCCAGAACGCGACGTCTTCGGCGTGCTCGTCCGATGCGGACAGGCGCAGGTTGAGGAAATCGAACGCCGCACGGAAACGCGGATGCGCCAGCGTGCGGAACACGCGCTTGCGCTGGCGCAGCGAGAACCGCGATTGCAGCAGCCAGATTTCCTGCATCGGCAGCGAGAAACGGCGCGGAAGCGCGATGGTTTCCAGCTGGTGCACGGTGACGCGATCGGCCGCGCGACGCTGGGCTTCGGCGACATGCACGCCCTGCGCCTGCAACGTCATCAGCGAACGGCAATACGCGGGCCACAGCAGCAGCGCGAACAGGAACGCGGGCGATACCGGTTCGTCGTTCGCCACGCGGTTGTCGGTGCCTTTCAGGCCTTCCAGCACCATGCGATGCAACGCGCCGCTGCGGTTGGACTTCAGCGCGGCCGCGGTTTCCGGCAGCAGCGCCGGAAGCAGGCCATGGCGCTCCAGTCCGATGAAACTCTTCACCGCATGGCCGGAGAGGAACAGCTTCAGGCATTCCTCGAACAGGCGCGCCGGCGCGGCTTCGCGCAGCAGCGGGGCCAGTTGCGGGATGGGCTTGGCGGTCTCGGCCTCGATCTCGAAATCGAGCTTCGCCGCCAGGCGCACCGCGCGCAGCATGCGCACGGGGTCTTCGCGGTAGCGCGTTTCCGGATCGCCGATCAGGCGCATCAGGCGATTGCGCACGTCCTCGAAGCCGCCGGTGTAATCGCGCACCGAGAAATCCTCGATCGCGTAATACAGCGCGTTGGCGGTGAAGTCGCGACGCACCGCGTCGTCCTCGATCGTGCCGTACACGTTGTCGCGCAGGACGCGGCCGCCTTCGTGCAGCTCGCGATCGCCGCTGCCGTCGTCGCTGTTGGCGCGGAACGTCGCCACTTCGATGATTTCGCGGCCGTAGACGACGTGCGCCAGGCGGAAACGGCGACCGATCAGGCGGCAGTTGCGGAACAGGCCCTTGACCTCTTCCGGCGTCGCGTTGGTGGCGACGTCGAAGTCCTTCGGGTGGCCGCCGATCAGCAGGTCCCGCACGGCGCCGCCGACGAGGAAGGCGTCGAAACCGCCTTCACGCAGACGGTAGAGCACGCGCAGGGCGTTGGGGCTGATGTCGCGCCGCGAGACGTTGTGCTGGTCGCGCGGAATGATCTGCAAATGGGTTTGGATATGTGGTTGCATCAGGCGGGCGTGCCGCGGATCCTTGGAAAGATGGCCGTTGCCGCCGGCAACAGCGGCGCATATACTAGCAAGCCGCGTTACGTTGAGAGCCTGCGCGGGGTTCACCGCAACAATGCTCCCATCGTCTAGAGGCCTAGGACACCGCCCTCTCAAGGCAGTAACACGGGTTCGAATCCCGTTGGGAGTACCAATTCCGAAGCCCGCGCAGCGATGCGCGGGCTTTTTCTTTGCCCAGCCGGCCCCGTTCGCCAGGGCCGGGTTGGGGGCCGCGGCGGCGAATCGCTAAACTAGCGAGCCAGCCGGCCGCCCTTCGCCGCGCCATCTTCACGGAACCAACGCCATGCCCTTCGTCGTCACCGAGAACTGCATCAAGTGCAAGTACACCGACTGCGTGGAGGTGTGCCCGGTCGACTGCTTCCATGAAGGCCCGAACTTCCTGGTGATCGATCCGGACGAGTGCATCGACTGCACCCTGTGCGAGCCGGAATGCCCGATCAACGCGATCTACCCCGAGGACGACGTGCCGGCCGGACAGGAAGGCTACGTCGCGCTCAATGCCGAGCTTTCCAAGGCCTGGCCGGTCATCACCACGCGCAAGGACCCGCTGCCGGACGCCAAGGAATGGGAAGGCAAGCCGGGCAAGCTGGACCTGCTGGAGCGCTGAGCCCCACCGGACGCAACCGTTCCCTACCCCCCGCCGGGTCGGGAACGCAAAGAAAAACGGGCGCCGAAGCGCCCGTTTTCATGTCCGCAAGAGCGGACGCCTTACTGGATGCCCAGCGCCGTGCGCAGGGTATCGATCAGCTTCTTCGGTGCCGCGCCCGTGGCCGGCAGGCCGCGCGGATCGACCGCCGAGATGTACGAGCCTTCGGTCGCACCGGCCACGCGCACCAGGAAGTTGGCGCCTTCGTAGCTCACGTCGTACACGCCCAGCGCTTCGGCGCGGCTGGTGACGGTGACGCCCTGCACCGCGGCCAGCGCTTCGCCGACCTTGGCGAAGGCTTCCTCGCGACCGACCGGCAGGCCGAAGCCGCCCGAGGCCTGGCCCGACGCCACCGACTGGCGCGCGGCGGCCGACGGCACGTTCACGGCGGTGTCGGTGCGCGGCTGGTCGAGGTCCGGCGGGACTTCCAGCGGGCGCGTTTCCGGGCTCTGCGCGTAGAGGTCGCTGCCCTTGCGGAACCAGCTGCAGCCGGAGCCGAGCGCGACACCCGCCAGCAACAGGCCGGCCACGGCGGCGCGGGTGATCGAAACGTTGGGACGCATGTAAGTCTCCTGCAGTGGGTTCAGGCCGCGAGCGATTCGCGGCATTCCAGTTCGAGTTCGGCCACCAGCGCGGCGATGTCCGCGGCGGTATCGGCATGGGCCGCCGAAAGCGGCAGCAACGGCAGTCGCAGCCCGTGGCCGATGCCCTGTCGCGCCAGCAGCGCCTTGACGGGGATCGGGTTGGGTTCGACGCCGAGGAAGTCGTAGGTCGTCTGCAGGCGCGCATCGAGGGCGATGGCGGCTTCGCGCTCGCCCGCACGCGCCAGGTCGGCGAGGCGACGGAACGCGTTGGGCACGACGTTGGAGGCGACGGAGATGACGCCGTCGGCGCCGGCGAACATCGCGCGGCACGCGGTCGGATCGTCGCCGCTGAGGATCGCGAAACCCTCGTCCTTCAATTCCAGCAGCGCCGCCATGCGCTCGGGTTCGCTGCGCGCTTCCTTGATGGCGACGATGCGCGGGTGCGACACGAGTTCGGCCACGGTTTCCGGCAGCAGGTCGCCGCCGGTGCGGCCGGGCACGTTGTACAGGACGACCGGCAATGCGCCGTCGTCGGCAATGGCGCGGTAGTGCGCGATGAGGCCGGCCTGCGTCGGACGCACGTAGGGCGGCGTCACCACCAGCGCGGCGTCGGCGCCGAGCGCGGCGACGCGACGGGTGAGTTCGATGGTCTTGGCGGTGTTGGACAGGCCGGTGCCGGCGAGCACCGGGATGCGCCCGCCCACGCGTTCCACCGCCGTGCGCAGCAGCGTGTCGTATTCGGCGTCGAACAGTGCGGCGGCCTCTCCGGTCGAACCGGCGACGACGATGCCGTGGGTGCCTGCCGCGAGCTGCCCGTCGAGCAGTCGGTTCCAGGCGTCGAGGTCGATTTCGCCGGTCGCGGTGAAAGGCGTCGCCAGCGCGGTGATGCTGCCGGAAAGTCGCAAGGTATTCGGTTCCGAGGGGCCGCGTTTGCAGGAGTCCGCGCCGGGTCCGCGCGGGGATTGGGTCGATGCTCTACAACGCCGTTCGATGCCGCTCGAACAGTGCCGAGGCGCGCGCGTAGCGTCTGGCAGATGTTACTTGCGGCGTGAAAGCGTGGGCAAGTATGCTCCCGCCAAGCACGGGCCCCTCACGGGCCACCATTCAGTATCCGAGCCCAGGCTCATCAGGACAGGCGCCGCCTTGACCGATTCCGCTTCCCGGCCGTCGCCGAACGAAAACCACCTCCTGATCAACGCCTATACGACGCATCCGGAGTCGCCGCTGTTGTCGGTGACGCGCCGCATCGCCGATTCGGGCTGCAATCTGGTGGACGCTCGCCTGGCGACCGTCGGTCGCGATGTGTCGGTGACCGCGCTCGCCGTCGGCTCCTGGGATTCGGTCGCCAAGCTCGAAGCCATGCTCACGCGCCTTGAGCGCGAGGAAGGCCTGAAGCTGGTGTGGTATCGCACCGGTGCCAAGCAGGCGCAGTCCAACCTGCTGCCGTACGTGGTGGAAGTGGTCGCCGCCGACAAGCCGGGCATCCTGTTCCAGCTGGCCGACTTCTTCGACCGCCAGGGCATCACCATCGAAAGCCTGCATTCCTCGCGTTACCGCGCGATGCAGACCGGCGCGGAAATGTTCTCCGCGCAGATCACCATCGGCGTTCCCTCGAGCATGCACATCGCCGCGTTGCGCGACGACTTCCTCGAGTTCTGCGACCACCTCAACCTCGACGCGATCATGGACCCCATGAAGTTCTGATCGCCCACGCGACGTGAACTTGTAGAGAACAATGCTCGACACCGGCGACCGAATTCCGAAGAACGTCTCCACCCTGCCCCTGGCGCTGTCCAGCGGCACGACCGCGCAGCTGAAGGACTTCGAAGGCGGCTGGCTGGTCCTGTACTTCTATCCGAAGGACAGCACGCCCGGTTGCACGACCGAAGGCATCGACTTCAACGCGCTGCTTCCGAAGTTCAGGAAGCTCGGCGCGACGGTGCTGGGCGTCTCGCGCGACTCGATCAAGTCGCACCAGAACTTCTGCGCCAAGCAGGGTTTCAAGTTCGACCTGGTCAGCGACGGCGACGAAGCGCTGTGCAACGCCTTCAGCGTGATCAAGCCGAAGAAACTCTACGGCCGCGAATACGTCGGCGTGGAGCGCAGTACGTTCCTGATCAACCCCAAGGGCGTCATCGCCCAGTCATGGCGGCCGGTGAAAGTGCCCGGCCATGCGCAGGCCGTTCTCGACGCGCTCAAGGAACACGCAACGCAGTGATCCAAGTCGCCCGCCAGCAACGCCGCCGTCCCGCAACGCGGGCCACGGCGGCGTCGCCGTGCGCGCAGTCAGGTTTTCCGTCGTACGAAGCAGTACACCACGCAGCAGCACTTCGTTTTTCCAGCCCGTCCCACCCGCATCGGAGCGTTCGATGACCAGAAGCAAGCGGATCTACGTGCTAGACACCAACGTCCTGATGCACGACCCGACCGCGATGTTCAAATTCGAGGAACACGATGTCTTCCTGCCCATGCAGGTCATCGAGGAACTCGACAACGCCAAGAAAGGCAACTCCGAAGCCAGCCGCAACGCGCGACAGGTCAGTCGCTTCCTCAACGAACTGATCGAAGCCGCGGGCTCGGACAAGATCAGCGAAGGCATCCCGCTCAACCGCCCGCAGGGCCTGCAGTTGCGCGGCGAACAGAGCATCGGCCGCCTGCGTTTCCAGTTACGCGATTTCGATTCGGGCAAGCGCTTCGGCGCGGTGATTCCCGACAACCACATCCTGGGTTCGATCCTCGCACTGAAGGAAAGCGAGCCCGGTGTGCCGGTGGTGTTCATCTCCAAGGACATCAACCTGCGCATCAAGGCGTCCATCGCCGGCATCGCGTCGGAGGATTACGAGAACGACCGCGCGCTCGACGATTTCAGCCTGCTCTACACCGGCGCGACCGCGCTGCCGGAGGATTTCTGGCAGCGCTACGGCAAGGACCTCAAGTCGTGGACCGAGAAGGGCCGCACGTTCTACGAGATCAGGCGCCACGACGAGGACGACTTCCACCCGAACCAGTTCCTCTACCTGCCGGGCGATGAGGAATCCGAACTGAAGGTGGCGCGCGTCAGCGACGAGAAGGTGGTGTTGCAGATCGTCGACGACTACCGCCACCACCAGCACGCGGTGTGGGGCATCGCCGCGCGCAATCGCGAGCAGAACTTCGCGCTCAACGCGCTGATGGATCCGGAGATCGACTTCGTCACGCTGCTCGGCACCGCCGGCACGGGCAAGACACTGCTCGCGCTGGCCGCCGGCCTGGCGCAGACGATGGACCAGCAGCGTTACCGCGAGATCATCATGACGCGCGCGACGGTGAGCGTGGGCGAGGACATCGGCTTCCTGCCCGGCACCGAAGAGGAAAAGATGACGCCGTGGATGGGCGCGCTGACCGACAACCTGGAGGTGCTCACGCACAATCAGGAAGGCGGCAGCTGGGGCCGCGCAGCGACGAACGATCTGCTCGCCAGCCGTATCAAGATCCGCTCGATGAACTTCATGCGCGGCCGCACGTTCCTCAGCCGCTGGCTGATCCTGGACGAAGCGCAGAACCTCACGCCCAAGCAGATGAAAACGCTGATCACGCGCGCCGGTCCCGGCACGAAGATCGTGTGCCTGGGCAACGTCGAGCAGATCGATACGCCGTACCTGACCGAAACGACGTCGGGTTTGACGTATGCGGTGGACCGCTTCAAGAACTGGGACCACAGCGCGCACATCACGCTGCGTCGCGGTGAGCGTTCGCGTTTGGCGGATTACGCGTCGGAAGTTCTGTAACCACAACGATCACCATTGTTTTAGCCCCTCTCCCACCGGGAGAGGGGTTGGGGTGAGGGCCGGGGCGCGCGAACACGCTCGTGCTAGCGATGCCTGCGCCGTAGCCCGGGTAAGCGAAGCGCACCCGGGGGCTGTCACGCCTGACCCGGGTGCGCTTCGCTTACCCGGGCTATGACGGCAAGATCGGCAAGGTCAGTAAGATCAAGATGGGTTCCAGCTTTCGCTGGAATGACGGTGTGTGGTTTCGCCGCATCGGATTCAACCAACGTAACGGGACACCCCCATGATCACCCGACTCCCCACCTGGGTCTGGCTCGGCGCAGCGACGCTCGCACTCGTGGCCGGCATGGTCAACGTCGTCGGTTACCTCGGCTTCGAACACCAGGCGATCACGCACCTCACCGGCACCACGTCGCTGCTCGGTGCGGCGCTCGCACACGGCGACACGCGCGCGAGCCTGCACCTGCTGCTGATCGTGGTCGCCTTCGTCGGCGGTGCGGTGTTGAGCGGCGCGATCATCCAGGACAGCACGCTGCGACTGGGCCGCCGCTACGGCGTCGCGCTCGCGATCGAAGCCGCGTTGCTGGTCGCCGCCGTCCCGCTCTTCGAACGCCAGCAGATCGCCGGCGCCGCGCTCGCCGCGATGGCATGCGGCCTGCAGAACGCCATGACCGCGACCTACAGCGGCGCGCTCGTGCGCACCTCGCACCTCACCGGCATGTTCACCGACCTGGGCGTATTCCTCGGCCACCGCCTGCGCGGCCTGCCCGCCGAACCGCGCCGGCTCTGGCTGTGCCTGTCGATCATCGGCGGCTTCCTGCTCGGCGGCGTGGTCGGCGCGGTACTGTTCCCGCACCTGTCGTACCGCACGCTCTACGTCCCCGCCGCGCTGACCGGCACCGCCGGCGTCGCCTACGTTGCCTATCGCCTGCATCGCGGCCCAGCAGGCACACTGTCGCCATGAACGACACGTCCCTGCCCCCCTGCGCCCTGACCATCGCCGGCTCCGATTCCGGTGGCGGTGCCGGCATCCAGGCCGACCTGAAGACCTTCGCCGCGCATCGCGTGCATGGCCTGAGCGCGCTCGCCGCGCTGACCGCGCAGCACACGCGCGCCGTCACTGCGGTGCACGTTCCCGATGTCGCGTTCCTGCGCGCGCAGATCGACGCCTGCTTCGACGATTTCATCATCGGCGCGGTGAAGCTGGGCATGCTCGCCAATGCCGAAGTCATCCACGCCGTCGCCGATGCGCTCGAACACCACAAGCCGTCGCACGTCGTGCTCGATCCGGTGATGGTGTCCACCTCCGGCGCCCGCCTGCTCGAACCCGGCGCATTGAACGCGCTGCGCACGCGCCTGGTGCCGATGGCGACGCTGGTCACGCCGAACCTGCCCGAAGCCGAACTGCTGATCGGCGAACGCATCGAGGACGTGGACGCGATGCACGGCGCGATCGACGCATTGCGAGCACTCGGCGCCGCGGCGGTGCTGCTCAAGGGCGGCCATCTGCCCGTGGAAGCCGCGCGCGATGACGTCGTCGATCTGTTCGCCGATGGCGACATCGTGCATCCGATGTCGCACCCGCGATTGAAGATCGACGCGCACGGCACGGGCTGCACCCTCGCCTCCGCGGTCGCGGCGAACCTCTGCCTCGGCCGCGACCTGCGCGATGCCAGCATAGCCGCCACCGATTACGTGCACGCCGCACTGCGCCGCGGTTATCGCCCCGGACGGGGCGACGTGCTGGTGCTCGACCACTTCGGAGCCGCGCCTCATGGATGACGCACTGCCGCCGCGCGAAACGCGTTCGCTCGAACTCGAAGCCACCAGCGGGGACGGCCATCGCTTCGCGCTGATCGCGCGTATTCCCGCCGAACCGCGCGCAAGCCTGTTGTGGCTGCCGGCGATGGGCATCGGCGCGAAGCACTACCTTCCCTTCGCCGATGCGCTGGCGCAGCGCGGCATCGCGGTGTTCTTGCACGAATGGCGCGGCGCCGGTTCCAGCAGCGTGCGCGCGAGCCGCGAGATCGACTGGGGTTATCGCGAACTGCTCACCCTCGACATTCCCGCCAGCGAGACAGTGATCGCGCAGCAACTGCCCGATCTCCCGCGCATCGTCGGCGGCCACAGCCTGGGCGGGCAGCTCGCGTGCTGCCGGCTCGGCCTCTCGCCGGAAAGCGCGCAGCGCCTGTGGCTGGTCGGCAGCGGCGCACCGTACTGGCGCGCGTTCCCAGCGCGTACCGCGTGGTGGCTGCCGATGGTCTACCGCTTCCTGCCGTGGCTCGCCGATTTCCACGGCGTGCTGCCCGGCCGCCGCATCGGTTTCGGCGGGCAGGAGGCCCGCGGCGTGATCCGCGACTGGAGCCTCACCGGCCTGTCCGGCCGTTACGCCGCCGCGGGCGTGGATGTCGACCTGGAAGCGGCGATGGCTGCGCTCATGATGGACGCGCATGCCGTGGTGCTGGCGCGGGACTGGCTCGGACCGGTGTCATCGCTGCGCTTTTTGATGTCCAAGCTGCGCCGCGTCGAGCCGCGCATCGACGTCCTCGATGCGAAGGCGCTGGGCACCCGCGCCGACCACTACGCCTGGATGAAGCAGCCCGCTGCCGTCGCGGACACGCTGCTGGGCTGACCGTCCGTCCGACACGCGACCGACACCGCCCCGCGGTTGCGTTAACCCGAAGTGAGGCCGCTCCCTCTGCCGAGCGGGAGACGGCCGGGCCCGGTCACGCACCGGGATACAAGTGGTTTCCGCCGCAAGGCGGCACAACGGGGGGCGAGATCGCATGGGCGGATGGGTTTCCAGGGCGCCGGCTGCATGGATCGCAGTCAAGTTGCTGCTGATCGCGACCTATCTGCTGGGCACCAACCGACTGCTGGCCGACCGCGTGGCCCACATCGGGCTGCAACCCGGCTTGGTGGTGTTCGCCGCGATCTGGCTGTTGTGCATAGCGACAATGCTGGTACTCGCGTTCCATGCGCGCACGCCCGCGCGTGTCGTGTGGAGCGCGATCTTCTTTCTCGGCAGCACCTTCACCCTCGCCCATGCGCTGATCGTTTCGCGCCACCTGGGTTTCATCGAATTCGAGCAGCTGCTGGGCCTGATCGGCTTCGCGCACAACCTCAAGGGCTTCCACGATGCGCAGATCGTGCAGGCAGTGGCGTGGTCGGCGCTGGGCGTGGTGGCGATCAACCTGCCGCCGTGGCTGGCACCGCCGAATTCCCCATCGCTGCTGCGCTGGCCGCAGCGCAATCCCGGGCTGCTGCAGTTGCTTCCGGTGGTGGCGATCGGCGCGATCCTCTACCTGCGCGGCGGCGAGGGTTCCAACGGTTTTCCCGGCCAATACACGACGGCTGCCTTCGCCGGCGTGCTCGGCGCGGAAAAGGTGCTCGCCCCGCCCGCGCCGCAACGCGAGGACATCGCGCTCGCGCACCTGGGCCAACGCCCGTTCCGCCACATCGTGCTGGTGATGGACGAAAGCGTGCGCGGCGATTACGTCGACCTCAACGTCGAGGATGGCGTCGAAACCGGCCTTCGCCCGCTGGGCGGCGCGCTGGCGAACTTCGGCGTCGCCGCATCGACCGCGAACTGCTCCGCCACGTCGAATGCGAGCGTGCGCTACGGCGTGACGCGCGACAGCTACCTCAAGGACCTCCAGCTCAATCCGTCGTTCTGGCGCTACGCGGAACGCGCGGGCTATCGCACCGTGTATATCGACGCGCAGCGCAACGACGGCAAATTGCAGAATTTCATGGATCCGCGCGAAGTCGGCGAGATCGACGAATTCGTGCAGGTCGGCACCGCTTTCGCGCCGGATGCGAAGGATATCGAAGCCGGGCGACTGCTCAACCGCGTGCTGCTGCGCGATCGTCCCAGCTTCACCTATGTCAACAAGATGGGGTGCCACTTCCCGTACGAAGGCAAGTATCCAACCGCGAACACGCTGTACTCTCCGACGATGTCGCGCGCGTTCGTGTCGAAGGAGACCGACGACGGCACCGGTTATCGCCAGGCCGAGAACGCCGAGCAGCGCTGGCGCCAGGTCAACAGCTACCGCAATTGCCTGGCCTGGAACACGCGCGGCTTCTTCCGCGAAGCGCTGGCGAACGTGGACCTGTCCGACACGCTGATCGTGTACACCGCCGATCACGGCCAGAATTTCCACGAAGACGGCAGTCCCGGCGAACAGACGCATTGCACGATCGGCCAGGCATCGCCCACCGAAGGCCGCATCCCGCTCGCCGCGATCACGCGAAACACCGAGTTCTCCCCGCTGCTGCGCGAAGCCGCGCGCCGCAACCAGGATCGCGCGAGCGCCTTCAACGTCTATCCCACGCTGCTGACGCTGATGGGCTACGGCCCGCCCGACGAAGGCGGCAACTTCGAAGCGGACCTGCTCGGCACGCTGCCGCAGGACAACACGCGTTTCCTCTCCACCTACTTCGTCCGATTCGGCCGCGAACCGGTGTGGAATTCCATCGGCCGCGATACGCAGCTGCGCGATGGGTTACAGCAGGTGTTGGCGGAGGATCGACACATGGCGAAGTCCGATGCGAGTGCGGCAAGCGGCTCACCGTAGCGCCTCGCAGGATGCGTTTCGCACAGCGAAACCCATCGTCGCGGTTACGGCGGCATGATGGGTTTTCGCTTTGCGAAACCCATCCTACGACAGCATCAAGCCGGCAACGCCGCCACGCCAGGAACGGCGAACGCGGATGCGAATTCGGTCAGAGGCATGCGTAAATGGGCACCGTAGGATGGGTTGAGCGCAAGCGAAACCCCTCGTCGCGGACACGGTGGGCCGATGGGTCCGCAACGCGAACCCATCCTACGAAGGCATCAAGGCTGCAACGCCGCCACCCCGCGCAACCGCCGCATCCGCGGCGCGGACGCGCGCTTCACCGTCCGATACCCCTCCGGATTCGTCGACTGCCACCGCCACGCATCGCGGCACATCGCGTCGACGTCGAACTCCGCGCGCCAACCCAGCAACCGATGCGCCAGCGAAGGATCGGCGTAGACCGATGCCGCATCGCCCGGGCGCCGTTCCACGATCTCGTACGGCACGCGCCGCCCGCTCGCCCGTTCGAACGCATGCACCAGCTCCAGCACGCTCACGCCGCGGCCGGTGCCGAGGTTGACGGTCAGACTGCGGTCGTCGCGAACCATGCACTCCAGCGCATCCACGTGCGCACGCGCGAGATCCACGACGTGGATGTAATCGCGAACGCCGGTGCCATCGGGCGTCGGATAGTCGCCGCCGAACACGCGCAGTTTCTCGCGCACGCCCACGGCGACCTGGCAGATGTACGGCATCAGGTTGGTCGGCTCGCCGCAGGGGTCCTCGCCGATCATCCCCGACGCGTGCGCACCGACGGGATTGAAATAGCGCAGGTTCGCCGCGCGGAAATCGGGATCGGACGTGCACAGGTCGCCGATCAGTTGCTCGGCCACCAGCTTCGTGCGGCCATACGGATTCATCACCGACAGGCCCGCGTCCTCGCGCACCGGCACCTGCGCCGGTTCGCCGTAGACGGTGGCCGATGAACTGAACACCAGCCGCCGCACGCCCGCGTCGCACATCGTCTGCAACAGCACGATGGTGCCGCTGATGTTGTTGTCGAAGTATTCCAGCGGCCGACGGCACGAATCGCCGACGGCCTTCAGTGCGGCGAAATGCAGCACCGCGTCGAACCGGTAGGTGGCGAACAGCGCGGTCAGCGCGACGCGATCGCGCAGATCCACGCGATGCACGGGCACCGGCACGCCGGCCAGCCGGCGCAGGCGCGGCACGACGCGCGGCGAGGAATTCACGCCGCTGTCGGCGATCACGACCTGGTGGCCGCGGCCGATCAGGCTCAGGCAGGTATGGCTGCCGATGTAGCCGGCGCCACCGCAGACGAGGATTCGCATGTGGATCGAAGCTTCCCGAACGCCTTCACAGGACGACGCGCCCACGACCGGAGTCCGGCCGTCGCGCACACGCCGCCGTGTCGTGCCGGCGGCTCCCCGGACGCCGGTCGTCCGCCGTCCTGAAGGTTCCAACGCAATGCGCGGCCATCTCCGGCAGCGGGCGCGATGCCGGTGACGATTGGCCGGAAATCCGCCCCCGCACCGTTCGCTCAGGACGAATGCAAGGGGGTTGTCCGTATGCGCACGTTCCGCCGCTTCTCCGTCGCCGCAGCTTTCACCGCCAGTCTCGCTGCGATGTTCCTTCTGTCCGCCTGCGCCTCTTCCGGCCACAGCGCGATCGCGCCGCCGCCGGCGGAATCCGAGAACCTGGTCGATGCCTACCAGATCGGCATCGACGACATCGTCCAGGTGTCGGTCTGGCGCAATCCGGAACTGGGCATCACCGTGCCCGTCCGGCCGGACGGCAAGATTTCCGTGCCGCTGGTCGGCGATGTCGCCGCCGGAGGCCGCACGCCCAACGACGTCGCCAAGGAGATCCAGGATCGCCTCGGCGCATTCGTGCGCGATCCGCAGGTCGCGGTGATCCTCACCGACCTGCGCAGCCATGAATACCTCTCGCGCGTCCGCGTCACCGGCGCGGTTCGCCAACCGATCTCGATCCCGTTCCGCCAGGGCATGACGGTGCTCGACGCCGTGCTCGCCGCGGGCGGCGTCACCGAGTTCGCCGCACCGGGCAAGTCCGACCTGTACCGCAAGAACGGCGACAGCACGCGCAGCTACGCCGTGCGGCTGGACCACATCCTGGAAGACGGCGACCTGACGACGAACTTCAAGGTCGCCCCGGGCGATGTCATCACCGTTCCGGAACGCACGCTGTGAACGGCGCGTCGACGGAACTCACGGTCCCGGAGACCCGCCCGTCCGCGATCGCGGCGATGGTGCCGGTGGCCTTCGAGGAATGGCGCCGGCGCCCGGTGATGCTCGCGTCGGTCTTCACGATGATCGCGCTCGCCGCGCTGGTCGCCGGCCTGCTGCTGCCGAAGAAGTACAACTCGCAGACCACGATCCTGGTCGAGGAAAGCAACATCATCAAGCCGCTGATGGAAGGCCGCGCCGTGCCGACCAGCGTGGTGAGCCGCGCGGCGATCACGCGCGAGGTCGCCTTCAGCCGCAAGACGATGGAGGACATCCTCAAGACCGGCGGCTGGATGGCGAAGAACCCCACGCCGCTGCAGCAGGACCAGATCATCGAGATGATCACCAGCCGCACGGTGATCTCCAACCCGCGCGACAACCTGATCCGCGTGTCGTACACCGACACCGATCCGGCGCGCGCGCACGCCGTCACCAAGCGCTTCGCCGACCTGATCATCCAGGAAAGCCTGGCGACCAAGGAACGCGAAAGCCGCGACGCCTACGACTTCATCGATTCGCAGGTGCGCGCGTACCACAAGAAGCTCACCGATGCCGAATCCAAGTTGGAGGCCTACCGCAAGTCCAATCCGGACGCGCGGCCCGGCATCGATGGCGACGTGAACTCGCGCATCGCCGAACTGCGCCGCATGGTCGACACCTCGCGCATGGAGCTGATGGACCTGGATTCGCAGGGCAACGCGCTGCAGGGCCAGCTCTCCGGCGAGAACGAAGTGAACCTGGTGCAGACGCGCTCCGGCCAGCTGCTCGCGCGCATGGCCGAGCTTGAAGCCGAACACGACAAGCTGCTGATGAACTACACCGAGCAGCATCCGGACGTGGTGCGCGTGAACCACCAGATCCGCGACCTGGAAGAGGAAGTGCGCCGCGAGGAAGCGCGCCAGGCCGCGTTGAAGGACGCGCCGCGTACCGCCGGTGCGAATCCGAACGATCCGGCCTCGGTCGGCACCGCGCTCGGCGGCGTCGCGGCATTCAACCCGCTGTACGGCGAACTCAAGAGCAAGGCCGCGGAAAACCGCCGCCAGGCTGCTGCCGTGACCTCGCGCATCAACACCAGCCAGGCGCTGCTCGACCAGGAACTGGCGCGCAGCCGTCACATCGCGGCGTCCGAAAGCACGATGGCCGAACTCTCGCGCGATTACGAAGTGAACCGCGACCTGTACCAGGATCTGCTCAAGCGCCGCGAGAACGCGCGCGTGTCGATGAGCCTGGATGCGGAACAGCGCGGACTGAGCTTCCGCGTGCAGGAACCGGCGAGCTATCCGCTGCGCGGCGTCGGCCTGCGATTGGTGCACGTGGCCAGCGCCGGCCTCGGTGCCGCCGCGCTCGCGCCCTTGCTGCTGCTGTTCGGCTTCGTGCGCTTGGACCCGCGCGTGCGTTCGCCCTACCAGATCGAAACCGCCTCGGCGTTGCCGGTGCTGGGCAGCGTGCCGCGTTACCAGACCGCGCCTTCGCGTCGCGCCGGCACGCGCCGGTTCGTGATCGCCGCGATGATCTTCATGGTGGTGCCGCTCGTGTTCGGCCTCGTCCTCGCCCTGAAAATGGTGAACCTGCAATGAGCGCTCTTCCGTCCGAAGCCGCCATGGAAGTCGAAAGCGCCGACGAGCGCGTCGATGCCCGCGAACCCGACCTGCGCCCGGCCATCACGCGCACCGCCGGCGTCGAACTGCTCACGCCGACGCAGCTGGAAGATCGCGCGATCATCCATCGCGGCGGCGTGTCGCGCCCGGAAGTGGATGCATTCCGCGAATTGCGCACGCGCCTGCTCGCCGCGGTGGAAGGCAGTTTCGTCGCACTCGTCGCGCCGGTCAGCACCGGAAGCGGCGGCAGCTTCGTCGCGCGCAACCTCGCCACGGCGATGGCGTTCGATGAAACCAAGAGCGCGTTGCTGATCGACTGCGACGTGCGCCATCCCTCGCAGGCGCGCACGATGAAACTGGACACCGAAAATGGCGGGCTCGTCGAATACCTGGAGAACCCCGACGCCGACCTGTCGGACGTGATCTACGAAACCGGCGTGAACGGACTTCGCCTGATCCCCGCCGGCACCACGCGCGAGGTCGGCGCCGAACACTTCTCCTCGGTGCGCATGCGGCTGCTGCTGGATTCGATCCGCAGCCGCCATCCGAACTGCTACGTGTTCCTCGACGGGCCGGCGGTGCGCGGCACGCCGGACGCACGCATCCTGGCCGATATCGCCGACGTCGTGATCCTCGTCGCCGGCTACGGGCGCGACACGGCTTCGTCGATCGCGCAGGCTGCGGCGAATTTCGATCCGGCCAAGTTCGCCGGCGTCGTGTTCAACGAAGGCGTTTGAGCGCAGTCCGGATTCCATCAGGGGAGATTCAATGGCCAGCGGAAGACTCCAACCGGTCGCGGGCCCGTCCCGCCGATCCGCGCTCTGCATCGCCCTGCTGGCGACGCTGCCGGCGGCGATCCCGGTCGCGCGTGCGGCGCAGATCAACTACTCCATCGGCGGACGCATCGAGCACAGCGACAACATCGCGCTGACGCAGACCAATCCGATGGAGGAAAGCACGTATGCGACCGACATCGCCTTCGATGCCACGCAGACCGGACGCAACACCACGTTCTCCGCGCGTGGCGGCGTGGAGTACCTGTACTACACCGGCGGCCTGTTCGACGACGACGTGCTCGGTTCGCTGGTGGGCACGTTCAACTGGAACACCTGGCAGGACCGCATGAAGGTCATCATCGAGGACTACGCGAACTACGAGCCGATCGACCAGCTCTCGCCCGATGCCCCGGGGAACCAGCAGCAGGTGAACGTGTTCGTCGCCGGCACGCAGTTCAACCTGCGCCCCGGCGACGCCACGCGCGTGCGCCTGGACCTGCGCTACAACAATTACTGGGCCGAAGAGAGCGACGACTTCAACGGCGACCGCTACAACGCCGCCCTCACGCTGTGGCAGGAGCCCAGTTCGACCACGCGCATCGGCTTCACGGTGGAAGGCAGCGAGGTGCAGTACGACCAGGTGAACCTGGACACGCTGGGCGCGGATTACCGCCGCCTGGACAGCTACGTCACCTGGAACCGCAACCTGTCCAAGATCGACGTGGAAATCCGCGCCGGTTATTCGTGGGTCGAGCTGACCGACTACAACTCCAAGGACGAGGCGCCGCTGTTCCGCACCGTGCTGACGTGGCGTCCGACCTCGCGCAGCACGCTGGACATGGGCGTGTACTACCAGTTCTCCGACGCCGCGCAGGAATTGATGACCAACGCGGTGGACCCCACCGGCGTGCCGGCCACGCCGGGTGGCGCGCCCTCGCCCGATCCCAGCAACGTCACGATCGGCCCCGACCTCTATCGGCAGCGCCGCATCGACATCGGCTATCGCTACAACGGCGAGCGCTTCGATTTCACCGTTCGTCCGTACTACGAGGACAACGACTACGTCGATCCCACCGCGCAGAGCGAAGGCAACTACGGCATCGGCATCGGCGGAAGCTGGTCGATCACGCCCTCCCTGTTCTTCAACGGTTCGTTGTCCGCGGGCGTGCGCAGCTTCGACAGCTTCGACCGCGACGACGACGACTTCTCCATTTACCTCGGCCTGCAGAAGATCCTCACCCGTCACTGGAGCCTGGGTTTCGACCTGCGCCACCAGGAACGCGACAGCAACGCCAACGAAGCCAGCTATGACGAGAATGCCGCCATCTTCAGCGTTCGCTATACCCGCTGAGTCGTCCGCCGTGGCCGCGCGCGTCGCGGATCCGCGCATCCGGCTGCTGCTGGTGACCGACACGCCTGTGCTTGCGCCGGGCGGCAGCGAGCGCTTTCTGCAGAATCTCGCCACGCGCCTGCCGGCCGATGCCTACCGCATCACGCTGGTGCAGCTGCACGAACAGCAGATGCCCGGCAACCACGGCCGCCACCTGCTGACGCAGCCGCACCTGCGCATGATGTCGCTGCCGGTGCACGCGGTCTACGACCGCACGGGCTTTCGCGCGTGGCGCGAACTGTCGGCGATGCTGCGAAGCGAGCGCTTCGATGTCGTGCAGTCCCAGCACGAGAAGGCCGATGTGCTCAACGCGCTGATGCCGCGCATGCCGGGCACGGTGTACATCTCGAACCGCCGCGACATGGGCTTCAAGAAGAGCCCGAAACTGCAGCACGCGTTCCGCTGGCTCAACCCGCGCTTCGACACCGTCGTGGCGCCCGCGCGGCAGATCCTGTCGGGCCTGGCGAAGTGCGAAGGCCTCGATCCGCTGCGCATGACGTGGATCCCGAACGGTGTCGACACGCGCCATTACGCACCGGCGACGCTGCAACGCCGGATCGATGCGCGGTCGGTGCTCGGACTGCATCCGGATGCCATCGTGTTCGGCTGCGTCGCGCGCATCACGCCGGTGAAGCGTCACGTCGACCTGCTCGATGCCTTCGCCGACGTGCGCCGCAACGTGCCGCAGGCGCGGTTGCTGCTGGTCGGCGACGGCCCGGGCCTGCCCGAGATCCAGGCGAAGATCGCCGAACTGGGCCTGGGCGAGGACGTGCACCTGCTCAGCTTCCGCGACGACGTCGCCGACCTGCTGCCCGCGATGGACGCGCTGGTGCTGTGTTCCTCCAGCGAAGGCATGTCGAACGCGATCCTGGAAGCGATGGCCTGCGGGCTGCCCGTCGTGGCGACCGCAGTCGGCGGCAACCTGCACCTGGTGCAGCATGAACAGACGGGGTTGCTGGTGCCGCCACTGGATCCGATCTCGCTGGCCGCATCGCTGCAATGGCTCGCGCAGTCGCCGCTCGCGCGCAAGCGCATGGGGCTGGCGGCGCGCATGCGCATTGAGCGCGAGTTCTCGCTGGATTCGATGGTGCTCGCGTTCGACCGCCTCTACCGCCGCCTGCTCGGGCGCGAGTGAGGACCTGATGGACATCGTGCGCCCGTTCGCGTTGCAGATCCGGTCCAGTGCCGGGCTCTACGGCGCCGATCGCGTCGTGCTCGCGCTCAATCGGGCGCTCGACCGCAGCGGCGCGCGGGGTCGCCTGCTGAGCATCAACAACTACCGCATGCACGAGCAGGCGCTGCACGATACCGCTTCCGCCAGCGGCCATGACGCGGTGCTGCTGCCGTGCCGTGGCCGCGTGGACGCCGCGACGATCGGCGCGCTGTCCGCGCAGGTCGGCGCCGCGCGCTCGCGCACGGGGACGCCCCCGGTCGTGCACGTCCACGACTACAAGAGCGCCTTCTACGCCTGGCTCGCCACGCGCCGCGAACCGACGCCGCTGGTCGCCACGCTGCACGGCTGGGTCGAAAGCTCGACTTCGCTGCGGATCTACACACGTCTGGAACTGGCGCTGCTTCGTCGTTTCGATGCGCTGGTCGTCGTGGCGGCGGAACAGATCGAACGCCTCGTGCGCGCCGGCGTGCCGCGCTCGCGCATCCGCCATATCGACAACGGCATCGAATGCCCGGTTCGCGACGAACGCGCCGCCGCGGCGTTGCGCGAACAACTGGGGATCTCGCCACGGACGCGCGTGTTGGCCGCCGTGGCGCGGTTGTCCAGCGAGAAGAACCTCGCGATGCTGCTGCGCGCGTTCGCGGGCGCGGCATCGCGTCATGACGATGCGGTACTGCTGATCGTCGGCGATGGTCCGGAACGCGATGCGCTTCAGGCGCTGGCGTCGGAGCTCGCGCTCGGGAATCGCATCCGCTTCCTCGGCATGCGCCACGACATGCCCGCGATCTACACGCTCACCGACCACCTCGTCCTGCCGTCGCTCACCGAAGGCATGCCGCTGGTGGTGCTTGAAGCGATGGCCTGCGAGGTGCCCGTGATCGCCAGCGCCGTCGGCGACATCCCGCGCCTGCTCGAACGCAGCGCGCATGGGCGCACGGTGCCGCCGGGCGATGCCGACGCGCTGGAAGCCGCGCTCGAAGACGCCATCGCCGCGCCCCGCGCACGCGATGTGGCCGCGCGCGACCACGTTCGCGAACGCCACAGCGCGCAGGCGATGGCCGCCGATTACGTCGCGCTGTACCGCGACCTGCTGGAGAAACGCCATGCGCGGCGCGCATCCTGACGCTGGCCGCTCGCGCTTCCCGCTCGCCGCCAAGGCGCTGCGCGGGGCGATGCCGCCGTCCACGCGCTCGCGTGTCGCCGCGCTGCCCGGTGCGACGGCAACGGCGCAGCTCGCCGCGCGCCCCACGACCGCGCGCGCCCCGCGCAACTGGCCGCTCTACCTGTTCCTGATCCTGCTGCCGTTGCAGAACATCACCGCTGGTTACCTGCCCAACATCGGCGGCGGGTTCAACTTCCTCAACGTCATGTTCCTGATCTCGCTGTTCACGGCGATGGGTCAAGGCGGAAAGCTCGCGCCGAACGAGCCGGTGAACACCTGGACTACGGTCTACGCGGTCTACATGTTCCTGTCGCTGCTGATCGGCTTCCACTTCGTGGACGATCCGACCAACCACTTCAACCAGCTCAAGGACCACATGGTCGGGCTGTTCGTGGTGTACGTCGTGCAGATGAGCGTACGCGACTGGCACGGCGTGCGGATGGTCGTGCTCGCCACGCTGCTGCCGCTTCCGTACATCGCCAAGGTCGTGTGGAACCAGCACTACAGCGTCGCGAGCACCCACTACACGGACGACCTGCGCATCAGCGGCACCTTCGCGCTGCTGGGCGCCAACGAGTTCGCCGCGTTCTGCGTGACGGTGGCGGTGGTGCTGTTCGCGCTGCTGCTGGCGTGCAAGCTGTCGCGCATGTGGAAGATCATGCTGATGGGCGGCATCGCCTGCATGATCCTCGGCGTGCTGTATGCGTATTCGCGCACGGCCTATATCAGCCTGATCCTGGGCATGGTGGTGGTCATCATGGTCTGGCGCGGGCGGCTGAAGCTGATCCTGCCGCTATGCCTTGCGGTGATGGTCGCGCCAGCCGTGCTGCCCAAATCGGTGGTCGAGCGCTTCGACAGCACCACGGTGGAGGAAGGCAAGCGCGACGAAAGCACCGAGCTTCGCATCGAATACTGGAAGATCGCCTGGGCGAACTTCCTGCGCAATCCCGTGGTGGGCACGGGCTACCACACCTTCCACCACCGCGAGATCAACCCCTACGGCCGCGACACCCACAACCTCTACATCCGCACGCTCAGCGAGGGCGGGGTGATCGGCGCAGTCGTGCTGCTGGGCATCCTGCTGGCGGTATTGCGAACGGCCATGCGCGAGGTCGGACAGGCGCGCACCGGCACCTGGCGATACGCACTGGCGCTGGGAATGATGGGCGCATGGGTGTCGATGGTCATCGCCAACCTGTTCGGCGACCGTTTCACGTATTACCCGGTAATCGCCTACTTCTGGGCCTACATGGGCCTGGTGCTGAAGGCGCGCCACCTTCCGCCGGAGGATCCGTCCCGATGACCGCCCTGCTTCGCACCTGGCTGCGTTACTGCATCGCGCTGTGCAGCCATTACAGCGGGCTCGACGGCCTCTATCGCCAGGTCAGCGGCGCCGGGCTGGTGATCCTGATGCTGCACCGCCTGCGCGACGACCACGGCCCCTACCCGCTCAGTGTCTCGCGCACGCAGCTGCGCCAGATGCTGGCGTGGCTGCGCACGCGCGGCGCGCTGGTCGGGCTGGACGATGGCCTGCGCGCGCTTTCGCCCGATCGCGCGCAGAAGGTGCATTACGCGCTCACCTTCGACGACGGCTATCGCGACAACCTGGGCCTCATCGACGCGAACCTCGGCGGCCCGGTGCCGGCGGTGGTGTACGTCGCAACCGGCCATATCGGCGGCGAACCGATCTGGGCGTATCGCCTGGTGCACGCGGTGGAATCGCGCAGCCGCGACCAGATCGACCTCGGCGGCCTCGGCCTCGGTCACTTCGACCTCGCGCTCGCCGACGATCGCCATCGTCTCTACGAACTGCTGCCGCCCCGCCTGAAAACGCTGGAAGCACCGGAACTGGAAGCGTGGGTCGATCACGTCTGCGAGCAGGCGCGCCCGCGTCCGCTGCCGCACGAGGATCGCGAGATGCTCGACTGGAGCGACGTGCGGCGCCTGGCCGAAGGCGGCGTCGAGATCGGCGGACATACGTGCAGCCACGCGATCCTCAGCCGCCTCGACGATGCGGCGGCGAGCGAGGAAATCGGCCTGTCGCGCGCGAGCATCGCCGCCGAACTCGGCAACGCGCCGCGTCATTTCGCGTACCCCAATGGCGGCCGCACCGATTTCGGCGACCGCGACGTGCGCCTGGTGCGCGACGCGGGCTTCGCAACGGCGACCACATCGATCGAAGGCGTCAACCGCCCGGGCGCGGATCCCTATCGCCTGCTGCGCTTCAACGTGCACGCGGACCGCTTCCGGGCGCCGTCGGGGCAGTTGTCCAAAGCGCTGTTCTTCAGCGAGACGAGCGGGATGCTCGGCTGGCTGCGCGGACTGCGCACCGCATGAAGTCGATTCCGAGGGGGCGGACATGAGCACGCTGCCGATCCTGATGTACCACGGCCTGCATCGCGAGGAATCCTCGCGCGGCCGTTACGATCCGGTGTACAGCGTGCATCCGGAGATGTTCGCGCGGCAGCTGGACTGGCTGGTGCAGCAGGGGCATCGCGGCGCGCTGCTGGAAGACGCCGGCGACGCGCGCGATGTCGTCATCACCTTCGACGATGGCGATGTATCGAACGTCGAGCTGGCGCTGCCGCTGCTGGTCGAACGCGGACTGCGCGCGGAGTTCTTCGTCACCACCGATTTCATCGGACAGTGCGGGATGCTCGCGCCCGACGACATCCGCCGCCTCGCCGCGCATGGCATGGGCATCGGTTCGCACGGGCGCACGCATTCGTTCCTGTCCGATCTGGACGTGGCCGATCTGACCGCCGAACTCGATGACAGCCGCTGCCGCCTGCAGGCGATCTGCGGACGAGCGATCGACGCGATCGCATTGCCCGGCGGCCGCGGCGGCGAACGCGAACTGCTCGTCGCGCAACAGCTGGGATATCGCCATCTGCTCGGCTCGGTGCCGGGCCCGAACAAACGCCGTCGTCCCGATGTGTGGCTGCAGCGGCTTCCGGTCACGCGCAATCTGTCGCTGGACGATTTCGCCGCGCTCGTGCACTGGCGCGGCCTGCCGGCGCGCTGGATGCAGGCGCGACATGCGGCGCTGGCGCTGCCCAAGCGCGTGCTCGGCAACGACGGTTACCAGCGCCTGCGTGAGCGTCTGCTATGAACGCGGCGCTGCTGTTCTGGCTGTGCATCTTGCTGGTCGCGTGGGCGTACGCAGGCTATCCGCTGCTCGCCGCGCTGCTCGCGAAACGTTACGGGAATGCGCCGTATCACGACGGTGCGCAGTGCGAGCCGATGACCGTGGTCGTCGCCGCATTCGACGAGGAAACGCGCATCGCCGCACGCGTGCGCGACATCCTCGAACAGGATTACCCCGAAGATCGCCTCGAAGTGCTCGTCGTGAGCGATGGCAGCCGCGACGGCACCGCGCGCGCAGCCGCGTCCGTCGACGATGCGCGCGTGCGCGTGCTCGAACTTCCCACCAACGTCGGCAAGGCCGCGGCGCTGACGATGGCGCTGCGGCAGGTCGACACGCCGCTGGTCGCCTTCACCGACGTGCGCCAGCGCTTCGCGCCCGGTGCGCTGCGTGCATTGTGCGCGCCGTTCGCCGATCCTTCCGTCGGCGCGGTCAGCGGCGAATTGATGATCGCGGCCGCCGAACACGGCACCGGCGAAGGCGTCGGGCTGTACTGGCGGATGGAGAAACGCCTGCGTTCCGATGAAGCCTGCCTGGGCTGGTTGCACGGCGTGAGCGGCTCGATCCACGCGATACGCCGCACGCTGTTCGTCTCGATTCCCGCCGGCACCGTGCTCGACGACATGTGGATGCCCCTGCAGGTGCTACGTTCGCGCCATCGCGTGTGGATGGCGCGCGATGCGCTCGCGTTCGATCGCGCCAGCACGAGCGTCGACGAGGAATTCCAGCGCAAGCTGCGCACGCTGGCGGGCAACTGGCAACTCGTCGCCCGCCTGCCGTGGCTGCTCAATCCGTTCGGAAACCCGGTGTTCTTCGCGTGGTTCTCGCACAAGTTCCTGCGCTTGCTGGTGCCGTGGGCGTTGCTGGTCGCACTGGCGGCGTCCGCGTTCGCCGACGGCGCGCTGTACCGGGCCTTGTTCGGCCTGCAGCTTCTTGCTTACGGCGGCGCGCTGGGCGGACTGGTGTTGCCGCGCGTGGCGGCACGTCTCCCATTGCTCCCTGCGGCGAGCAGTTTCGTGATGTTGAACTTCGCCGCGTTGCTTTCGTTGCCGGCGTCGTTGGCGATGGATCCGTCGCGACTGTGGAAGAAGCACTGATGGCCCGCATCCTCGCCGTCACCAGCCGCCTGCCCTTCCCGCCGCGCGAAGGGCACCAGCTGCGCGCGTGGCACGTCCTTCGCGCGCTCGCGTCGAAGCACGAGGTGACGCTGCTGAGTTTCCAGCGCAACGACGATCTTCCCGCCGAAGCCGCACCGCTGCACGCCGCGATGGCGCGCGTGGAAACCTTCCGCATTCCGGGCGAACGCTCGCGCGGCGCGTTGGCGCGTGCGGTGCTGCGCGGCACGTTCACGTCGGCGCCGTTCCTGGTGGCGAAGTACGATTCGGATGCACTGCGCGAGCGCCTCGCCGCACTGGCCCGCGACGCCGACCTCGTCCACTTCGACATGCTCCCGCTGATCGCCCACGCCGATTGCGTACCCGACGGCGTACCGATCACGCTCAACGCCCACAACGTCGAACATCGGCTGCTCGCGACACGATCGCGCATCGAGACGCGCGCGTGGGCGCGATGGTTCCTGGCCGGCCAGGTCGGAAAGCTGGAGGCGTTCGAACGCCAGGCCTGCGAGCGCGCGGACGCGGTTCTGGCCTGTTCGGATGTCGACGCGCTGGGGCTGCGCGAACTCGTGCCGGATTGCAACGTGCACGTCGTCGCCAACGGCGTGGATCTCGACGCGAATCGCCCGGCAGCGCATGCGCCCGACGAGGACCGCCTGGTGTTCGTCGGCCAGATGGGCTGGTTCCCGAATCGCGATGGGGTGGAATGGTTCCTGCGCGAGGTGTTTCCGCGCATCCTCGCGCGTAGACCTTCAACGCGGTTTGAACTGGTCGGCAAGGCGGAAGGTTTCGACGTGCCGGAGAACGTGCGTGCGAACGTCGATCTCGCCGGCTTCGTCGACGATTTGCGCCCGCACGTGCACGACGCGTCGGTCTACGTCGTGCCGTTGCGCGCGGGCAGCGGCACGCGGTTGAAGGTGCTGGAGGCGATGGCGCTGGGCAAGGCGATCGTCACCACCACCATCGGCAGCGAAGGCATCGCGCTGCAGCACGGGCGGAGCGCGTTGTTCGCGGACGATGCGGAAGCGTTTGCCGATGCGGTTCTCGAGCTGCTGGCATCGCCGACACGCACGACCGAACTGGGCATCGAGGCGCGCTGCCTGGCCGAGGACGAGTATGGATGGGAGGCGATCGGCGCGCGCCTGTTGCGTGCTTACGAGCCGTTGCTCGGCGCCCGCGTGCAGCCGGTGCGATCGACGCCGGGGCATTTCGGGGCGATAGAGGCGTAATCGCCGCCGCTTGCCTTTGCCTTCACGTTTGCCGGCGTGATGGCACGGCCTTGCCGATCGTAGCCCGGGTAAGCGCAGCGCACCCGGGGCCTGTCACGCTCACCCCGGGTGCGCTTCGCTTACCCGGGCTACGAACGCCGAAACGGCCTACTCACTGCCTCGCGCCCGCCACCGATAACTCATCACCCCCACCAACTCATACAACGCAATCTGCGTCTTCTGCATCGCCGACAACTGCGGCAGGAAATAACCGGCGCTTTCCATCGGCACGTACAGCGAATCACTCGCGACCATGCACGGTGTGAAACCCGCCGCCTCGAACGCCACGAGCGCACGCGGCAGGTGCGTCGCCGAACTCACCACGCGCACGCGCGGCGGTAGCGTTCCCCGCAGCGCCATCGCGCTTTCCCAGGTGGTCTCCGACTTGCTCTCCTCGTGCAGCCACTGCGCCGGGATACCCCAGTCCTGCGCCAACCTTGCGAGCACGGCAGACTCGCTGATCGCGAACGGCCCACCGCCGGCGATCGTCATCGGCACCGGCGCAGCGCGACGCCACAGTTCGACGCCACCCCGCAGGCGGCGCCAGCTCGACGGCGTCAGCGCGATGTAGTCGTCCTGCGCGCGCGGTTCGTCCTGCAGGCCGCCCGAAAGGACGACGATCGGCGCCGCCGCATCCCCCGCGCCGCAACGCGCCGATGCGGGCACGCTCCTTTCGACCGCGCGGATCAGCGCGTTCGCACCCAGCGGCGTACACAACACCACGATCGCGAGCCCCGCCACCACCAGCGCCGCGCGCCACCACGCGCGGGCGCGTGTCCATGTCGCCCACGCGGCCACCATCCACAGCAGGGCCCAGGTCATCGGCGAGAGGAGGATGTGGAACATGCTCGGTGTCGGGACGGGCACGGACGGAGTCGCCGCAGTCTTGCATGAACGGGGCGCGCTCGCGACAGAGGCCGAATCGCGCCGCGCAGCGCGTTCTTCACGGTATCGGGCACGCGCCCGCCCCTTCCCCGCGCCGGAACTCGTCATGGCCATCGTGCGGCTTCGTGCCTTCGCCTCCCCCCTGCTGCTCCTGCTCGTCCTGTGCGCCACCGCGCTGCCCGCGTTCGCGACGACCTACTACGTCCGCACCGACGGCGGCGACGACGAACAATGCAACGGCCGCGCCGACGTCGCCTATCCGGGCAGCGGCAACAACGTCGATTGCGCCTGGAGCCATCCGAACTATGCATTGCCGACGAACGACAAACCGCGCATCGATGGCGGCGACACGCTGATCATCGGCCCGGGCGAATACATGATCGGCTGGGAATCGCCGGGGCTTTCGACCAAGAGCGTCCGCTGCGACCGCTCGTCTCCATACGATTGCTATCCCGCCGCACCGCCCAGCGGAACGAAGGAAGCGCGCACGCGCATTCTCGGCGCCGGTTACGACAGCGGCTGCAAGGCGCCGCCGAAATTGTGGGGCACCAATCGCGTCGACCTCGTGTTCAACCTGCAGGATGCGGACAACGTCGAAGTCGGTTGCCTGGAAATCACCGACAAGAGCGATTGCGTCGAATTCCATTCCAACGATGAAGTCCGCTGCGAACGCGACGCGCCGCCGTTCGGGCAATGGGCGTCGATCGGCATCGGCGCGAAGCGGTCGAAGAACGTGTGGCTGCACGATCTGAACATCCATGGCCTTTCCGGCCGCGGCGTCATGGCCGGCGGCCTGCGCGACTGGACGATCGAACGCGTGCGCATCAACGCCAACGGCTGGGCCGGCTGGGACGGCGACGTGGGCGAAGGCGAGAGCTCGAACGACGGCGACATCATCTTCCGCAACGTGGAAATCGCCTGGAACGGCTGCGCCGAACATTGGAAGACCGGTGAGCCGTACGCGTGCTGGGCGCAGGAGGAAGGCGGCTACGGCGACGGACTGGGCACCGGCAAGACCGATGGCCACTGGCTGGTGGAAGACTCGCGCATCCACCACAACACGTCCGACGGGCTGGATCTTCTATATACCGATGAGTCGAAGACCGCGACCGTCGTCGTGCGCCGCGTATACGCCGCGGCGAACGCGGGCAACCAGGTGAAGACCGCGGGCAATGCGTTGATCGAGAACTCGGTGATTGTCGGCCAGTGCGCGTATTTCCACAAGAAGTACGACATGAGCGATGGCGACATGTGTCGCGCCTATGGCAATGCGTTGTCGATAGGCGTAGGGCCGAAGCAGACCGCGACCGTGCGGCACAACACGATCACCGGCGAAGGCGATTGCCTGATCCTCACGGCTGGCGGCAACCAGACGTCGCGCGTGGACATCTACAACAACGCGCTGATCGGGCAGAAGGACGTCACCGCCAGCGACGGCGACATGCGCAGCTGCGCGCATTACGCCGACGAGAGCACGGCGGTGGTGAGCTTCGCCGGAAACGCGTTCTGGAACGTCAAGGACGACATGTGCCCGCCGGGCAACGTGTGCGGGCGCGAGCCGAAGATCGCGAATGCGACGATGGACGCCTTTGATCCGGCGCCGCTGCCGGGCAGCCCGCTGATCGACCACGCGACGCAGAACACGAGCGTGTCGTCGGATTTCCTGCGGCAGTCGCGTCCGATGGGCGCGGCGGCGGATATCGGCGCGATCGAATACCAGGGCGGACAGGCGGCCGCGCCGGCGGCGGGTTTGCCCGATGCATCGAAAGCGGCGCCTGCGCATGCGGATGGCGCGATCAACGACACCACCGGCGCTCAAGCGCCGCGTGAGTCGTCGGCGTGGATGATCGGGACGCTGGCAGTGGCCTCGTTGTTGACGGCGGGGGTTGCGGCGATGCGGAAGTATCGGGGTCGGAAGGTTTGATGATTCGTGACGGCGTGGTTTCAATGAGGCGTGTGCGCAACGGAAGCGTCTGAGGTACACGTCATCCCGGCGAAGGCCGGGACCCAGGCCGGCAGCGTTTCAACCACACCGTCATTCCAGCGAAAGCTGGAACCCATTCTGCCTTTTGATCGTTACGGTCATACGCAGAACCAGACGCCCCGCTCTGTAGCCCGGGTAAGCGAAGCGCACCCGGGGAATGCTCACCCTCGAACATCGACCGCAACATCAAGATGGGTTCCAGCTTTCCCTGGAATGACGGTGAGGTGTGGAGCCGTGACGAGGGAACGACGCGTTACGGGCCTAGGTCCCGGCCTTCGCCGGGACGACGTTGGGTTCGTAGGATGGGTTCCGCAAGATCACTGTCATTCCAGCGGAAGCTGGAACCCATTTTGCTTTTGATCGTTACGGTCATACGAAAAAACCAAAACGCCACGCGCTCGTAGCCCGGGTAAGCGAAGTGCACCCGGGGAATGCTCACCGTCGAACATCGACCGCAACGTCAAGATGGGTTCCAGCTTTCGATGGAATGACGGTGAGGTGTGAAACCGTGATGAAGTAACACCACGTTACGGGCCTGGATCCCGGCCTTCGCCGGGACGACGTTGGGTTCGTAGGATGGGTTCCGCAAGATCACCGTCATTCCAGCGGAAGCTGGAACCCATTTTGCTTTTGATCGTTACGTCCATACGGAACACCAAAACGCCACGCGCTCGCAGCCCGGGTAAGCGAAGCGCACCCGGGGAATGCTCACCGTCGAGCATCGACCGCAATATCAAGATGGGTTCCAGCTTTCGCTGTAATGACGGTGAGGTTAAGAACCGTGATGAGGGTGCCCAACCGTCATCGGCCTGGATCCCGGCCTTCGCCGGGATGACGATGAAGGTGGTGGTCTTCGTCGGCATGACCGCGGCTCACCGGCGCACCTCGTAGGATGGGTTCGGCATGGCGGAACCCATCATCCCTGCGCACGACGATGGGTTTTGCGGTGCGAAACCCAGCCTACGTCTGGCTCTGCGCCGCGGCACGCCGTATCGACGCGCCCGACGTGCGTGCCCTACCCCGCCACACTTTCCACGCGCCGCTCCACCGCCCGCAGCTTCGGATACAACATCGCACGCAGCCTGCCATCCAGTGCCAGCAGCACCAGCAGGTACGGGCCGCCGATCAGCATTCCGCCGACGATCATCCGCTGCCAACCCGGACGCAACGCCAGCTGCACCGTGAGCCATTCACCGAACAACGCAGCCGCCGCCGCGCAAACAACCGTCACCATCGTCCGCCGATCCGGGAACTGCCGCAGCGAGGGCGACACCAGCAAACATGCCGCGATGCTCGACACCGCCGAACTCACCAGCGTCGCGTACGCCGCGCCCATAACGCCATATGCGGGAATCCACCACCCGTTCAGTGCCGCGTTCACCGCAACGGCAAGGCACATCAGCGCGAGCACGGTCTTGGTCCGTCGCTCCAGCACCAGGCCGAAGCCGCACACCAGCATCACCGGAAGCACGGCGTTCATCGCGCCCATCAGTTCGAACACCGGCCCCGACTGCGACTTGCCCGCGCCGCTGAGCGCGATGATGAGGTCCGTGCCCAGCGTCCACAGCAGCATCGCCACGCCGATCGCCGCGTAGGTCATCGGCATCAGCATCGTGCGCTTGAGCGCCCGCACCGCCGCCGCGCCATCGGTGGTGAACACGCGGTTCGCCGCGGGCGTGAACGACTCGAACACTGTGAGGTTCATGAACATGTGCACCTGCATCGCGAGCGCCGCGCCGACGCTGTAGATGCCGACCACTGCGAAATCGCCGGACAGGTTCTTGAGCATGATGCGGTCCACCGACACCAGCGCGACGGCAAGGATCTCGGTGGCCACCAGCGGCATGCCGTACGCGAACGACTGGCGGATCTCCGCCGGATCCATCGTGCTGCGCGCGAAATGCAGGTTGCGCCGCGCCCAGCCGAAATAGAACACCATGCCGATCACCACGGCCAGCAGCTTTCCGCCGTACGCCGCCGACGCGGTGTGCTGCACCGCCATCACCGCGCCCAGCATCAGTGCCAGCTGCATCCATCGCCACGCCACGCGCGTGAACATCACCACGCGCGACTGCTCGGTCACGCGTAGCACGGTTTCAACGAGGCTGGAATACACCAGCATCGGCGTCATCACCAGCGCCATCCAGAACACCGGCGAATGCCCCTCGCCGGTGACGTAGCCCTGCACGATGACGACGGCGCCGACGAAGGCCCACAACACCAGCGAACCCAGCATCGGCAGGTAGAACAGGTTCGTCGCGAACGAACGCATGCGCGCCTCGTCCCCGCCGTGCGGATAGAAGCGCTGGATCGAATGCTGCGCGCCGAGCTTGGCGACGGCCACCGCCATCAGCACCCAGGTCTCGTAGTAGCCGAGGATGCCGTACTGCGTGTTGTCGAGCAGCCGCGTGAGCAGCGGGAACGACACCAGCCCCGCCATCATCACCAGCAGGTTCGCGGTGGAGTAACGCAGGTAATGTCGGGCCAGGCCGGGTGTGGAGTCGCTCATCGGATCAGGGCGTCTTCGCGCCGAATTCGGAATCCATCCACGCAGCGATGCGCTTGAGCAGCACGCGCCGATGCTTGCGCAGGAAGAAGGTATGGTCGTACTCAGGCCAGAAATCCAGGCTCACCTGCTTTTCCTGCGCGGCACGGCCGAGGCTCGCGCCAAGCTGCGCGCGATGGTTGAAGTAGTGGTACGCGCCGCCGGTGAAGACGAACAGCACGCGCACGTCGCGCGCGACCATCTCAGCCAGCATGCCGCGCGCCTTCGCACGTTCGGGCCAATCCCGGAAATCGGACAGCGATGGCGCGGGATTGCGACGCGACATCAGGAAGCGCAGGACCTTTCCGAAATCCAGCACTCGAGGCAGCGCGTGCCGCACCCAGAAACCGGGCGTGGGATAAGCGACGCCGTCGAGCAGGATCGCGCCCGCGACGCGTGCATCCACCGCGCCGACATGGAACGCATCGTCGGCACCGGAACACAGTCCGCACAGCACGAAGCGTTCGACGCCGGCTTCCTGCGCGAGCAGACGCATGGCGGCATCGGTCTCGCGCTGGCGACGTTCGCCCGCCGCCGCCTTGCCCGGCACCGCGCTGTCGCCCAGGCCGGACTGGTCGAAACGCAACACCGCGAAGCCCCGTGCCGCAAGTTTCTGCGCGAGTTCGACATGCATGCGGAACGGCCCGGTGTGCCGGGTGAGCCCCGCATTGAGCAGCAGCACGCCGATCTTCGAAGCCGCGCCGCGCGGCCGCGTGACGACGCCAACGAGCCCTTCGCCGAAGCCATGCGCGGTTTCGACGAAACCCTCCTGCGTCGATGCGATCGAAGACGCACGCGCCGGAACGGGTTCGAGGCGGTTTTCGAGCGCTTTCTCGTCGAGTTGCAGGTTCACCACGGCACCTGTGCGGTCATGCGCTGCGCGAGCTGGGCCACCGCGCGGCGCGGAAATACCTGGCCGCCGAACCGCGACGGCACGTTCCATTCCGGGCGCTCGCCTTCATCGAGCAGCACCGCCTCCACCGACACACCGCCGGCGCGTTGTTCACGCGCGAAGCGGTCGAGGTCGTCGTCCATCTCCCACACCGCCATGCGCACGCGGCTGCCACGCGGCAGTCTGATGTGCGCGGCGTCGAGCGCCGCAAGCGCGTCGAGCAGCGCATCGTTCACGCCGAAGCCAAGCAGTTCGTTGTTGTCGGATTCGTGCACGACGTTCACGTAACGCCCGCTTCCGTTCAACTGCTGGCGGTGCTGTTCCTTCCACGATGCGACGAGCTTCGCGCCGTCCAGCTGCGGATCCCACAGCACGATCTCCACCGGATCGACGCGTCGCTCCAGTGCGGCGAGCAGCGGCAGCGCCGCGCTGCGCAGTGCGAGGAACTGCACGCTGGATACTTCGCCACGACGCAGTACTTCGGCACTGGCACGATCCAGATCGTCGAGCATGCCCGGCAAGGTCAACTCGACGTCCTGCCCGCCCGAGTCGCCCGTGCCATACCAGTCGAACGTGAGCGCCGGGATGCCGAACTCGCCCACCGTCTGCGCGAGCGACCACAGCGCGCGATGGCTGCGGATGCCATCCTGCAGCAGCGGCGCGCACAGCAGCAGTGCGTGCTTCGATGCGGGATGGGTTTCCTCGCGGCCGTGCAGCAGGCCGAACAGGTTCCGGCCCGGCGCACCGAAGAAGAAGGGCGCGCTCATTCCACCGTCCCCGGCGTACGCAACAGTCGCTTCATCTGCCGCGCCATGCGGGCGCCGACGCCGCTCCTGTCCTCGCGGCCGATGCGCATCGGAAGATCCGCCGCGATCTGCGCCAGGCTCGTCGCCGCCAGGCGCATCAGCTGGATGCGCACGCCGGTGTCCTTCGCCACGCGGCTGGACATCTGCACCGCGAGCATCGAGTTGCCGCCCAGGTCGAAGAAGTTGTCCTGCGCACCCACTTCGACGCCGAGCAGTTCCTTCCACAGTCCGCGCAGGTAGATCGCACGCGGGTCGTTCCCGGCCACCGTGTCGTCGCTCGACGCGTCGTTCTGCTCGACAGACGCCGCATCACCGCGCCCCTGCGCGCGTGCGATCGCCGCGCTGAGCTTCGCGACCAGCGACGGCGATTCGATCATGCCGCGGTGATCGCCGGGAACCGGCACGATCTCCACCGCGTTGCACATCGCTTCCCAGCCGAGCATCGGCTTCGCGCTCAGCTCCGGCGGCTGGTTGTCGGCGCGGAACAACACGATGGAGCCGGCGTACGGCTTCACGATGTACTTCACGTACGCGCGCATGTGCGTGGCTTCCAGCTCCGCGTAGCGCACGCTGTGCGGAAGCGCTTCGCCGGCCTCGCGCGCCTGCTGCGCCTGCTGGCGCACCTTCGACGCCTGCATGCGGCCGTTGAGGACCTCGCCGATCGTCGCGATGCGTTCGCCCAGCGTCTGTCCCCGCATGCGGCGTTGCAGACGCTGCACGCGCCCGGAAAGTCCGGCCTGCGCCTGCGCGCGATAGCGGATGCCGAATTCGGCGGACGTATCGACCAGCCCGAGCATGCCGACGGTCTCGCCGGCGGCCATCAGTTGCTGCGCCATTTCGTAGGCGATGATGCCGCCCATCGAACCGCCGGCCAGGTGGTACGGACCGTGCGGCTGCACGCTGCGGATCTCGCGAACGTAACGTTCGGCCATCGCCTCGACGCTTTCCAGCGGTGCGGTGCGGCCATCGAGCCCGAGCGCCTGCAGGCCGTACACCGGAATGCCGGCCGGCATCGATTCGGCGAGCGGACGGTAATTCAGCACGTTTCCGCCGACGGCGTGCACGAGGAACAACGGCGCGCCTTCGCCCTGCGGACGGATCGGCACCAGCGGCGCCCACGGATCCGGACGCGCGGCATCGCCCTGCGTCTGCGCATCGTTGCGCGCGTGCTGGTACTCGCGCGCCAGCGCACGCACGGTGCGCGCGGTGAGCAGCGTCGCCAGCGGCAGGTTCACACCAGTCTGGCGGTTGAAGCGATGGAACATCTGCACGGCCTGCAGCGAATGCCCACCGAGCGCGAAGAAATCATCGTCCGCACCGATGTCGGGCTTGCGCAGCAGGTCGCGCCAGATCTCCAGCAGTTGCACGCCCAGTTCGTCGAGCGGTTCGTACAGCTCTTCGTCGATCGCGCCTGGCGCTTCCTGCACGGCGGGCACGGCTTCCACGCTGCGACCGAAGCTCAGCGGCTGGCCGTCGTCGAACTGCGTGATCTGCTCCAGCGTGAGCGAAGGATCGCTGCCCAGCGCCTTCAGCACGGCGACATAGCGATCGCGCAGCAGCGATGCGGTTTCGTCGAGGAAGATGTCGGCGTTGTAGATGAAGCCGCCGGACAGGCCCGTGTCCTGCTCGACGAACCACAGGCCGAGGTCCTGGGTCGATGCGGTCTGGAACACCGGGTAGCGCTCGTGCGTCAGCGGACCCCATTCGCACATGCGCGCGCGGATGTCCTGGAACGAGAACAGCGCGTGGTACAGCACCGCGCCGCCTTCGCGACTGCGCACGCTCAGCTCGCGCACGAGGTCTTCCAGGCGGATGTCGGGATTGGCGAAGCTGTCGAGCACGACGTCCTTCACCTGTTTCACGGCCTGCGCGAAGGTGATCGACGGATCGATTTCCATGCGCAGCGGCAGCAGACTGGTGAAGTAACCCATCAGGTTCTCCACCTCGGCCGTGTTGCGTCCGCGCACCGGCGTGCCGACGATCAGCTCGCGCAGGTTCGAGGTGCGGCTGATCAGCGCGAAGTACGCGGTGAGCAGCACCATGTACAGCGTCGCATCGACCTTGCGCGCGGTGTCGTGCAGCGCCGCCGTTACGTCGTTGCCGACAGTGATGCGATGCGTGACGCCGCGTCCGGACATGCCCGGGCGACGCGGCAGGTCGGTGGGCAACGCTTCGATCGCGTGGCCGGCGCCGCCCAGGCGCTCGCGCCAGAACGCGAGCTGCTTCGCGTATTCCGGACCCTGCAGCCATTCGCGATGCCACGCGGAGAAGTCGGCGTACGTGACCGGCAGTTCCGGCAGCTTCGGCGCGCGGCCTTCCAGCTGCGCGGCGTAGAGCTCGGCCATGTCGGTGTACATCAGGTCGAACGACCAGCCGTCCCAGATCAGGTGATGCGTCATGAAGAACCACACGTGCTCTTCCGGCCCAAGGCGGAACAGGCGCGAGCGGATCAGCGGCGCACGGTCGAGTTCGAACGGCGTCTGGATCAGCGCATCCATCCGGCGCGAGACTTCCGCCTCGCGTTCGTCCTTCGCAAGGTGGCTCACGTCGACGACGTCGGTGATGTCGACATCGACGGCGTCGTGCACGATCTGCATCGGCTCGCCGTCGACCAGCCCGATGGTCGTGCGCAGCACGCTCTGGCGCTGGATCATCGCGTTGAGTGCGGCCTGGAACGCGTCCAGCGTCAACGGTCCGCGCAGGCGGTGCGCGCTGGGCGTGTTGTAGGTGATCTGGCCGGGGTTGAACTGTTCGAGCAGGTAAAGACGCTCCTGCATCACCGACATCGGCCCACGCGTGCGGTCGGCGAGCGGCTTGATCGGCTCGCGCTTCGGCACGGCCTCGCCGTCCATGCCCTGCACCATGCGCGCGAGCTTGGCGACAGTCGGGCCATCGAACAATGCGCGCAGCGACAGCGCGATGCCCAGTTCCTTGTTGATGCGCGAAGTCAGCTGGGCGGCAAGCAGCGAATGGCCGCCGAGCGAGAAGAAATCATCGTCCACGCCGACTTCCGCCACGCCGAGCACGCTCGCCATCGCATCGGCGATGGTGCGCTCCAGCGCGTTGCGCGGCGCGACCCGTTCGCCGCTGAGCTTCGCCGTGAGGTCCGGCGCGGGTAGCGACTTGCGGTCGATCTTGCCGTTGGGCAGCAACGGGATCGCCTCCAGGAACAGGATGTGCTGCGGGATCATGTAGTCCGGCAGCGAGCCCTTCAGGTACGACGCAAGTGCCGCTTCGTCCAGCGACGCGTCACCTTCGCCCACCACATATGCCACCAGCCGCACGTCGCCGGGGCGATCCTCGCGCGCGACCACCACCGCACGCGCCACCTGCGCGTGCGCCGCGAGCAGCGCTTCGATCTCGCCCAGCTCGATGCGATAACCGCGCACCTTCACCTGGAAGTCCAGGCGGCCCTGGTGTTCGAGCACGCCATCGGGACGCCAGCGGCCGCGGTCGCCGGTGCGATACAGCAGCGCGTTCTTCGACGCGGCGAATGGATCGGGAACGAAACGTTCGGCCGTAAGTTCGGCGCGATCGAGATATCCCAGCGTCACGCCGTCGCCGCCGATCCAGATTTCGCCCGGCACGCCGAGCGGGCACAGTTCGCCGCGCGGATCGAGGATCCAGACCTGCGTGTTGTCGATGGGGCGGCCGATGTGGATGTCGCTCGCCGACGTCACGCGCGAGCACGTCGACCATACCGTCGTTTCGGTCGGGCCGTACACGTTCCACAGCGAACCGCAGCGCTTGAGCAGCTGCCCCGCGAGGTCCGGCGGCAACGCTTCGCCGCCGCACAGGATCTTGAAGCTCGCATCGCCCTGCCATTCGGCGTCGAGCAGAAGGCGCCACGACGCCGGCGTCGCCTGCATCACCGTCGCGCCGCTGCTGGCGATGAGCGCCTTCAGTGCGACGCCATCGGCGGCGGTGACGCGGTCGGCCAGCACGATGCGCGCGCCGACGCTGAGCGGCAACAGCAACTCCAGAACCGCGATGTCGAACGACAGCGTCGTCACCGCGACGAGGCGATCGTCCGCCGTCAGTCCCGGCTCCTTCGCCATGCTCGACAGGAAATTGCTGACCGCACGATGCGGCACCTGCACGCCTTTCGGGCGTCCGGTCGAACCGGAGGTGTAGATGACGTAGGCGACGGATTCGGGCCCGGCCGCGCCTTCGTCGCGACCGATGCGCGAAGCCGGCAACGTGGCGAGTTCGTCCTGCAGCGTGTCCAGCGACAGCACCGGGCGACCGCGCAGGTCGAAATTGCCCGCATGTTTCCGCGTGGTCAGCAATGCGGCGAGGCCCGCGTCGCTGGCCATGTACGACAGGCGTTCGGCCGGGAAATTCGGGTCCAGCGGCACATAGCCGGCACCGGCCTTCAACACGCCGAGCAGGCCGGCGAGCATGTCCACGCCGCGATCGAGCACCAGCCCGACCAGCGAACCGCGACGCACGCCACGCGCGCGCAACAGGTGCGCGATGCGGTTGGCGCGCGCTTCCAGTTCATCGTAGCGGACGGGCGCGCCTTCGAACTCGACGGCGATGCGATCGGGCGTGCGATCGCACTGGCGTTCGAACGATTCGTGCATGCGGCATTCGCGGTCGAACGCGACCGGCGCGGGCTGCAACGCAAGCAGTTCCCCGCGCGCGGCATCGGACACCACGGAAAGACGGCCGAACGGCAGGTCCGGGCGCGCGACCGCTTCGCGCAGCAGCGTCTCGTACGACGCCATCCAGCGGCGGATCGTCGCGTTGTCGAACAGGTCGGTGTTGTACTGGCATTCCAGTCGCATGCCGCCCTGCACCTGCACGGCGTTGACGAACAGCTCGAAGTTCTCGTAACTGCGCGGGTTGGTGATCAGGCGCATGCCCAGGCCGTGGAAACCCGTGCTTTCCTGGTCCATCGCCTGGTCGATGTTGAACATCACGCTGCACAGCGGCAGGCGCGCGGGATCGCGCTGCAGCGGCAGCTTCTTCAGCAGCGTGCCGAAGGTGTAGCGCTGGTGTTCGATGGCGTCGAGCAGCGTACCCTGCGCGGTGCCGAGCGCCTGTTCGAAGGGCTGCGCGTGGTCGAGTTCGAAACGCAGCGGCAACAGGTTCACGCAATGGCCGACTAGATGATCGTGGCCGTCCACCGACTGCCCGGCGGCGGGAATGCCGATGACCACGTCGTTCTGCGCGGTCAAACGCGAGAGCAATCCGGCGAAGCCCGCGAGCAGCGTCGCGAACAGGCTCGCCCCCTGGCGCGCGCCGAGGCGGCGTACGGCGGCGACGAGGTCGTTGTCGAGCAGGTGGTCTTCGCGGATCGACGGGAACGTGCGGCGCGTCGGACGCGTGCGATCGGTCGGAAGGTCGAGGATGGGACCGCCGTCGGCGAAGCGGGACAGCCAATAGCTTTCATCGGCGCGATAGGTTGCGCCGTGCGGATGTTCCGCTTCGGCCAGCGCATAGTCGGCGAAGGATTCGGCCGCTGGCAACGGCTGCGCGTTTTGACCGAGTGCCTGCGAATACAGAGTGCCCAGCTCGCGCACGATCACCCACCACGACCAGCCGTCGCAGACGATGTGGTGCGCGGTGAGGACCAGATGGTGGTGGTCGTTCGAAAGACGCAGCAGTTCGGCGCGGAACAGCGCGCCGTGGTCGAGATCGAACGGCGTTTCGACGACTTCGCGCGCGTGCGCTTGGATGCGCGCGAGGCGTTCGCGTTCGCCCATCGAAGAAAGATCGATCAGCGGAAGTTCGATGGCGCGCTCGTCGGCAACGCACAGCGTGCGGCCATCCGGCCCGAAGTTCGCGCGCAGGATGTCGTGGCGCGCGACCAGACCGCGCAGCGCCTCGCGCAGGGCATCCGCATCGAGCGCGCCGCGAAAATCCAGCGAGATGGACTCGTTGTACGCGAGCGACGCGTCCTCACCGAGGCGATCGGCGAGCCACACCTCGCGCTGCGGTTCGGTCGTCGGTGCAACGCGCGAGAGCGGACCGTCCGCGAACGGATCGTAGTCCACGGCGGCGTCGATTCCGTTCGCCCTGCCAGGTCCATCCTTGTCCTGCAACGCTGCATTCATGCGCTCACCTTCATGTACTTGCCCGGCTGTTCCGGGTTCGGCACGAACCACGCGGGCGTGCCGTCGGGCTCGCGGCCCAGGCGTGCGCCTGGCACGACGGGATTGCTGGCGTCCATCACCGTCTTCGGCGTCGCGGCGCGGCGCGGAAGCAGTTCCATGTCCTGCAGTTCCGCCACCGCGTCCTTGAACGCCGTCGCAATGCGCGCAATGTCCTCGTCGCTGTGCGCGGTGGTGATGAAGCACGGGAAGTTGTCGAGGATGTGGATGCCGCGCATGCGCATCGAGGCGAACAGCAGGTCCTGCAGCGGATGCGCCTCGTGCCAATGCGTCTTCCACACCGACGCGTACTGCTTCACCGACACCGGTGCGCCGACGTCGGCGCAGTACGCGTTTATGTCCGCGGCGAACGCTTCGGCCTTCGCGTTGAGGCGCTTCTGCAGTTCGCCGCCATCGGCCTTGAAGTGCTCCAGCACGGCCTTCGCCGCGACCAGCGCAAGCGGATGACGCACGAACGTGCCGGCGAAATACGTCACGCCCACGGTCGGCACGGAATCGTCGCCGTACTGCCAGTGGCCGCCATCCAGCGCATCCATGTATTCGCGCTTTCCGGCGATCACGCCGATCGGGAAACCGCCGCCGACGACCTTGCCGTAGGTCGCGATGTCGGCCTTGATGCCGAAGACCGCCTGCACGCCGCCCGGGTTGGAGCGGAAGCCGGTGACGACCTCGTCGAAGATCAGCAGCGATCCGTTGTCCTGCGTGAGCTGGCGCAGTTCCTTGAGGAACTCGACCGGACGGAAATCCAGGCGGCGGCTCTGCACGGGTTCGACGAGCACGGCGGCGATCTCGTGGATGCGCGACTTGATGATCTCCATCGCCTCCGGCGTGCCGTAGTCGAGTACCAGCACGTTCTCGGCGGTGTTGCGCAGGATGCCCGGCGCGGCCGGCACGGCGCGCAGCGACTTGGTACCGCGCACGATCACTTCGTCGACGATGCCGTGGTAGGAACCGGTGAACAGCACGACGGTGCTGCGCGCGGTGATCGTGCGCGCGATGCGCAGCGCGCCGAGCACGGCTTCGGAACCGGTGTTGCACAGCGCGGCGCGATCGTGGCCCGTGAGTTCGCACACCAGGCGCGCGACGTCGCCCGCGACCGGATGCTGCGGGCCGATCTCGTAACCCTTGTCGAGCTGTTCGCGCACGGCGTCGAGCACGAACTCCGGCTGCCAGCCGAACAGGCTCATGCCGAAACCGTTGAGCGCATCGACGTATTCGTTGCCGTCGATGTCGAACACGCGCGAACCTTTCGAACGCTCGACGACGATCTGATAGACGATTTCCTTCGTCAGCGGACGGAAGCCGTTGACCACGCGAGGATCGGCGAGCTGCGCGCGGTTGGCCTGCGTGTACTCCTTCGACTTGCGTGTGCGCGCGACGTAGCGGTCCATGAAGGCGGCCAGCTTGTTCTGCTGCAGCGGCGACAGGTCGGTATCGACATGGTTGTCGATGCGGGCGATCGCGCCGAAGGCCTTCTTGACGTCGTATTTCTGCTGCACGGCGCCGGTGTCTTCCTCGGCGTCGGCGGGCTTCGCGGCCGCCACGGGCTGCGGCGCGGGCGCTGCGGCAACCGGAGCGGCGGCGACGGGCGCGGTCACGGGAGCGGCGGCCACCGGCGCGGCGACGCCACCGGACAGCAACGCCAGCTGGTGCGCCATCAGCTGCATCTGCTGGGCGATGACCTGGCGCGTGAAGTCGTTGCCGCCGTCGAGCGTGGGCAGCGCGACGGGCGCCATCGCGACGGGGGCGAACGCAACCGGCGCGGCCGCAACGGCCTGCACGGCCACGGGTGCCGGTGCGGCCTCGGCCGGCAACGCCCCATCGAGCATGCCGGCCAGGCGATCCAGACTGCTGCAATCGCCCATCAGCTGGCGGAAGTTCACCGGCACTTCGAAGGTCTTCTGCAGCTGCACGGCGACCTGCGTCAGCATCAGGCTATCCAGGCCCAGCTCGATGAAATTGGTGTCCGCGTCGGCGTCGCTCATGTCGAAACCGGCGACGTTCTCGAACAGGCCGCGCAGTTGCCCGACCAGGCGTTCGCGACGGCCGGGAGCGGGCGCGGCGGGGACGGTGGCGGCAAGGGGCGTGGACTGCGGCATGACGGTCTCCAATACGGTCGTGGTTCGTGCGGCGGTGGCGACGGCGGGGTGCGGGACGACGTTGCCCGGACTCGCAGCAACCGCCTCCACCCAATAACGTTGTCTCTCGAACGGATAGGTCGGCAGGCGCAGGCGACGGCGGATCGCGCGCGTGTCGAAGGCTTCAGGCGCGATCGCCGCGCCCTGGCTCCACAGCTTTCCGGCGGCGGCCAGCAGGTCCCGGCGCTCGCTGGCGGGGTGGTCGGCGAGGCTGGCGACGGTGGCGATGCGCTGCTTCTGCACGGCCGGCTGCTGCCGCGCCAGCGCGTTCAGCGTGCCGCGCGGGCCCACTTCCAGCAGCACGGACGACGCGGCGCCCTCGCCCTCCAGCAGCGTTTGCAGCGCGCTGGAAAAGCGCACGCCCTCGCGCAGATGGCGGGCCCAGTAATCGGGCGAAGTGGCTTCCTGCGCGCTCAGCGGCGCGCCGGTGACGGTCGAGACGATGGGGCGCGTGGGCGGATTCAGGCGCACCGCGGCGACGGCGTCGCGGAACGGCGCGACCACGGGTTCCATCATCGCCGAGTGGAAGGCGTGCGAAGTGCGCAGCGCCCGGCAGGCGATGCCCTCGCCTTCCAGCTGGGCCTGGAACGCAGCGACAGCGTCGGATTCGCCCGCGACCACGCAGGCCAACGGGGAGTTCTCGGCCGCCAGCGACAGCGCCTGCGGCAGACGTTCGCGCACGGCGTCGGCGGGCAGTCGGATCGACAGCATCGATCCGGCCGGCTGCGCCTGCATCAGCGCACCGCGGCGCGCGACGAGATGCAGCGCGTCGCGCAGTTCGAACACGCCGGCCAAGGTCGCGGCGACGAACTCGCCGATGCTGTGGCCGATCATCATCGACGGCACGATACCGCGGCTCATCCACCACTTCGCCAGCGCGTACTCGATGGCGAAGGTGGCCGGCTGCATGATCGAGGTCGGGAGCAGCGCTTCAGCGTCTTCCGTGAAGAGACGTTCCCGCAGATCGAAGCCGAGGTCGTCGCGCAGCAGCTGCGCGCACGCGTCGAGCGCATCGCGGAACACCGGCTCGGACTCGTACAGGCTGCGCCCCATGCCGGGATACGTCGCGCCCTGCCCCGGAAACATGAAGACGACGCCGGCCGCACGCGCCGGCCGGCTGCGCGCGGCTTCGGCGTGCGTATCGGGTGCGCGCAGGGTTGCGATGGCGGACGCCACGTCGTCGGCGGCAATCGCGACGCGATGCGCGAACGCCTTGCGGCCTACCGCCAGCGTCCACGCCACGTCGGCGAGGTTCGCATCGCGATGCGCGTCGAGGTGGTCGGCCAGGCGGTTCGCCGCCGCTCCCAGCGCGGCGGGCGTGCGTGCGGACAGCACCAGCAACTGTGGGCCTTGCGCTTCGCCGGATTCCGGCATCGGTGGTGCTTCCTCCAGCACCGCATGCGCATTCGTGCCGCCCAGGCCGAAGGAGCTCACGCCTGCGCGACGCGGCGCATCGCCCTCATTCGTCCAGTCGGTCATGCGCGCGTTCACGACGAACGGCGTGCTGGCGAAATCGATGGTCGGATTCGGCGATTCGAAATGGATGCTCGCCGGGATGCGCTTTCCGTGCAGCGACAGCGCGGTCTTGATCACGCCCGCCGCGCCGGCCGCGGTCACCATGTGGCCGACGTTGCTCTTCAGCGAACCGATGCGGCAGAAACCCGAGTCCTGCGTGGTGCGACGGAACGCGCGCGTGAGGCCTTCGATCTCGATCGGATCGCCCAGCGGCGTCGCGGTGCCGTGCGCTTCGACGTAGCTGATGCTGCGCGCATCGACGCCGGCCTTGTCGTGCGCGAGCGCGATCACCGCCGCCTGCCCTTCGCTGCTGGGCGCGGTGAAGCTGGCGCGGTTCGCGCCGTCGTTGTTGAGCGCGGCGCCGCGGATGACGGCGTACACCGGATTGCCGTCGGCGATCGCGTCCGACAGACGCTTCAGCAGCACCACCGCCGCGCCGTCGCCGAACACGGTGCCCTTCGCGTTCGCATCGAAGGTGCGCGTGTGGCCGTCGGGCGACAGCATCGAACCTTCCTGATAGAGATACCCGCTGCGCGGTGGGCACGTCACGGCGATGCCGCCGGCCAGCGCCATGTCGCACAGACCGGAATGCAGGCTTTCCACCGCCTGCGCGATCGCCACCAGCGAGGTCGAGCATGCGTTGTGCACGCTGACCGCCGGCCCGGTGAGGTTGAGCTTGTGCGCCACGCGCGTGGCGATGTAATCCTTCTCGTTGCCGAGCATCACCTGCAATGCGCCGACGCGGTTGACCAGCTCCGGATGCGCGCTGACATGACGCTGGAAATACGTCGCGTTGTTCATGCCCGCGAAGATGCCGGTGACGCCGGCCGCATCGGGCGCGTGGCCGCCGCGTTCCACACATTCCCAGCACAACTCCAGGAAGATGCGCTGCTGCGGATCCATCAGCTCCGCTTCGCGCGGACCGATGCCGAAGAAGCCCGCGTCGAACAGTTCGACGTTGTCGATCACGCCGCGCGCGGCGACGTAGCCGGGATCGTTTCGATCGGCGAGGCTCACGGCCGGATCGAGTTCGTCGATGCGGAACTGGGTGATCGAATCGCGGCCTTCGCACAGGTTGTTCCAGAACCCTTCGACGTCGTCGGCGCCGGGGAAGCGCCCGGCCATGGCGACGATGGCGATGGGTTCGCGTGCATCGACGGTGCGGCGCGTGGCCGCCTGTGCGGTCTTCGCGCCTTCCAGCACGGCGGCGAGGCGCGCCGGCGTCGGGTTCTGGAAGATCGTCGGCGCGGCCACGCGCGGTGCGTCCGCGTCGACCTGCCAGCCCTCCACGCGGATCTGTTCGGCCAGGCGCACGGCCAGCAGCGAGCTGCCGCCGAGTTCGAAGAAGTTGTCCTCGCGGCCGACGCCTTCGATATCGAGCAGCGCACCGAAGGCGTCGCAGAGCCTGGTTTCGAGCGCGGAAAGCGGCGCGGCGAAATCGGTGGTGAGTTCGGGACGGCGACGGTCCGGCGCGGGCAATGCACGGCGGTCGGCCTTGCCGTTGGCCGTCAGCGGAAGTTCGTCCAGCTGCACGTAACGCGTGGGCACCATGTACGCGGGAAGCGCGGCGGCGAGGTGCGCGCGAAGCTGTGGTGCGTGGACTTCGACGCCGTTGCCGACGAAGTACGCGACCAGGCGCTTCTCGCCCGGGAAATCCGCGCGCGCGACGACGATGCACGAAGCGATGGCCGGATGCCGCGCGAGCACCGATTCGATCTCGGTCAGTTCGATGCGGTGACCGCGGATCTTCACCTGTCCGTCGGTGCGGCCGACGAATTCGATCAGGCCGTTCTCGCGCAGGCGCACCTGGTCGCCGGTGCGGTACAGCACGTCGTTATCAAGGAACGGATTCGGCACGAAACGCTCCGCGTTGAGTTCGGGCCGCGCGAGATAGCCGCGCGCGACGCCCGCGCCACCCACGCACAGCTCGCCGATCACGCCGACCGGCAGCAGCTGGAGACGGTGGTTCAGCACGTAGGCGCAGGTGTCCTGCATCGGACGACCGATGGGAATCGAGGCCGCGTCCGCCGGGATGTCGCGCGGGATGGAGTACGAGGTGCACATGATCGTGCACTCGGTCGGACCGTAGCCGTTGTGCAGCTGCAACTGCGGCGCGATGGCCTGCATGCGGCGGATGTGGTCGACCGACAATGCTTCGCCACCGGCGATGAGATCGCGCATGTTCGCGAAGATCGTCGCGTCCTCGTCGACCACCGCGTTGAACAGCGCGCCGGCCATGATCGCGGCGTTTGCACCGTGGCGCGAGATCGTCTCGCGAAGGCGCGTGGCCGTCGGCGCCACTTCGTCGTGGACGACGATCGTGCCGCCGTTGAACAGCGCGCCCCATAGTTCCAGCCCGGAAATATCGAAACCGAGCGGCGCCTGGTGGAGCATGCGCGTGTCGGCGTCGAGCGTGACGTAGTCGATGCCGTGCAGTCGGCGCACCAGGGAGCGGTGGCGGATTTCCACGCCTTTCGGCACGCCTGTCGAACCGGAGGTGAAAAGCACGTACGCGAGGGAATCGCCGTTCGTGCCGGGATCGCTCGTCATCGGCGCATCGTCGCCGTGTACGTTCACGCGCTGCGGTTCGCGCGGCAACGCGGCCGAGTGCAGCGCGGGATCGATGACGATCGTGTCCACGTTCGCGTTGTCGACCATGAAGGACAGGCGGTCGGCAGGCAGCGCGAGATCCAGCGGCAAATATGCGCCGCCGGCCTTGATCACGCCCAGCAGCGCGACGACCGCATCGAGCGAACGCGGCAACGCCACGCCGACGATGTCGCCGGTGACGACGCCCGCTTCGCGCAGCCGCGTGGCGAGCGAGGCCGCGCGACGGTCGAGTTCCGCATAGGTGATGCTGGCTTCGCCGTGCACGACGGCGGCCTTGTCCGGCCACGCGGCCAGCGCCTGCGCGAAGCACGCGTGCACCGTGTCGTGCGGGGTGCGCGCGGGTGGCGCGATGGACCAGTCTTCCAGCTGGCGTGCGCGGTCCGCAGGATCGAGCGCGTCGATGCGCGACAGCGGCAGCGCCGAGTCCTGGCAGATCGCACGCAACGCGCGCACGACGGCGTCGCCGATCAGCGTTGCGGCTTCGTGCGAGAGGGGGGCACGGAACTCCACGATCACCTGCCCATCCGCGATGCGCCAGTTCGACGCGGCGAACGGCGCGATGCCGGTTTCGTTCGATACCGTCCAGACACAAGGTTGCGGTGCTTCGTTCGCTTCGATCCGGCTGGACAGGCGCGGTGCGTCGACGTCTTCGAGCGACACGCGCGACTGCTTCCACTCATCGGACGAATGCACGGTCGCGACGATCCCGTCCACGCCCGACAGCCAGCCGTCCACCGACGCCAGCGCGGCGACGAGCGTGTCGCGCGCGTGGTCATGAGCATGCAACGCGGCTGCAACATCGGGCGGCAACGCGAACGCGAGCGACTGCGCGACGCCATCGGCCCCGGCGGCGTGCTGCGGGAGCACGTCCAGCAGCGGCGAATCGATGGACCCAATTGCCTGTGTCGCTTCAGCCCGCGTACTCATCGCACCTGCTCCTTCTCACCTTGCCCACGGCGCGTGGCCGTCGGCAACGATCACGTCCAAAGCGGCGCCGAACGGCCGCCTGGTTGCGTTTGAAACCGGTTGTCGCGCCGGCTCCGCAGCGTCATTGCGCGCGGATGCGTTGCGCGGCCGATGGCGGGCATGTCGTCGCGTGCGGCAACCGGTCCGTTGCCTTGCACCGCGCGTCCGGCACCGCGACACGGGCCGCCTGGGCCCTGCGCGATCGCTGCGTACCGGAACTCCACGACATCGTTCACCCCACATGCGGCACGACCGATGCCGACCCCGGCATCTGCGTCTTCCCTGCCCCTCTCGTGGATTCAAACGGTGTAGGCACCCGCATGCGGCCACGTTCGCGACCGGTTCCGCAGGCGATGCACGGCGCGTGAACCCGCGCTAGGATGGCGCCGACAAGGGGGCCCCATGAGCCAGGACTTCTCGCTTCTGTACATGCAGCTGGGCCTGCATCCGGACTGCAGCCTGGAAGAGCTCAAGCGCGCTTACCGTGTCCGCGTCTCCGAACTTCATCCCGATCGCCACCTCGATCGCCCCGCTTCCGACGAACAGAACAGCGCGCTCACCGAACTCACGGCGCTGTATTCGGGCGCGATCCGTTTCCACCGCATCCACGGGCGTCTGCCGGGTTCGACGCCGCGCGTCGTGGTCCCGGCCGCGCGGGCCGCGCACGAGCCGCAACATGCGCCTTCGATGGCGTCGTCGCCGCGCGGTCCGGTGCACGGCGATCGCGCCGCACCCAGTGCGACGCCGCGCATCGCGGTGCTGAGCGTGCTGGTGCTGGTGGTGGTGATGGTGGTGTTGCACTGGTCGGAAACGGCGCAGGTCGCGCCGCATGCGGACACCAACGCGGCCGTCGCCGCACCCGCCGACCCGAATGCACCGCGGCTGGAACTGGGGATGGAGGAAGCCTCCGTCGTCGCGATCCAGGGCCCCCCCGAACGCGTGCAGGACAATGTGTGGAACTACGGTTCCTCGTGGGTGCGCTTCGAGGACGGCCATGTCGTCGACTGGGCCAGCGTGCCGCCGAACCGCCTCATGACGCAGACGGCGCGGCCGGTGCAGCAGGAGGAGGCCGAGGCGGCGGAAGAGGATGCGTTTGGGCCGTAGGGGTTAGCAGCGCCACGGTTTTGCCCTCTCCCTTTTCGGGAGCTTCGTAGCCCGGGTAAGCGAAGCGCACCCGGGAGCTGTCACGCTCACCCCGGGTGCGCTTCGCTTACCCGGGCTACAGGGACTCGTAGGATGGGTTTCGCCTGCGAAACCCATCATTCATGCGTTCCGGACGCTGTTGCGATGGGTTTCGCCTGCGAAACCCATCATTCACACGTTCCGGACGCTGTTGCGATGGGTTTCGCGGGGCGAAACCCATCCTACGAACTTCGAACACGCGACCGGCGCTTGTCCTGACCCCTGCCCTCTCCCGCATGCGGGAGAGGGGGCACGATGGCCGGGCGGTTTCTCTTTCCGTTGCTGTTCGCGCCTGTGGCGTCCGGTTGTCGGTCGCGCCTCTTCTAGCGGGACCCTCTCTGGAACAACACCACCTCGACCGTCTGCAACAGAATGATCAGATCGAAAACCAGCCCGTGGTTCTTGACGTAGAACAGGTCGAATTTCAGCTTCTCTTCCGCATCGCGCACGGAAGCGCCGTACGGGTAGCGCAGTTGTGCCCACCCCGTCAGGCCCGGCTTCACGCAATGGCGGACAGCGTAGTAGCGGATTTCACGACTCAGCATGTCGACGAACTGCGGACGTTCCGGCCGTGGGCCGACGATGCTCATCTCGCCGCGCAGGATGTTGAACAGCTGCGGCAACTCGTCCAGCCGCGTCAGGCGGATGAACTTGCCCACGCGCGTGGTGCGGTCGTCGCCGCGCTGCGCCCAGCGCGCCACGCCATCGCCTTCGGCATCCACGCGCATGCTGCGGAACTTGATCAGCTCGAACGGACGGCCGCCTTCACCGATGCGCGTCTGCTGGTAGAGGATCGGGCCGCTCGATTCCAGGCGCACCAGCAGCGCCACCAGCACCATGAACGGCCACGCGATCAGCAGCAGCGCCGACGCGGCCAGTACGTCGAACAGACGCTTGTTCATGCAGCGCGAGGTGGAGTGGTCGAAACCGCCTGAGAACACCAGCCACGACGGATCGCACAGGTTGGTCGTGACAAGGCCCGCCTCGCGTTCGAAGAACGTGGACAGGTCGGTCATCGCCACGCCGCGCTGCACACAGGTCAGCATTTCCTCCATCGGCAGGCCGCCGCGACGTTCGTCCGGCGCGACCACGACTTCGGAGATCTGCAGGCGATGCACGACGTCGGCCAACCCGTCGGGCGCGTGGATGCGCATCGAATCGGGTACGCAGGCTTCCTGGTTCTCGATCGGCAAAAAGCCGATCAGCGTGAACGCGCGGCGGTCGCTGACGCGGCGCATGCGCGTGTTGATCAGGTCCGCGTTGTGGCCCGCGCCAAGCACCAGGATGCGCCGCTTGAACAGGTCGCCACTGAAGACGTGCATCACGCAGAAGCGCAGCGCCGCCATGCCGACCAGGCCCAGGATCATCGCGATCACGATCACGCCGCGGCCGATGTACGCGTTCGGGATGAGGTAGTACAGCACCATCAACCCGATGCCACCGATCGCGAACGACACCAGCAATCGCAGCGCGAACTCGAAGCGGTTCAGCCGCACGTGCACCTGGTACAGGCCGAGCGCCGCCATCGCCGTGGTGACGAACGCCGCCACCAGCAACGCGCGCACGGTGATGTTCTCGGCGAAGATCTCGTGGCCTTCGGGATCGTTCATGAAGCGCAGCCACGCCGCGCCCATCACCGCCGCCATCATCAGCAGCACTTCGAGCAGCCACAGCAGCAGCAACGCCCGGTTCTTCAGACTCGCCTTTCCGAACATCATGGACCGCACTCCTACGCGATGCGCGCGTGGTTGCACGCGCACGTTCGTCCAACATCCAGTCGAGGGTTCCGGAGAAGTCCCGGCCGGAGCCGGTCGTCGCGCGTCATGGTCATGACGTTCCCCCGTGCGACGCAGTCACGACAGATACAACGACCTTCCGCCGGCGCTCCGGCCAGCGGGCGGTTCGGTCATCGGGTGCAGGTGCTTGCATTCGACCGCGGCCTCACGCGGCGCCGCTACGGCCGCGGTCCATCGCTCGCCCACATCGAGCATGGCCAGGCGCACGCTGCACGCCGCAGGAATTTCCCGCGTGCCCCCGGCCAGGGTGAATTCCGCGCCGGCAGCGGCGTGGAAGCTGCACATCTCGCGCGCCAGGCCGATGCCTTCGGCCTTCAGCAACGCTTCCTTGCGCACCCACAACGCGAGCAGCGCACGGCTGCGCGCCGGTTCGGCGAAGGTCGCAAGGGATTCGAGTTCCGACGGATGGCACACGCTGGTCGCGATGCCCGGCAGTTCGGCCGCGCGGAACGAAGCCTCGATATCGATGCCCACCGGCCCTGCGGCGCATAGCGCAAAGGCGGCCACGCCGTCGGCGTGACTGAGGCTGGTGTGGACGGTGCTGCCTTTCAGCGCGAGGCCCGGGAGATACGGCGCGCCTTCGCTGTTGCGCGCGATGACGAATGCGTCCGGCGCGATACCCAGCGACGCGGCCACGAACAACCGGTGCAGCGCGTAGGTGAGCGCGAGCGCTTCGCGGTCCTCGGCGAAGCGGCGCTGGCCGGCGCGCTGACGTTCGGAGGCGTCGAGCAGCGACCAGGCTTCGTCGCGCCAGGGATGCCACTGGCGCAGATCGAGCATGGCGGTCGCACAGGCGCCGGGCGCCATCGGCCCGCGCGCGAACGCGTCGCGCAACGAGCACGCCGATGTTGCCTGTCGCCATGCGACCGCCACCTCGCCCCCCTGTCCGGTCCTGCCGGTGCCTGCCCGGATCGACGATCCGGATTCAACGAACACGAACGCAGGCATCGCGCCAGGGCGGACACGGCCGCGTGCGCGTCCTGTCCCGGCCCGGGGCTGCGTTTGGTGCATCAAGGCGATTGCGGCCAATGCCGGCCGGTCGTCCCGTCAACGAACGAGTACAAGACGAGAATGGACACGACCGAGATTGGGGAACGGCTGGTCCACCGGGCCGACACGGGCCCACGGAACACCGCGCTGCGCGACGCCGATGCCGCCGTGCATGGCGAGCCGGATATTGCCGCGCTGCCTACGCTGGAAACGGTGCGGCTGGGCGTGGTGGGGCTGGGTTACGTCGGATTGCCGCTGGCGGTGGCTTTCGGCCGCCGCTACGACACCGTCGGTTTCGACATCAACGCCCAGCGCGTGGTCGAACTGCGCGAAGGGCGCGACAGCACGCTGGAGGTCGACGCGGCCGAACTCGCGCAGGCGCAGCGCCTGCGCTGCAGCAGCGACCTGGGGATGTTGCAGCGATGCAACGTCTACATCGTCACCGTGCCGACGCCGATCGACGCGGCCAAGCGCCCCGACCTCACGCCGCTGATCCGCGCGAGCGAGGCGCTGGGCCAGGTGCTCAAGCGCGGCGATGTCGTCGTGTACGAATCCACCGTGTATCCGGGCTGCACCGAGGAAGTCTGCGTGCCGATCCTGGAGCGCGCGTCGGGCCTGGTATTCAACCGCGATTTCTTCGCCGGCTACAGCCCCGAGCGCATCAACCCGGGCGACAAGGAACATCGCCTGACGCGCATCCTGAAGATCACCTCCGGCTCCACGAAGCGCGCGGCGGATTTCGTCGATGCGCTGTACGCGTCGATCATCGAAGCGGGCACGCACAAGGCCAGTTCGATCAAGGTCGCGGAAGCTGCGAAAGTCATCGAGAACACCCAGCGCGACCTCAACATCGCGCTGGTGAACGACCTGGCGATCCTGTTCAACAAACTCGGCATCGACACGCTTGAAGTGCTGCAGGCAGCGGGCACGAAATGGAATTTCCTGCCGTTCCGGCCGGGGCTGGTCGGTGGCCACTGCATCGGCGTGGATCCCTACTACCTCACGCACAAGGCGCAGGAGATCGGGCACCACCCCGACGTGATCCTCGCCGGCCGGCGCACCAACGACGGCATGGGCGCGTACATCGCCAGCGAAGTCGTGCGGCTGATGGTGCGCAAGGGCATCAACCCGGTGCAGGCACGCATCCTCGTGCTGGGGCTGGCGTTCAAGGAAAACTGCCCGGACCTGCGCAACACGCGCGTGGTCGACATCGTGCACGCGCTGGGCGGCTACAACGCGCGGGTGGACGTGCACGATCCGTGGGTGAATACGACCGACGCCGCGCACGAGTACGGGCTCTCGACAATCGACGCGCCCGCGCACGGCGAGTACGACGCGGTGATCGTCGCGGTGGCGCATCGGGAATTCGCGCAGCTCGGCGCGGACGGCGTGCGCGCGTTCGGCAAGCCGGTATCGATCGTCTACGACGTGAAGTACGTGCTGCCTCGCGACGCGGTGGATGGACGCTTGTGATGAAGGTGCTGGTCACCGGCACGGCCGGCTTCATCGGATCGCACGTCGCGCAGGCGCTGCTGGCGCGAGGCGACGAAGTGGTCGGCTTCGACAATCTCAACGACTACTACGACGTGACGCTCAAGCGCGCGCGGCTGGCGCGCTTTGCCGATCACCCGGCGTACACGCATGTGCACGGGGACCTGGCCGATCGCGATGCGGTGGAAGCGCTCTTCCGCGAGCACCGCCCGCAGCGCATCGTGCACCTGGCCGCGCAGGCGGGCGTCCGCTACGCCGCGGAGAATCCGCATGTATACGTGGCGAGCAACGTGACCGGCTTCCTGCATGTCATCGAAGGCGCGCGTCGTCACGGCGTCGAACACCTCGTGTACGCGTCGACCAGTTCGGTGTACGGCGCGAACACCGCGATGCCGTTCTCCGAACACCAGCCCACCGAGCATCCGCTGACGCTTTACGCCGCGACGAAGAAGGCGAACGAGGCGATGGCGCACAGCTACGCGCACCTGTACGGCGTGCCGTGCACGGGTCTGCGTTTCTTCACCGTGTACGGCCCGTGGGGCCGGCCGGACATGGCGCTGTTCCTGTTCACGCGGGCGATCCTCGCGGGCGAACCGATCCCGGTGTTCAACCACGGCCGCCACAAGCGCAGCTTCACCTACATCGACGACATCGTCGCCGGCGTGGTGCGTGCGCTCGATCGCGTGCCGGGCGTGGACGAGGGATGGGATGGCGCGGCGCCCGATCCTGCGAGCAGCGGCGTGGCGCCGTATCGCCTGTACAACATCGGCAGCGCGCAGAGCGTCGAACTGCTGCGTTACATCGAAGTGCTGGAGCAATGCCTCGAACGCAAGGCGACGCTGCGCATGTTGCCCCTGCAGGCGGGCGATGTGCCCGCGACGGAAGCGGACTGCACCGATCTTGCGCGCGACATGGGTTACGCGCCCAGCGTGACGGTGGAGGAAGGCGTGGCGCGGTTCGTCGCGTGGTATCGCGGGTATTACGGCGATGCGTGCGATAGCCAGCGTGCTTCTGCGGCTGCGGCTGCGGCTGCGGCTGCGGCGATTGTTTGAGTGCTTGGCTTCAGCGCCGCTTTCGTGGCGGCCCTCGCGCGCGATGCACGCTCTTCACGCGTGCGGAAAATCACAATGGGTTCCAGCTTTCGCTGGAATGACGGTGAGGTTTGGAACCGTCAAAGGAGTGCCCGAGCGTTACGGGCCTGGGTCCCGGCCTTCGCCGGGATGACGGGTGATGAAGCGGAATGGCGACTGATGCACTTGCCGAAGCGCCAATCGCTGCTGCGAATCCCGAATCCCGAACCGAATCCCGTCAAACGCACAAACAAAAAGGCCGATGCTTTCGCATCGGCCTTTCTGCTGTATGTGGCGCGCCCGGAGAGATTCGAACTCCCGACCACCAAGTTCGTAGCCTGGTGCTCTATCCAGCTGAGCTACGGGCGCTGAGTTGAAAAATTATGAAGGATCGTTGCCGATTCGTCAAACATTTTTCGAACATTTCTGTCGAAGCCGTTGGAGGCGCTTCAACAGTGCACGTACCGCGCGGATACGTGCGACCGCTTGGATCGCATGCACGTCGCTGATCGCGTCGTGCAAGGCCAGCATGCGTTGCATCCTGGCGGCCGATCCGGCCGGTCGATGGAACTGGCGGAGACTGAGGGATTCGAACCCTCGATGGAGCTTTTGACCCCATACTCCCTTAGCAGGGGAGCCCCTTCGGCCTC
>Ga0209025_1000738_pt1 | contig 55187 bp, 55 predicted proteins | sample AraplaMF_Col_mLB_FD_184256 | JGI IMG/M metagenome (GOLD analysis project Ga0209025, IMG submission 184256) | Arabidopsis root microbial communities from the University of North Carolina, USA - plate scrape MF_Col_mLB (SPAdes) (version 2) | ecosystem: Host-associated > Plants > Roots > Endosphere... | reverse complement strand
AAACAGATGCACGCGCCCCGGCCGGGTGGCCGAAGCGCGCTGCGGGAGATCCAATGAAGCGGCCGAAGCGGCCGATCCCTCAGAGCTTGTAGCGGATCTGGTCGGTCCAGAAGCGCTCGAGGCGCAGCAGGGCGTTGTTCATGCGCTCGAAGTCGTCGGCCGCGATGCCGCCGATCTGCTCGACCGTGCGGACATGCTTGTCGTAGACGCCCTTGACGATGTGGTGCACCTCGCGGCCCTTGTCGGTCAGGCTGATGCGCACCGAACGACGGTCGATCCGCGAACGGGCATGGTGCAGGAAGCCGAGCTCGACCAGCTTCTTGACGTTGTAGGAGACGTTCGAGCCGAGATAGTAGCCGCGGGTGCGCAGCTCGCTGGCCGAGAGCTCGGCGTCGCCGATGTTGTAGAGGAGCAGCGCCTGCACGCTGTTGACGTCGTCGCGGTTGCGACGCTCGAACTCGTCCTTGATGACGTCGAGCAGCCGGCGATGCAGACGCTCGACCAAGGTGAGAGACTCAAGGTAAAGCGGCTGCACCTTGAGCTGAACTTCGTCAGACGCAGCCGGCTCCACAGTCTTTACATTGCTCTTCATGGTAATATCCCGCCTGTTGATTACCGGCCAGGATTTGTCTCCCGGTCCGCTTCTGAGAGACACCATAGGCGGGCCGGATGAAAACGAGTTTAAATATCAGGATGAATCAGGGATTTACCCATTTGGGTGAATCCAAAATGAACCGCAAATCCCTTAAGCTAAAGCGATTCTTACCGTCGCCCGCGGCATTCGAGCCAAGGCTGGAGCCTCAGGACTCCTGGTTCTCGGCCGCCCAGGTGGCGAGGAAATAGGCCAGCATCAGCCCGACATAGGTGCCGATCAGCGCGGGCGAAACCGTCAGCCAACGCGGGAAGAAGAAACCAAGCAGCAGCTGGCTGACGGCGGCGAGCAGCCAGAGCACGCCGCCCCAGGTCGCAGTCAGCCAGAGGCCGACGCCGGCGACGAGATCGAAGACCGCGAAATAGACCGTGATCGCCTGGAAGGTCAGCGGGCGCGTCTCGAAGGCGGGGCCGGGCTCGAAGAGCAGGCCGAGGCCGAGGATCGTCGCCCAGTGCATCAGGCCCTTGCCGATCCAGACCACCGAGAGCAGGCGCAGCAGCCAGACCAGCAGCAGCCGCCAGCGAAGGCGGCGCTTGGCCTCGCCCGCCTGGCCGGGGCCGCGCAGAACCTCGCCGTCGCGCAAGACCGCCATCTCAGCTGCCCAGCACCAGCTCGGTCGCGCCGAGCGGGGCGAAATAGGCCGCGATCGCCGTCGGATCGAGCTCTTCCAGCGCCTGCGGCCGCCAGGCCGGCGCCTGGTCCTTGTCGATCACCACGGCGCGCACGCCCTCATAGAAGTCGTGGCCATGCGGGATGCGCGAGACGATGCGAAATTCGAGCTGCATCGCCTCGGCGAAGCTGAGCGAGCCGCCGCGGCGCATCTGCTCGAAGGCGATGGCGACGCTGGTCGGCGATTTCGCCCGGATGGTGGCGAGCGCCTTGGCGGCAAAGGCATCGCCGGCAGCAGCTTTCGCGTCCAGCCGGCCGAGGATGCCCGGCAGCGTCGCCGCGTCGAAGCATTGCGCGATCGTCGCCCGCTCCGGCGCGAGCTTGCCCGGTCCGGGATCAGCGGCGAAGCGCGCGATCGTCGCGTCGACCGACTCGGAGCCGGTCAGCGCCTCGGCGAGCTCGGCCATGCGTGCGGAAGGGACCGCATGCGTCGCGAGTCCGAGCGCCAGCGCATCGGCCTGGCCGACACGATCGCCGGTCAAGGCGAGATAGGTGCCGGCGTGATCCGGCAAACGTGGCAGGGCATAGGTCGCGCCGACATCCGGGAAGAAGCCGATACCGACCTCCGGCATGGCGAAGAGCCAGCGCTCGCCGGCGACACGATGGCTGCCATGCAGGGAGAGGCCGACGCCGCCGCCCATGACGATACCGTCGACCAGCGCGATGTAGGGCTTGGGATAGTTCTGGATGCGGGCGTTGAGGATGTACTCCTCACGCCAGAAGGCCAGCATCTCCTCGTACTGCCCGGCCTTGCCGAGATCGTGCAGGCTGCGGATGTCGCCACCGGCGCAGAAGGCCTTCTCGCCGGCGCCGGTCACGACGATGCGCGTGATGGCGGGATCGTGCTCCCAGGCATCGAGCGCCTTGGCCAGCTCGCGCACCATCGGAAGATTGAGTGCGTTCAGCGCCTTCGGCCGGTTGAGCAGGACGAAGCCGGCGCTGCCGCGCCTCTCACAGATGATGTCCTGATCCTGCGCCATATCCGCCTCGACCCCGATCCATAGGCGGTTCTGGAAGGCAGGACCCGGCTTGTCAACGCGAGCTCCGGCCCGGCCCCGTCCGGGGGTCAGCGCACGGTGACGATGCCACGGCCATAGCCGCCATGCGCCTTGGGCAGGACGACGCAGACCATCGCCCGGCCGTGGCTCTGCTCGAGCGAGCGCAGCGCTTCGACCTGCTCGGCATAGTCTTCCGTCGCGCGCAGCCCGGCGAGCGTGCCTTTGATCTCGCGCAAATTCTTCTCGAGCTTGTCCTGGCCGAGACGGAGCGACGGACAATGACGCTCGGCATAATCGGCGGAAGCGAGCGCGCTCGCCGTCTGTGCCTCGATCGCATCGCGCCGCGTCACCTCGGCCTGCGAGGTCGTGGCGGCGAAAACTCCCGCCAGCATGGCGAAAGCAAGGAGAGCAGGCCGCATCGCATTCCTCTTCAAGCTGCGGATCGCCCGCGCCGGGCGGGCTTGCGCCGTGCTGGCCCGCTCTCGCCGGCTGCGACCATCGCGACTGTTTTGGAATCGTTCCGATGTGTTAAAGCATCGCCGGCAAGCAAGTATCGCGTTCGAAGCGGAGACGTCGATGGCATCCAAGGTTGTGCGGCCCTTCCCCGCGCCGCAGGAGCGGAAGGCCGAGGCTGCGGCTGCCATGACGGATTCGCTCGGCCTCACCCGCCGCATGCGCCGCAACCGCAAGGCCGAATGGTCGCGCCGGCTGGTGCGCGAGAACCGGCTGACGACCGACGATTTGATCTGGCCGATCTTCCTGATCGATTCCGCCGACCCGATCTCCCCCGTCGCCTGGATGCCGGGCGTCGACCGGCTCAACATCGACGAGGCGGTGCGCCAGGCGGAAGCCGCGGCGAAGCTCGGCGTTCCCGCAATCGCCCCCTTCCCTTATGTCGATCGCGCCCTGCGCGACGAGACCGGCTCGGAAGCGCTCAACAGCCGCAATCTGATGTGCCGGGCTGTGCGTGCGATCAAGGCGGCGGTGCCGGAGATCGGCATCATCTGCGACGCGGCGCTCGACCCCTATACCTCGCACGGCCATGACGGCGTAATGGATGGCGAGCGGATCCTGAACGACCCCAGCGTCGGCATCCTCGTCCGCCAGGCACTGGCCTTGGCCGATGCCGGCGCCGACGTGATCGCCCCCTCCGACATGATGGACGGGCGCGTCACCGCGATCCGTACCGCGCTCGACGCCGAGGGTCATGAGGACGTGCAGATCATGGCCTATTCGGCCAAATACGCCTCGGCCTATTATGGTCCGTTCCGCGACGCGATCGGCACCAACGCGACGCTGATCGGCGACAAGCGCACCTACCAGATGGACCCGGCCAACAGCGACGAGGCGATCGCCGAGGTCGCGCTCGATCTCGAAGAGGGCGCCGACATGGTGATGGTCAAGCCCGGCCTGCCCTATCTCGACGTGATCGCGCGGGTGAAGGACAGCTTCCGCGTGCCGACCTTCGCCTACCAGGTCTCCGGCGAGTACGCGATGATCATGGCGGCGGCCAATAATGGCTGGCTGGACGGCGACAAGGCGATGCTGGAGAGCCTGCTCGCCTTCAAGCGCGCCGGCGCCGACGGCGTGCTGACCTATTTTGCGCCGCGCGTGGCGAGGATGCTCAAGGAGCGCGGCTGAGCCGGGTCGCGACTCATAGAGGCGCCGCCGTGCGAGGCACCCGCGAGAAGCTGGTCTTAAACGAACTTCATACTGACCGCGGATGCCTCACCCGCGATGGCTCCAAGCGCGTCGAGAAATGACTTATTGCTATCCGACGTCCGCAGCCCCGACAGTTGGTCGGAATGCATGAAGACAAGCGTGACTTTCCCCGGCCATCCCGGTCCACCTTCGATGGCGTCCCGGAAAGCATCGAGATTCCGACCGAAGATTAAAGCGCCTTCTGGGCTCGCAGCGTCGAGATAACGCTGCCAGAACTCGTCAGTCGATCCGATGCCGGAACAATCAATCACAACCTCTCGCATATGCCCAAGCATCGCAGTCGATCGTCGCACCTGCAACTGAGGTATTTGACAGGCGGCCAGTCTCGTACCGCGCTGGAATCGGGATCCGACCAGCCCTGACCGGACGCGTGCCGCCCTGTCGATCTATCAAGTCCTATAATTGCTCATGCGAGGCACGTTGCTACGAGTTCCAACGCTCCGGTTCTCGCGCTAGCGTGCGCCGCGATGCGCGCCCTGCTCACGTCGATTCTGCTCTGTTTCGCGCTCGCCGGCTGCGGGCGCTTCGACACCGATCAGATCCGTGCCTGCCGGCTGGCGATCCCGGCCCTGAACCCGTCCGGCAGCGTCATCACCATCGAGGGTACCGGCGCCGGCCCGCGTGGCGACATCCTGCGCATCACCTATCGGGTGCAGGCGCCGGACGAACAGCCGCGCCGGCGCACCATCGACTGCATCTTTGCCGGGGAAGGCACCGCGCTGCAGCGCGGCGCACTGGCGGGCCTTGCCTCCGACGGCGTGCCGATGACGGAGGCGAGCTTCCTGCTGCTGCGGCGCTTCTACCTCGAATACAAGGCCGAACCGCCAGTCGACCCCGGCACCGCGCCGGGCGCTGACCTGCTCACCCTGTCGCCCGGCCTCGCCTATGGCCTGCAGCAGGGACTCGCCGCCTTGCCCACTGCCGCGATCTACGCGCTGCTCGCCAGCGCTTATGCGCTGATCTACGGGCTCAACGGCCGCATCCTGCTGACCTTCGGCGAGTTCTCGGCGCTCGGCGCACTCGCCGCCGTGGTCGGCGTGGCGCTGACCTTGTCGCTTTCGGCCTCGACTCCCGTCTCCGGCCTGTTCATCGCCTTTGCGGTCGCGATCGCGGTCAGCGCCCTGCACGGCTTCGCCATGGGCCGTTTCGTGCTGCGCCATCTCGACAAGAGCAACGGCCAGCAGGTGCTGATCGCGACGATCGGCCTCGCCATCGCGCTTTCGGAATATCTGCGCCTCGCCCAGGGCGCCGAACTGCGCTGGCTGCCGCCGGTGTTCAACGAGCCGCTGCCGCTGGCGCGGGCCGACCAGTTCATCGTCACCGCGACGCCGGTTTCGCTCGCCATGGCCGGCCTCGGCTTCTCGGCCGCGACCTGTCTCATCCTCTATCTCGCCCGCTCGTCCTACGGCCGGGCCTGGCGCGCGGTCGCCGACGACGCCAAGACGGCCTCGCTGTTCGGAATCGATCCCGGTGCGGTGCATGACCGGGCGCTGATCATCGCCTGCGCCATCTGCGGCGCGGCCGGCGTCATCGTCACCGTGATCTATGGCGGCATGGGCTTTTCCGGCGGCTTCACGCTCGGCTTGAAGGCGCTGGTCGCGGCCGTGCTCGGCGGCATCGGCTCGGTGCCGGGCGCCTGCCTCGGCGGGCTCGTCATCGCTGCCTTCGAAGTGCTGTGGTCGGCGACGATGCCGCTCGAACAGCGCGACATCGCGGTCTATAGCTTGCTGGCCGTGACGCTGATCCTGCGCCCCGGCGGCTTCTTCGGCGACGGTGCGCTGACACCGCGCCAAGTCTGATGTACCAGCTCTGAAACGGGGTAACGGATGGGCAGCGGCTTTTCGATCAGCTTCGCCGATATCGAGGCGGCGGCGCAGACCATCGAGGGCCATGTGCTGAAGACGCCGCTCATGCCGGCGCCGCGCCTGTCGGCACTGACCGGGGCGCAGGTCTTCGTCAAGCACGAGAACATGCAGGCGACGGCCTCGTTCAAGGAGCGCGGCGCGGTCAACAAGCTGCGCAGCCTCACCGATGAGGAGAAGCGCCGCGGCGTCATCGCCATGTCGGCCGGCAACCATGCCCAGGCTGTCGCCTATCACGCCAAGCGCTTCGGCATTCCGGCCACCATCGTGATGCCGGAGACGACGCCGCTGGTGAAGGTCGAGAACACCCGCGCCCATGGCGCCGAGGTCGTGCTGTTCGGCGAGACGCTCTCTGAATCGGCGCAGAAGGCGCGCGAGATCGCGGCGGAGAAGAGCCTGGTCTTCGTCCATCCTTATGACGACGCGGCGGTGATGGCCGGCCAGGGCACGGTCGCACTGGAGATGCTGCGCGAGGAGCCAGATCTCGACATGCTGCTGATTCCGCTCGGCGGCGGCGGACTGATGGCCGGCAACGCCGTCGCCGCCAAGACTCTGAAACCGTCGATCGAGCTGATCGGCATCGAGGCGGCGCTCTACCCATCCTTCCACAATGCCCTGCATGGCGCGCAGATGCCGATCGGCGGCGCAACACTGGCTGAAGGCATCGCGGTCAAGACCGTCGGCACCCAGACACTGCCGGTGGTGAAGGAGCTGGTCTCCGACATCGTCCTGGTCGGCGAGGACCTGATCGAGCGCGCCGTCAACGCCTGCGCGACCCTGCAGCACACGCTCGCCGAGGGCGCCGGCGCCGCCGGGCTCGCGGCGATGCTGAAGGAGCCCGAGCGCTATCGCGGCCGCAAGGTCGGGCTGGTGCTCTCGGGTGGCAACATCGATGCGCGCCTGCTCGCCGCGATCATGGTGCGCGAGCTCGAGCGCGAGCAGCGCATCGCCGCCTTCCGCCTGACAGCCAGCGACCGGCCCGGCCTGCTCGGCAAGGTGGCGAGCCTGTTCGGCACGCTCGGCGCCAACATCTTGGAGGTCAGCCATGGCCGGCTCTTCCTCGACGTGCCGGCCAAGGGCGTGACGCTCGACGTCACCGTCGAGACCCGCGACGAGGCGCACACCGCCGCGATCGAGGACGCGCTGCGCCAGGAAGGCTACGCGCCGCGGCGGATCTACCCGCGCGGTCTTGCGGAACCGGGTGGCTGATCAAACATTACCCCTCGACAGGCCAAGCCGGCCTGCCTGGAAAGGGAACCCTAGTCGATGTCGAACCCGTCCTATCGCCAGCCGCCGATCGTCGCGCTGGAGGACCGGCCGCTGCAGGATACGCGCGGCGTGCTCGGCTCGCGCCTGTTCGCCTGGATCGGCGACGTCGTCGTGCTGTTCATCCTGGGCAGCATCGTCTGGTTCCTGCTCGCGATCCTCGGCATCGTCACCTTCGGGCTGACCTGGCTGCTGATGGGCGGAGCGACGATCGCCGTCGCGCTCGGCTACGCCGCCATCACCATTGGCGGGCGCAAGCAGGCGACGCTCGGCATGCGCATGGCGGGCTTGCGGGTCGAGACCGCCTCGGGCGGGCGGCCGGATGCGCTGGCAGCCGCCGTGCACGCGCTGTTCTTTTATGTCGCGGCCGGCACGATCGGCCTCTGGTTCCTCGACATCGCCTGCGGGCTGGTGCGCGAGGACCGGCGCCTCGGCCACGACATCCTGACCGGGCTCGTGGTGGTGCGCGCCTGAGGCGCCTCAGAAGCGATAGCGCAGCAGAAGGCCGATGCGCGCCAGCGGCGGGACCAGTGAGAAGAACTGCATCGCGAAGCGCGCCGGCCAGGACATCCGGGCAATCTGCTCTGGGTCGTAACCATCGGGATCGTAGGCGGTCAGCTCGGTGACCAATTCGAGACCGGGCACCTGCCGCTCCAGCTCGGCGGGATCGTCGAGCGACCAGTGCAGCACCGCGCCGGTCGCCTTGATCGAGGGCTGCAGCGCGATCAGCTTGAGGCCGAGCGGGCTATAGGCGTCGAAGACAATCTCGCCAGCGGGGAAATGCCGCACCAGCCGCTCCAGCAGGAGTGGCACCTCCTCTTCGGGCAGATAGGGCAAGAGCCCCTCGGCCACGATCATCGCCGGGCGATCCTGCGGCAAGGCTGCCAGCCAATCCGGCTCGGTCACGGAAGAACCGACCAAATGATAGCCCGCGCGCGCTGGATAGAGCTTGCGCCGCAGCGCGATCACCTCCGGATAGTCGACGTCGTACCAGTCGATACCCGCGGCCGGATCGATGCGAAAAACGCGGCTGTCCAGCCCGCAACCAAGATGCAGTACCAACGCATCGGCGTGTTCGGCAAGGAATTCGCGTGTCCAGCCGTCCAGCGTATGGGCGCGCATGGCGAGGCCGACCATCAAGTCGCGGTCGACCCTGAGCCTGGCAAAATCATAGTCGATGCGGGCAGCGGCCTCGGCGGCGAAGCGATCCTTGAGCAGGGAATCCGGCAGCAGACTCTCGCCGGCCTTGGCCCAGAGCGTGATCAGCAGGGTTTCCTTCTCGCGGGTCAGTGCGACCGCTTCGGCCTGCATCGCATCCCCCTGCTCCGGGAGGTTCCCGGCATCACATCGCCGGCAGGCTAGCACCTGCGGACGGGTTATCCCATGTGGTGCGGCCGCCGCAGGCTTGCCGCTTGTTGCCGCCGCGCCGACTGCTAAACTCTGGTTGAATTCGGCGGTTCCGGAGGCGCCCCGACGTGACACGTCCCTTGCGGGATGCCCCGCAATTCTACCTGACCTCGCCGACGCCCTGCCCCTATCTGCCGGGCCGCGAGGAGCGCAAGGTGTTCACGCACCTCGTCGGTGCGCGGGCGCGCGACCTCAACGACGTGCTCTCGCAAGGCGGCTTCCGGCGCTCGCAGAGCATCGCCTATCGCCCGGCCTGCGAGACCTGCCGGGCCTGCATCTCGGTCAGGATCGTGGTCGCCGATTTCCGGCCTTCGCGCACCTTCCGCAAGATCCTCTCGCATAACAGCGACCTGATCGGCGAGGCGCTGCCGCCGCAGCCGCGCTCCGAGCACTACTCGCTGTTCCGGGCCTATCTCGACGACCGCCATCCCGATGGCGGCATGGCGACAATGTCGGCCCTCGACTTCGCCATGATGGTCGAGGACACCCATGTCGAGACCAGCCTGATCGAATATCGCCGCCGCAGCCCCGACAGCGGCTTCACCGGCCGCGGCCAGGGCGACCTCTTCGCCTTCGCCCTGACCGACCGGCTGAGCGACGGGCTCTCCATGGTCTATTCGGTCTACGACCCCGCCCTCGAAGCACGCTCGCTCGGCACCTTCATGGTGCTCGAGCATGTCGAGCGCGCCCGCAAGCTCGGCCTGCCTTACGTCTATCTCGGCTACTGGGTCGATGGCTCGCCGAAGATGGCTTACAAGGCCCGCTTCCTGCCGCAGGAACGCCTGATGCCGCAGGGCTGGGAACGGGTGGGCTGAGGCCGTCTCGCGCAAACGCCCACACGCCATCCGACAGCACAATCTAGACGCGAAAATGGCCAGTTTCGGCAATTTAAATCGTTTAATACGCACGTCTGCGCTGCAGAATACGCACTTGCCTCTGAGCCGGCCTCTCCCCAAGGTGCCATCAAGGCCGCCTAACCGGCCGCACCGGAGGAACCATGACGGATACGCTGACCGAGCGCCTCGAACGCTGCTACACCGGCATCATCCACGACACGATGCGCGCGATGGGGCTGAAGGACTTCACCCTGCCGCCGGCGCTGCGCCCGCTGCTGCCCGGCGTGAAACTGGCGGGCCCGGCCTTCACCGTCGAGGGCAAGACCGGCGAGTTCGATGCGCACGAGACCCTGCTCGGCTGGACCGGCCTGCTCTCCGCCGCCAAGCCCGGCCATGTCTGGGTCTGCCAGCCCAACACCGAGGAGGTCGCGCTGATGGGCGAGCTCTCGGCCGAGACGCTGAAGAACAAGGGCGTGCGCGGCTGCGTCATCGACGGGCTGTCGCGCGACACCGAGTTCATGGTCGAGATGGGTTTCCAGGCCTATTTCAAGGCCTATACGCCGCGTGACATCGTCGGCGTCTGGCTGCCCAAGGCGGTCGACGAGCCGATCAAGATCGGCGAGGTCTGGATCCGGCCGGGCGACTACATCCTCGCCGACCGCGACGGCGTCGTCCGCATCCCCCTGGAGATCATCGAGGAGGTGCTGGAGAAGTCCGAGACGGCGATCTCCGCCGAGAACAAGGTCCGCACCGCGATCCTCGCCGGCACCGACCCGCAGCAGGCCTATCTGCAGTTCGGCAAGTTCTGATGTCCCAGCACGATCCCCGCCTGATCCTGCTCGACCCGCGCGACAACGTCTTCGTCGCGCGCACCCGCCTGCCGGCGGGCGAGCCCATCGAAACCGGTGCCGGCCAGGCGGTGATCGACCGCGACATCGCGCTCGCCCACAAGATCGCCCGGCGCACCATCGCGCCCGGCGAGAAGATCCTGAAATACGGCGCGCCGATCGGCGTGGCGACGGTCGCCATCGCCGCCGGCCACCATGTCCATGTCCAGAACATGAAGAGCGACTACACGCCGACCTATCATCTCGAGGACGAGCGCAAGGCGGGAGCGGCACAATGAGCGAGCTCAGGGGCTATCTGCGCAGCGACGGCCGCAAGGGCATCCGCAACGTCGTCGCCGTCGCCTATCTGGTCGAATGCGCCCACCATGTCGCGCGCGAGATCGCCCTGCCCTGGCGCGAGCACGAGGTCCACGCCATCGGCTTCCCGGGCTGCTACCCGAACCCTTATGCCGAGCGGATGATGGAGCAGCTCTGCACCCATCCCAATGTCGGGGCAGTGCTCTTGGTCTCGCTCGGCTGCGAGAGCTTCAACAAATACGCGCTGGAGCGCGTGGTGCGCGCCACCGGCCGGCCGGTGAAGACGATCGTGATCCAGGGCACCGGCGGCACCCGCGCCTCGATCAAGGAAGGCCGCGCCTGGGTCGAGGAGCAGCGCCTCGCCCTCGATGCGGCCGAGACTGTGCCAATGCAGGTGAGCGAGCTGGTGATCGGCACCGTCTGCGGCGGCTCGGACGGCACCTCCGGCATCACCGGCAACCCGGCAGCGGGCCGCGCCTTCGACCAGCTCATCGCCGAGGGCGCCTCCTGCATCTTCGAGGAGACCGGCGAGCTGATCGGCTGCGAGCACATCATGGCGGCGCGCGCGATCACGCCCGAGCTCGGCGTCGAGCTGGAGAAGTCGGTCGCCAAGGCGGCGCGCTATTACGCGACGCTCGGCTACGGCTCCTTCGCCGCCGGCAATGCCGAGGGCGGGCTCTCGACCATCGAGGAGAAGTCGATGGGCGCTTATGCCAAGTCGGGCGCATCGCCGATCTCCGGTCTGCTCAAGCCGGGCGATGTGCCGCCGCGCGGCGGACTCTATCTGCTCGATGTGGTGCCGGACGGCGAGGTCCGCTTCGGCTTCCCCAACATCAACGACAATGCCGAGATCGCCGAACTGATCGCCTGCGGCGCGCATTGCGTGCTGTTCGTCACCGGGCGCGGCTCTGTCGTCGGCTCGGCGATCTCGCCGGTCGTCAAGATCTGCGCCAATCCCGAGACCTATCGCCGGATGAGCGACGACATGGACGTCGATGCCGGCCGCATCCTCGAAGGCCGGGCCAGCCTCGACGAAGTCGGAACCGAGATCCGCGACCTCGTCGTCTCGCTGGCGCAGGGCGGACGGACCAAGTCGGAAGAGCTCGGCCATCAGGAGTTCATCCTGACCTATAAGAGCTTCGATCCGCTCGGCCCGGCCTGCCTGCCCGCGGCCTGAAGCCGACAAGCCTCGCCGTCTTCCTTGACCCCTCCCCGGACCCCGAACTAACCTTGGGTCATCGGGGACGGGCAGGACATGGACCATGGCGCTCACGTCACCGCGCTTTTCCAACAATGACAGGCTCAGGAAGGCCTCCGAGAACGCGCCGCCGCTGAAGCAGGGCGAGCGCGGCCAGGCCGTCGCCATCATCCAGCTGGCGCTGATCGATCTCGGCCTGGCGATGCCGAGCTCGACCAGCCAGGGCCGCACCTTGCCCGACGGGATCTTCGGCCCGGAGACGGCCAACCGCGTGCGTGGCTTCCAGACGGTCAACGGCCTTGTCGCAGACGCCATCGTCGGGCCTTTGACCATGGCCGCGCTGGAGCGGGCGATCATCGCGCAGAGTGCTCTCAACCGGCGTGCCGACGCCGCCAAGGCCCGCACGCACAGCGCCGCCGTCCGCTAACGTCGTCGTGCCCCGCGCGGGCCAGATGATCAGCATCATCCGAACTTCCGGGAGCCGCTCATGGCCGTTGCGCTCGTCGCCTCCAGCGCCACCATCGCCGCCAGCAAGGGCGGCTCACGCACCGACATCCATGTCGGGACCGAACATGCTTTGCTGCATTGCACGACCAACGCTCGCCGCGCCGCTGCCGACGATCCGGCGGGGCATCCCGGCCATACCGGCCCGATGATCACCTGCACCGGCACGGTCCTGTTCTCGGGCGATCCGGCCAACAGGCAGGACAAGGTCGATCTGATGACCAACTGGGAGTTCGGGATGATCCTGGTCTCCGACCTCGTGGTCTACGAGGCCCAATATGCCGGGCGGATGGCCAATGAGGGCAGCATCGTCGTCAACCTCAAAGCCGCCTTCGGCACCAATCCCTCGTTGGACGGCGACGGCGACCTGCCGACGGTCGACGAGATGATCTTCGATCCGAGCAATCAGGTCATCACCGACCAGACCACCGGCACCAGAGGCTTCCTGGTGACCTACAAATTCGGTGACCATCCCAACAACCCATTCCCCTTGCGCCAGACCAATACGAAGACGCATTCGCCGAATTTTCTTCATACCGCCCGGCGCGACGAGGGGTTCATCGCCTTCTTCGTCGCCAGGGAACGCGGCACGACGGTCCACCACCTGGCGCGGATCGGCTGGCACGTGATCTGGCACGGCACGCTCGGCTGGACTTCGCCGACCACCAAGCCGACCGTCGCGATGGTCACCTCGCGTATCGACATCGGGCAGCCGACAACGGATTCGATCGACAACACCGCCTTCCCGCGCTCGACCGCCGTGGCCAAGAACCCGCAGCGGCCGACCTGCAACGAGCAGGACGGCACCGCCTTCGACCGAGGCTACGGCCCGACCGCGAGCGCGCCGGTAAGAACCGAATCGGAAGCGCGCCCCGGCAACCTGCCGAGCAGCTTCTTCCCGACGCCGTAGCGAAAGGGCATTCATCGCCCATCGGGTTCAGCAGATGGCCGACCGGGCTCAGTTGCGCGATGCGGCGGGACCCGTGCCCCCTGCCGGCGGCGGGAGCGACGGTGGCTGAGGAGGCGCGGGCGGCGGAGCGGCCGTCGCCCAGGACGTCGTCCAGGTTTCCGTGAGCGTGTGCTTGGCCGTCCGCAGGAAAAGACTGAGATCGGTGCTCTCGCCCGGGCGCAGCGCGACGTCGACAATGGCCCGGAAGCCCTTCGCCGCGACATTGGCATCGACGATCGTGCCGGCGACGGAGCCTCTCGAAACCGAAGCGGCGACGGTGACGCGCTTCGGATCGGACAGGTAATATTCGAGATCGCCGGCGTTGAAATCGACGATGAAGCGCCTGCGGACCTGGCCGGCGGCCTCGTCGACCACTTCGCCAGCGGCGAAGCTGCTCTGCACCTGCCCCAGCGCATGCAGCGTCTCGGTGGTCGAGACCGTGCGGATCCGATAGCGGAACTCGCTCGGCTGCCCTGGCGGCAGCAGCTCCTTCGGCGTCCAGCAGCAGACGATGTTGTCGAAGGCCTCGCCCTGGGTCGGAATCTCGATCAGATCGACACGTCCCTCGCCCCAGTCGCCGGAGGGCTCGATCCAGTAGCCCGGCCGGGCGTGATATTGCGCTTCGAGATCCTGGTAATGACCGAACTCACGGTCGCGCTGGATCAGGCCGAAGCCACGCGGATTACGATCCTGGAAGGAGGAGATGCTCAGCGCCTTCGGATTGCGGATCGGCCGCCAGATCCAGTCGCCGCTCCCCGTGTTCAGCATCAGCCCGTCGGAATCATGGATCTCCGGCCGGAAATCGGTGCGCTGCTCGCGGTCGCCCTCGCCAGCCAGGAACATCGAGGTCAGGGGCGCGATGCCGAGCCACGCGATCGGCTTGCGCGGGATGATCGTCGCGGTGACGGCGACGCTGGTCTGCTGGCCGGGCGAGACGACGAAGCGGAAGGCGGCGCTGACCGAGGGCGAGTCGACCAGCCCGTAGATGACGAGATCGACACTCTCCGCATTCGGCCGATCGAGCCAGAGCGAGCGGAAAAACGGAAATTCCTCGGGCTGCTCGCCGCCGACATCGAGGGCGAGCGCGCGCGCCGACAGGCCATAGCGGTGGCCACGCCCGAGGAAGCGGAAATAGCTCGCGCCAAGGAAGGAGATCAGTTCGTCCTGGCGCTTGAGGTCGTTCAGGGTCGTCGTGACGGCGAAACCGGCGAAGCCGAGCGAGACCGGCAGCTTCTGCGGCACCTGCGCCTTGCCGAATTCGAACAGCGCCATGCTGTAGGGGATCGGGATCGCATTGCCGTCGACCACGTCATGGATCTGCACCGGCCGGTCATGCAGGAAGCCGAGATGGAAGAGATGCAGGCGATAATCCGAGCCGCCGTCGCGCCAGAGCGCCTTGTCGCGCCGGAACCTGATCTCGCGATAGCTGTCATAGGTCAGCGCCTTCAGCGCCTCGGGAATGTCGGGAGAGGCCGCGTCGAACGGCCGTGCCGCAAGCTCCTGGGCCTGCCGGACGACGCTCTCATAGCTGAAAGTCCCGCGTCTGGGCTCCGGTGGCGCGTTGTTCGTCGTCCCCGGAGGCCGGCCTGCATCCTGGGCGCCGGCGGGCGAGGCAAGTGCGGCCGCCGACACCAGGACCGCAAGGATGGCGCGGCGCGATGGTTCGGACAGCCTTGGCCCCACCTGCTGCCGAAGCTCATCGCGATGGTCAGGCCGGATCGTGCTCACCTCGGGCTCCGCGCTGTTCGGGGCGCCGCGCGTTGCATCGCGGCTGGCGACCAACGTGGCGCAGGGGGCGAAGTTCCATTGCACGAAGCACCGGCACGATCGTGTAATTGAATTTATACATTCAATGCAATCACCGGTTGCAGGAAGAAATACTGGAAATACTGAAGAATCGTCGGCCAGCTTAAGACTAAATCAAATGACGCCGCGGCAGGTTGCGGTGACTGGCGTCAGAATGCCGCCGGGGCCCTGTGGAAGAATCCATGCTGCAGAACCTGACCCGCATGCCGGCGGAGATGTCGTCCGAATCCCGGCGCAAGCTCCTCAACGCCGTCACCGACCTGTTTCTGCTCGATGCCGATCCGAGCGAGGAATCGAAGGATCACTACGGCGACATCGCCCTGCGCTCACTGCCGCATCTCGATGCCGACGGCCGTCGCGGCTATGCCGATTCCGTCGCGGAGATGGAAACCCTGCCACGTCAGGTCGCCGTGACACTGGGCAACGACACCGACAGCGAAGTTGCGCGGCTCGTCCTCAGGCTCTCGCCCGTCCTCACCGACAACGATCTCGCCGCCATCGCCATCAGCCAGACGCAGGAGCATCTGGTGGCGATCGCCGAGCGTGCGCGCCTGTCGGAAGGCGTCACCGACATCCTGGTCGAACGCGGCGACAGCACGGTGCTGCGCACCGTCTCGGGCAATGAAGGGGCGCTGTTCTCCGATCGCGGCTTCGACCGGCTGCTGCAGCGCGGCGGCGACGACGCCGCGGTGGGCGAGGCGCTGGCGCGCCGCTCCGACCTGTCACCGCAGCGGGCCGAGCGCGTGCTGCGCATCGTCGAGCAGATGTCGGATCCCGCGGCCGAGGCGAACTCGCGCCAGACCGCGATGATGGCGCGGCAGGCGCGGCAACAGCGCCGCGAGGTCCGGCTGCTGATCGCCGATCTACAGGCGGGAACGCGCAGCCTCGACGAGGTCGTCTCCATGCTGGCGGAGGAGGACCGCGCCTTCCACCTCGCGCAGGTGATCGCGACCCGCGCCGACGTCACCAACGAGCAGGCGCTGCGCGTGCTGATGCAGCGCGACGTCAGCGGCATCGCCGTGCTGGCGCGCACGCTGGAACTCGACAAGGACACGTTCCACGCCGTGCTGCTGCTGCGCGGGCGGCGGCTTTACTTCAAGGCCAAGGACATCGAGGACGACCTCACCAACTACGTCCAGCTCGACCTCGCCACCGCCGAGCGGACGATGCGCTTCCTGCGCCTGAAGACCAAGGTGGCCTGAGCGGCCAGGTTCAACCTGTCGGGTCCGGCTCCGGGCTCGTGCCACAAAAGCGCGACAATCCGCCCCTCACCTGCTATGCCATGAGCATGATCCTGGCTGCGGGCACCGCACGCATGAAGCTACTTTCGGCTGGTGCCGCCCTGGCGGCGCTGATCGCGATCGGCACTCCGGCGCAGGCGCAGGCCTTCCTGCCGCTCGCGGGCTTCGGGCTCGTGCCGTCCTTCGCCTGGCCGGAGCCGACCTTGTCGCCCGGTGGCGTCAAATGGGAAGGCTCCTATGCCCGCATCTCCAGCGGCTTCCAGGTCACCAGCTCGAAGCATTTCGGCACCTCGGCCGGACCGGTGATCGGTCTGGAGGCCGGCAAGATGTGGCGCGACGGCGATTTCGTCTACGGCATCGCCGGGGCGCTCGAATTTGCGCCGGCCTTCGGCGGCTACACCAATCCCGGCTTCAATCAGGCGAGCTATACCCGCGACATCGCCGGCGCCTTCCAGGTCAAGGCCGGCGTGTTCGCGACGCCCGACGTGCTGCTCTATACGAGCGTCGGCATGAGCGCGGCCAACGAGACCTTCCGCTATGGCGCGACCTCGTTCTCGACGCCGTTCTCGCGCTCCGACATCGCCGTCAGGCCGGAGGCGCGCGCCGGCGTCGCATGGGCGGTCACCGACAAGGTGACGCTCGGGCTCGAGGTCGGCGTCGTCGGCCCGGCGATGCGCTGAGGCGCGCTCAAGGCGCTGCGATCCTGATTCAAGGCGCTGGCGAGTTGATTCAGCAGATTGGCGCAAGTTTCTGGCCAGACACTAGAATTTGTCTCCGGCCGGCGCGTTTACCCTGCCGGGTTCAGCGAGGCTGCATGTTTCTCCGACCAGACCTTGATCTCGTCGAAGACAGCACGAAGATCGCGCGCTGACGCTGTCAGCTCATATTCTACCCGCGGCGGCACCTCCGGATAGATCGTGCGCTTGACGAGGCCATGCGCCTCCAGATCGCGCAGCTGGGTCGTCAGCATATGCTGGGTGATGCCCGGGATCGCGCGCCGCAGTTCGCCGAAGCGCAGCGTCCCTTGCCCGAGCCGCCAGAGGATCTCGCCCTTCCATTTGCCGGTCAGGACGCGCATGGCGGCGTGAAACTGCTCGACCGCTGCGGAACTGGGACAAGCATCTGATTCCGTGGAGATTTCCGTATCGCCGTCCAGACGCTGCGGCTCAATAGTCTTGTTTTCCATACTATACCACAAAATTCATCCTACTTGTGTTTTCGATCTTACTCTCGATTTTCTCGCGACGAAAGCGGTGGGAACGGCCCGCCGTAGCCCTCGGGCATGTCCTCGGAGACGTCGATGTCAGTCACTGAAATTTCGGAGGCGCCGCGTTGGCGCCGGCTCGGCCTGTGGGCGGTCAAGGCATTGCTCGCCGCTGCCTTCGCAGCCGCCGGCGGCGCCAAGCTCGCCGGCATTCAGCCCATGGTCGACGTCTTCGACACGATCGGCTTCGGGCAATGGTTCCGTTATCTGACCGGGACAATCGAGTTCGCCGGCGCGGCCGCCCTGCTCCTGCCCGCATTCGCCGGTTTTGCCGCCCTGCTGCTGGCGGCCACCATGACGGGCGCCACCGTGGCGCATCTCACGGTCCTGCCCGGCTCGCCGCTGCCGGCCGTGATCCTGCTTGCGCTGTGCCTGCTGGTTGCCAGCGCCCATCGCAGCGCGATCGAGGCAGCGGCCAAATCGGTGCTTCTCGGCCGAGACTGAGCCAGTCCGGCTCGCACGACCCCCATCCGTCCCAATCGGAGCAATTCATGACGCGCCTGATCACCGCCACGCTGCTGGCGCTCACATTATCGGCTTGCCATACCACCGATCTCGGCCGCTCGGTCGGCTGGCCGGCACCGGAGCGCACCGTCAGATGACGGCAGGCCGGACGCCTGCCGCCCTGCTCATCCCCCGAACTTGTTGTTCTTCGGGAAGCCCTTGGGCGGCAGGCGGCCGGCTTCGGCGCGGTGGCCGAGCCATTCGATCAGCTCGGCCTGCGCCACCGTCCAGGTCCGGCCGGAGGTGTCGAGCCAGGTCAGCCCGTCCTCCAGCTTGAAGACCTTGGCGTCCGACAGGCCGCCATCCTTGTAGCGCTGCAGCTTGACGCCCTTGCCGCGGCTCATCTCGGCGACCTCGGAGATCGGGAAGCAGAGCAGCTTGCGGTTCTGGCCGATGATCGCGACATGGTCGCCCTCGGCCGGCACGATCAGCATGGCCTCGACCGGTGCATCGACGTTGAGCACCTGCTTGCCCTTGCGGGTATTGGCGACGACATCGTCGCTGCCGACGACGAAGCCGCGCCCTTCCGTCGTGGCGGCGAGGAGCTTCAGGCCGGCCTTGTAGGGGAAGGCGGCGACGATGTCGGCGCTCTCCTCCAGGTCGATCATCAGGCGGATCGGATCGCCGAAGCCGCGCCCGCCCGGCAGTTTCGAGGCTTCCAGCGTGAAGACCTTGCCGTTGGTCGCCATCACCAGGATCTTGGCGGTGGTCTCGCTGAAGAAGGCGGTGCGCAGGCCGTCATCGCCCTTGAAGGACAGGGTCGATAGGTCCTGGACATGGCCCTTCAGCGCCCTGATCCAGCCCTTCTTCGAGATCACCACCGTCACCGGCTCGCGCTCGACCATGGCCTGGGTCAGGTCGATATCGGCGGTATCCGGCATGTCGGCGAAGCTGGTGCGACGCTTGCCGATCGCCGTCTCCGGGCCGAACAGCTTCTTCACCTCGCGGATATCCCAGGAGATGGTCTTCCACTGCTGCGCCTCGGAGGCGATCAGGCCCTCGATCTGGCCCTTCTCATTGGTCAGTTCCTCGAACTCGGTCTTGAGCTGCATCTCCTCGAGCTTGCGCAAGGCGCGCAGCCGGGTGTCGAGAATGGCGTTGGCCTGGACCTCGGTGAGCTCGAAGGCCTTCATCAGCTCGACCTTGGGTTCGTCCTCTTCGCGGATGATTTTGATCACCCGGTCGAGGTCGAGATAGACGATCAGCAGGCCGGCGAGGATTTCGAGGCGCTTCTCGATCTGGCCGAGACGGAAGCGCGAGCGCCGGATCAGCACCTCGCGGCGATGGTCGAGCCAGGCGCGCAAGGCCTCGGCCAGGCTGAGCACGCGCGGCACCACGCCGCCGGTCAAAACGTTCATGTTCATTGGAATGCGCGCTTCCAGCTCGGAGAGCTTGAACAGCGATTCCATCATCAGGTTGGCGTCGACATTGCGGGCGCGCGGCTCGATGACGACGCGGATGTCCTCGGCCGACTCGTCGCGCAGATCGGCGACCAGCGGCAGCTTCCGCTCGTTGAGCAATTCGGCGATCTTCTCGATCAGCCGGCCCTTCGAGACCATGTAGGGGATCTCGGTGACGACGACGAACCAGGTGCCGCGGCCCTGGTCCTCGACATGCCAACGTGCCCGCGTGCGGAAGGCGCCGCGCCCGGTCCGGTAGGTCTCGACCATCGAGGAGCGCGACTCGACGATGATGCCGCCGGTCGGGAAGTCGGGCCCCGGCACGAAGGTCATCAGCTGCTCGGAGGTCGTCTCCGGATGCTGGATCAGATAGAGCGCGGCATCGCAGAGCTCGGCGGCGTTGTGCGGCGGGATCGAGGTCGCCATGCCGACCGCGATGCCCTGCGAGCCATTGGCGAGCAGGTTCGGGAAGGCGGCGGGGAGCACCATCGGCTCCTCGTCCTCGCCATTGTAGGTCTCGCGGAAGTCGACCGCGTCCTCCTCGATCCCGTCGAGCAGGAGGCGCGCGACCTCGGTCATGCGCGCTTCGGTGTAGCGGTAGGCGGCGGCGTTATCGCCGTCGATATTGCCGAAATTGCCCTGGCCGTCGACGAGCGGGTAGCGCTGGGCGAAGTCCTGGGCGAGACGCACCAGCGCGTCGTAGACCGACTGGTCGCCATGCGGGTGGAACTTGCCGATGACGTCGCCGACGATGCGCGCGCACTTCTTGTGGACCTGGCCGGGATCGAGCCGGAGCAAGCGCATGGCGTGCAGGATGCGGCGGTGGACGGGCTTCAAACCGTCGCGCGCATCCGGCAAGGCGCGGTGCATGATCGTCGAGAGCGCATAGGCGAGGTAGCGCTCTTCGAGCGCACTCTTCAGATCGACGCGTTCGGCTTCCTCCTCCGGAGGCGGCTCGACGGGTTTGCCCATGCTTCTACCAACCTAGTTCGACACGCGGCCCATGTTCGAGGGCCGACACCGGTCCATCCCTCGCAGAGCGAGGGAATAAGGGCCCGAATCACTTGATGCAACGATGCAGTCCGGATGCAAGCGACGCAAAGCGCCAGCGCCCGAAAATCAACGGAAATCAGTGGATTCTCGCCGCCAGCTCCAGCAGGCGCGCCCGCTCCGGCGGCTCCTGCAGGCCGCGTGGCTCGTAGAGGTCGCGGCGCAGGAAGAAGCCGGTGAGCGCAAAGCCGGCCGCAATCTCGGCCGGGGCCGGCCGGCGCGCGCCTTGGCCCTCGCTCAGGAAGGCCGGCAGACTGAGGAGCCGGTCGAGATAGGGCTCGGCCGCCTTGCGGCTCACCGCCTTGCCCGATTTCGGCGAGACATGGGTGAGGTCCTCGCGCAGGCCGGTGACGGCGCAGCGTTCGAGGGAGAGCCCGTAGCCGAGCTCTGAGAGCATGGCGAGCTCAAAGCGCACCATCAGCGCCGGCGCGATCGCGATCTCGTCGAGATGGGCGAGCAGCACCGCAAGGCCCTCATAGAGACCGGGATGCGGATCGCGCTCCGGCAGCAGGCGCAGGAGCCCGGCGACATTGGCGAGCCCATAGAGCGCGACCGGCTGGGCCATCAGCCTGGCCGCATGCGAGGTCAGGAGCTCGACCTTATAGTCGCCGAGATGCTCATCGAGCCGCGCCCGCCAGGTCAGCGAGACGAGATTGCCAGGCTGCAGCACCGGCTGCTGCTTGCTGGAGCGGCCGCCACGGACGAGGCCGAGATGGCGGCCATGATCGCGCGTCATCACCTCCAGGATCACGGCGCTCTCGCCATGACGCCGGACGCCAATGATCGTGCCCTCGTCGCTCCATTCCATGCGGGGAGAGTTAGGGGCAATGAGGGGTGAGTTTCCAGTGCCCCTGCGCAGAACGATGTCAGCAGAAGCGCGGGATCCCCTCTCCTGGAAGGAGAGGGGTAGGGGTGAGGTGTTCGGGAGGGAAATCGCTGCTCTGGACTCATATGCGCGGTGGGCGCTCGCCAAACTGGTCCGACCGCCTACACCTCACCCTGCCCTCTCCTTCCAGAGGAGGGTTCCCGTGCCTTTTCCGGCCGCCTCGGCTCACGCCACGTATTGCGCAATCCCGCCGCCGAAGGACCAATCCTCGCGCTTGACCTCGACGAGGTTGATGAAGATGTCGTCGGGCTTCAGGCCCGGCTCCTTCTGGAGGTTCTCGGCGATGGCGGCATAGAGCGCCTTCTTCTGGGTGACGCCGCGGGTGTTGGCGACGGTGAGCTGGATGATCACCAGAGCGTCGCTGCGGTTGAAGCCGAAATAGTTGTTGTCGAAGATGAACTCCTCGGCCTCGTGCTGGTGCACCACGGCGAAGAGGTCGTTCTCCGGCACCTCGAAGGTGGCGCGCAGGGCGCGATAAACGCCGTCGACGATGGCGGCGGGGTGCGAGGCCGGACGACCGCGGCGCATCGAAATCCGGATCAGAGGCATGACAGGCTCCTTAGTGCAGGGGCGGTCTCTGCCGCCGACCATCTGAAATTAGGCTTGAAACGATGATCTGAAAATCGTATTTTTGGAGATATCAATAATCTCGATTTCAGATTTATTATGAGCAACACTCTCGATCTCGACGGCGTCGCCGCCTTCCTGCGCGCGGCGGAGTTCTGCAGCTTCACCCGCGCCGCCGAGGCGCTCGGCACGGCGCAATCGCTGGTGAGCACCCGCATCAAGAAGCTGGAGGAGGCGCTCGGCCAATTGCTGCTGCAGCGGCATCCGCGCCTGGTCCGGCTGACCGCCGAGGGCGAGCGCTTCCTGCCGGCAGCGCGCGAACTGATGGCGGCGCATGAGCGGGCGCGGACCTCGTTCCAGCAGGTTCAGGAGCGAATCAGCATCGGGATCAGCGAGCAGGCGGTGGGAGCCGACGCTCCTGCCCTGCTGGCGCGTCTCGCCAAGCACGATCCATCGCTGGTGATCGGCCTGCGGATCGAGCCCTCGGCGGCGCTCGACACGGCCTTCGAGCGCGGCGAGCTCGATGTCGCGGTGATCCGCCGGCTCGGGCCGGGGCGCACCGGCGAGGTGCTGCGGCGCGACGCCTTCGGCTGGTTCGGCGCGCTGTCGCTGGCGAAGCCGGACGGGCCGGTGCCGCTGGTCAGCCTGATGCCGGAATGCCGTTTGCGCCGCCACGCCATGGACGCACTCGACAGCGCCGGCCTGCCCTGGCGCGAAGCCTTCATCGGCGGCGGCATGGCGGCGGTGCTGGCGGCGGTCGAGGGTGGGCTCGGCGTCTCGCCCTTGGCGGCGCGGATCGCGCCGCGCGGGGCGGTCGATCTCGGGCCGGAGTGGGGGTTGCCGGCGCTCGACACCTTCGATGTCGTGCTGCGCAGCAATGTCGCGACGCCGCGCGCCAACGCCTTCGTCAGGGAACTCGCGGCCGCGTTCCGGGCGGGGTGACTGAGGCCGTCATTCTCGGGCGGAGCGAAGCGCAGACCCGAGAATCTCCGGACGAGAAGGCGCCGATAGGAGCTACCTCCGGCCTGAGATGCTCGGGTCAAGCCCGAGCATGACGCCCTTCTCTACGCCACCACGCGCTCGACCCGGCTGATCACCCGCTTCTCGCGCAATTCGCTGATGATGGCGCTGAGGTGCTTCAGGTCCCAGACTGTCAGGTCGATGGTGACGTCGGTGAAGTCCGGCGTCGGACGCACCATCTGGACGGCGTCGATATTGCCGTCATGCTCGGCGATGGTGGTGGTGATCTGGGCGAGCGAGCCCGGCTCGTTGATCGAATTCAGCGCGATGCGCGCCGGGAAGCGCTGCGGACGCTTTTCATCGAGGTCCCAGCGCACATCGAGCCAGCGCTCGGGCTCGTTGTCGAAGGCCGCGAGCGAGGGCGACTGGATCGGGTAGATCGTCACCGCCTCACCTGGCGTCAGGATGCCGACGATGCGATCGCCCGGCACGGCCCCGCCGCCCGGCGCAAACCGCACCGGCAGGTCGCCGCCGAGGCCCCGGATCGGGATCGCGTCGCTGCCCGGCGTCTCGTTCGGCAACTTGAACTTGAGGTTCTCGCCCTGGCGCAGTTCGAACCAGCCCTTGCCGGGTGGTGGCGTCTTCGCCTCTCCGCCCGTCGCGCGCTTCTCCGGCTCGAGATCGGGATAGACCGCCCTGACCACATCACCGGAGAACATCTCGCCGCGCCCGACCGCCGCGAGCACATCGTCCACGGCAGTGCGTGCAAGCCGCTTCAGCGCGGCCTTGAGCTTGTCGTCCGAGAACGGGCGTTCGGCCCGCATGAAGGCGCGTTCGAGGATCTGCCGGCCGAGGCCGGCATATTGCCGGCGCACGGCGACGCGGGTGGCGCGGCGGATGGCGGCTCGCGCCTTGCCGGTCACCACCAGCGATTCCCAGGCGGCCGGCGGCGCCTGGCCCTCGGCGCGGGTGATCTCGACCTCGTCGCCGTTCTGCAGCTCGGTCAGCAGCGGTGCGATCCGGCCGTTGATCTTGGCGCCGACGGCGGTGTTGCCGACATCGGTATGGACGGCATAGGCGAAATCGATCGGCGTCGCCCCGCGGGGCAAGGCGATCAGCCGGCCCTTGGGGGTGAAGCAGAAGACCTGGTCGTGGAAGAGCTCGAGCTTGGTGTGCTCGAGGAATTCCTCGGGGTTGTCGCCCTCGGCCAGCAGGTCGACGGTGCGGCGCAGCCATTGATAGGCGCGGCTCTCGTCGGCGGCGGCGACGACGCCTGCCGTGCGGCCGTCCTTGTAGCGGGCATGGGCGGCGATGCCGAATTCGGCGACGCGGTCCATCCCGTCGGTGCGGATCTGCAATTCGACACGCTGGCGGCCGGGGCCGACGACGGTGGTGTGCAGCGAGCGATAGTCGTTCTGCTTCGGCGTCGAGATGTAGTCCTTGTAGCGGCCGGGCACCATCGGCCAGGTCATGTGGACGATGCCGAGCACGCGGTAGCACTCCTCCGGCTTGTCGACGATGACGCGGAAGCCGAAGATGTCGGAGAGCTGCTCGAAGGAGACGGATTTGCGCTCCATCTTCTTCCAGATCGAATAGGGGCGCTTGCGCCGGCCATAGACCTGCGCCTCGATGCCGCGCTCGGCGAGCTTGGTCTTGAGATCGCTTTCGATCTCGCCGATGACCTTGCCCTCGCGCTGGGTCACCTCCTCCAGCCGCTTGGTGATGGTCTCGTGCGCCTGCGGCTTGATGTGGCGGAAGGCGAGCTCTTCGAGTTCCTCTCGCAATTCCTGCATGCCCATGCGGCCGGCGAGCGGGGCATAGATCTCGATCGTCTCCTCGGCGATGCGCAGGCGCTTCTCCGGCGGCACATAGTGCAGCGTGCGCATGTTGTGCAGCCGGTCGGCGAGCTTGACCAGCAGCACGCGGATGTCGTCGACGATGGCGAGCAGCAGCTTGCGGAAATTTTCGCCCTGCGCCGCCTTCTTCGAGACGAGGTCGAGCTTCTTGATCTTGGTGAGGCCATCGACGAGGCGGCGGATATCGGGCCCGAACAGGGTCTCGATCTCCTCCAGCGTCGCCTCGGTGTCCTCGACGGTATCGTGCAGGACGGCGGCGACGATGGTGGCGTCGTCGAGCTTGAGCTCGGTCAGAATCGCCGCGACTTCGAGCGGATGGGCGAAGAACGGGTCGCCCGAGGCGCGCTTCTGCGTGCCATGCGCACGCATGGCATAGACATAGGCGCGGTTGAGCAGCTCCTCGTCGGTATTCGGGTTGTAGCGCTTGACCCGGTCGACAAGCTCATATTGCCGCATCATGCCCATGCGGGCGCAACTCCACCGCTCAGTTCAGCTGGATTCGTTTCAATATCGACGATGGCGGCCGCGCACGGCAAGGCGAATTCGCACAGGACGGGCATGAAAAAAGCCCGGCGGGGCCGGGCTTTAGCAGATATCGTCAACGCTTTCCGACAGCTCAGTCCTCGTCGTCGGCGCTCTCGGTCGGCGGAACGAGGCCGTCGAGGCCGCGCAGCAGGTCGTCCTCGCTCATCCGGTCGAACTGGATCTCGGAATCCGGGGTGGCGGCGCTCGGCTGGCTGCTGGTCAGCAGCGGCACGGTGTCGGCTTCCGGCTCGTCGACCTCGACATGCTTCTGCAGCGAGTGGATCAGGTCTTCCTTGAGATCCTCAGGGGTGAGCTTCTCGTCGGCGATCTCGCGCAGGGCGACGACCGGGTTCTTGTCGTTGTCGCGCTGGACGAGAATCGAGGAGCCCGAAGCGATCATGCGGGCGCGATGGCTCGCGAGCAGAACCAGCTCGAAGCGGTTCTCGACCTTGTCGATGCAATCCTCAACGGTGACGCGAGCCATTCGCGGCTCCTTCTGATCGTGCGCGATGCGATGGAAAGGTTGAACGGCGCTCATACAGGCTGACGCGCGCGGATGCAAGGTTTTGAACCGGCTTGCCGGCGGCTGCCCGGATCACGGCGCTGCCACCGCCTTCAGCCATTGCCGGACGGCCTCGACATCGGCGCTGGCCATGTTCTCCTGCGTCGCGACCAGATGATAGTCGTGTCCTTCGATGATCGGGCCGAACGGGTGGACGAGCACGCCGCGCGACAGCTCGTCCTCGATCAGGAACAGGCTGGTAATGACGACGCCCTGCCCGGCCACCGCCGCCTGGATGGCGTGGCTTTCGTCGGTGATGTGGAGGCCGGCGTCGACATTCAGCCCCGGCACCTGCGCGAGAGCCTGCCAGCGCCGCCAGTCGGGCTGCAGGTCCCGGCGCCGCCATTCCGAGTGGATCAGCGTCGCGGTAACGAGATCGGCAGCATCGCGGAGGCCGAGCGCAGGACTGCAGACGACGCCGAAGCGGTCCTGGCACAGGATCTCTGACACGAGGCCGGGAAACGGACCCGCACCGTAGCGCACGGCGATATCGGCAGCGCCGCTCAGCAGATCGACCGCATCGTCAGAGGCATGCAGCCGCAAGGCGTATTGCGGCCATTGCTTTTGGAAGAACCCCAGCGCCGGAATCAGGCGGCGGGCGGTGAAGAGTGTGGTCGCGCTGATCGTCACCGCGTTGCGCCGCGGCTGCGGAGAAAGCTCGGCAATGGCGCGCGCAAAATTGTCGAGCCCCTCCCTGAGCACCGGATAGAGATGCGCGCCGGCCTGTGTCAGCGAGACCCGCCGCACCTGCCGCTCGAACAGGGCCAGACCGAGCGTCGCCTCCAGCAGCCGAAGCTGGTGGCTGATTGCCGTCGGCGTCACGGCCAATTCGGCGGCGGCCTTCTGGAAGCTCAGATGCCGCGCCGCCGCCTCGAAAGCACGGAGCGCTGCCAGCGGCGGAAGCCTGCGATTGGTCATAGATGAAGCTACCTCATCTATCGGCTGAGAAATTCGCCTTTGTTGCTACGGCAGATAGCGACCTATCTCAAGGAAAGCGAGAGCTTCGCATGAGCTACTCGGTTTCATGGAGATCGTTATGCAGCCCCTCCACATCCTCCAGATCGATGCCAGCGCGCGTCCCGGCATCTCTGGTGTCGACCCGCGAGGATCGCATACGCGCCGCCTGACCAGCCGCTTCATCGAGCGCTGGCAAGCCGTGCGACCGCAGGACAGCGTCACCTATCGCGATGTCGGCCAGCAGCCGCCCTCGCCCGTCAGCGGCGACTGGATCGCAGCCGCCTTCACCCGGCCCGAACGCCGGGACGAGGCAGCGCGGGCCCAGCTCGCCGAAAGCGACGTCCTGGTCGAAGAGCTTCTGCGTGCCGACCTGATCGTGATCGGCGCACCGATGTACAATTTCGGCCTTCCCGCCCAGCTCAAGGCCTGGGTCGACAATGTCGTGCGCGTCGGCGTCACCTTCGGTTTCGACCGCAGCCGACAGGGAGAGCCCTACTGGCCGATGCTGCCGGCGGGCAAGCGCCTCGTCATCCTCTCCTCACGCGGCGACTATGGCTATGGCGCCGGCGGCCGACTGGAGGCCATCAACCTGGTCGAGCGCGGCCTCTCGGTACCGATGGCCTATCTCGGCCTGACCGAGGTGCATTCGGCCGCCATCGAATATGACGAGTTCGCCGATGAACGGCTGCGGGCATCGATCTCGGCAGCCGAGACTGCCGTCGACGCGCTGGTCGCGGAATTGGCGCGGGATGAAGCCGAAGACGCAGAGCGCGTCCTGGCGACAGCCTGACATGGCCGCGGCGGCGATGCGATAACGACAGGAGCGCGCCTGCCCTCCCTCAGAGCCCGCGCATGCGGGCCACGAGGTCCTCGACCAGCAGCTCGCGCTGCTCGGCCTGCGACGGTAGCCGGCCGGCCATGGCCGGGAGCTCTTCCGGCCGCTGCTCCAGGAAGCGCATGCGCATTGTCGTCGCGACCGCCTCGCCGAAGGCGATCGCCTCGCGGTTTCCGATCGAGGAGAGGAAAGCGATGGTGCTGGCGGAGGCGTCGGCGATCGCGGCGCGAATGATCTGCTGGTCGCGCTCGTTGCCGAGGCGCATGGCGAAAACGGTCGAGCATTGCGACAGGATGGTCGGGTCGAGCTCGCCCGGGCGCTGCGTCACGACGCCGAGATAGGCGCCGTATTTGCGCCCCTCCTTGGCGATGCGGGCGATGGCCTGGCGTGTCGGGGCAAAGCCGAGCGCCTGATCCTGCGGCACATAGCGATGTGCCTCCTCGCAGACCAGCAGGATCTCGTAGCTGCCACGGCTGACCATAGCGAGATCGAAGGCGAGCCGCGCCAGGCCGGAGGCGACGGCGTTGACCACCTCCGACGGCAACCCGGCGAGCTGGAAGACGGTGACCGGCCGGCCCCGGTGCGGCACGCGGAAGATCTGGCTGATCACCGGCGCGATCGTCTCCATGCTGTTGGCATGGGCGAAGAGGAAACCGTAGCGCGGATCGGTATGGAGCGTTTCGAGCCTGACCCTGAGGGCACGCAGCGTTGCACGCGGATAGCGCAGCTCGTGCAGGCCGATCAGCTCGTCGATCGCAGTGAAGAGATCGGCCATGCGGTATGGCGCCGCAAGCTCGGTCGTTCCGCCGGTTTCGCCCGGGCGGCGCGCGCCAAGGTCAAGCGGCCGCTTCAGCACGCTGCTGCCGAGATCGCGCGCCATATCCTGCGGCGAGACATTGCGGTAGCGGGCGCGGGCGGTCGCGATCACCTCGCGCAGGATCTCGGCCTCATCCTCGAGCGGCAGCCGGCCGCGGAAGACGATGTCGGCGAATTCCTCGAAGCGGAACAGCCAGAACGGCAGGTCGAGCGTGCTCGCATCGACCCGCATCGAATTGTCGGGGAAGGCGTGGGCGTACTCATTGTGCGGATCGAGGATCAGGATCCGCAGATTGGGCTTCGCCTCGATCGCCTTGCGCAGGACCAGTGCGACGGCGCTCGACTTGCCGACGCCGGTCGTGCCGAGCACGGCGAAATGGCGCGAGAGCAGGCGTTCGATATCGACGCTCGCCGCAACGCTCGCATCCTGGGTCAGCGAGCCGAGGACGACGCCCTTGCGCTCGCCGAGATCGTGGATGCGCTCAAGGTCGCGGGAGCGGATGCGGTGCGCCAGCGCGCCGATCGGCGGGTAGCTGGTGATGCCGCTGTCGAAACGCGCCGTCCCATTCTCGCCATCGACGACCTCACCGAGCAGCTCGACCTCGACCGCGATGGTGTTGGACCCTGCCTCGTCCCAGGCCGGATCCAGCGCGCGCATCTCATAGACCAACCCGACGACGCGGCTCGCGCCAAGGTTGATCGAGAGCAGGCGGCCAATGGCATAGCCATCATTGCCGCCCAATGCAGCACCCGATGCGCTCACCGCGATGGTCGCGCGCGAGCCCGAGCAGGCGATCACGCGACCGAGCGCACGATCCGCCGGGCGGCTGGCATCGCGTCGATCAGCTGTGATCTCGCTCTGGAACTGTCGATGGGTTGCGGGAAGCTGCATGATGCGGCTGAAACATCTCCGGATGCTCGCCGAAGCTAATTTCCGGGGCTTAACAACAGTCACGCCGCAGGTTTCGCGAGATTTCCAATCAATACACGCAATGCGTGCAGATATCGATCACGAATGCTGACGGCGTCGATCACATCCCTTGCCTTGAACCCATGCCGAACGCGGCGTAGACGGCGAAGGACAAAGGGGGGTGACGATGACCAAGAACCGCTTGCGCCTGGGCGTGAACATCGACCATGTCGCGACCGTGCGGAACGCGCGCGGCGGCGCCCTGCCCGATCCGGTGCGTGCCGCGCATCTCGCCATCGCCGCGGGCGCCGACGGGATCACCGCCCATCTGCGCGAGGACCGGCGCCATATCCGCGACGCCGATGTGGCACGGCTCGCGAGCGAGCTCTCCAAGCCGCTCAATTTCGAGATGGCTGCGACGGCCGAGATGATCGCCCTCGCCGAAAAACTGAAGCCGCATGCCGCCTGCCTGGTCCCGGAGAAGCGCGAGGAGCGCACCACCGAGGGCGGGCTCGACGTGGTCGGCCAGGCGCAGGCGCTGGCAGCGCCGATCGCCCGGCTGAAGGCCGCCGGCAGCCGCGTCTCGCTGTTCATCGAAGCCGACGAGGCGCCAATCGCGATGGCGGCGGAGCTCGGCGCTCCCGTGGTCGAACTCCACACCGGCACATGGTGCCATGCGGTCGCCGACGGCCATGGTGACAAGGCCGAGGCCGAATTCCAGCGGCTCGCCAAAGGCGCGGCCTTCGCCGCCTCGCTCGGCCTCGAGGTTCATGCCGGCCACGGCCTCGACTACGATACGGCGCGCAAGCTCGCCGGCGTTGCCGACTTCGTCGAGTTCAACATCGGGCATTTCCTGATCGGCGAAGCGATCTTCGTCGGGCTGGAGACCACGATCGCCGTGATGCGGCGGGCGATGGACGAGGGACGAGCGGCCGTCTGATCGTCATTGCGAGCGTCAGCACAGCAATTCAGGGGCGGCAGCGCTCCACGTCCTCCTGGATTGCTTCGTCGCTACGCTCCTCGCAATGACGGTGGAGTTCCCAGCGGAGCCCTCATCGGCTAAAGCCGCTGCATGATCCTCGGCATCGGCTCCGATCTCTGCGACATCCGCCGCATCGAGAACTCACTCGCCCGCTTCGGCGAGCGCTTCACGCAGCGCATCTTCACGCAAGGCGAGCAGGCGAAATCCGATCGCCGCGCCACGCGCGCGGCATCCTACGCTCGCCGCTTCGCCGCCAAGGAGGCCTGCTCGAAGGCGCTCGGCACCGGCATCCGCTCGGGCGTGTTCTGGCGCGACATGGAAGTGGTGAACCTGCCGAGCGGGCGGCCGACCATGCGGCTGACGGGCGGTGCAGCGGCACGTCTCGCCGACATGCTGCCGCCCGGCCACGAGGCGGTCGTGCATGTCTCGCTGACCGACGATCCGCCTCTGGCGCAGGCCTTCGTGGTGATCGAGGCCAGGCCGATCCCGGCCTGACCTCGAATAGCACTGTTTACTCGGCCGGGGCCGGGGTGACGCCGGTGACCTGAGCCTCAGGCTCGTCGCTCAGCCAGCGATAGATCACACCGCCGAGCGCGCCGCCGATGATCGGCGCCAGCCAGAACAGCCAGAGCTGCTGCAGCGCCCAGCCACCGACGAAGAGGGCCGGCCCGGTCGAGCGCGCCGGATTGACCGAGGTGTTGGTCACCGGGATGCTGACGAGATGGATCAGGCAGAGCCCGAGGCCGATGGCGAGCGGGGCGAAGCCGGCCGGTGCCTTGCCGTGGGTGGCGCCCATGATGATGAACAGGAACATCATGGTCATCACGACTTCGGTCAGGAAAGCCGAGGCCAGCCCGTATTTGCCGGGCGAATGCTCGCCGAAGCCATTGGAGGCGAAGCCCTTGGCGAGGTCGAAGCCGGGCGCCCCGACCGCGATGAAGTAAAGCACGGTCGCGGCGATGATCGCGCCGACGACCTGCGCGACGATGTAAGGGACGACCTGCCCTGCCGGGAAACGCCCGCCCGCCGCAAGGCCGACGGTGACGGCGGGATTGAGATGGCAACCGGAGATGTGACCGATCGCATAAGCCATGGTGACGACGGTCAGGCCGAAGGCGAGCGAGACGCCGAGCAGGCCGATGCCGACCTGCGGAAAGCCCGCAGCGATGACGGCGCTGCCACAACCCGCGAAGGTCAGCCAGAAGGTGCCGATGGCTTCCGCGGCATATTTCTTCGTGCTCATGTCGATTCGCCCTTTAGTTGCGATCACAGGACTGTGATCGCGACGCAACCTAGCGTCAATCACCGGAAATCGCGGCTCAAGGCTGCAAATCCCGCCTGAACGCCACGCGCTCAGCGTGTGCTGCATCCTTTGCCGCCTTGACGCGTTGCAGCACGAGCGGCCGCAACGGATCAGCGGGGACATCATGACGTTCGACGAGATCGTGCAGGGCATCGAGGCCCGGCTGTCCTGGCTGCCGGCCTGGAGCATCAGCCTCGCCCTGTTCGCGCTCGCCTTCGCCTTGGCCCTGACGCTCCACCGGATCGCCTATGAGATCATGACCCGGATCGTCGCGAGCTGGGACCTGTTCTGGCGCTCGCTGGTGTCGCGCACCTTCGGTCCGGCGCGCTTCACGGTGATCACGCTGGCGCTCTCCTTCGCCGCCTCGATCGCGCCGCTCTCGCAGACGCAGGCGACGTTGATCCGGCACGTGCTGCTGATCTGCTTCGTCGCGCTCGTGGCCTGGATCGCCAAGACCGCGCTGCACATCTGGACGACCGTCTATCTGCGCCGTTTCAAGCTCGATGCCGAGGACAACCTCCTGGCACGCAAGCACGTCACGCAGACGCGGATACTGCGCCGCATCGCCGAAATCCTGATCGTCATGGTCGCCGTCTCGGCGATGCTGATGACCTTCGACGGCGTCAGGCAATATGGCGTCAGCCTGCTCGCCTCGGCGGGCGCCGCCGGTATCGTGGTCGGCCTCGCCCTGCAGCCGGTGCTGAAGAACGTCTTCGCCGGCATCCAGCTCGCCGTGACGCAGCCGATCCGGATCGACGACGCCGTGCTGATCGAGGGCGAATGGGGCAATGTCGAGGAGATCACCTCGACCTATGTCGTGATCCGCCTCTGGGACTGGCGCCGGCTGATCCTGCCCTTGTCCTATTTCATGGAGAAGCCGTTCCAGAACTGGACCCGCGACGATTCGGCGCTGATCGGCACGGTGATGATCTATCTCGACTATGCGACGCCGATCGCGGCGGTGCGCCGCAAGGTCGAGGAGATCGCCGCGGCTTCCAGGCTGTGGGACCGGCGCGTCGTCAACGTCCAGATCACCGATTTCAAGCAATCGACCATGGAGGTGCGCATCCTGGTCAGCGCCGGCACCTCGCCCAAGGTGTTCGACCTGCGCTGCGAAGTGCGCGAGCAGCTCGTCGCCTTCCTGCAGCGCGAATACCCGCACGCCCTGCCGCGGATCAGGGCGGAACAGTTGCAACCGGCGCATGGCGCGGCTGCCGCGGCGGCGACGGTGCAATGATCGGCTGCGCCACCATATTGTTGCCGTGACGCTCCGGCAGCACGGGTCGGCCTCGCAAAAGTGGTTTCCACTTTGCCCTGACATGCTCTAGACCGCGCACTCGAACCGTAGCCAGCAGGAGGCCCGTGTGGCCAACGACGCCGAGATCAAAAGCAAGACCAAGGACGAAGGCGGCATCCTCGAGACCGTCAAGGTCGTCGTGCAGGCGCTGCTGATCGCCCTGGTGATCCGGACACTGCTGTTCCAGCCCTTCAACATTCCCTCGGGCTCGCTGATCCCGACGCTGCTGATCGGCGACTATCTCTTCGTCTCGAAATACACCTACGGCTATTCGAAGCATTCGATGCCGTTCAGCCCGCCGCTGTTCCAGGGCCGGGTCTGGGCCGCCGAGCCGAAGCGCGGCGACATCGCGGTGTTCAAGCTGCCGAGCGACGGCTCGACCGACTACATCAAGCGCGTCATCGGCCTGCCGGGCGACCGCATCCAGATGATCGACGGCATCCTGCACATCAACAACCAGCCGGTGAAGCGCGAGCGTATCGCCGATTTCGTCACCACCGACGCCTGGGGCCGCTCCAGCCCGGTGATCCAGTATCGCGAGACCCTGCCGAACGGGGTCAGCCACAGCATCATCGAGCGCGAGGGCGATACCGGTACCTTCGACAACACGCCGGTCTTCACCGTGCCTGCCGGTCACTTCTTCATGATGGGCGACAACCGCGACAACTCGCTCGACTCGCGTGACCGCAGCGTTGGCTACGTGCCGTTCGAGAACTTCGTCGGCCGCGCCGAGATCATCTTCTTCTCGATCGACGAGGGCGCGTCCGCCTGGCGCATCTGGGAATGGCCCTGGACGGTGCGCTGGAACCGCATGTTCTCGACCATCAAGTGAGCAAGACGACCGATAGCGGCCGCAAGCTGCCCGAGCTCTCGCGGCTCGAGGACAGGCTCGGCCACCGCTTCCGCGACCGGACCCTGCTGGAGACGGCGCTCACCCATATGAGCGCCGATCCGCGCCGGATCGCGAGCTATCAGCGGCTCGAATTCCTGGGCGATCGCGTGCTCGGCCTCTCGGTCGCCGACATGCTGTTCACCACCTATCCGCAGGCCGAGGAAGGCGACATGTCGCGCCGCCTCGCCGATCTCGTGCGCAAGGAGACCTGCGCCGAGGTCGCCAGCGCCTGGGATGTCGGCCCGCATTTGCGGCTCGGCGAGGGCGAGATCCTCTCGGGCGCCCGCAAGAACAAGGCGATCCTGGCCGATGCCTGCGAGGCGATCATCGGCGCCGTCTTCATCGACGGCGGCTACGGCGCGGCGCGCAAGCTGGTCGAGGCCGGCTTCGGCGAGCGGCTGCTGAAGCCGGTGACGCCCTTGCGCGACGCCAAGACGGCGCTGCAGGAATGGGCGCAGGGCCAGGGCCATCCGACGCCGACCTATGCCGAGCGCGGCCGCTCCGGCCCGGACCATGCACCGATCTTCCGTATCGCGGTGCGGATAGGCTCATTGGTCGAAGCGGAGGCGGAAGGGCGCTCGAAGCGGCTGGCGGAGCAAGCGGCGGCCGAAGCCTTCCTGCGTCGGCAGGGATTGTGGAACGAAGGGGCGGAGGCGGACCATGGCTGAGAACGACCAGCAGACCCGCTGCGGCTTCGTCGCGCTGATCGGCGCGCCCAATGCCGGCAAGTCGACGCTGCTGAACCAGCTCGTCGGCGCCAAGATTTCGATCGTCTCGCGCAAGGTGCAGACGACGCGCACGCAGGTGCGCGGTATCGCCCTCTCCGGCCCCACGCAGATCATCTTCGTCGACACGCCCGGCATCTTCGCGCCCAAGCGCCGGCTCGACCGCGCCATGGTGACGAGCGCCTGGGGCGGGGCGACCGATGCCGACCTGATCGGCGTGCTGATCGATGTCGGCCGCTTCGACCACGAGGAGAACACGGCGCTGCTGGAGAAGCTCTCCGAGCTCAGGCAGCCGAAATTCCTGATCCTCAACAAGATCGACACGATCCCGAAGGAGAAGCTGCTCGCCATCACCGCAGCGGTAAATGAGCAGGCCAAGTTCGAGGCGACCTTCATGGTTGCGGCGCTGACTGGCTACGGCGTCAAGGACATCCTTGGCTGGCTCGAAACGCGGCTGAAGCCCGGCCCCTGGCTCTACCCGGAAGACCAGATCTCCGATGCGCCGCTGCGCTTCCTCGCCGCCGAGATCACCCGCGAGAAGATCTTCGAGCGGTTGCACGACGAATTGCCCTACCGCTCCACCGTCGAGACCGAGAGCTGGCAGCAGCGCCCGGACGGCTCGGTCCGGATCGAGCAGACGATTTATGTCGAGCGCGAGGGCCAGCGGAAGATCGTGCTCGGCGAAGGCGGCCAGACGATCAAGGCGATCGGCCAGAAGGCGCGCGCCGAGATCGCCGAAGCAGCCGAGGCGAAGGTGCACCTCTTCCTTTTCGTCAAGGTCCGCGAGAATTGGAGCGACGATCCGGAGCGCTATCGCGAGATGGGGCTGGAATTTCCGAAAAGCTGAATATTGCGACGATCGCACGCGAAAATGGTAAAATTCACTGGCAATCTTGCGCGGTACGCCACATTCACCACATAAACGCCGAAGGACCGCTCGATTTAGAGCGTCAGCCTGACATTATTCAACCTTGATCCGTATCGATTCTTATTGATCGACCGTATTTAAGTCAGGAGCCATTACATGGCAGGTGAACCGCGCATCGCGCTCTTCATCGACGGAGCAAATCTCTATGCGACGTCGAAGCAGCTTGGCTTCGACATGGACTATCGCCGTCTGCTCAAGGAATTCCAGGGACGCGGCAATCTCATCCGAGCCTTTTACTTCACGACACTGGTAGAAAGTGAGGAATACACTTCGATCCGGCCGCTGGTCGATTGGCTCGACTATAATGGCTACCGGGTCATCACCAAGGCGGCGAAGGAGTTCACCGACGCGACCGGCCGTCGGCGCGTCAAGGGCAATATGGACATCGAGCTCGCCATCGAGATGCTCGAGCTCGCCCCCCATCTCGACCATATCTACCTGTTCTCGGGCGACGGCGATTTCCGGCCGCTGGTCGAGGCGGTGCAGCGCAAGGGCGTCAAGGTCTCTGTCGTCTCGACCATCAACACCAACCCACCCATGGTCGCCGACGATCTGCGCCGGCAATGCGACGAGTTCGTCGAGCTCGCCAGCCTGATGCAGAAGGTCGGGCGCGACCCGGCCGAGCGCGCCGCGCGCGCCCCGGCGCAGGGCAATCCCGGGCTGGAGCGCCGCTATGGCATCCGCCAGGGCGACGAGCCTATCGAAAGCTGAACCTCCCCTTCCCTTCCGCGTTGTCAGCGAATGGGCACATGGCGACGTCGACGGCACTTGACCGCGACCGCGGCTCGCGCAAGCTCTGCTTCCGCAACGACACCCGGAGGGCACGCCTTGGAACGCCGCAGCTTTCTCACCGGCCTTGTGGCCGGCTCCGCCTTCGTGATCGCCCGCCCGGCGCTGGTTCTGGCGCAGGCGGCACCAGCGCCGGCTCCGGCCGCACCACCGCCGGTCTTCACCCTGCCGAAGCTGAGTTACGCCTATGAGGCGCTGGAACCGGTCATCGACGCGCAGACCATGCGCATCCACCACTCCTTGCATCACCAGGCCTATGTGAACGGCGCCAATGCCGCCGCCGGCCAATGGGAAGCGTTGAAGACCACGCCGATCGAAACGGTGCTGGCTGATCTCAGCGCCGCACCGGACAATGTCCGCACCGCGGTGCGCAACAATGTCGGCGGCCACTGGAACCACAGCTTCTTCTGGGAGCTGATGACGCCGGGCGGGGCGCAGCAGCCCGGCACCGAGCTGAAGAGCGCTATCGACGGCACCTTCGGCTCGATGCTCGAGCTGGTGCAGAAGGTCAACCAGGCCGGCGCGACGCGCTTCGGCTCGGGCTGGGCCTGGCTCGTCGTCGACAAGGACAGGAAGCTGGCGATCATCTCGACCGCCAACCAGGACACCCCGCTCGAGCTCGGCGCCAAACCGGTGCTCGGCGTCGATGTCTGGGAACACGCCTATTACCTGAAGTACCAGAACCGCCGGCCGGAATATCTGGCTGCCTGGTGGAAGACGGTGAACTGGGACAAGGCGAACGAGAACTTCAAGAAGGCGATGAGCTGACGCTACGGAACCTGCCCCTCCCTTTCCCGTTACAGTTATGATGGGGATGTGAGGGGCAGCCGATGCCGGATGATGTCAGCGAGATCGCGCGCGCTTGTTACCAGGCCTATGTCGACAAGGATCGAGCTGCGATCGAAGCGCTGCTCGATGCGGACTTCCACTTCACCAGCCCGCTCGACAATCACCTCGACCGCGCGACCTATTTCGAGCGTTGCTGGCCGAACAGCGAGCGCATCCGCGCCTGCACGTTCAAGCACCTCGTCGCGATCGGCGAGACGGTCTTCGTGACCTATGAAGGCGAAGCTGTCGACGGCAAAGGCTTCCGCAACACCGAGGTCATGACGATCCGGAACGGCAAGATCGTCGACGTCGAGGTCTACTTCGGCTGGTCGCTGCCCCATCCGGCACCGGAGGGAGGCTTCGTCGAGCCCCACGAAGTGGCCAGATAGGCCTGGCCCTTCGGCCCCTACCCGCCCGTCTTCAGGATCCGCGCCTTGTCGCGGTTCCAGTCGCGCGTCTTCTCGGTCTCGCGCTTGTCGTGCAGCTTCTTGCCCTTGCCGAGGCCGAGCTCGACCTTCGCCCGCCCCTTGTCGTTGAAATAGACCTTGAGCGGGATGACGGTGAAGCCCTCGCGCTGGATCGCGCCCATCAGCTTGTTGATCTGGCGGCGATGCAGCAGGAGTTTCCGCGGCCGGCGGACATCGTGGTTGAAGCGATTGGCTTCGAGATATTCCGGGATATGGGCGTTGAACAGGAAGAGCTCGTTGCCCATCGGCCCGGCATAGCTCTCGCCGATCGTCGCCTTGCCGCCGCGCAGCGACTTGATCTCGGTGCCCTGCAGCGCGATGCCGGCTTCAAGCGTCTCGGTGATGGCATAGCTGTAGCGCGCCTTGCGGTTGTCGGCCGCAAGCTTGTAGCGCTCTGGATCAGGCTTACTCATCGAAACACTCCGGTAGTCGGCGTTGCCGGCTACCTCACTTAAGCATTCAGCAGGCCGGCGTGAACCATGGCGCTGCGGATGACTTCGCCGGTCGCCGGCGTCACCGGCATCAGCGGCAGGCGAACCTCTTCCTCGATCCGGCCGAGGCGCTTCAGACCGTGCTTGGCGCCGGCGAGGCCCGGCTCCTTGAAGATGGCGTCGTGCAGCGGCACCAGCCGGTCCTGGATCTTGAGCGCACCGGCATAGTCGCCCTTGAGCGCGCAGGCCATCAGGTCGGCGCAGAGCTTCGGCGCGACATTGGCGACGACCGAGATGCAGCCGTGGCCGCCGGCAGCCATATAGGCCAGCGCTGTCATGTCCTCGCCCGAGAGCTGGATGAAGTCGGGCCCCAGCACATGGCGCTGCTGCGAGACGCGGGCGAGATTGGCGGTCGCGTCCTTCACACCGGCGATGTTCTTGAGCTCATAGAGCCGCGCCATGGTCTCGACCGACATGTCGACCACCGAGCGCGGCGGGATGTTGTAGATGATGATCGGGATGCCGATCGCGTCGTTCACCGCCTTGAAGTGCTGGTACATGCCTTCTTGCGTCGGCTTGTTGTAATAGGGCGTGACCACGAGCACGGCCTGGGCGCCGGCCTTCTCGGCGTGCTTGGCCAGCGAGATCGCCTCGGTGGTGTTGTTCGAGCCGGCGCCGGCGATGACCGGCACCCGCCCCTTGGCCTGGTCGAGCACGATCTCGGTGACGCGGCCATGCTCGTCATGGCTGAGCGTCGGGCTCTCGCCGGTGGTGCCGACCGGGACCAGCGCCGAAGAGCCGCTCTCGATCTGCCAGTCGACCAGCGCACGCAGCGTCGCCTCGTCGATCTTGCCGCCCTTGAACGGCGTCACCAGCGCGGGCATCGAACCGGTGAGTGGCGCATGCTTGGTCATGGACGGTCCTGAAAACGACAAAGTTCGGCGTGAAACGGGCGACAGACATAGCCTTTCAGCTGCAGTCCGCAAAGCCGGCGACCCATCAAAAATCGTGGCCGCATAGTTAGGACTTCGTAAAGCTCCCTGCGGGAGCATGGCCTACTGCTACGATCCGGCTTGCTTGGGGGGATGCCTCATATGGCACTATCGCCGGGCCGACGGTTCTTCGGAGCCGGCCTGACGCTCATTCTGGTGGCTGTTGGTCCCTGCTCAGCGGGCCCCGACGGCTCGCATCCCTTGCAGATCGAGCGCCTGGTGCGCGTCGATACGAGCGCCAGCACGAGCGTCGATGTCGGCACGACCGCCTCGCTCGCCCCGCAGACCGAGCCGGCCGTCCCGCGCGTGCCGCCCTCCGAGATCGCCCAGCCGCCGGAGCGCATCGACCTCGAACCGTTGAAGAAGGCGGTCGCGGCCTATCGCGCCGGCAAGCTGGAAGAAGGCGACGCCATCGCCCGCGGCCTCGACGACAAGGCGGTGCGCGGCATGCTGGAGTGGGTGGCGCTGCGCAGCCTCGCCAATGTCGTAAGTTTCGAGCGCATCGCCGAGTTCCTCGACTCGTTCCCGAACTATCCCGGCACGACGCCGTTCCGCCGGCGGGCCGAGGCGGCGCTGGTCACCGACCGGCGCTCGCCTGAGATCGTGCGCGCCTTTTTCCATGGTCGCGAGCCGATCAGCCCGGCCGGGCGGGTCGCTCTGGCGCGAGCGCTCGCCGCCGAGGGCCGCCAGGACGAGGCGCTCGCCCTCGCCCGCCGGACCTGGCTCAAGGACCATCTCGGCGCCGGGCTCGAAAAGATCGTGCTCGACAATTTCGGCGACAAGCTCACCGTCGCCGATCATCGCCTGCGCACCGAGCGCTACCTCTTCGCCGGCAAGAGCGAGGAGGCGCTACGCAATGCCGCCCGCGTCTCGCAGGACTATGTCGCCCTCGCCAAAGTCCGCCTCGCCAGCGCCAAGGCCAAAGGGCCGATCGCGCAGAAGCAGATCGACGCCGTGCCGGCCGCCCTGAAGAAGGACATCTCCTTCGCCTTCCTGCAAGCGCAGCAGGCGCGCCGCTCCGGCAAGCCGGCCGACGCCGCCAAGGCGATCGCCGAGGTCCCGCGCGACCCGGCCGTGCTCGGCGATGGCGACGGCTGGTGGGAAGAGCGCCGGCTGATCGCCCGCAAGCTGCTCGACGACGGCGACGCCAAGGGCGCCTATGCGGTCGCGGCCGGTCACGGCGCGGAGGACACGGCCGAGCGCATTGACGCCGAATGGCATGCCGGCTGGATCGCGCTGCGCTTCGAGAAGGACGCCGAGCGGGCGGGTAAGCATTTCGCCGCGGCGGCCAAGATCGCGGAGACCCCGATCTCGGTGGCCCGTGCCGCCTATTGGCAGGGCCGCGCCGCCGACGCGCTGAACAAGGGCGAGGAGGCGAAGGCCTTCTACGCCCGCGCCGCCGAGCACCCGGTCGCCTATTACGGCCAGCTCGCCCGTGCCCGGCTCGGCCTGACCGACCTGCCGGTGCGGCGCACCATGGCGGCGCCGCTGGCGCATCTGCCGGGGTTCAAGGCGGCAAAGCTGCTCTATGCGATCGAGGCGCCCGATCTCGCCGGACAATTGCTGATCGACCTGTCGCAGCGCCTGCACGACGCCGCCGCGCTCGAAGCCATCGCCGACATCGCCCGGCAGCGCGGCGACGCCAAGACGCTGCTAACCATCGGCAAGATTTCGCTGCAGCGCGGCTTCCCGCTCGACGAAGCCGCCTTCCCGACCTTCGGCGTGCCGGAATTCCCGTCGGTCGGCGATCCGATGGAGCGTGCCATCGTCCACGCCATCGCCCGCCAGGAGAGCGCCTTCGATCCGGCTGCGGTCTCGCAGGCCGGCGCGCTCGGCCTGATGCAGATGATGCCGGCGACGGCGCGCGAGACGGCGCGGCGGGCGCAACTGCCTTTCGAACTCGACAAGCTGACCAGGGACCCGCTCTATTCGGCCAAGATGGGCGCGGCCCATCTCAATGACCTGCTCGGCGACTGGCGCGGCTCCTATATCCTGACCTTTGCCGCCTATAATGCCGGCTCGGGCAATGTGAAGAAATGGATCGCGGCCTATGGCGATCCGCGCCTGCCCGAGGTCGACGCGGTCGACTGGGTCGAGCGCATCTCCTTCACCGAGACGCGCAATTATGTGCAGCGGGTGATGGAGAACCTGCAGGTCTACCGCCAGCGCCTCAACCAGCGCACCGCCTATATGATCGACTACGATCTGAAGCGCGGCGGCAAGCGGGATTGAGGAGCCCTTCCCTTCTCCGCCACGGCTGAACGATTCAGGTTCGTGCAGTGCAGATGAAGTACGCGGGGAACCCTTCTCCCGTGTGGGAGAAGGGCAGGGATGAGGGCCTGCCCTAACCGCAGAAGGCTCAACTGCTCCGCTGCACTCAAATAGTCAGCGGCGGTCCCTCACCCCTGCCCCTCTCCCATCCGGGAGAGGGGTTTCCCGCGCCGTCCCATTGCGCCCCGCCTCCCCAAGCGACGCCTTGCGCTTCGCTGCGTCACGGCCCCTCTCCCCGCAATAATCATCTCTGCCATTTGCAATATTTGAAACTTTCAAGTATCTGCCCTTTCCAAACGACAAGGGAGGAGTTCAGATGCTGCCGGACATTGCCGCGCATGCGCCGACTTTGCAGGCTTGGCGCCGCGACCTTCACGCCCATCCCGAAACCGCTTTCGAGGAAGTCAGGACCTCGGCCTTCGTGGCCGAGACGCTGGCCTCCTTCGGTGTCACCGTACATCGCGGCCTCGGCGGCACCGGCCTCGTCGGCGTGATCGAAGGCGCCGCGCCCGGCCCGACCATCGGGCTGCGTGCCGACATGGACGCCCTGCCGATGGACGAGGAGACCGGGGCCGACTATCGCTCGACCGCGCCCGGCCGCTTCCATGGCTGCGGCCATGACGGCCACACGGTGATGCTGCTCGGCGCGGCCCGGCACCTCGCCGCCAATCCGCCCAAGCGCGGCAAGGTCCACCTGATCTTCCAGCCGGCCGAGGAGGTCGGGCTCGGCGCCAAGCGCATGATCGAGGACGGGCTGTTCGAGCGCTTCCCCTGCTCGGAGGTCTATGCGCTCCACACCATCCCGCTCTATGCCGAGGGCACGGCCGCGGTCCGCCCGGGCCCGACGCTCGCCGGCATCGCCGCCTTCGAGATCCGGATCGACGGCGTCGGCGGCCATGGCGCGGCGCCGCACACCACGATCGACCCGCTGCAGGTCGCGGCCCGGCTCGCGACCGAGATCTCCTCGATCGTCGGCCGCCATGTCGATCCGCTCGAACCGGCTGTGATCAGCCTCGGACGGCTCACCGCCGGCACCGCGCCGAACATCATCCCGGCCTCGGCCGAGCTTTCCGGCACGATCCGGACCTATGATCCAGCGGTCGAGGCGGTGATCCTCCAGAAATTGGACGCGATCTGCCAGGGCTTCGCCGTGATGTCGGGCTGCAAGATCGTCTGTAGCCAGAAGGCGAGCTGCCTGCCCTGCGTAAACGATCCGCGCGCGGTCGCAGCCGCTGCGGCCGCGGCCGGCGAGGTGCTCGGCGCAGGCAATGTCCGCACCGACCTGAAGCCCCTGCCCTTCTCCGACGATTTCGCGCTGATGCTCGACCAATGGCCGGGCGCCTACATCTTCCTCGGCCAGCCCGGGGCGATGTGCCACCACCCGACCTTCGATTTCGACGACCGCCTGCTGCCGGTCGGCGCCAGCATCCTTGCCCGCATCGCCACGCGCCAGACCATGGAAGGGGCGAGCGCATGACGGCCGCCACGATCGAAGCCGCCCAGCCGCGCTCAGCCTCGATGGTCCGGCGCGCCGTCATCTCCTCGGTGATCGGCAACGGGCTCGAATGGTACGACTTCCTCGTCTACGGCTTCTTCTCGACGATCATCGCGCAGGTCTTCTTCCCGAGCTCCGACCCGCTGGTCTCGGCGCTGCTGACGGCGGCGACCTTCGCGATCTCGTTCCTGGTCCGACCGGTCGGCGGCGTGCTGCTATCGACCTATGCCGATCGCTTCGGCCGCAAGCCGATCCTGACGGTGATGATCCTGATCATGGGATTCTCGACCGTGCTGATCGGGCTGACGCCGAGCTATCAGACGATCGGCATGCTGGCGCCGATCGTGGTCATCGTCGCGCGCATCCTGCAGGGCATCTCGGTCGGCGCGGAGTTCGCCAGCGCGACCGCTATGCTGGTCGAATACGCCCCGCCGCGGAAGAAGATGCTCTATGGCAGCTTCCAGATGTGCTCGCAGGCGCTGGCACTCGCGCTAGCGGCCTTCTCCGGCTATGCGCTCTCGACGCTGATGACGCCCGAGAGCCTGCAGAGCTGGGGCTGGCGCATCCCGTTCCTGCTGGGCTCGCTGATCACGCCGCTCGGTTTCTATATCCGCCGCTTCGTCGATGAATCGCCGGAATACGAGAAGGACAGCGGCCCGAAGGTCAAGCAGACGCCGTTCCTGACCGTGCTGGCCGAGCATCGCAGCGCCCTGCTGCGCAGCTGCGCCATCATGATCCCGGGCACCGCCTCGAACTATGTCTGGTTCATCTTCCTGCCCGGCTACGTCGTGCGGCAACTGAAGCTGCCCTTCACCAGCGCCATGCTGAGCTCGCTGATCGGCGGCATCCTACTCTTCCTCTTCGTGCCGATCATGGGCCAGCTCGCCGATCGCTGGAACCCGCGCCGCGTCTGGCTCTGCGGCATGCTCGGCTTCGCGCTGCTGTCCTATCCGTTGCTGTCCTATGTCGTAGCGGTGCCGAGCTTCGAGCGGCTGCTGATCGTCCAGGCGATCTGCGCCCTGCCGATCGCGGCGATCTGGGCGCCGACGCCAGGCCTGCTGGCCGGGATGTTCCCGACCAATGTCCGCTCGACCGGCATGTCGATCGCCTACAACATGGTGGTGCTGCTGTTCGGCGGGCTCGCGCCGTTCACCCTGACCTGGCTGGTGGCCAAGACAGGCTCCGATCTGGTGCCGTCCTACTACCTCATCGCCTGCACAGCCCTCGCGCTGCTCGCGCTCTGGCAGGCCGATCGCGGCGAGGCCTGGCGTTGAGCAGGGATAGCGAAGTCGAGTAGGACGGTCCTCAGCGCAAGAAGGAGGCTCGACCTGCCCGAACCGTTCCTGACCTTCCGGCTCGACCAGCTCAACCAGGCCGCAATGGCGAAAGCCTCGCGGGTCTACAAGGAGAAGCTCGGCCTGAATATTCGCGAACTGCGGGTGATCAGGACGATCGGCGACCGGCCGGGCCTATCGTCCAAGGCACTGTCGGAGGCCAGCTTCATCGAGCAGACGCTGGTCTCCAAGCATCTGCGCAAGCTCATTGCCGAGGGCTATATCCGGCGCGACCTCGAAAGCGCCGATGCGCGTCGCGTTGCGTTGCGTCTGACGCCGAATGGCGAGAGCGTCAGGCAGGAGGCCGACCGGCTCGGCGAGGTGATGGAGCGCGACTTCCTCTCCGCGCTCACGCAGGACGAGCTCGAGGTCTTCAACCGCTGCATCGCCAAGCTGAGGGGTTGGGGCGCGTCGTAGAGTCGTGCGGCCAGATCGCAGAGCCGCGCCCCGCTTCCGCCTCAGGCACCACCATGATTAGCTGCGACGTGCCCGCCCCGCTCCCGAGTCCCCGCATGAACTCCGATACCGGCTTCCGCTCCTTCTTCATCAGCGCCCGCGACGGGCTGAAGCTGCATGTCCGCGAATACGGGCCGCAGGCGGCGCCGAACCTGCCGATCGTCTGCCTGCCGGGCCTCGCCCGCACCGCCGCCGATTTCCACGAACTCGCTCTGGCGCTTGCTGAAGACGGGCGGCGCGCGCTGGCGCTCGACTATCGCGGTCGCGGCCGCTCCGACTACGCCAAGGACTGGCACGATTACGACATCCGCGTCGAGCTCGACGATCTCATGCAGGTGCTGGCGGCGACCGGCGTCGAGGAAGCGGTCTTCGTCGGCACCTCGCGCGGCGGCCTCCTGACCATGGCGCTGGCGGCAGCGCGCCCGGCGGCTGTCCGCGGCGCCGTCCTCAACGATGTCGGGCCGGTGATCGATGCCCGCGGCCTGCTGCGCATCCGCGGCTATGTCGGCAAGCTGCCGACGCCGCGCAGCTTCGCCGAGGGCGCCGAGATCCTGAAGCGGCTGTCGGACCAGCAGTTCCCGCTCTTCGGCGAGGCGGAATGGGAGCTCATGGCGCGCCGGACCTGGACCGAGCGCAATGGCGCGCTGGTGCCGGACTATGATCCGCGCCTGCTGAAGACACTGGAGGAGCTCGACCTCGAAGCGCCACTGCCCGAGCTCTGGCCCTATTTCGCGGCGCTGAACCATGTCCCGGTGCTTGCGATCCGCGGCGAGAATTCCGACCTGCTGGCCGAGAAGACGCTGGAGGAAATGGGCCAGCGCCATCCGCGCTGCGAGATCTTCACCGCGCCGGGCCAGGGCCATGCTCCCCTGCTCGGCAGCAAGGACATGGTCCGCCGTATCGGCAGGCTGATCGCGAAAGCCGAGAAGCAGGCGGCCTGAACCTTCAGCTCTGCCGCCGCCGCGCCTGCAGCGGCAGGTCGCCGAACAGCGACGGCTCGGCGCTGGTGCGCGCCTTCTCGATCGTCAGGATCCTGAGCTTGGTCTCGACGCCGCCATCGGCCGAGAAGCCGCCGGTCTTGCCGCCGGCCGCGAGCACGCGATGGCAGGGCACGATGATCGGGATCGGGTTCTGGCCGAGTGCCACACCGACGGCGCGGGCCGCGCCGGGTTCGCCGATCCGCGCCGCGACCTCGCCATAGGTCAGCGTCTCGCCGGGCGGGATCGAGAGCGCCACCGCATAGACGCGCCGGTTGAACTCCGGCGTGCCCGAGAGATCAATCGGCAGATGCGAAAGGTCGCGCTGCTCGCCGGCCAGCAAGGCGACGACCTCGTCGATCGCCTGCCGGACGAAGGCCGGCGGCTCGGCCTCGACGCCTTCCGGAAAGCGCCGCCCCAGCCGCCGCCTGGCCGCATCCTCGTCCCGCTCGGGCAATTGCGCCGCGACGATGCGCTCGCCCTGCCAGACCAAAGCGCAGGAGCCGATCGCGGTGGTGAAGAGACAGAAGTTCTGCATGGCTCGAAGGCTAGCGCAGATGCCGCCTAGACGGCACCCGCTTTCTGCCAACGGGGCAGATCAGGCCCAGAGTCGTTCCTTCTCCAGGCCCTTGTAGAGATCGGCCACCTGCTCGGCATAACCGTTGAACAGCAGCGTCGGCTTGCGGTCGCGCGAGCCCAGCACCTGCTCGCTCGCCTGGCTCCAGCGCGGATGCGAGACCTCCGGGTTCACATTGGCCCAGAAGCCATATTCGGAAGCCTGCAGCCCCTCCCAGAAGGTCTTCGGCCGCTCGGCGACGAAGCTGATCTTGCTGATCGACTTGACCGATTTGAAGCCGTATTTCCACGGCGTGATCAGGCGCAGCGGCGCGCCGTGCTGATTCGGAATCGGCTTGCCGTAGATGCCGGTCACCATCAGCGTCATGTCATGTGTCGCCTCGGCGATGGTCAGCCCCTCGGTATAGGGCCAGGGATACCAGCGCTGCGATTGGCCCGGCGCCATCTTCGGGTTCATGAAGGTCTGCATCTGGACGTATTTCGCGCCCGAGAGCGGCTTGGCCAGTGCGACGAGCTGCTTCAGCGGGAAGCCGGTCCACGGCACCGCCATCGACCAGGCCTCGACGCAGCGGAAGCGATAGAGCCGCTCCTCCAGCGTGACCTTGCGGATCAGGTCGTCGAAGCTGATCTCGAAAGGCTTCTCGACCAGCCCGTCGATCGTGATCGTCCAGGGGCGCGGCTGCAGGCGCTTTGCCGAGGCGGCCACCTCCTTCGAAGTGCCGAACTCGTAGTAATTGTTGTAATTCGCCGCCAGTTCCTCGTCGGTCACCGGCCGGTCGAGCGTGTAGGCCGCATTGCGCCTGGCCGGGTAGAGGTCGAGCGTCGGATCGGCGCCTTGCGCGCTTGCGATCTGCGGCAGGGCCGCGCCGGCGATCACGCCTGAGCTGCCGGCGAGCCATTGCCGGCGATTGAGGAAGACGGCTTCCGGTGTCGCCTGGCTTTCGGGCATCTCCCAGCCGGCGCGACGCTTGATCAACATGACGGACATACTCCGTTGCAACGGAGCAAGTTTAATCCCGCCGGCAATCATAGACCAAGTCACGAGCGGGAGAGCAGGTCTCCCGCCCGATCGGTACCAGGGCTGATCGGCGCTCTTCAAGCCGGCAGATCGGCGAAACGCTCGGTATAATCAGCCTCGAGCCCTTCGATCCGCGACCAGAAGCCGCGCGGCGGATCGCCGGCCAGCAAGTCCTCCAGAATGCCGAGATGGGTGTGCCAGCCACCGGAGACACTCACCATCTCCGCCTTGTTGGCGAGCTTGCGATGCGTCAGCACCAGCTTGACCTTGTCGCCTTGCGGCGTCAGCTCGAAGGTGACCTCCGATGTCGCGTCGCCCTCGCCCGGCCAGGTCATCGCCAGCGCCGTCATAGGCTCGTAGCGCGTCACGATTCCCTTCGACGGCCAGCCATTGTCGTTCATCTCGCGATAGCGCTCGGGCGGCCGCTCGCTGGTGATTTCGGAGTGCTTGAACAGGAGGTCGGCCGTGCCGCCGACGCGCGGCTCGATCTGACCGGAGGCGAGCCAGGTGCCGCGCTTGTCGGAATCGGTGAGATAGGACCAGACCCGCTCGAGCGGACCGGGCAGAAGACGTTCGAAGCGGACCGCGCCGCTCTCCAGGACCACACCATACTCGTTCATGATCTTTTTCCTCACTCGTCTTCGGGTTTCGTGAGTTCTCGTTCCAGGCGGTCGAGCCCGGCGTTCCAGAAGCCGCGCACCTGCCTGACCCAGGCATCGAAAGCATCAAGCCCGGTCGGATCGAGCCGGTAGATCCGGCGCTGGCCGCTGACAGCGACGCTGACCAGCCCTGCCTCCTTCAGCACCTTGAGATGCTGCGAGATCGCCGGCGCGCTCATGTCGAACTGCGCGGTGATCTCGCCCGCCGCCATGGCGCGCTGGCCCAGCATCTCGACGATGCGGCGGCGGGTCGGGTCGGCAAGGGCAGTGAAGCGATCCATGCAGTTCATTTAGCCATTTACTTAATTAAGTCAATACGAAAATAAATGCCCTGCCAGCGACGCGCCCTCCCCCTGCGTCGGCCCGGCTTGTCGCTCCCGTTGCGGCGGGTCATGAAGGGAGCCCATCCGCCGCCTTTCCGCGAGACCATGCCCTCCCGAAACGCCACCTTCGCCGGCATCCTGATGATGTTGCTCGGCATCCTGCTGTTCTCGCTCAACGACGTGATGGGGAAATGGCTGGTCGCGACCTATACGGTCGGCCAGGTCCTGCTGCTGCGCTCGGCCGTCGCCCTGGCGGCGATCATCCCCTTCGTGGTGAAGCAGGGCGTCAGCCGCACCTTGCGGCCGGAGCGGCCGGGCCTGCAGCTGCTGCGGGTCACGCTCGGCTCCTGCGAGGTCGCGCTGTTCTACTGGGCGGTGTCCTATCTGCCGCTCGCCGACACGATGACGCTCTGGCTGGCCGCGCCGGTCTGGGCGGTGGTGCTGGCGGCGCTGCTGCTCGGCGAGCGCGTCGACGCCGGGCGCTGGCTCGCCGTGGTCGCCGGCTTCGTCGGTGTCGCGATCGCGCTCAACCCCTCGGGGCAGAGCCTGTCGCTGCCGGCGGTCATCGCGCTCACCGGCAGCCTCTCCTTCGCAGCCATGATGATCACCGGCCGGCAATTGCGCGGCACGCCCGATGTCACCCTTGTGTTCTGGCAGACGTTCGGCGCGCTGGTGATGGGCCTCGTGCTGCTGCCCTTCGGCTGGGTGACGCCGAGCCTTGCCGACACCGCCCTGCTCGGCCTGCTCGGCATCGTCGCCATGGTCGCGCATCTGTGCGTAACGCGCTCGCTCAAGCTGGCGGAAGCCTCGGTCGTCGTGCCCTATCAGTACACGCTGATCGTCTGGGCGCTGATCTTCGGCTGGTTCGTCTTCGGCGACTGGCCGAGCTCGGCCATGCTGTTCGGCTCGGCGCTGATCATCGCCGCCGGGCTCGCTCTGCTGATCCTCGAAAAGCGGGCCGGCCGGACCGCGGCCACCAATTCGGAACAGGCCGTCACGGCCGAGCAGAACTGAACGGGAGGACTTCATGGCGACGATCACCTATCTGACCACCGTCCAGTTCGGGTTCGGCGAGCTCAAGACGATCGCGCCCGGCCTAGCCGATCTGAAGATCACGCGTCCGCTGATCGTCGCCGACCGCGGCCTGGCAGCGACCGACCTGATCGACAAGCTGCGCGCCGCCTCGCCCTTGCTAGGCAATGCCCCGCTCTTCGTCGACACCCCGACCAACCCGACCGAGGAGGCCGTCGAGGCCGCGGTGGCGCTCTATCGTGAGCACGGTTGCGACGGGCTCGTCGCCATCGGCGGCGGCTCGCCGATCGATCTCGCCAAGGGCGTCGCCCTGCTCGTCGGCCATGACGGCCCGCTCGAGACCTATGCCGCGATCCTCGGCGGCATCCCGAAGGTGACGAGCAAGGTCGCGCCGGTCATCGCCGTTCCGACCACCGCCGGCACCGGCAGCGAGGTCGGCCGCGCCGCGCTGATCACGCTGAAGGACGGCCGCAAGCTCGGTTTCATCTCGCCGCATCTGATCCCGAAGCTCGCGATCTGCGACCCCGAGCTGACGCTCGGCCTGCCGGCCGTGCTCACCGCCGCGACGGGCATGGATGCGCTCACCCATTGCATCGAGACCTATCTCAGCCCGCGCGAGAATCCGCCGGCCGAGGCGATCGCGCTCGACGGGCTGAAGCGCGCCGCCAGCCATATCGAGCGCGCCACTCGCGACGGCTCCGACCGCGAGGCCCGCAAGGAGATGCTGATGGCGGCGCTGCAGGGCGGCCTCACCTTCCAGAAGGGGCTTGGCGCCGTCCATGCGCTCTCGCACCCGCTCGGCGGCCTGAAGCAGGTATCACTGCATCACGGCACACTCAACGCCGTGCTGCTGCCGGCAGTGCTGCGCTTCAACGAGCAGGCTTCCGGCGCGAAATATGCGGAGATCCGCCGCGTGCTCGGCCTGCCCGCCGATGCCGATCTCGCCGCCTGGGTCGCCGGCTTGACGCAGCGCCTCGGGCTGCCGGGCTCGCTGTCGCAGATGGGCGTGCCGCGCGAGGTTTTGCCCGCGATCGCCGAGGCAGCGACGCAGGACCATTCAAGCGCGACCAATCCGCGACCGGCGGGCGCGGCGGACTATCTCGCGATGCTGGAAGCCTCGTTCGGGTAGCGTAGTGCGAGCGGCGCGGCGGTTCAGCGCTTGCGCTTGCCGCGCTTGCTCTTGACCGCACGCGAATGCACGGTCTCGCCGCCGGCAGCGAGAATCTTCGCCTCGGTCTGCCATTGCTCCGCGACGTCACGCCCCGGGAAATCGGTGTGATGGGCAAGGAAGCGCAGTTCCTCCGGACCGAGCGCGGCGATCTGGTCGAAATGCCAGATGCCGAGGCCGTTCAGCGTCTGCGCGATCGCGGGGCCGATACCGTCGATCAAGCCGAGATCATCCGGCTTGCCGCCGCGCGCGCCCGGCAGCAGGTTGCCCGGGCGCTTGCCTTCGAGCGCGGCGCCGGACAGCGGCGCCGCCGCGTCGGTCGCTGAAGGCGCAGCACCTGCCAATGCAGCCGCCTGCGCCACCCAATCCTCGCGCTCGATCCGGCCGGGAAAGGCGAGATAGCTGCCGACCCATTCGACATTCTCAAGCGACCAGGCGGCGATCTGGCTGAAATGCCAGATGCCGAGCGCGTGCAGGCGCTCCTCGTTCTGCGGCCCGATGCCCTTGACCAGCTTGAGGTCGTCCGCCTGGCCGCCGCGGGCGGCAGTGAACCCGGCCGGGCGCTTGCCGGCGATCGCATCCTCGCCCTCGACCTTGGGCATCGGCGCGGGCTCGGCCGCTGGCGTTGTGGCGGCAATGACCTCGACCGATGGTGCCGGCAGCGCCGGAGCGGGCCCCGGAAGGGCAAGGCGCGGCGTCGGCCCAGCGAGCGCCGGCAGCGCCTCGCCCTCGCCTGCGAACAGGCTGCCGAGCAGGCAGCCGGCGGCGTAGGCAAGCAGGTAGAGCAAGGCGGTCTCGATCCAGAATGCCGCCTGGTCGTTGACCAGCCGGAGCCAGACCAGCGCCGCGAGCGCAACCCAAAGGATCGCAAACCCGGCGACGGGGCCGCTGGCGAAGCCGCGCGGGCCGCCTCGTCCGGCCAGCCAGCCGAAGACCGCGCCGATCGCGAAGGCCGCGAAGAGGAACCAGGCGAACTGGATCGCGAGATAGAGCATCGCCGTTCCCCTACTTCGCCACGGTGAACTGGACGCGGCGGTTCTTCACCCGCGCCTCGGGATCGCCATGGGCGACCAGCGGCCGGTCCGTGCCATAGCCCTTGACCTCGAGCTGGGCCGGCCCGATGCCGCGCCGGATCAGCTCCTCGCGGACGCGCAGCGCCCGGCGGTTCGACAGGTCGAGATTGTTGAAGCCGCTGCGCTCGCCATCGAGATTGGCGTGGCCTTCGATGGTGACGCGCGAAGCCGGGCACTGCTTGAGGATCGCCGCCGCCTCGGTCATGGCCCGCTCGGTCACCGGATCGAGCGTCACGACGGCAGTGCCCTGGCCGAACATCACGTAATAGCGCTGGGTCAGCGCATCGAGCTCGTTCTGGCAGCTGCTCGGCGGGTCGACGACGCAGCCGGTCTGGCGCATGCCGATCTCCGCTTTGCCGGAAAAGCCCTGCGGCAGACCGTTCGCCAGACTGGTCTCGACCTCCTCGCGGATCAGCGGCCTACAGGTCAGGCCGCGCACATTGACCTCGCGATCGATGATGCTGGCCGAGCCGAGATCGAGCCGCAGCAAATCCTGGACCGCCTCGCGTGCCGCGACGCCGAAGCCCGTCGGTGCGGCCGGCAGCACCTCGGTCTCGTCGCTGACGCGCCCACGCAGGGGCGAGGCCTCGATCAGCGCCGCGATCGCGTCCTTGGCCGCGGCATCGGGCAGATAGCCATTGAGATAGCCCCCGGATTTGTCGATCGAGGCGGTGAAGCCGTAATTGCGCAGGCTGAGCGCCGGCCGGCCTGCAAACGAAAGCCCGGCGGGCAATGCCTTGCCCTTCAGCGCCTCCTCCAGAACCTGCCAACCGGCCTTGTCCGTCGCCGAGCCGGCAAGGCTGAGCACCGACCCGGCCAGCGAGACGCTGCCCTGCGACATCCTGCCGAGGAGGCCGAGCGCGAAACGGGTCGCCTCGCCATAGCTCGCGCTGCCGCGCAGCGCCTGCTCGATGACCGTGCGGTCGACGACCTCCCCGCCCGACAGCGCTGCGCGCGCCGCCTCGACCGCAGCCACCTTGGCCGCGGCATCGGGCGCAGCGCCGTACAGGACGATGCCGGTCTCCGACTTCTCGGCGCGCCATTGCAACGGCCGCGACGCGACGGGCGGCGCAGGCTGCGGCGATGGCGGCGGCTCGACGCTCGCGGCCGGGCTTGGTGTGCTGGGGGCGGGATTGACCGGCGCCGGGGCCTGGACGGCCGGCGCATTCGGAGCCGCAGAGGAGGATGCTCCCGGATCGACCGAAGGCGCGGGCGCTGGCTCGTTCTTCGGCGGAGGCAGCGGAGCCGGTGGGCAGACGATGCTGGCGAGCGCGACCGAATCGGGGCCATCGCCCTGGGCGATGTTCAGCTTCAGCGCCTCGCAGGCCTCATAGTTCTCAGGTCCCTGCCCGGAAATGCGATACGCATCGCCCTCGATCTCGACCTTGCCGCTGCGCAGGCGGGCTAGATCCGCGGTGGCGCGCGTCACCCTGGCGGCAAACGCCGCCGGCTCGCCGGCCGCCTGCAACATCCGGTCAGTCACCGCGCCGGCAGCCGGGAAGGCTCGCGCGAGCAGCGCAGCGATTTCGCGGCGGGCCGCTTCGGACGGATAATGGCCGGTGACGGTGACGACGCCGGACGCGCTCTTCTCCGCGCTCCAGCGATAAGGCGTCACCACCGGCGGATTGAGCATGCAATCGACCCGCGTGAAGCCCTTCGGAGCGGCGCCGGCGCCCTCGCGCAAAGCCTGGAAGCTCTGCGGCGTTGCGGCGGTGCCCTCGACGCAATAGCGGGTATCGTCCAGCGCGACCTTGCCGGCCGAAAGCCGGCCGAGATCGCCCATCAGCGCGCCAGTGAGCTCGACGAAACCAGCCGGCGCGCCGAACGCGATCTTCTGCTGGTCGTCGACCCTGAGCTCCGGGCCGAGCCCCCGCGCCGCGGCCAGTGTCGCCATGGCGCTCACCTCGTCCGGGACGAAGCCGGACAGCGTCACGAGATTGCCCTGCCGCATCGCCGCCCAGCTATAGGGCTTCTGCGCGATGACCTGCGTCAGCCCGCCGAGCACGCGGCGGACACCGAATTCCGATTGAAGTTGGGCCAGCGCCTTGCTGGCGCCATCGGCCGTGACCGCTTCGCCATCGAGATAGACGTCCCGGCCGCTGACCCGGACGGAAACACCGCGGGCACCGGATGCCGTTCCGGCCGCGGCACCTGCCGCCAGCGCCCTGGCTTCGATGTCGCGGCGCACCGGCTCGGTGTTCAGCGTATTGGCGGCCGCCCAGAGCAGGGCCAATGGAACGAGCCCCCAGAGCCAACCGGCCTGCCGCGCCATGCCGAAATCCCCGCCTTGTCCCATGGAATCGGAAAGTGGACTCCACTTTCCGGAAAATCCGACGCGATGACATTTGGCTGGACCACCGTTTCCGCGCCCTGCCGGACACGCGACGATCCATGGCTCGCTCGCGCCGAATCCGGACGCAGGCGATCCATTGCAATCACGCCCTATCGCAATCCCGAGTCAAGCAAGGGACCGCTCCGTCGCCCTTGTGAGGGGCAGAGGCGATTTCGATGGCGGAGACCAAGTCAAAACGAAAAAAGCCCCGGGTTTCCCCGGGGCTTCTCTTGAACGATCCGAGGACCGATCAGAAGTCGCGCTGGATGCGCAGACGGCCGGTCCAAGCATCGTCGCTCTTGACGGTGTTGGGGCCGACGCGAGCGCCGGAGTTGTCGACGGCCAGAACGGCCTGCTTCAGCTCGGTGCGGGTGTAGAGCACCTCGACGCCGATATCGAGACCCGAAACCGGCGACCAGATCAGGTTGCCAGCAACGATGAGCTCCTTCGGATCGAGAGCGCGCGGCGCAACGCCAACCGGGAAGATGCCGGCCTGGGTGTAGCCGAGCTTCAGCTCGGAGTACGAAGCAGCGAGCTCCGAACGCAGGGTCGGGGTCCAGAAGTGACGCAGAGCAGCGACGATCGACCAGCCGGTGGCGGTCTTCACGTTACCCAGAGCGTTGACCGAGACGTCCGAGATGGCCAGCTGATTGCCAGCGACCGAGGAGGTCATGCGGCCCGAACCGAGCTGGCTGTACCAGCCGAGGTAGCCGAGGGCGCCGTCAGCATAGGCAGCCTGCAGGAACAGGTGATCGCCAGCCGCAAGCATCGGCAGGTTGATCTTCACGCCGCCCTGGATGGCCCAGCCCCACTCGTCCTGGTTCTTCACAGCAAGAGCAGCGTTGTTGACGCTACGCTGGGTGAGAGCACCCGACAACTGAGCCGAACCCCAGCCCTGATCGACGCGCAGCGAGGCGACGAGATCGGGGAAGTTCTGGCCGAGCAGCGGAACGGTCGCGCCACCAACGACGCCGCCGTTTTCACGCTGGCCGGTGCCGGTGTTGCGATCTTCGAGCGAGATCGTCGCCGAGAAGCCCGAACCGAAGGTGGCGGTGTAAGCCAACAGGTTGAGGCGCGAGTCAGCCGTACGGAACGTCGAGAAGGTCAGGTCGTTCGCGTAGAAGTCGAAGAACGACTGAGCGCGACCGGCGGTGATCGGACCGAACTGGATGAAGGCCAGATCGAGGTTCGAAGCGGTGCCCGGGCCACCCTGGCCGTTGCGAGCCTGGCCCGGGGCGATGATGCCCTGGTTGCCGCCGATGGTGCCGGCGTAGAAGCCGGAGCTGACCGTCAGCTCGTAACGGAAGAAGGTACGCAGGGTGCCGTAGGCGGTCGCGGTGCGAGCGTCGACGTTCAGACGACCGCGCGAGCGGGTGCCGTAAGCGTCGCCGGTGTCACCGTAACGGGTGCCGATGGTGTACTCAGCGCGAACACGACCACCAACGCGAAGGCAGGTGTCGGTGCCCGGGATGTAGAAGAAGCCTGCGCCGTA